>Ga0316189_10003135_pt1 | contig 16074 bp, 8 predicted proteins | sample LowCovwburrow_MG_FD_204930 | JGI IMG/M metagenome (GOLD analysis project Ga0316189, IMG submission 204930) | Coastal sediment microbial communities from Maine, United States - Lowes Cove worm burrow | ecosystem: Environmental > Aquatic > Marine > Coastal > Sediment | place: USA: Maine... | reverse complement strand
ATTTACTCTCGCAGAGGCGCAGAGAACGCAAAGGTGAAATGTATCTTTTGTTGCATGAAATAATATCGTCATATGATTTTCCCTTTGCGGGCTTGGCGCCTTTGCGAGAAAAAAATACTACACACCACTAAACCAGGCCGGTTTGCATCATGCGAAATCTGACAGAAATTGTCAGATCAAGTCTGAAGTTACTACAAATAGCTGTAAACTAGACGCGCGTTATAGTGAAAACTATAACGCGCGTCATATTGAGCGCTATCTAAACATTTGTTCGACTTCTTTTTCGGCTTCGAGCCAGTGTTGCCAGTCCTGACCACCTGGGAAGCCTGCCTGTTCCCATTTGTAGTATGCCTGCATTGCGACCATCATGCGTTTTTCCTCATCCGAGATCACTGATTTTTTCTGCTTCGAGGCGCTGACTTTTGGTGCGGTTTTCGGTGCTGCCTTTTTAGCAGCTGCCTTTTTAACAACTTTCTTCGTAGCCACTTTCTTGCTGGCCACTTTCTTTGTAACGGCCTTCTTTTTAGCGACCTGTTTCTTTACTACTTTCTTTTTCGATGTGGTTTTCTTGCTGCCGGTTGTGGTCATTTTTTAATAGCCCTGTGTTGTAATAAAATGCAGGCGGGTATTCTACCCGCGTCAGAAAATTTTGCCCATCATATTGCACCAGCTTGACGCAGATTTAATGCGCATGCACAAAATTGAAACTTACCCTTACCTGGTTTTTCGGCTCAGGCTGTTCCTGATTTTGCAACAGTCCAGCACTATAAGAACCGCCAAAATCGTGCAAATGCTTGATACTATTCCAGCTATGGTAAATGTGTCGAAAATGAAACCCATTGTATCCACCGATGAGGTTATCCAGATCTTATTGTTGCCCTGATTACCTGCAGAAACCGTGCCAGTGTTGTATTTAAACTATGATATCTTTAACTTGTTACGATTATTTGAAACCGTGTGATTTACACAAATAGCGATGAGGCACTACGGGAGAATGTATGATGAATATTCGAATTGAAAACTTTCCGCCAGACGTCACTGTGGACGAAATTAGAGAATTTCTGGGTGCCAGTGATGATATAGAGGATATCCTGATCACAGATGCTGGCAATAATGATGAAGTAATTGCGATGGTCAAGGTAACAGCCGGTCGTGCAGGCGCTAGCGGAATGGCAGAGTTTATTGATGGAAAGTTTTTCAAGGAAAGACGTCTTTCGGCACAGGTCATGTCACTTTTAAATGAGTAATCCGGATTCGAATTACTGACAAACTATCACAGGTATCTAACATGTTTGCCGGCTCTTATTGCATATGAAATGGTCAGTTGTCAGTAATAAACTGCTTTACGGCGGGTTTTTCAAGCTATACAGGTTTGAGCTCAAGCACGATTTGTTCGATGGTGGTGAAAGCCCCGTACTGACAAGGGAACTGCTCGACAGGCACCATGCGGCGGCGGTGCTGCCTTACGACCCTGTCCGCGACGAGCTAGTGCTGATTGAACAGTTCCGTATCGGCGCCGCTGAAGATGCGTCGGGTCCATGGGTGATGGAAATCATTGCAGGCTTGATTGAACCCGGCGAAACCGCTGAACAGCTTGTTCACCGTGAGGCCATGGAAGAGGCGGGCTGTATTATTTCTGATGTTATTCCCGTGCATCATTATTATTCGAGCCCCGGAAGCAGTAACGAAAAAATACAGATCTATTTTGCCCGTACCGAGACCGAAGGCCTCGGTGGTGTTCATGGCATAGACGAGGAGGGCGAAGACATCCGTGTTCACGTTGTCAGCAGTGACACCGCTTTCGAATGGCTGGATCAGGGTCGCATTGATTCGGCGTTGCCCATCATAGCGCTGCAGTGGTTCAGGCTGAACAGGGAAAAAATACGCCGGCAATGGCTCGAAGAAGTGTAAAAAGAATTAGCCGCAAAAAACGCAAATAACACAAAACGAATAAGCAGAGATTCCTGCAATTACATTAGCGTCTTTCGCGTTATTTGCGGCAAAAAATACTTTTACAGCTTTCTTGTATCAATATTCGCTGAGACGCTGAGTACGCAGAGGGATTATTTTTGTATGCAACCACTCGAAATCCTCTGCGCTCACTGCGCCTCTGCGAGATACAGCAATATCAATTGATTAGCTGAAACCATGCCTCGCCTTGTTTTCGTCTTCCTGCTTTCTGAACTGCAGGAACCTCGGCAGGAATTTGTCCCAGTCGATGATATGCGAGTCCAGCTCGGGACCGTCGATGCAGGCATGCTTGCGTACCATCTTGCCTTCGATCGTTACCGGCACCATGCAGGCGCCGCACATTCCGGTGGCATCCACCATGATTGAGTTAAGGCTCGCCACTGTCTTTACGCCGTAAGGCCTGGTGAGGTCGCTGACGGCGCGCATCATCAGCGGTGGACCGATGGTTACAACTTCGGCGATGGTGCGGCCTGTGCCGGCCTTCATGCTTTCCAGCATCTGTTCCAGCGGGCCGGTGACAAAACCATTGATGCCGAAGCTGCCGTCATTGGTGGTATAGATAACATCGAGAAGATCGGGGTACTCGGCCTGAAGCAGCCCGATGCGTTGATCGGGTTCGGCCCAGAACATCAGATCCTTTGTGCGAAAGCCTGCAATCAGGGTGACGTGATTACCCATGCGCAGATGTTCGCGCATGATTGGATAGACCGGCGGCAGGCCAACACCACCTGCGGTGAACACCACCGTCTCGCCATTGTCGTAGCGGTGCAACTGGCTGGGCAGGCCAAGCGGTCCGGCGATGCCGGCAAAGTCATCGCCCTCAGACATCTGGTTAATCATCATCGAGCTGCTGCCCAGGCCTTGCACGACCAGGTCGATGGTGCCTTGCTCTGCGTCCCAGTCCGCCAGGGTCAGCGGAATCAGCTCGCCCTTGTCCCATCCCAGCACGCGTGTGAACTGACCGGCGCGAGCCGACTTCGCGATCAGCGGCGAGTAGACCACGAATTCGACGATACCTTCCGCCAGTTCGATCTTGTGCATAATTTTCTGTGGTGCCTGGCCTTTTTCAGTGTAGCGTTCCGCGCTGGCCACCAGGGATTTGATCTCGCTCTCGGTAAAAGGAACATTGCCGGCAATCTCGCGAGCTGCAGCCTGACCGTCGCCGGCAGCCTTGATCGCGGTTGAACCGCCGCGGTTGGCATCTCCGCCGGTATAAACGTCGTCTATCGATGTTTCCTGTGAGCCGGACTTGACTTCGATGGTGCCCCATTTACTGGTCTTGAGTCCCGGCTCCGCGTCCTTGACGATCGGGTTGGAAGCATTGCCCAGCGCCATGATCACGAGGTCAACGGGGATTTCCTCGGTTTCACCAGTGGCTATCGGCCGCCGACGACCCGATGCATCCGGTTCACCCAGTTCCATCACATCGAGCAGTGCATGGGTGACGAATTGTTTCTTGTCGCTGCCGATGAACTCGCGCGGTGAGCGTAGCACCTTGAGTTCGATATCCTCTTCCAGAGCGTGGTGCAGTTCCTCAACGCGTGCCGGCATTTCATCCTGGGTGCGGCGGTAAACGATGCTGACCTTGCCGCCCAGGCGCCGCGCCGTGCGCGCCGCATCCATCGCGGTGTTGCCGCCGCCGATGACGATGACATGCTTGCCCCGGGTTTCCGGCAACGGTGTTTCATAGTCATCTTTATGCGCCTTCATCAGGTTGACGCGGGTCAGAAACTCGTTGGCCGAGAGGATGCCGTTCATGTGTTCGCCCGGAATGTTCATGAAGCGCGGCAGGCCTGCGCCGGTGCCGATGAACACTTTCCAGAAGCCGGCCCGTTTCAGCGCCTCGAGGGTGGCGGTTTTACCGACGATAAAGTTGGTGACGAACTTGCCGCCCATCTGGTTGATCTTCATCACGACATCGTCGATCAGGTCGTTGGGCAGACGGAATTCGGGAATGCCGTAGCGCAGCACGCCGCCGAGTTCATGGAAGGCCTCGAACACGGTGACCGGGTAGCCTTCCTTCGACAGCAGGTAAGCATTAATCAAACCGGCAGGGCCGGAACCGACCACGGCGATGGGCGGTTTTTCCGCTTTCGCCCAGGGGTTGTCGAAATCCTTGATGTCGAAGTTGGCCTGCGCATTGAGTACTTTCTCACTCTGCGGCAGGTACCACTCCAGCTGGCCGATTTCGATGGGACGTTCGTTATGGGTGCAGACGCCCTGGCACTGGATCTCCTGGGGACAGACCCGTCCGGTCACGTTGGGCAGGGGATTGGCTTCCTTGATCAGCTGGAAGGCCTGCTTGAACTTGCCTTCGCCCATCAGGTGAATCATCTCCGGGATGTGGATCTTGACCGGGCAGCCGCCTTCGTTTTCACCACCATCCATCTTTGGCAAGCCGAGTTCACAGGGCCTGTCATCACACTGCTTGTCGCGTAACACCTCGAGCCAGACCAGCAGCTCGACTTCACGAAAACTGTAGCCCAGGCCCATGTAGCCCATGTAACCCTGGTTCACCAGGTCGAAGTCATCGGCGCGTTCATGCGGCGGCCTGATGTAGGGAGGGATATTGTTCGCCCCCGGCCAGCCATTGGAAAGCCCCTCGAACATGGGATAGCGCTCCCTCAGGTGGGTGTCGATCGCGCGGACGAATTTACGTTTGAACTTGAGCGGAATGTTCCACAGGAAGCGCAGCAGCAGGGTGCTCATGTCGTCATTTCTGAGCATCAGCTCCCACAGCGTGCGGGTGAACTCTGCATTCAGCTCATCCTGCTGGAATTCCCAGGCGATCGCGTTGATACCCTCGGTGATGAATGTCTGTTGAAAAAACTTCGGATCATTCACCAGGCGCTTCTGCAGCAGCCCGACCTGTTTCTTGAACAGCTCGACGGCCTCGGTGTGTTGCAGCTCCGTAATCTCTTCCCTGGCATCCTCGATATGGTGCCGGTTGTTTTCGATCTCCAGGCTGGCCTGGTAGTAGCGTTCCACGTCTACATGGTGATAACCGCATTCGCGACTGCTATCACTCTCCTGTGCCTGAGATGGATTGTCTATGTGTTGCGACATGCTGTTGCCTCTTGATCTCTGGTTCTACTGTACATGGACTCGTTGTTACCTGGCTTACGCGGGAGGGTGAAAGTGAATGATTTCCGTGTCACAGTCATCGGCGACCCGGGATGCACGTTGCACCAGTTCATCTGTGATTTCGATCTTGTCGAAGATGCCCGGTATCACCCGGCTCACTTCTTTGGTTGCGCCATCGACCACGATCTTTGTCCTTTCAAACAGCTCGGGCACATCCTGGTAACAGGTCTTGCAGTTGGTGCATTTGGGCAAATCCTCCTCGGTGATTTCCACCAGCGGTCCACCACTTTGTGCAGCCTGTTCCAGCGCGGGTGTCTGTGCAGCCGTCTGTGCAGCGCTGGCGACCGAAACCGGTATGGTCTTTTCCATTGGCGTGGCAGGCGCACCGGATGCGACGGCCAGTTCGGCCATGCCCCTGGCGATGGAATCAATCGAGTTTTCCCGTGCAATATTGGACTGCTGGTATTTCTGCTGCCACTGCTCGAGTTCCTGCTGATGGCTGTCTGACATGCGGTCGATGTGAAGACCACCCAGATACTCCAGCATGCGCCAGTTGCGCCGGCGTTCCCTGGTCAGTTCGACCATGCTTGAAGACATGGTCAACTTGATCAGTTTGCCGTCCCTGGACGTAGACCAGATGAACGGGAGCTTGCCGTAGCGATCATTCTTGCTGAGGTCGATGTATTCATGGATCGGTACCGGTTCGCCTTCCTCTTTGATTGGACGGAAATGCTTCTTGAAACGGCCCTCGTGCAGCGCAAAATCCGCCACGGTGAAGGGTATCTCCAGCAAGTGAGGATTGCCCTGGTCATCGACGTATTCAAGGGTTGTGGTAATCCAGTCCTTGCCGATCTCAGGATTGCCTTCCAGTGAGAAGCGCTCGGCCAGGGTGTCGCCGCGCCTGGGGTCGTGAACGAACACCGGACTCAGACGGCTCTCTACTGCCAGCATGGCACGTCGGGCGCCGGCATCGTCGGCTATGCCGTGCTCGGGCTGGCAGGTGGTGTAGGTATCGAACACCGCCGGGGATTCGTTGTAGGTGAGAAAGTCCATCACGTTTTTCATGAAATGGCTTTGCATCGCCGCATTGGTCTGGATCACCAGCACCTTCGGGTGAAAGGCGGCGATCAGGCCGAGTTCCTTGCGATCCTCGTGCTTGCCGCTATGAGCACCGCCGAAACGGGTCAGGTCTGAATCCTGTGCGGTATAGCTCGCAGTCGAGGTCTGGCCGCCGGTGTTGGAATAGGCGCCGGTGTTGAGCACCACGATCTTGATCGGCGTTTCCGAGACCAGCACACGCGACAACGCACCGAAGCCGATGTCGTAAGTAGCGCCATCGCCACCCATGCTGATCACAGCCGGGAGCAGGGCGCGTTCATCCGGGGAGAAATGATGCCAGTTGAAACATCTGAACAGGCTGTCGTGGATCGCAGGGTCGTAGTGGTCTTCCAGGTCGAGCCTGGCAGTGCGCAGGGCTGTGAAATCATCGACAGCGGTGGCGCAGAAGCCTTCAAAGATGCCCTTGGCGACAGCCGGGGTGTCCTGAAACAGGCTGTTGACCCAGGGGTCCTTGTAGGGATTTCCCGGGAAGGTGGAGGCGTACACGCTGCTGCAGCCAGTGGCGTTGGCAAAGGCCGCGCCTGACGGGCCATTGCCCGTGGGCCCGCTCTCGAAATTATAGAGCCGTTTCTCCAGCGTGCTGATGGTGTTTTGCATGCGCTGCAGGCGGTTCGGGTCGTTCTCATCCAGCGGCTGTAGCGTCTGCAGTTTTGCCTGGAGACTGGCAATCAACTGTTCCAGTTCCGTGATGTGGGTCTTGCGCCGCTGTTCATGGATGGCCCGGTTGGTCGCGGTCAGCAGGCGTATCGCGGTGACTTCACCGCAGCCGCGGCAGGCGCCGTGGCCACCGGTCATCGCATAGTAATTGTCGTGATCGAGGATCAGGCGTTTACTGTCGCCACCGGGTTGAATCGCGTGCTCGGTAAAGCGCGCCGCGGTGTTTGGCATGCGGCTGAGAAATTCGAAGTTGCGCTGCATCTCGGCCTGCGCCTGGCTGTTATGTTGCCGGGCACTGAGCGCACCCGGTCCACACACGTCGACGCATTCAAGGCAGCCGCTGCATTTCCAGGGGTCGATATTGGCGGAGTAAAGGCCGCCGGTCCCGGGTGCGTTTTTCTCCATGGCGTCGAAGAACGGACGGGTCTTGACCACCGGGAAACATTCGAGGACTTCGACCATACTGTCGAAATCGCGCTTCAAGCTGGCGTTGCTGATGTTCAGGCTGGTGATGGACTCGGCAACGATTTCACTGAACGCTTTCGGGTCCTTGCTCGGCAGTTTACGGTAAACGTCGCGTATGGTTTTGGTCAACGGAAAAACCTGGCTCGACATTTCCGCCCTGTGCTGTTCGGTCAGATCCAGCTTGCCAATCGCGGTCAGCAGCAGGTCATGGATGTCATGCACCGTATTGGGAATGGCGGCATCCGGACATACGACTGCACACTCCATGCAGCCGGTGCAGAGATGGGCGCTGTACTGAGGGACCTCGAGTTTGAACAGGCCTTTGTTCTTCCAGGCGGCGCTCGCCACCGGCATGAATAAACCTGTGCCAGGCATTACCGGCGCCTCGCCAATGCTGCCGTCCTTGATACGATCGGCGAGGGTATCGTTGTAATAAGTCAGATCGAAAAGCCCGTTGGTCAGGGTGTTGCCACTGGCTTTGGCCATCGCGGCGGAGATTTCGACGCCGGGGCCGCTGGCTACCGGCACCAGCTTTTCTGCGTCCTTGAATTCTTCGGTGCTGTAATCGATCTTGCTGGTCGCATCCAGTCCTTCCCTGACAACCTTCATGTTGCTGTCAACGATGGCCTGGCCTTTAGCGCCGAACTTTTTCGTGACCTGCTGTTCGACTTTTTCCAGGATCGACTGCTGCGATCCGCCCGCGACGATACGGTCCACGTGTCCGCAGATTGCGCCGATAAACGCGATTCCCATCATACGGATCTCGAGTTCCGGAGCCGGGGCGTGTTTCTTGGCGACGCCGAAGGCATCGACGATATAGAGCTTGATTCTTTTCTCGCGAATGATCTTGCGCGCGTAGGCCGGTAGTTCCTTCCATACCTCCAGCGGGGTGTGGTGGGACTGCATGATCAGGGTGCCGTCCTCGCCGAGACCGAGTAACGGGTTGGCATGGCTGAACACCTTGTGGTCAGGAGAAACAACGATCTCGACGTCTTCGAGTTCCGCGTTGGTGATCTTGATCGGCTCGGGACTCAGGGTGATATAAAAGTTGGTCGGCGCGCCGCTTTTTTCCGAACCGTATTTCGGTGCGGACTTCGAATGCAGCCCGAGCACGCCGGCAAGAATATCAGTCAACAGCTTGCCGGTGGCGATGGTGCCGTAACCACCGACCGAATGGAAGCGGATACGGAACGCATCATTCGGCAGCAGCGAGGGATTCTCATGGGTCTCGAATGCCATGAACTCGGTTTCAGGATAGGCCTGCTTCAGGCGCTGCTGCAGCTCGGCATTGCGCGGTGTCGGGTTCTTTTCGAAGAACTGGGAGCCCAGGTAGAAGAACGGCACGTTGAGCGTGCTTTCCATATTTTTGTAGGCTGCAACCATGTGGCGAGGTTGCAGATCATGGCCGCCTATGCCAAAGATACCGGTACTGATCTTGGGCAGACCGGTGATCGGTGGAATGCCCTGGTGACGAATCAGGTCACCGTTCTCGCGCGCCTTGAACAGCGACTGGGTAACCAGGTTGGTGAGTGCGGTGACTTCCGAGCGTTCGAGCACGGTAACGGCTTTCTTGCCATCCAGTGCGGCCACGAGCTCACCTTCAGGGAAGGGCTGCAGCAGTTTGATCGAGACTACACCGACTTTCTTGCCCTGGCTTCGCAGGTAGGTAGCAGCGGCTTCGGCATCATCGGTGACGGAGCCCAGGCCGACAATCACATGTTCGGCGTCTTCGGTCATGAATGTCTGTACCGGGTTGTAGAGACGGCCAGTCAGTTCGCCGTACTCGTCCATGGCCTGGCGGACAAAGCGTGGGATATCATTAACGAAATGCGTCCTGTGATCGACCAGGCCGGCCTGGAAATCAGGCTGGTTCTGTACACCGCCGGTGAGCCCCGGGTTGTTGACGTCGACCATGGCGGGCACCAGTTGACGCGTGCCTTTCTCCCAGGCGTTGATCCACTGTCTGCGCCACTGGCCCTGCAATTCTTCTGGTACCCACGCGAGCGTGTCCTGCACCATTTCACCCACGTTATCGGCCTCGATCTCATCGCGGCGGTTTTCGAGGAAGTCGCCCAGCGCAAGCAGGTTGTCGTGCTGGATGTCGCCGCCGTGCCGGGTCAGGTACTGTTGCAGTTGATACACGCGGCCTTTGGCGCCATACAGCATCTCCTGGGCGACGGTCGGCGCTTTGATCCGGCCTGCCGGGTCGCCGAGAAATTCTTTTAAAAGTTCAGGCTCCGGCAGCAGGGTTTCGCATTGCATGTGACTGGTGGCAAAGCCGTCCATCGCATTCGTCACCGGCACCATCGACAGTGAACTGACGCGGTAGGCGATAGCTGCCAGGTCGGCAGCCTCCTGCGGATTGCTGCCAAACAGAATGGTATAACCGGAAGGGAGCAGGGCATAGACATCGTCATGCCCCGCCATCACGTTCAGCGAGTGCTTGGATACCGCGCGCGCAGCCACCTGCAACACGAAGCCACCGACCTTTTTACCCACGGTGACATAGTGAGATTCGAGGCCGTAGAGAATCCCCTGGCTGGAGGAGGCATTGGAAATGAAACGTCCACCGGTCAGCGTCGCCCCCATGGCGCCGCTCTGAGCCGAGTGTTCGCCCTCGGGCTCGAAGAAGAACGGGTGCTTGCCCCAGACATTGCAGCCGCCCCTGGCGCGAAAGGCCTCGAACATCTCCGAGATCTCTGTAGATGGAGTAATGGGGTAACCAATCACACCGCCGCAGACGTGACCCATCACATGGGCAACCGCCCCATTGCCGTGTATCACGGTCTCGATGCCGGGGTACTTGACGGCTTTTGTTGCTTCGTTGTTTTCCGCGCTTGCAGATGTTTTCACTGTGCCCGCGGCAGCCGATGAAGACTCGTGCTGACTATTACCCAGGTTCTCTACTTTAGAGCTTCTCATTAAGTTTACCCATTAACATATTGATTATATTGGTTTTGTAATACTTCTAATTTGCTTCAAGTCAGCCATTACAAGCAGCTTGGATCAGCGTAGCGCGTACCCGAAATTCTCTTTATTGTTAATACTGTCGGGTTATGGCAAAAACGCCTGACCCGACCTGTGATGCTTTTATCGTTCAAGCGACCGTCACATCTTGCGATAAATATACATCCTGTATTGCCTGCAGCAATTCAATGCCGTCTTTCATCGGCTTCTGAAACGCCTTGCGCCCCGAAATCAGGCCCATGCCACCCGCACGTTTATTGATCACAGCAGTGCGTACAGCCTGGGCGAGATCGTTCTCACCTGAAGCACCGCCCGAGTTGATCATGCCGATACGACCCATGTAGCAGTTGGCGACCTGGTAACGGGTAAGGTCTATCGGATGCTCGGTCGTCAATTTATCGTAGACCAGAGGATGGGTCTTGCCAAAACCAACCGCCTTGTAGCCTCCATTGTTGGTGGCCTGTTTTTGCTTGATGATATCGGCACCGATGGTAGCCGCAAGATGGTTGGCCTGACCGCTTAAATCAGCCGAGGTGTGATAATCGACGCCATCTATCTTGAAGGCATTGTTGCGCAGATATGCCCACAGAACTGTGACCATGCCGAGTTCGTGTGCATGAGCAAAGGCTTCGCTGATTTCCTCGATCTGACGGCGGGCTTCAGGCGAACCGTAATAAACAGTGGCGCCGACAGCAACAGCACCCATATCGAACGCCTGGTCGACACTGGCGAACAGCGTCTGGTCATAGTGATTAGGGTAGGTCAGCAGTTCGTTGTGATTGATCTTTACAATGAATGGAATTTTGTGTGCGTATCTGCGCGCCACGCTGCTGAGTACGCCCATGGTGGATGCAACACCGTTGCAACCGGCTTCGATGGCGAGTTCGCATATATTTGACGGATCGAAAAACGCCGGATTGGGTGCAAATGAGGCGCCAGCCGAATGTTCAACACCCTGGTCAACCGGCAGGAAGGAAACATAACCGGTATTGGCCAGGCGTCCATGACCTGTCATTGCCTGCCAGTTGCGCAGCACCGTAGCTGAACGATCACTGTTCATCATCACGCGTTCGACAAAATCACTGCCGGGCAGATGCAGATCGTCTTTTGGAATAGCAGTCGCCTTGTAGCTGAGCAAACTCTCGGCTTCGGCGCCGAGCAGTGATTCGATATTGGTCATGTCAGGCTGCCTCGGTTAGAAGTCGTTTTTTAAGTGTTCGCGGAGAATTCAATGAAGTCCCTGGACCACCATCAGATAGAATTTCAACATTAGAGCTTTGCATTAAATATGCACTTTATCTATATGATTAATAAAAAATAAATCAGTTTTAAAGCGATTTATTCTCCAGTGTGATTCCCTGCTCAACGATATATTCATCTTCAGTGATCTTGGCCTGCGCGGCTGCAATCCTCGCGATGGGTACACGGTGAGGCGAGCAGGAGACGTAACTCAGGCCGATATGATGACAGAAGCGAATCGATTCAGGGTGGCCGCCCTGTTCACCGCAGATGCCGACTTTCAGATCGGGGTTGGTTTTACGGCCCCAGTCGACGGTGATTTCCATCAATCTGCCGACACCTTTCACATCCAGTACCTCGAACGGATTGTGCTGCAGGATGTTGGCTTCCTCATACAGCGGCAGGAACTTGTTCTCGGCGTCCTCGCGCGAGAATGAAAAACAGGACTGCGTCAGGTCGTTGGTGCCAAAGGAGAAAAACTCGGCGATTTCCGCCAGCCTGCCGGCACGCATGCAGGCGCGTACAACTTCGATCATGGTGCCGAATTTGAATTTCAGCTGCACCTCGTACTCGGCTTCGACTTCAGCACGCACCTGGTCGACGATATCTTTGACCCAGTGCAGCTCCTGTCCTGTGCATACTTGCGGTACCATGATTTCAGGACGTACATCGAAACCTTCCTTGCCACACTCGGCTGCGGCTTCGAGCACGGCGCGAATCTGCATGGCGTAGATTTCAGGGTAGGTAATGCCGAGGCGGACACCGCGGTGGCCAAGCATCGGGTTGACCTCGAACAGTTCACGTACCTTGTGCAGCATTTGTGTTTTCTTGGCGATGGCCGAGTCGACCAGCTCACGTCCGCCTGGCGCAAACGGTTTTGGCAGCTCCTTGATATCCGCCTGGCGTCTGAGCAGGTGCATGCTGTTCATTAAATCGTTGACACCTTCCACCGTGTCACGCAGATGCACCAGGCGTTCAATTTCCTGTTCAAGCTGCTTTTCATTGGGCAGGAACTCATGAATCGGCGGGTCCAGCAGGCGAATGGTTACCGGCTTGGGCGCCATGATCTTCAGAATTTCCTTGAAGTCGCCACGCTGTATCGGCCGCAGGCGGTCAAGCGCTTCCTGGCGTGCCTCCTTGTCAGCTGCAATAATCATGTCGATGACGATGGGAAGCCTGTCCTGTGCATTGAACATGCGTTCTGTGCGGCACAGGCCAATGCCCATAGCGCCATAATCTGAAGCCTTGGTGGCTGCATCTATGGTATCGGCATTGGTCATGATCTTGAGGCGGGCGTATTCATCAGCCCAGCTCAGCAGGGTGCGCAGGTCATCCGAGAATTTGGGCGGTACCGTCGGGATTTCACCGAGATAGACATTACCGTTACCGCCATCGATGGTGATGATGTCGCCTTCGTGCAACACAGTATCGCCTACCACTGCAATGTGTTTTTCGACATCGACCTTGATGCCTTCGGCGCCGGCGACGCAGGGCTTGCCCATGCCGCGCGCAACAACAGCGGCATGTGACGTTTTTCCGCCACGGCTGGTGAGTACGCCTTCGGCCGCAAAGAAGCCATGGATGTCTTCGGGCTTGGTTTCTTCGCGCACCAGGATAACCTTTTCACCTTCCTTCTTCGCTAATTGCGCCTGGTCAGCATCGAATACGATATGACCCGAGGCAGCACCCGGCGATGCCGGCAGGCCCTGCGAAATGGGGAGTGACTTGTAGTCAGGATCAAGCATCGGATGCAAAACCTGGTCGAGTTCTTCCGGATCAATCCGCATGATCGCCTCTTTGCGAGTGATCAGCTCATCCTTGACCATCTCCACCGAGGTGCGCACACGTGCGGTTGCATTCATTTTGCCGTTGCGGGTTTGCAGGCAGTAAAGCACGCCTTTTTCGATGGTGTATTCGTAGTCCTGAACTTCGCGGTAGTGGTTTTCCAGACGGTCGCGCAGGGCAACCAGCTGCCTGTACATTTCAGGCATGACCTGTTCAAGTTCATGCACCGGCTTGGGTGTACGAATACCTGCAACCACATCCTCGCCCTGGGCGTTGACCAGGAATTCGCCGAACATCGCGTTCTCGCCGGTGGCCGGGTTACGGGTAAAACCCACGCCAGTAGCGCAGTCATCACCCATGTTGCCGAACACCATGGTCTGAATATTGACCGCGGTACCATTGGCCATATCCGGGGTGATCTTGAACTCACGGCGATAGTCGACAGCACGTTTACCACTCCATGAGTTGAAAACCGCCTTGATGGACAGTGTTAATTGTTCGTAGACATCTTCCGGGAACGGTCTCCCTGTTTCACCCTGGACCACGTCCAGGAAAACATCACTGATCTCGCGCAGGTTGTCGGCGGTAAGATCGATATCGGCGCTGACACCTTCACGTTTCTTTAATTCATCAAAGGGCTTGTCAAATTTTTCATCTGCGATGCCCAGTGCAACCTTGCCGAACAGTTGCACGAATCGCCTGTACGCGTCCCAGGCAAAACGTTCGTTGCCCGTTTGTTTGATCAGGCCGGGCAGGGTTTCAGCATTCAGCCCGAGATTGAGGATGGTATCCATCATGCCAGGCATCGACAGGGCAGAGCCCGAACGCACCGACAGCAGCAGCATGTTGTCAGTATTGCCGAATCCTTTGCCGGTCAATGCTTCCAGTGCATTGATCTGTTTGTGAACTTCGTCCATCAGTCCATGCGGCAGTTCACGGTCTTCAGTGTCAAGGTAGCTCAGGCAGGCTTCTGTGCTGATGACAAAACCCGGGGGTACATTGATGCCAATTTGTGTCATCTCGCACAAGTTGGCGCCTTTGCCGCCGAGCAGTGTTTTGTTCTGGCCGTCGCCTTCCTTGAATGAATAGGCGTATTGTGTGTTTGCGGCGCTGGTATCCATAGGTGTAGTTATGGCGCTGGTACTCATTAATGTTCTCCCCAATGTGACCGTGATCATCGGCCATGATTCAGTGGTTAATAACCACGTCGTTATTATCAATGCGAAATATTACGATTTTGTGAAATACACCCGGCGTTGGGTATAGATAAACAGTATATTCACTGACTGAACACGCAAATGTTAATGATTATCGGAACATCAATGTTGACGCACATCAATAAAACAGGCACTAGTGCCTGGTGGCGAAGAATCAAGGAAACAGCACCGATAATAGCTCGCTTCAGTTGCGAAGTCAGTATAGTCAGGATGAGACTGAGTGCAAGCTGATGTTTGAAAAATGTACCGAATCCACCTGATTTCGTCCGGGCTGAGTGATTTCACAGCCAGCTCCCGCCAGAAAACGGAAAATTGCGGTTTCCGGGCAACAATGATGAACTCTGAATAGTCGAAGAATCCTGCCTATACTCATTCCTATTCAGGATAATTAGAACGAGCTCAGGGCTGGGGAATGATCACACCATCGTTGGTACAATCGTGGTTCGGCTATGCATGCCAGCAAATGCAAGGTGTCGTGCAGGCTTGTGTCTACCTCGGCGAAGCGGAAAGGGGCCCGTACAAACTCTTCGAAACCTACTCGGAGTCCTTTGTTCATAGTGAGCTGATTCACGAAAATGTTGAAGCTGTGCTAAAAAGGCGCAAATCCGTGGTGACACGAATTGGCGCCAGCCAGGATGAAGCTGAAGTCAAACGGCTTGTGGCGGTCAATGCCGCTCAACCAGTTTCAACTGTAAGCAGCACAAACTACCTGATGACATGTCCGCTGTTGATTGAGCGTCAACTTCACGGTGCTGTCTGCATTGAGTTTAAAGACGATCCTTCTGTTAAAACCCAGGACTTCCTCAGGAATGTAGAAGCCGCAATAAAGTGGCTGCAGTTTCTATCCAGTAACAATACTGGTAACAGTGATGGCGGCTCACCTGGAAATGCCGCGATGGCCTTACAGATTACAGCGCGTGCCTTATCACAGGATTCATCTGCAGCAGCGGCGACATCTGTGGTAACCGAGCTGGCGACACGGTTGTCTTGTGAGCGTGTCAGTATAGGATTCAGGGAAGGCCGTGAACTGAAACTGTACGCTTTATCACACAGTGCACGCTATGAGTCCAGGCAAAATCTGATCAAACGCATCGAAGCGGCAATTGAAGAAGCTGTTGATCAAAAAGAAACACTGGCTTATCCAGCGACGGATAAAAGCACCTTTATGCTGCAAGCTCACGAAGAACTGGCGAAAAATCACGGCGGTAGCTTCATTTGTACCGTACCCCTGATTCATCACGGGCAGGTAACAGGTGGCGTTATTTTTGAACGCAGTTCTGCCGCAACCGCGTTTACACCTGAAACCGTTGAGCTGTGTGAGCAGCTGGCAGCATTGTTTGCCCCCATTCTTGAATTCCGCCGTCTCAACGATCGTCCGTTGTTGGAGAAAACAAAAGAGCTGCTCAAGAGTGCGGCATCAGGGGTTTTTGGCAGCGGTCATCTGGGATTGAAGTTTGTCCTTGCAGTGAGTGTGCTGGCTGTGATGATGTTGACCATGGTGCAATGGAATTACAAGGTATCGGCCAACTCGGTTCTTGAAGGTACGATAGAGCGCGTGATTACCGCACCG
>Ga0316189_10003134_pt1 | contig 16077 bp, 13 predicted proteins | sample LowCovwburrow_MG_FD_204930 | JGI IMG/M metagenome (GOLD analysis project Ga0316189, IMG submission 204930) | Coastal sediment microbial communities from Maine, United States - Lowes Cove worm burrow | ecosystem: Environmental > Aquatic > Marine > Coastal > Sediment | place: USA: Maine... | reverse complement strand
GTCGATGAGTACGCGCAGTCCGCCATCCTTCGCTATCCGGGCCTGAAGGCCGCTTCGTCCGACATCGACGCAGCGCAAGCCCGACTGCGCGAGGCAAAGCTCTCCCCGTTCATGCAGTTCGAAGGTCAGGCGAGGTTCTTCGTGGCGCCCGGCGCCCGGGGGACGACAACGTTCAGTCCCGACCCTCAGATCCCCTGGGCGAACCGCTGGGGTCCAGGCGGCGAGCTCGGCATCGAGGGCGGCATTCCAATTTACACCTTCGGCAAGTACCGCGCGGGCAAAAAGGCCGCAACGGCCGGCATCACGGCCGCCGAGTACGAACGGGACCGCACCCTCTCGCGCGTCGTGTTCGACGTGCGCCGCGCGTACTTCGGCACTCAGCTTTCGCTCGACCTGCAGGCGATGATCTCCGAGGGCAAAGACAAGCTCCGGAGCGCGGTCGACAAACTCCGCGCCCGCCTCGATGCCGACGACCCAAGGGTCAAGCAGAACGACTATTGGCGTCTGGTGTCGGCACTTTCTGAGATCGAGTCGCGCGAGTCAGAAGCCCTTCGGCTGGAAGCCTCGGCCCGCGCCGCGCTCGAGATTCTCTCCGGCATCAAACCGGCCATCGTTCCCGAATGCGCACTCGAAACCGTGCAAAGCGAAGTTCTGGAGCTCAGTGAGCAAGTCGATCGCGCCGTTGCAAGTCGCCCGGAAGTCCATCAACTCGAAGCGGCGCGTTCCGCGAAGGACGCGAACCTCGTCGTGAAGCGAGCCGGCTACCTGCCCGACATCATCCTCGCCTTGCGCGCGAGCTTCGCCCGCACCCCGGGTATCACCGACATCCAAAACCCTTACGTGATCGACCGCGGCAACTTCGCGGGGGCGTTCGCCGGTCTGATCGCCCGCTGGAAGCTCGACTTCGGCGGAACCTATGCACGGGTGAAAGCAGCCAAGGCCGAGATCGAATCACTCAAGAGCAAGACCGAGGAAGCGGAGCTCGGGATCGGCCTCGAAGTGACCGACCTGTATGAACAGCTCCAAGATGCGAAGCGGCGCGTCGCATCTTGGACGCGTGCGGAGAAAGAAACCCGCCAGTGGTATGTGTCTGCGGGCCAGGGCTACGAGGTGGGCACGACCACGGCGATGGATCTCGTCGATGCAATCTCGGCCTACTTCGGCGCTCGCTCGAACCGCCTCATGGCCACCGCCGAATACAACCTCGCCATCGCGGGGCTCGAGAAAGCGACCAACATGCCCATCGTCTCGGAAAAGGGATGGCGGCCGGTCGACTGCGGGGAATAAAGGGTCCACTAGGCTCGTCTACAGGGAAGATATGACTCGAATATCCATGATTACAGGCCTGCTCATCGCTTCATTCTGGCTTGCGGGCCCGGCCGCCGCTGAGGAGACACCTGCGGGCGCCGCCCAGACGGCGGTCTCCGATGCCGACGCCGCCAAGGCCGAGGCGTTCATCCGCACCAAGCACAACAAGGTGCGTGCGGTCTTGCGCAAACCGGACACCCCAGCACGGGGCGAAGAGCTCACTGTGCTGCTGGGCGAGTTCCTCGACTACCATCGTCTCGCCAAGCTCTCCTTGGACAAGGAGTGGGCGAAGCGTTCCCCCAAAGAACGCGACCAGTTCGTGAGCCTGCTCCGCCAACTCGTCGAGCGTCAGTACCAGCGCAACATGGAGTCAACGCTCGAGTACAAAGTGAAGTGGGTCGGAACCGAGCCGATCGAAACCGGCGTCAAAGTGAACTCGTCCGCAAAGTCCGTCAAGAAGAAGCGCCAACCAGCGGTCACCATCGACTACAGCATGAGCCCCGCCGGCGACGAGTGGAAAGTCTTCGACATCTTCACCGACGACGTGAGCCTAGTGAAGAACTACAAGCGACAGTTTCGCCGCGTGATCAAGGAAGAAGGCTGGAGCGGCTTGATCGGCCGGATGGAAAAGAAGCTCAACGCAGAGGACGAGCTCATTTAGGGCGGTGGCCGTAGGGCCGTGACCGTAGGGCCGTGACCGTAGGGCCGTGGCCGTGGGGCCGTAACCGTGGGGTCGCGGCGTTGAGCGAGTAGCGTTACTGCTCGGCTTGTGCTGCCGCGGGTGCGGTGGGGGTGGCCGATTGACGGGGTCGGACACAGCGGCCACTTTGAAGACTCGATGCCCCTCGCTGTTCTTGTTCTTTCCTGGTGCGTGCTGTTCGTCGGCTGCAGTGATGCCGGGACTCAGGGGCCGCCGAAGCGGGTTCGGTCATGCGGTGAGCTCGTGGGTGTGGCGCCGGTGGAGCCGGTAGTTCTGGGGCAGGATTACTTCGGCTGCGCGGTCTTCGCTCCGGTTCCCTGCACGAAGCCCGTCACCGAGTACAGTTCGCTGTGCGGGTCGGACTGCGGCCCCGCGATCGCTGCCAAAGAGGACGGAGATGCCTGGCTCGTCGGCTGTGAGACGCGGGGGCCAACCGTTGGTTGCGGAGGCCCGGACTACCGCGAGGTCATCTGCGGGGTCGACCCATTCGAGAACGAGGTGTACTGGTGGGCGGTCAACGAGTGCGATCCCTTCTTTGTCTACTACTTGGACTGCTGGGAGTCGTGCAACGAAGACCACGAGCCGAGCGGATTGGCCTGCCTGCAACACTGACGCTGCTGCTGCCGCGCGTGTTTGGGGGCTGGTCGTTGGGCGAGCGGGTGGCGCCGTACGGTTTGTGCTGCCGCGGGTATGGTGGGGGCGGGGGTCTTGGATTGGATGGGTGGTACGGCTTGGTTACACCGCCCCGCCCACCCCCACCCGTAATCCTCCCTGCCGCGGCACTCGCTTCGCTCGGCCTTGGCGGCGCCTTTGGCGCCGGGCTTCGCCCTGCGGGCTCGCGGCGGGGCTGCTGTTGTGGGGGCGCTCGGAGCACTTGGCTTGATGGCACCGTACGGATGTACGCGGCTCAAATATGTCCGTATGGAGGGGCTCGGGAAAACGCGCGATATGGGGTGGAGTCGACGTGTGAGTGACAATCGGCAAGACAGCAAACCGCTCCGATTGGCGCGAGCTCCGAGGCTTGGCTTGCGTGGTCAAAGCCCTCAAGTGCATCCGACCACATTTGCAAGCCGAGCCGTTCGACGTAACCCCGTGTCGCTCGTTTTTCCGAGCCCCGTCGTACCCTGGATAAAACCGTCCGCCCGGCTGCGGCCCCCCCAGGCCGCACGCCGTTCGGACGCTCCCCTTTTGCTGTTAGACCCTCTTACGCAGTGCTGCGATGTCTCTGATGACGACGCGGCGATGATCGGTATCGATCATGCCAGCCCTTTTGAAGGCGCCGAGCACCAGTGTAACGGTTTCCCGAGTCGAGCCTACGTAGCTCGCAATCTCCTGATGAGTGAACTTCACACCAATCAGGATTCCCCGTGAATCAGGAATACCGTGCCTCGAAGATGCATCGAGTAGAAACTCTGCAACACGCGATTCTACGCTTCGCGTGAGCAGTGCATCGATCCGCCGTTCTGCGAGCAGACGGCGTTCCCCCATCAATCGATGCATAGCGGAAGCGAATTCCAGGTCCTCGGCCATCACCATTTTGATGAGCCGCGGCGGAATGCGTAGCGCTTCCACATAATCCAAAACCACCGTTTCGAGACGCGCTTCGGGATCGACCAGCGACATTTCGCCAACCAGATCGCCTGGGCCGTAGTAGCCGAGCGTCAATTCTCGTTCCGGTGTGCGGCGCACGCGCCGAACTCGACCGCTGCCGATCGCGAAGATCGCAGGGTCGCTAGGCATGCAAAGGGACTCGCGTCGATCGGCATCGACCAAGGCGCTTCCGTTCAAGATCTGCTCCCGAAGCGACTGCGTCAGTGCTTCGAAAACCCTGCATCGAGACAGAATCCTCGTTCGGCGTTCTTCCGTCGTACGCAGTCGTCGTGCGCCGGAGCCGTTTTGCAGTGCGGGAGCGTTAGAATCCATACTTACAGCCTTAACGGTATGGTGCATGAATACAGGATTACCGTCAAGGCGTATATTCACAAAATCACTAAAGAGGGCTTTTTTTCGTTCGTATTGACCAAAAGCGCGCCCTTAGCTAGTGTCGCGGCATTCAGGAGGGAGTCGCTCCAGGTCCAGGGCCGACATCATAAACATGCGACTTTATTCAGGAAAAATTGGCCCGATTGTTGATGATCTGGTGCGGGATCTCACCGCCGGCGAGGACATCGAAGTCGAAGACGTGGCCGAGGTCCGGCTCGATCTGGAAGCGGTGCTCAAAGAGTACGTCCGGCGCGAGCGTCAGGTGATCGACGAAGCGAAAGACCGGATGGAGCGCGAAGGCCTAGGCTACTCGAAGCTCGGCCGCATGCGGCAGCGTGTCGCCAAAGAGATGGGCTTCCCGCAGCAAGATGAAGTCCTTCCCTACATGATCGATCAGCTGCTCAACATGCTCTTCCACAGCAGCAACGTCCTCGAGATCTACGCGGATGACGCCACGTTGCGCAAGAAGATGACGCCCGTCTTGCGTCGGCACATGGAAGTGGAGACGGGGCTCGACGCCGAGGTGCGCTCGAAGATCAAAAACCTCCAAGAAGGCACTTCCGCGTTCGAGGTCGAGTACGCCAAAGTGATGGATCAGATCAAGCACAAGCGTGGGCTCGAGTAGGCGTTTCATGCGGAGCATGACCGGATACGGAAGCGGGCGCGCAGCGCTCGGCCAAGGACAGGTCGTGCTCGACTTGCGCACCGTCAACCATCGCTTCCTCGACGTGCGCGTGCGACTTCCCTCTCGAATCCAGAGCCGCACCCCGACCATAGAGCGCGTGATTCGCGCGCGCCTCGAACGCGGTCGCGTGGACGTAACCGCGCGCTTCGAAGGACAGACCCTTCCGCAGCCAACGCTCGATCTCGATCGTGCGCGCGCAGTCTACGCCGAGCTTGCGGCCCTGCGCGACACACTGAACCCTGATGAGCCATTGCCGCTCGCCCTGCTCTCTTCGGTGCCCGATTTGTTCGTCATCAATCGCGCCATCGATGAAGAAGCCCTCGAGCGTTCGCTCGAGCAAGCTGCGGCGGAGGCGTGCGACGCAGTCATAGCCATGCGCGACAAGGAGGGGAATACTCTTGCCTCGGAGCTCAGCGCTCGGCTCCAGGAGCTCCGCGCGAGCGTCGACGCTTTGAAAGCGGCCGTGCCATCGCTCGTCGAAGATCGCAGGACCCGCCTTCGCGATCGCCTGCAGGCCCTGCTTGCCGGGGTCGATGCCGAGCTCGAACCGTCGCGCCTGGAGCAAGAGATCGCCGTGCTGGCGGACCGCTCCGATGTCGCCGAGGAGCTCGTGCGGCTCGATAGCCACCGCGATCAAATGCTCGAATTGATCGAGAATTCGAGCGCAGCGGTAGGGAAGCGCATCGACTTCCTGCTCCAAGAGATGGCGCGCGAGGCCAACACGATTGGATCGAAGGTACAAGACGGGACGATGACCGCGCACGTGATTGCGCTGAAGGCCTGCATCGAGCAAATGAGGGAACAAGCACAGAATGTGCTTTGACCGACCGCGCTGAAGCGTTATCGGTCCCATCGGAGGCGTAGTTCAATGAGTGTCGTCGAGTCGACCGATCCGGATCTCATCCTGCTGATCATCAGCTCGCCATCGGGCGCGGGAAAGACGACCCTGACCCGACGACTGCTTCAAGAGTTTCCCGAGCTGAGATTCAGCGTCTCGCACACCACACGCCGGCCTCGTGCAAACGAAGTAGACGGCCAGGACTACCACTTCGTCACCGAAGCGGCTTTTCGCAAAATCATCGAGGAGAACGGCTTCGCGGAGTGGGCTGAGGTACACGGCAATCTCTACGGCACCAGCGTGACCGAAATCGACATCGCGCGAACCGCACGAAAGATCGGGGTGCTCTTCGACGTGGACTACCAGGGCGCCCGCCAAATCAAAGAGAAATTCCCCGACGCCATCGGCGTCTTCATCCTGCCGCCTTCGATGGAAGAGCTTCGGCGCCGTTTGGACGGTCGCGGCTCCGACGACGAAGAGTCACGTCAGCTCCGCTTCGACAAGGCCCGCGAGGAGATCGGGCACTATCCGTTCTTCGACTACATGATCGTCAACGATGAGCTCCAGCGCGCCCTTGCGGAGCTCCGTGGCATCGTATTGGCGGAAGGCTGCAGGCGTCGGCACGTCGCGGCCAAGGCCGAAGCCCTGCTCCACGAGTAGACGGCCGTCGCCTCAGAACTCGATGCCAAGAATCAGCCGCAGTGCCATTGCGCGCCGAATGCCACCCACGTTACCCGAAAGCGGCTCCCGCGTGCCGTCCACTTCGAGGTACTTGAGGCCGTTGAGCGGGAACAAGATGCCGAATTGAGCCGACGCGAAGAAGCCGTCACTGACCTTGGGCCCGTCCTCGGTTCGATAGTAGATCGAGAGGTCGAGCTCCGCGCCCAAATTCGGCTGCGACGAGTAGGTCTGTTGCTGGTACATCGCGCGACTGTAGATGAAGTCGAAGCGCGCACCGAGCACCCGGCCGAAGTCGCTACGAATGATGTCGTAGCTGATCGCAGGCGCGAGATAGTAAGCGCCGGCGACGCGCCCGAGAATATTGCGCCAAAGAATCAGATCGATCCGGTAGTCGGGGTGGAACGAGAAGTTGGAGACTACCTTTTTCCCAACCGGCTGCGTCGCGAGATCCTCGTACTGCGAGAGCCCCACGACGTCTGGGTCGCCCGAAGCGGCACCGCCTTTGAGAAAGACGCCGAGCTTCTTACCGAGGAAGCGGTACTCGCCTTCAAAAGCGAAGCCCCATTGACGCAGCTTGAACTTCTCGCCTTCAGACGTGCTCGGAAACTCCGCGGCAGCGATGTTTTGAACCTTGCCGAAGATCCCGGCGAACTCAATTTCGAGGCGCAGCTCCTTCCACAGGACCTGCAACCATCCGTCGGGCATGTAGGTCTTCGCGTCTCGCCGAACGAACTGGGTCTCGATGTCGGCAGCGGTCCCCAGCAGCGGTGCACCCGCCGTAGAAAGGAACTGCGAGCGATAGATGAAATACGCGCCGCCGTTGATCACCCATTTGCCACGGGCAAGACGCTTCTGCTGGGCAAGCGGATCGAGCCGGCGCGCAACGAGAAAGCTCCACTGCCGAGCGTCATCGAGGCGGCTGGCGTCGCGCGGAATCGCCTGGATATCAAAGACGGGATCGGCGATGTAGCCCTTGCTCGCGAAGTCCCACGAAACCCCAAAAAAGATGCCCTTGAACTGGCCGATGAGCTGTATTCGATCGACCTCGGACTGAAAGTCCGAATCGAGCGCGGTGTTGAGGATGTTGGTTCCCTCGCCCGAGTTCCAAAGCATGCCGAGGCCCCACTGGTGGCCCATTCGGCCAAACCGAAGCTGGCCGATCGTGCTGTTGGTCACCTCGCCCCAGACCCGACGGACGAGAATGGTGTCGCCTACGGTGTTGCGGAAGGACTCGGGTGCCGGCGCCGTCCGGGTCAAGGTGTCGAAGGGAACTCCCGGTGCGCGCCCTGAGATTTGGCCCAAGCCGTTGACCGACTTCACCTCGGGTGTCGAACCCAGCACGAGATTGTCGAACGCATCGATCATCATGTGGACGCGGATGTTGTCGCTGAGCGAGAGCGTCGGTTGGAGTCGAAGCCGCATGTTCGCGAAACGCGTCGTTGCGCTTCCGTCGCAGCGCTGCTCATTGGACGGCACGGACGAAGGCTCGCCCTTGCAACCACCAGCGGGCTGCACCCCACCAGTATCGTTGGAAGGGGCGTTGTCGAGCTGGATCCAGCGCGCAAATGGGTCGCCGGGGCCCAAGCGGTCGACCCGGACGCGGCCCAACGCAAAGTTGTCCATGTACTCGCCGCGCACGCGGAAATAGCCGTTGAGCGAGAACACCGGCCGAGGATTGGTCCAGGTGGCCAAGGTCGGGTCGGAGGCAGGCGGCTCGGCCATGCCGAGAAGCTTCGCGTCGTCAGACGCCATCTCGTCTTCGTCGAACGCGCTTTCGTCGAACTCCTCTTCGGATTCGTTGGCGCTGGCCGGTGCCTGCGGTAGCTCGAGGCCTTCGATGCTCGGCGCCCTCAACTGAGGAGGGAGGTCCTCTTCTCGGCTGGGCTCCGGCGTGGCCTCCTCGATTTCGGAGCTTGCCTCTTCCTCCGCCGTGGCGGCGTCTCGGCTCGCCCCAGCGGTCGTGGCATCGGAGGAGGACCCCTGCGCCGCGGCCGACGTTGCCCCCAAAGAAACTACCCAAATAATCGCTAACAAACGGCGCATTGAACCCGTGCGGTCCGGGGCGTAGCACGCCGGGATCACGCGGGTCAACGGGGCAATCGCTGCCTTGACCAAAGCCGGGGCGGCCTTAAGCCCCGGAGCCGGGAGTTCCGTGACGGATAGATTGCACTTCATACCGCTTGGCGGGCTCAACGAGGTCGGAATGAACTGCGCCGCGCTGGTTTGCGGCGACACCACGATCGCCATTGACTGTGGCATCGGTTTCACCAATGAGGATGGTGCCGAGCTGGTACATGCCGACTTCAGCTGGCTCTTTCAGCAGCGCAAGAACCTCAAGGCGATCGTGATCACCCACGGACACGAGGACCACATCGGCGCGCTCCCCTATTTTCTAAAGGAGCTCCGGGTGCCGGTCTTCGCCCCGCCCTACGCCGCAGCCCTGATCGAAGACCGCCTCAAGGAGCACCGGCTCAGGAACGTGGACCTGCGCGTGAGCCCAGCGGGAAGCCAGCATCAGTTCGGCTCGATCTCCGTTGAGCGCTTCGCGGTGCACCATTCAATCGCCGATGCGACAGGGCTCATTCTGGATACCCCGGTAGGCACACTAGTCCATACCGGCGACTTCAAGATCGAATCGGATCCCTGCGAGGGCCAGCGTTTCGATCGGGCCCGTCTCGAAGAGGTGGCTAGCCAGGGGGTTCGCCTCCTCTTCAGTGATTCGACCGGAGCCGACGTCGAGGGGCACGCCCGAATCGAACGCAACGCCGAGGCGGCTCTCGAAGAATGGATCGCCCGCTCCCCGAACCGCGTCGTCGTTGCGACCTTCTCCTCGAACGCCTTTCGTCTGAGGGCGGCCCTGAGGATTGCGCGGGAGCGGGGACGCAAGGTTTGCCTGCTCGGGATGTCGGTCCACAAGCACACCGAAACCGCCCGAGGGTTGAACTTGATCCCGTCGGTGGATGATCTCTTGGTCGCACCCGATGAAGTCGACGCCCTGCCCCGCAACCAGGTCCTGATCCTGGCCGGCGGCACCCAGGGCGAACCCGCGTCGGCGCTCACTCGCTTGGCGCGGGATGAACACGCACGCGTTCACCTCGAAGCCGGCGACACGGTGATTTTTTCCTCGCGCGCTATCCCCGGAAACGAGCTCAGCGTTTTCGACGTCGTCAACCGATTCGAGCGACGTGGTATCGAGGTCATTGCACGCGACCGCCATCCCGAGATTCATGCGAGCGGGCACGGCAGCCGCGAAGAGCAACGGAGCATGATTCAGCTGCTGCGTCCCAGGGCGTTCGTTCCCGTGCATGGCACGCACCATCACCAGCGTCGCCATCTCGAGCTTGCTCAACAAGAGGGAATTGCGGAGACACAGCTGGTCGAAAACGGGACTGTGCTCGAAGTCACCAATGATGCGCTTCGGATCGTCAATGAGGTTCCGACGGGTCGCGTGTACATCGAAGGGCAGCAAGCGCTGAGCGCCGAGCTCATCGCCGAGCGCCGCGCAATGGGCTCGGCCGGCATGATCACGATCTTGCTTTCGCTCCGGGACGGGCGGAGTCGAGAGTTTCCGCGCGTGCTTTCCCGGGGAGTCTTCGAGGCGACCGACCGGGCCCGTGTCGAACGCAAAGTCGCAGAGCAAGTCCGCAATCGGCTCAAGGGACGGCGCTTTTGCAGCCCAACAGAGGCCAAAGAAGCCGCAATTGAGGCCGCCCGACGCTTCTTGGTACACAATCACCGAAAGCGGCCGCTGATCACCGCGGACGTGAACGGGGAACCATGAGCCGATGGGTCGCCTGTCTTGTCGCTGCTCTGATTCTGAGTAGTTGCCAGCGGGACGCGAAACCGGAGCCGAGCACGCCGCCCGCCTCCACCGAGCCCGCGAGCGCCGCGCCGAGCACGGCGACCGCGGAACCTGTTCCTGAGGCGCAGGTTGGCGTTGCGCGACCGGCGACCGCGAAAGAGCGCGCGGCGATCGATGAGCTCTTGCAAGCGGCGGAGTCCGTGCGGCAGCTGAGGCTTCGACGGAGGGTCGCGATTGAAATCGAAGACGGCGACGCAATAGCGCACAGCCTGCGACTGCAAATCGAAGAAGAAGAAATCGAACGCGCGAGGCTCGTCTATGGCGCGCTCGGTCTGCTCGATGCCGACGCAGACCTGCAGAGCATGTTCGCGGGAGTCCTCGGCGAGCAGGTCATTGGCTACTATGATCCCGACACCGGGCGCCTCGTCATTCGCGACGACGTGATGGCAGGCCTGACCGGAGCCTTCGGTCCGGAGCAAACCCAGGAAGCGAGTCTGGTGCTCGTGCACGAGCTGGTACACGCGCTGCAGGATCAACGCCTCGGGCTCGGCGAGTCGTATCAGAAGGAGCGCACCGCCGATGCCGACAACGCGTTTCGGGCGGTGGTCGAAGGCGACGCCACTCTTGCGATGCTGGCGCACGCGCTCCGCCAACAGGGGATTCCTTTGTCGGCAGCGACCGCCGGCATTCAACAAATGGGCGACTACGTCGACCTGGACGCCCTGGTGCGCGGAGAGAAGCTCGACGATGCACCGGCGATTCTCAGGGTAACGCTGGTCGCCCCCTATCTCAGAGGACTGCAGTTCGTGGCTGCCGTGCAGGGACGCGGCGGATGGCCTGCGGTCAACAACGCCCACCGTCGTCCCCCGGCGACGAGCGAGCAGGTCCTGCACCCGGACAAGTACTTTGCCCGCGAGCCGGCTGAAGAGATTCGGATCCCCGAGAACAAAGCTCTCCTGGCTGCCGGTTTCGATCGCATCGAGGAAGATACGCTCGGCGAGCTCGAGCTCAGCGTGTACCTCGGTCAGGGGCGGCGCTCGGGCACCAACGAAGAGGCAGCGGCCGGCTGGGCAGGCGATCATCTCGTCGTCTACCGACACGAAGCCGAGACCGCCGTCATCTGGTGGACCAGCTGGGACAGCGAGTCGGACGCGCAGGAGGCCTTTGCCGCGGCGCGCTCGGTCTCGCCAAGGGATTCGAGCGCCGCCGTCGAGCGCAAAGGACGCGCTGTCCTGATCGTCAGGGGCTTGCCGCACCGGCTGCATCGCTCGGTTCGGAGCGACTTCACCTCCTTCGCCCGCGCCATCAAGGACGAGCCTCCGCCCCCAGCGCTACGCCCCAACCTCGTCTATTGAGGTTGTCGTTCGGGACCCCCCAAGCTAGGAAAGGCCGATGGGACGCGCCTCCTGGGACGAGTACTTCATGGATATCGCCGTCGTCGTGGCCAGACGTTCGACCTGTCCCCGCAAGCACGTCGGCTCGGTCATCGTCCGCGATAAGACGATCCTTTCAACCGGCTACAACGGCTCGGTTCGCGGCCTGCCCCATTGCGACGAGGTCGGCCACATGATGGTCGACGGGCATTGCGTACGGACGATCCACGCCGAGGTGAACGCGATCATCCAGGCCGCCAAGAACGGCTCCCGAATCGACGGCGCCTCGATCTACGTCACGGCGTCCCCATGTTGGAACTGCTTCAAGGCGATCTGCAATGTCGGCATCAAGCGAATCATCTTCGAAGAGTTCTACCGGGACGAGCGAATCTTCGAGGTCTCACAGATCTTGGGCATCGAGCTGGTGGAGCTCCACCGCGAGAAAACCGCCTCCCAGCCTGCACCTTGACGCCCCTCCGCCCCGGCTGTACGAACCGCGCCTGTCTAGCCCCCTAAAATCCAATGCAATCTGAAATTCGTGAGATCAGCCCCGTCCTTGTGGAGGTCACGGTCGAAGTACCGTGGGACCGCATACAGAAGGACCTCAACGACACCTATAAAGAGATCGGCAAGACCGCCCGCGTTCGCGGCTTCCGTCCTGGCAAGGTCCCAAGGGACGTGCTGAAGCAGATGTACGGGCGAGAGGCCGCTGCTCAGGTGACTGGTACCCTAGTCGAGCAAGGCCTCATGCAGGCAGTTCAGGAGCATGAGCTACACATCGTAGCGCAGCCGCAGATGGACGAAGCGCCGGAGCTCGAGAAGGGCAAGCCACTCACGTTCAAGGCCAAGGTCGAGGTGCGGCCAAAGATCGACAAAGTCGCGATCGACGAGCTCGAAGCCTGGCAGGCGCCGATCGAGATTCCGAACGAAGATATCGACGCCGAAATCGAGGGCTTGCGCAACCAGCACGCCGAGATTCAGGTTCCGGACCCGATGCGCCCTGCCGAGGAAGGCGACCTGATCACCATCGACTACACGGTCTCGGTGGACGGCGAAGTCAAGGATGACCTGGGCGCCGAAGGCCGCCAGGTCGAGATCAACGACGATCACCTGCTTCCCGCCCTAAAAGAGGGACTGCTCGGCATGCAGCCGGACGAAGAGAAGACGATCGACGTGGCCTTCGAAGAGGACCACCCGAACCCGGACCTCCAGGGAAAAACCGCGCAGTTCATCATCACGGCCAAGCAGCTTCACGAGAAGCTCCTCCCCGAGCTCGACGACGAGTTCGCGAAAGACTGCGGCGACTACGAGACCCTGCTCGAGCTGAGGCTCAAGATTCGCGAAGGTCTAGAAGGCAACGCCAAGCAGCAGAGCGATGCCCAGCTGAAGGATCAACTGATCGAGAGCCTGATCCAGCACAACGACATCCCGGTTCCGCCTTCGATGGTACAGCAGCAACAGCAGATGATGATGTACGAGATGGCTCAGTTCATGCAGATGGCTGGGCAGCAAGGCGCTCCGGGTGCGGACTTCTTCTCCGGTATCGAAGAGCGCGCCCAGCGCCGAGTCCAGGCGGGTATCCTGCTCGGCTCCTTGGCCCGTCAGGAGGGCATCGACGTCACCGAGGCCGACCTGGACGCCAAGTTTCAGGAGATCGCGGAGCAGACGGGCAAGCACGTGGCGAAGGTCCGCGCCGACCATCAAGAGGCCCAGCGTGACCAGCTCGAATCTCAGCTCCTCGAAGAGAAGGTGATGGCGCTGCTCACCGAGCGTGCCAAAATCAACGAAGGGGAGCGGCCCGCGCCCGAAGTCCAGCCTGAGACCGAGAAGGACGAGCCGGCCGAAGACGAAGGGGAAGAGCCATGAGCGAGCCTACGACCGCGCAAATGTACATGCCCTGGGTCGTCGAGACGACGCACCGCGGGGAACGCCAGTGGGACATTTTCAGCCGGCTGCTGAAAGATCGCATCATCTTCCTCGGCACCGAGGTCAACGACGACGTCGCCAACGGAATCATCGCTCAGATGCTTTTTTTGGAGAGCGACGACCCCGACAAAGAGATCACGCTTTACATCAACAGCCCAGGTGGCTCGATTACAGCAGGACTCGCGATTTACGACACGATGCAGTACGTTCGATCACCCGTGTCGACCGTCTGCCTGGGCCAAGCCGCATCGATGGCCGCGTGGATTCTAGCCTCCGGCACGACTGGTTTGCGCAAGTGCCTGCCGAATAGCCGCATCATGATTCACCAGCCGCTCGGCGGGATTCGCGGACAGGCGACCGACATCGAAATCCATGCGCGAGAGATTCTGAAACTTCGTGAACAAATGAACACGATCCTGGCCAAGCATACAGGCCAGACGACCGACCGCATTAAGGAAGACACCGAACGCGATCGCTACCTCTCGGCTGAAGAAGCCCAGGAGTACGGGCTGATCGACGACGTCATCAAGCCGAAACTCGAAGACTGAGACACCAGAAAACGCTGCGAGCGCGAGCGGCGTAGTCCTTGCCGTCAAAGATGGGGGACGCTAGACTCTCGCAAGCAGGTATATGGTGGATCGCAGGCGAGATGATGGGCACGGCAACCTACAATGTTCCTTCTGTGGGAAGTCACAGAAGGAAGTAAAAAAGCTCATCGCAGGACCGACGGTCTATATCTGCGACGAGTGCATCGGGCTCTGTAACGACATCATCGCCGAAGAGGTCGAGCGCGAAGAGTCTCTCACGACGACGACCCCGCTCCCCAAGCCCGCCGAAATCAAAAACATCCTCGACGAGTACGTCATCGGGCAGGAGCGCGCGAAGAAGATCCTCTCCGTCGCGGTGCACAACCACTACAAGCGCATCGATTCGAAGGTCAGCGCAGACGACGTCGAGCTTCAGAAGTCGAACATCCTGCTGCTTGGTCCCACCGGTTCCGGAAAGACCCTCCTCGCGCAGACCCTGGCGCGGATTCTGAACGTGCCGTTTGCGATCGCTGACGCTACGACGCTCACAGAGGCCGGGTACGTCGGCGAAGATGTCGAAAACATCATCGTCCAGCTTTTGCAGAACGCCGACCACGATGTCGAGCGCGCGCAGCGCGGCATCGTCTACATCGACGAAATCGACAAGGTCGCGCGCAAGGGCGACAACCCGTCCATCACACGCGACGTCAGCGGCGAAGGCGTGCAGCAAGCCCTGCTGAAGATCATCGAGGGAACCGTCGCCAACGTGCCGCCCAAGGGCGGGCGCAAGCACCCGCAGCAAGACTTCCTACAGATTGACACGGGCAACATCCTGTTCATCTGCGGCGGCGCATTCGTCGGCCTCGACGACGTCATCGAGCGTCGCATCGGCGAGCGGAAGCTCGGATTTGGCGCCGACATTCCCTCACGCAAGGACAAGAAGATCGGCGAGCTTCTCGAGCGCGTCGAGCCCGAGGACTTGCTGCGCGCTGGCCTGATTCCCGAGTTCATCGGCCGCTTGCCGGTCATCGCGACCCTGCACGAGCTCAATGAAGAGGCGCTCGTCGACATTCTGACCAAGCCGAAGAACGCCCTGGTCAAACAGTACCAAAAGCTTTTCGAGATGGATGGTGTGAAGCTCAAGTTCGCTCAGGGCGCGCTGCACGCGGTCGCCCGCGAGGCTCTGAAGCGGAACGCCGGCGCTCGAGGCCTTCGCGCCATCATGGAAAAGTCGATGCTCGACATCATGTACGAGGTCCCCTCCCAGTCAGACATCCGCGAGGTTGCCGTCAGTGAGGAAGTCATCGTCTCGGGCGAGAAGCCGCTCATCGTCTACGAAAAGGAAGAGGCGGAGCTCGCTTAGTGCGGCCCTCTTCATCCATCCCCGCTAAGTGCGGAGCAAAGTAGACTGATGTTCTTTCACCGAAACGACAACGACGATCAGAACCCTGGCTCTGGTACGCCCAGCGGCGAGAGCTTTCCCTTGCTGCCCCTGCGGGACATCATCGTGTTCCCGCACATGGTGGTTCCCCTCTTCGTAGGTCGCGAGAAGTCGATCAACGCGCTCGAAGAGGCGATGAGCCAGCACAAAGAAATCTTGCTGGCCGCTCAGAAGAAGGCGAAGACGAACGACCCTGCTCCGGAGGACATCTTCGAGGTCGGAACCATCGGCACGATCATTCAATTGCTGCGCCTGCCCGACGGCACGGTGAAAGTCCTCGTCGAAGGCAAGCGCCGCGCGCGTATTACGCAGTTCGTACCACACGAGGAGTTTTTCCTTTGCAACGTCGAGCCTGTCGAAGAGCTGTACTCGGCCAACGTCGAGATCGAAGCCTTGATTCGCTCGGTGCAGTCGGCCTTCGACGTGTACGCCAAGCTCAACAAGCGAATTGCGCCTGAAATGCTGATGGCCGTGCAAACCATCGAAGACCCGTCGAAGCTGGCGGACACGGTCGTGGTGCACCTGACGAGCATCAAGCTCTCCGACCGACAAGAAATTCTAGAAACCGTCGACCCGGCAAAGCGTCTCGAGCGTTTGTTTCAGTTGATGAACGCCGAAATCGAGATCCTGCAGGTCGAGAAGAAGATCCGCTCCCGCGTCAAGAAGCAAATGGAGAAGACGCAGAAGGAGTACTACCTGAATGAGCAGATGCAGGCCATTCAGAAGGAGCTCGGCGAGCGCGACGAGTTCAAGAGCGAGATCCAAGAGCTCGAAGCTCAGCTCAAGCAGAAGAAGCTAAGCAAAGAAGCCCAC
>Ga0316189_10003133_pt1 | contig 16078 bp, 15 predicted proteins | sample LowCovwburrow_MG_FD_204930 | JGI IMG/M metagenome (GOLD analysis project Ga0316189, IMG submission 204930) | Coastal sediment microbial communities from Maine, United States - Lowes Cove worm burrow | ecosystem: Environmental > Aquatic > Marine > Coastal > Sediment | place: USA: Maine... | reverse complement strand
AGCGTACCAACGACGCCAATGACAGTTCCCTGCGTGATGAATATTCGCAGAATACTCGAGGGACTCGCACCTATCGTTCTGAGGATGGCGATGTCGGACTGCTTGTCTTTCACCACCATGACCAACGTCGATACGATGTTGAACGCCGCGACGGCAATAACGAGCAGCAGGATGACAAACAATATCGACTTGGTAATCTGGATTGAGCGAAAGAAGTTCACATGCCGTCGTGTCCAGTCGCTGACCAGCACGAGCACCCCATGCTGCAGAGCGACTTCGCGAACAATGGCCGATGCCTCAAACAATTCCGTGACGGCCAGCCGTACGCCAGTGACCACGCCTTTCTTGCGATACAGCCGCTGCGCATCCTCGTAGTTGATGAACGCGAGGCGCCGGTCAAACTCAAACATGCCAACACGATAGATTCCGCTGACCGTGAAACGCTTCGTTCGCGGCACGACGCCCGCCGGCGTCACCATGCCTTCGGCCAGGGTCACGGTAACCTTGTCTCCCACGCCAACCTGCAGCGCGTCAGCCAGCTCCACGCCGATCACGATCCTGAAGCCGCCGGGCTCAAGATCAGTGAGCTCACCCTGTTGCATGACAGAGCCAACACCTGACACCTCGTTCTCCATGTCGGGATCAATGCCGCGCAACTCGGCGCCGCTGAGTTGTTCACCGAATATCAGTAGCCCCTGGCCGTCGACATAGGGCGCAGCGGCACGGACACGCGGGTTTTGCACAGCAAGGTCGATGAGTTCCTGCCAGTCGGCAAGCCTGCCATCTACATCTTCAATGCTCGCGTGTGCCGTCATCGACAACAAGCGGTCTTTGAGTTCACGCTCGAAGCCGTTAACAACGGACAGCACCACGATCAGCACCGTGACAGCTATCGCGATGCCGAGTATCGATATCGCCGAGATCAGCGAAACAAAACTGTTATTGCTGCGCGACCGCACATAGCGATTGCCTATCCAGTACTCAAAGCGGCTGGCCATTGGCTATTCGTACCTCAGCGCCATGGCGGGATTGACGTGTGCTGCACGTCTTGCCGGATACAGGGTCGCAAGTGACGTCAGCACGAAGGCTGATACCGAAATAACAACGACGTCGTACAGCTCGAGTTCGGACGGGATTCGGGTCACGTAATAGACGTCGCCGGGCATCACCTGGAAACCCAGCGTTTGCTCCAGAAACGGCACAATGACCGGAACATAGATTGCCAGCACAACACCGAGCGCGACGCCGGCAACAACACCTGCCCAGCCGATGACGGCACCCTGTACGAAGAAGACGCGGACGACGCCATTCGGCCCCATCCCAAGCGTCCTCAGGATGGCGATGTCCGTGGTCTTGTCGGTCACCACCATGACGAGGCTCGCGACTATATTGAATGCTGCGACGGCGATGATCAGAGACAGGATCAGGGACATCATCATTTTTTCGATCCTGATCGCGCGGAAGTAGCTCGCGTTCTCCAGTGTCCAGTCGCTGGTCTCTACGGCGTCACCAAGACGCGCCTGCAGACGCGCAGAAATCGCGGGGGCCTGCATGACGTCTTCAGCGCGAAAGCGAATAGCGCTGACTTCGTCACCGAGCGACAGGATAGCGGCAGCATCCTGCGCGTTGACCAGCGCCAGCTTCGCGTCATGGTCCTGCAGGCCAACCTCGAATACGCCCGTCATTACGAAACGTTCAAGTACCGGGCGCAAGGTGCCGTCACCGACCGGCCTTGGAATGAGCAACATGACGCCATCACCGATGCGGACGGCAAGATCAAACGCGAGCTGGCGCCCAAGGATGATTCCGTGTGCGCCAGGCTTGAGATCATCGAGAGAACCTTCAAGCAGGTTTATCTGCTCGCCAGACAGCTGCGCCTCATAGGCGGGATCGACGCCGTGGAAGAACACAGCGACCAGATCGCGCCCGGACTGGATCATGCCTTCCATTTCAACCACCGGTGCCGCCGCCTTCACGCCTGGTTCCTGCTGCACCTCGTCCAGCAGCGAACGCCAGTCTTTGGTCCCGTTGCCCGGGCTTGTCACATGGCCATGCGCAGACATACTCAGCAGGCGCTCACGAAGTTCGCCCTCGAAGCCGTTCATCACCGACAGGATCACGATCAGCGACGCGACGCCCAGCGCAATGCCGAGCAGCGATATCAGCGTGATAAAGGAGACGAATCGGGTACGGCGCTTTGCCCGCAGGTAGCGCAGCCCGACGAACAGTTCTACGGGGTTGATCATCGGCTCGCATTAAACCACAAGTGTGAAGGGGGTCACATTTTTACCGCTTCTCGCCAGACTGAGAACCAGAGCCGTTTTTTGCGCCCGCTGCTGATGCTATAGTCTTGTCAACCACCCGGGAGAGACTCCGACATGAAAACATTGCGCACGCTGACACTTATTGCTCTGGCATCCAGCCTTGCCGGCTTCGCCAGCGCGGACACCCTGCAGATGGACGGTATGGCCGCATCAGACGCCGCCCGCCCAGCTCGCGGGATGACACAAAGCAACGTTGAATCGAAGTTCGGGACACCGAGTTCGCGTGAAGCCGCCGTAGGCGATCCGCCGATTTCGCGCTGGGACTATCCCGGTTTCGTGGTCTACTTCGAGTATGACAAAGTCATACACGCTGTCGTCAAACGCTAGTTCAACCGCAACAAAACACCGAAACCCGGCCCATGGCCGGGTTTTTTTTGCAATAATCGCGGGCCGTTTTCACCTGCGACCCCGCTGTGCTGCCTGACACGCTGCTAATCCCCGCCAACACACCTGTTCCAGCGCCCGGCAAGGGCCGTGCCTGGGGAAGCCTCATTGGCGCCAGCGCCGGCCTCGCAGCGGCCGAACTTGCGCGCAATACGAGTGCGCCGCTGGTGGTGCTGGCTGAGGATCCTCGCCATGCAGATCAGCTCGAAGCCGAGATTCGCTTCTTTGCCGGCGACGAACTGCCCGTTTGGCATTTCGTGGAGTGGGAAACGCTGCCCTGGGACAGCTTCTCACCGCATCAGGACATTATCTCGCAACGACTGGATGTACTGGCGAATCTGCCATCACTGCAACAGGGCGTTGTGATCGCGTCAGCGCCTGCGCTGTTGCAACGACTGCCCCCAGTTGACTACGTCAAAGCGCGCTCCCTGCAACTGCGTACAGGGCAGACCCTTGATCGGCAGCAATTTACCGGCGCGTTGGCCGAGGCTGGCTACCTGCGGGTGCCGCAGGTCAGTGAGCACGGCGAATTTGCAGTGCGCGGATCCCTCATCGATATATTCCCCATGGGCGCTGGCGCACCCTTGAGAATCGACTTCTTCGACGATGACATCGAGTCCCTGCGCTACTTCTCGGCAGAGACCCAGCGTTCCGGAGAGGTCGTCGAGACGATTGATATATTGCCAGGGCGTGAAGTGCCGCTGGACGCCGACGCCATCAAGATCTTTCGTGATCGTTATCGTGAGCGATTCGAGGGACAACCCGGGAAATCCCGGGTGTACCGCGAAGTATCCGATGGTATCGCCCATGGCGGCATCGAGTATTACCTGCCACTTTTCTTCGAACAGACGGCGACGCTTTTCGATTATCTCCCCGACAACAGTGTGATCCTGATGCCCGCCGGCCTTGCAGCTGTGTTCGAGCAGACGGAGGCGGAAATCGCCGAACGCTTCCAGCTCTGCAACATGGACCCTGAGCGCCCGATCCTGCGGCCCGAAGAGACCTTCGCGCAGGCCGCTGACATTGCGTCAAAGCTGGATGAGTTTCCGAGCATTAGTTACTCGGCGCAATCATTGGCCGAGGGCGCGCGCGTGCGCAACTTCGACACGCGGCTGCCGCCTGCCATGAAAATTGAAGCCCGCTACGAAGAAGCCGCCGGGGCGCTGCTGCGGTTTCTCGACGAATTTGACGGCAAGGTGCTGTTTACGACCGACTCCGCCGGTCGCCGCGAGCAGATTTACGACCTGCTAAAAGCTCGCAAGCTGGACATCGCCCGTATCGAATCATGGGCCGACTTCTGCATCTCGACGCAGCGTATTGGCGTGGCAATTGCGCCCGTCGACAGCGGCGTGCTGCTGCCGGGCGCGGCGGTCGCGCTGATCAGCGACCAGCAGCTGTTCGGTGAACGCGCGAAGCAGCGGCAACGTCGCAAACGCGCAGAGCGCGATCCCGAAAGCATCATCCGCTCACTCAACGACCTCGAGGCAGGCTCGCCGGTTGTCCATGCCGAATATGGCGTCGGCCGCTACCAGGGCCTGATTACACTGGAGGCCGGTGGTATCGAAGCGGAATTCCTGCACCTCGAGTACGCGGACGGCGACAAGCTGTATGTCCCGGTGCACGCCCTCGAGCTGATCTCGCGCTATACCGGCGCGTCGCCCGAGAATGCACCCATCCACCGGCTTGGCAGCGATCAGTGGAGCAAGGCGCGGCAGAGAGCCATCAAGAAGATTCGCGATGTTGCTGCCGAGTTGCTGGATATATACGCAAGGCGAGCGGCACGTCGCGGCCATAAATTCCGCTGGTCCGAGGCGGACTACCGCGCGTTCGAAGCCGGTTTCCCGTTTGATTTGACCGAAGACCAGGCCAATACCGTCGACGACGTGTTGAACGACCTGGCATCCGAGCAGCCGATGGACCGCATCGTTTGCGGCGACGTTGGTTTCGGCAAGACCGAGGTTGCGCTGCGAGCGACCTTCGCCGCCGTGCACGGCGGCAAGCAGGTTGCCATCCTGGTGCCCACCACATTGCTCGCACAACAACACGGTCAGAATTTCCAGGACCGTTTTGCCAACTGGCCGGTGCGGGTCGAGGTCCTGTCACGATTCCAGACACAAAAGCAGGTCAAGGACATCGTTGCTGGCCTGAAGTCGGGTTCTGTCGACGTCGTGATCGGTACGCATCGACTGCTGCAGCACACGAAAGATATCAAGGACATTGGCCTGGTCATCATCGATGAGGAACATCGCTTTGGTGTGCGTCACAAGGAAGCCATCAAGTCACTGCGCAGTGAAATTGACGTACTGACGCTGACCGCGACACCCATCCCACGGACACTGAACATGGCGATGGGTGGCATCCGCGAGATGTCGCTGATTACAACGCCACCGGCCGAGCGTCTGGCGGTAAAGACCTTTGTCAGCGAATGGAACGACGTCATCATTCGAGAGGCCTGCCTGCGCGAGATCAAGCGTGGCGGCCAGGTCTACTTCATTCATAACCGCGTCGAGGATATCGAGCGCGCGAGGCAACAGCTCGCGACGCTGGTGCCCGAGGCGAAAATCCGTATAGGACATGGCCAGATGGCGGAGCGTGATCTCGAGCAGGTCATGCTGGATTTCTCCCATCGGCGATTTAACGTGCTGCTGTGCACGACGATTGTCGAGAGCGGCATCGATGTTCCGACCGCAAATACGATCATCATCAATCGCGCTGACCGCTTCGGCCTTGCGCAACTGCATCAGTTGCGTGGCCGCGTTGGCCGCTCGCACCACCGTGCTTATGCGTACCTGATCGCACCGCCGAAGGCCGCCATGACTGCAGATGCCGTCAAACGCCTCGAGGCCATCGATTCGCTCGAGGATCTTGGGTCCGGATTCACACTCGCGACACACGATCTCGAAATTCGCGGCGCCGGAGAGTTACTTGGCGACACGCAGAGTGGCCAGATCCAGGAAATCGGTTTCTCGCTGTATACAGAGCTGCTCGGCCGCGCAGTGGACTCGTTACGCGATGGCAAGGAGCCGGATCTCGATGCGCCGCTGAATACGGGTGTCGAGATCAACCTGCATGTGCCCGCCCTGCTCCCGGACGATTACGTACCCGATGTCCATCTGCGGCTGATGCTGTACAAGCGCATCTCCGCCGCCGAGCCCGGCGACGAGCTGCGGGAATTGCAGGTAGAGCTGATCGACCGTTTTGGCTTGCTCCCCGATGCGGCACGCAACCTGATGCGCATCGCAGCGGTGAAGAAGCTCGCGGCCCGCCTTGGCATTGAGAAGATCGACGCGGCCGACGCCGGTGGCTTTCTCGTGTTTGGTGCAAACAGCAACATCGACCCTGTCGCGCTTGTACAATTAGTGCAAAATGACAGCAGGACATACCAGCTGCAGGGCTCACACAGGCTGCGCTTTCGGAATGACCTGGATAATCTGGACAAGAGGTTCCGCTTTATCGAGGATCTCCTGACGCGCCTGCAGTTAAAGGAAAGCGCATGACACGATTAAAACTATTGCTCGCACTGCTGTTGCCCGTCTTTGCGATCGCACAGGACGAAGTCACCGAAGAAGAAGAGCCGATACGTCGTTATACCGTCGAAATCATCATCTTCACGTATGAGGAAAACGTCTCTGTCGGCAGTGAGGTTTTCGTGCCTGACGTTGTCGAAGATGAGTTTTCGCTGTTTGAAGACATACCGGGCAGTGCGGAAGATCTGCAACCTGTCGTCGACGATGAGCCCGCGCTGACCGACGCCCCTGCAGAAGATGCTATCGAGATACCACCGATGGAATGGGTGCTGCTCGAGGAATCTGAACTGACATTGACGGAATCGTATGGCCGGCTGGATCGACTGCAAGCCTATGAACCCGTCATGCACTTCGGCTGGACCCAGCCCACTTACGCGGAAGAACTGACAACGTCCATTCCGTTACACGCGTTTGGCAGACCGCCAGCGACGCTCGATGGCAGCCTTACGCTGTACCTGAGCCGCTTCCTGCATCTTGTTGTGGATCTGCAACTGGATGCTGAAGAGGAACAACCCACCTTCTTCCGCATTAACGAGAATCGCATTCTCAGAAATGGCGAAGTACGTTACTTTGACCACCCACGATTCGGGGTTATTGCCAAGGTCAGTCGAGCAGAAGACGTGCAGGATGAAGAACTGACTGAGCTAGCTGGCGGAGGCTCGCAGTAGTTCTGTAATGAACGCTTCAGCATCGCGCTCATCTGTTGCCGGTTCAGCAGCGGCGACCTCGTAGGACACAGTAACAAAGCGCGAATTACTTGAACGCGGGTGATGCAGACCCAGCTCTCGAACAGCCGCAGATATCTTCGCGGCAAACTCCATGACGTTATTCTCGTCGGCTGCATGAGAAAGAACCAGGAACGAATTGTCCGAGCCGCGGGCGACGACATCACTCGCGCGACGCAGACAGCGTTGAATCGCCTGACCGACGCGGCGCAGCGCAGAGTCGGCTGCATGCCGGCCGAATACATCGACGTAAGCCGTGAACTCGTCGAGCGTGAATGCGACGACAGCCAGCGAGCTTTTCTCGCGTGAGGCAACGGCCCAGTCATGATCGAACACATCGCGGAAAGCTCGCTCATTCAGCAGGCCGGTGACGGCGTCGTCTCGCGACAAATCACGAATTCGACGTTTCGCCCTGAGCAAGGCACTGTGAATGTCGCTGCCACTTGTCGGGCCAACGCCAGTGCGCCAGAACGCCGCGTAGAATCGCGCCGAATCGTCGCCAGCCAGCAGCAGAGGCTTTAACGACAACAGGTACTCACGGCCGGCGAGCTCAACGGGAAAGCTGGTTTCCTGTTGCGCGCGAATCGATTCGCTGACCTCAACCGCCAGCTCCCTGCCGGCCAGCGACTCCATGACGTCGGCAAACGGCTGCTGCAGTACCTTCTCTTTCGTAACAGCTTCGAACGCAGCATTAACCAGTACGATCGGCCATTCCGGATGGTCCGCACGCACCAGCAACAAAGGTTCTGATGTCTCCGCGATGACCTGCTCGAGGACCTTGCGATTGATTTTCGTGCTCATGCGAATAACTGCTTGAGTAATGTTATGACCTGCAGGCGCGCCGCGAGACTGCTGGCCGCGACATCCGCGTGAATTGGCACGTCGCTGCGGCCTGCCGCACGATTGACGATTAGCGCGAGGCAAGCGTATTCGAGGCCAAGTTCCTGCGCCAGCGCTGCTTCTGGCATCGCGGTCATGCCGACATAATCGGCGCCATCGCGCTCGAGACGATCTATTTCAGCCGCCGATTCAAGCCGCGGCCCCTGTGTAACCGCATACACACCGCCGGCATAGCAATCGACGCCAGCAGCCTCCGCCGCTGCCAACATGGCGCTGCCCAGCTCGATCGAGAAGGGCTGTGTAAATTCGATATGATCGAAATCCGTCCCGCCGTCATGAATGGTATGCGCGCGACCCCACGTGTAGTCGATGATCTGCTCAGGGACTGCGATCTCTCCAGGTTGCCTGACGTTGCTGATCACGCCTACCGTGTTCAGCGCAACAACATGTGTGGCGCCCAATTCCTTTAGAGCACACATGTTTGCGCGATAGTTGATCGCATGCGGCGGCAATGAGTGCGCGTCACCGTGGCGCGGCAGGATAAGTACCTGCTTCGAGCCGAGTTGCATGTTGCGGACGGCAGCCGAGGGGGCGCCAAATCTGGTCGCAACTGTCGTGCCCTTGCCGTCACCGGCGAGTTCGGTGAAGCCGCTGCCCGTGATGATGGCGTAGTGCTCAGGCATCCAACTGCAACGCCGGTCTGTTATCCAATTGCGAGAACATCTCACTGGTCGCCTGCCACTCGTCACTGGCCAACAGTGTTTCTCTCAGGATGTGGCCGGTGCCATGCAGTCTTGCGAGCCGCACCAGCGACAACGGGTTTGAATAGTCATTCAGCGAGCGCACTGCTTGCTCGGCAGCACCCCGGTCATTGCAAACAAGGATCATGTCGCATCCCGCCTGCAGCGCGAGCCTGGCGCGTTCGCGCATCGGCCCGTAAGCCTTGGTCGCCTTCATGCTCAAATCGTCGCAAAAGATCGCGCCACCGAAGCCGAGTCGGCCGCGAAGCTCATTCTGGATCCAGTGATTCGAGAACCCGGCGGGCATATCGTCAACCTCGCTATAGACCAGGTGTGCGAGCATGACACCGGCGGCCAACCCGTTGCCAATCAGTGAATCGTATGGCCGCATGTCATCCAGCAAGTGGCCGTAGTCGCGCCTGTCGGTGGGCAGAGTGAGATGAGAATCTGCAGCGACCGCGCCGTGGCCCGGAAAGTGCTTTGCCACGGCCGCCATTCCCGCGCTTCTGAGGCCGTTAGAGAACGCGACGGCAAGCTCTGCAACGGCGGCTGGTTTGCTATGAAATGCGCGATTGCCGATGACGTCGCTAACGCCCCAGTCGAGATCGACACAAGGCGCGAAGCAGAGATCTATTCCTACGGCGCGCAGTTCCGAGGCAATCAACCAGCCGGCCTTGCGGGCAAGCACCAGGGCATTGTCCCTGTCGCTGTCGTAGAGGCGGCCGATTTGACGCATCGGTGGCATCTCTGTAAATCCGTCGCGAAAACGCTGTACGCGGCCGCCCTCGTGATCGACGGCAATCAGCAGCGGTGGCCTGCGCAAAGCGCGAATGTCAGCGACCAGGTCAGCAACTTGCTGTGGAGATTCGTAGTTGCGCGCAAACAGGATCACGCCGCCCACGGCAGGCTCACGCAGCAAATCGCGGTCTGCCGGCGTTAGCGACAGGCCGTCGACATCGAGCATGACAGGTCCGAGTGACATCGTATCCATTAAATATCTCTATTTGCGGAAGATAGCAATCGACTCGACATGCGCCGTGTGCGGAAACATGTCAATGATCCCCGCCGCTTGCAGCGTATATCCATGCTGGTTAACGAGTATTCCTGCATCTCTCGCCAGCGTACCGGGGTGACATGAGACGTAAACGATCTGCTGCGGTGCAAGCGTTGGCATTCTCTCGACCACATCGGCGGCGCCGCTGCGCGCAGGGTCCAGTAACACCTTGTCCCAGGGCTTCTGCCAGGAATCGCTACCGTCAATTTTGCTCAGGTCGGCCGTTTGAAAGGAAACGTTATACAGACCGTTGTGCTCGGCATTTTCCGTCGCACGCCGAACCAGGCTGGCCTCACCTTCGATACCCAGCACTTCGGCCGCACGGCGAGCAATCGGTAGTGAGAAATTGCCTATGCCGCAATACAGATCAAGCACCCGATCGCCCGGCTGTACGTCAAGATAGTCAATCGCTGCGTGCACCATGCGGCGGTTGATCTCGGCGTTAATTTGCACAAAATCGACCGGCTCGAACTGCACTGTGATATCAAACTCGGGCAACGTGTAGCAAAGCCTGTCATCGACTTCCGATGGATGCAGCAGCTCGACACTGTTGAGTCCGCCGGGTTGCAGGTACACGCGTAGATTGTGTTCATTCCCGAATGCGATCAACGCCGCCTTGTCGTCCGGGGTGGGCGGGTCCAGTACGCGAAATACGAGCGCAATTCCGTTCTCCGCAACTGCGACCTCGATCTGCGGCAAGCGTGAGCTTATGGACAGCCCCCCGATCAGCTCGCTGAGGGGGTCGATCATCGCATCGATCGGCTCAACCAGTACTTCGCATCGATGCATGTCGACCAGGAAAGGCGCCAGTTTTTCACGAAAACCGACCAGCACCCGACCTTTACCATGCACATGTTTGACTGCGAGCCGGGCCCGGCGACGGTAGTTCCATTCGGGTCCGATCATCGGCTCCAGCCATTCCTCCGGATCTACATTGCCGATGCGCTCCAGATTGTCTTTCAAGGTCTGGAATTTGATCTGCCGCTGTCGATCGATGCTGATATGTTGCAGGCTGCATCCACCACAGCGGCCAAACGCAGCGCATTTCGCGTCGATGCGGTCCGGTGACGGCTCAATAATCTCGAGCAGCTCCGCCTCATCAAAGCGGCGATGAAACTTGCGGCGTATGAACTGCACCTGCTCGCCCTCGAGCGCCCCGGCAACAAATACTTTCTTGCCCTCGGTATCTGCGATACCGCGGCCATCGTGTGTTGACGACACGATCTTCGCCGTCTCCGGCTCTCTTCGTTTGTGCTTCATTTGTTAGCTCAGGATGAGGGCCAGGCGGCCAGGAAATCGTTCAGATGTTTTTTGTCCATAGCCTCGAGCGTACCGCGCACCAGCGCGAATTCCCTCTGCAGCTGCTTGTCGTCAAGGTTGCCGCGCATGTATTCAAAGCGAAGGTATACAAGCCAGGTGTTCAATACGTCGGTCTCGCAGTAGTCACGAATGTCGTTGATGCCACCCTTGAGCCAGGTGTCCCAGACCTTGTCACCGCTCATCCCCAGCTTGCCGGGAAAACCAAGCATCGTCGCCATCTCATCGAGCTTCGCAAACGCACGATTATTGAAATTCGCCAGCACATCCATCAGGTCAACGTGACGCCAATGATAACGACTCAGGTAGTTGTTCCACTTGAAATCACGATCCGTCTCGCCGTTCTCCCAGTAACGCGGTGCCTGGATGCCGTTTTTCAAAGCGCGGTAATGCAGCACCGGCAAATCAAAGCCGCCGCCGTTCCAGGAGACGAGATCCGGCGTGTATCGCTCTATGCCGTCGAAGAAGCGACGAATGATGTCTGCCTCATCTGACTCGGCGTCACCGAGGGTCCATACCTTGAACGTGTCGCCGCTGCGTAGTGCGACAGAAATGGCGGCAACGCGATGCTGATGCAATGGCAGGAATTCGCTGCCGGTCGCCTGCAGTCGCTTGAAGAACATCGCCGACGCTACGTCTTCGTCGCTGAGGTCCTGCAAGTCATACATGCGACGACCGAAGTCGACGTCCGGGATCGTCTCGATATCAAAAGAAAAACAATGCATGGCTACTCTTTATTGTGTCGCAGTTTCTGCAACCGCGAATGCGATGATCAGACCGGCATCGTCGGTCAGACTGACGTGTCCCGCGCCGATGCCCAGTTGCGCACAGACGTCTTTGCCGCGCTCGGACCAGATGACCAGAGGTCGACCCCAGTCGTTATTGGTAATGCCAACGTCCCTGAGCCAGACACCGTGGCGAAATCCAGTGCCCATGGCCTTTACGACGGCTTCCTTCCCTGCAAAACGCATCGCAAGAAAACGTACCGGCCATTTTGTGCGCCGAAAAAGCTCCAGCTCCTGCGGCATGAGCAGCCGCTCAACGAAATGCTCGCCGAAGCGATCATACGTCGCCTGGATCCGGGATAACTCAACAATGTCAGTGCCGACGCCAAAAATCACGAAACTGTCACGCCGTGCGCGCCTCTTGCATGAGTCGCTTCATTTCACTGACGGCGATACCCAGACCATCGAAGACCGCGCGCGCGATAATTGCGTGGCCGATGTTGAGCTCAACAATCTGCTCAATTCGTGCGATCGGCTTCACATTGCCATAGTGAAGCCCATGACCCGCATTGATCACGAGGCCCAGGCTGTCACCGTAACGCGCCGCCTCCTCAATGCGTTTTAGCTCCGCTTCACACTCCTCGCCCTCCGAGTCCGCATAGCTACCCGTGTGCAATTCGACAACCGGAGCGCCAACTGCGATCGCAGCGTCAAGCTGCTTTAGATCCGGATCAATAAACAGCGACGCACGAATGCCCGCTGCGGCCAGTCGCTTGCAGGCCCGGCCGATCTTGTCGACCTGGCTCTCGACATCAAGTCCGCCTTCTGTCGTCAGCTCTTCACGCTTCTCGGGTACAAGGCAAACGTCACTCGGTCGCAACTGCTCGGCAATGTCGAGCATCTCATCGGTGACGGCCATTTCCAGGTTCATATGTGTCGTCATGACCTTGCTGATTTCGACAAGATCCAGATCCTGGATATGGCGCCTGTCTTCCCGCAGGTGCACTGTAATGCTGTCGGCGCCGGATTTCTCCGCCAGTACTGCGGCTTCATGCGGCCGCGGGTAATTCGTCCCACGGACCTGCCGCAAGGTCGCAACATGGTCGATGTTGACACCCAGATGAATTGCGTTTGCCGATGACACGCCGTGACTCCTGAATAACAAGCCGCGTATTCTATCCCGAACGACGGTGCAGGTCCTGCAATACCTTGCGTGTTTTCAGCTCTTTGCCGCCCAGGTGATGGTTGATCACATGTCGCAGCAGGCGATTCGCAGCGCGCATTACCTCCGCGTTGTCGAATTCCTCTGCACCTATCCGGCTCAGCGTTGAGCCACGGAAAACCAGCGCCCCTTCGCTTCTGCTGACCGTTACCGGACCCTGCTCAACGCGATATTCGTAGTTTTTTTCCGGGTCAAGGTCAGACGTGCCGCCCGCCTCATGCTCAAACTCCAGTGCATAGCCCAGAAGCTCCAGCAGGCCGATCTCGAAGCGCCTCAGACAGGCTGCAACGTTGTTATCTGCCCTGAGCTCATGCAGGGCATTCGAGTACAGATCGTAAATCTCGGGCTGCGGATCGTGCCGATGCAGGAAATTGAGCAGCAACTCGTTCGCATAGTAGCCGGCCATCAGAGCATCGCCCCCAAGGCTGAGTGGCATACCTGCGCTCTCAGCGCCCGTCAGAGTGCCCATATCACTGCGTTGAACCCATGACATTCTGAGCGGCAGAAACGGACGTAATACGCCCTTCAGCTTCGATTTCGGTGCACGGCTGCCGCGTGCGACGAGTGCAAGCTTGCCGTGGTCGCGACTCAACACATCGAGGATCTGGCTCGTGTCTCTGAATGGTCGATGGTGCAGGATGAACGAGGGTTGGTCCTGTACTCGAGGAGACACGCTCATGATCGATGGCTCAGGGCGACTCGTAGCCGAGGCTCAGCAGGTCCTTTTCGCTGTCAGCCCAGTTTTCCTTCACCTTTACCCAAAGCTCGAGATGCACGGACTCGTGTAGCTGCTCGACCAGTTCAAGACGGGCTGCCTTGCCCACCTTCTTCAGAATATTGCCTTGCTTGCCAACCACGATGCCCTTCTGACTGCTGCGCTCAACCCAGATAATGGCGTTGATCGCGAGCCCGCCTTCGTCTCTCTCGTAGCGCTCAATCTGCACCGTCAGTCCGTACGGCACCTCCTGGCGCAGCAGCACCGTCAACTTTTCACGAATCAGCTCGGCTGCGTGGAATTCCGGACTCCGGTCAGTGCGCATTTCCGCCGGAAACAGCGGCGGCGACTCGGGCAGGTAGCGGGGAATCAACGAGGTGACGACGTCGACATTGCTGCCCTTGTGTGCCGAGACTGGCAGCACCTCGGCAAACTCGTGCCGTGCTGCCATCTTTGCCAGCTCCTCCAGCAGTCGCTCCTTGGGATGGATCTTGTCGACTTTGTTGATGATGGCGATCACTGGTGCCTTGCAGCTGACAATACGCTGCAGGACGTCAGCATCCTCGTCAGTCCAGCGCCCGGCTTCAGTGAGAAACAGCACCAGATCCGCGTCAGCCAGGGCATTCACAGCGGCTTTGTTCATCAGCTTGTTCATCGCCTTGCCCGCCTGCCTGTGCAGTCCCGGGGTATCGACAAAGATGATCTGCCTGTCTGGCTCGGTATGCACAGCGAGAATTCGGTGGCGCGTCGTCTGCGGCTTGGCCGTAACGATGCTGACCTTCTGGCCCATGATGCGGTTGATCAGCGTTGATTTGCCAACGTTGGGACGCCCGACGACGGCAACAAAGCCGCAGCGGTAATTTTCGTTAGTCATGATTTGTCCGCGGCGCGCAAAGCGCGCAATAGTCGTTCCGCTGCCTGTTGTTCGGCGTTGCGCCTGCTCGTGCCCTTGCCGCTGGCCTCCGCTTCCTGGCCCTCCACAACACCACGTACCCTGAACGTCTGCTTGTGAGCCTGACCTTTGACCTCGATCAGTTCGTAGTCAGGCAATGGCAGCTGTCGCGCCTGCAACCATTCCTGCAAACGCGTCTTTGGGTCGCGCAATTCATCGACGTGCGGCAGGTTTTCAAGTCGCTCGGAGAAGAGCTTTTCGATGAGCGCCTGTGCTGCTTCGAATCCCTTGTCGAGGTAGACGGCGCCAAAAATCGCCTCAAGCGCGTCGGCGAGGATCGAATCACGGCGATGGCCGCCGCTCTTGCGCTCGCCGCCACCCAGGTACAGATGTTCGCCGATGCCAAGCTCGAGTGCGATGCCGGCAAGCGATGCGTCTCGCACCAGCGAGGCACGCAGGCGACTGAGATCGCCCTCGTCTGCATCGGGGCAGGCACGGTACAGGGCGTCGGAAATGACAAAATCGAGCACGGCGTCGCCCAGGAACTCCAGCCTTTCGTTGTTTTCGCCCGTCGCACTGCGATGCGTCAGAGCCTGCCGAAACAGGTCGACATCGTCAAAACGGTAGTGCAGTTGTTTTTCGAGCCAGTTATTGGCCTTGTCCAAACGCTTCGCTCAATCAGCGGCGAATTAACGCCTTCTTATCGAAATGTACCGTAAAAGAGACGTTAGCGATAAACGGAGTTGAATCATCGTAAGCCACACTGACCTGCAGGCCACCGTCGACGGCCTTTACCTTGATTTCCTTGGCCTTGATGACGCTGACGCTCTCGACGTCGAAACGGCGCTGGATCGAGCGTCTGATAGCCGTGGTGCTCGCGTTCTGTCCGTCGAACTCCTGTTGCAGGCCGTCAACGACCCCCACGATTTTCATGTAGTTGAGATAGACGGGCGTCAAGCGAATGCCCGCAAAAGCAAACAAACCGACGAACGCCACCAGAATGATCATTCCCAGGGTCGTCATACCTGCCTGGCGTCTCGCGCTGACTGGTGATCTGGCCTTACCGTTCATAACTGCTTCTCCACGGTGCGTGCAAACAACTGCCGCGATGTCATTGATTTTACAAAATATACGGATAAACGCGTCAAAATCAGTGACTGACTACACATTATTGGATTTTGGTGCCAATTCGCTCCCAGCGCGGCATGCTGAGACCGTCCATGTGCATCCAGATACGCACGGCCTCCCCGACGAGATTTTCCTCAGGAATCATGCCAATGTAGCGGCTGTCCTTGCTGCGGTCCCGATTGTCCCCGAGGACGAAGAAGTGGCCTTCAGGCACCGTATAAATGCCATCTTTCTGAGAAAAGTCGGGACTCCACACATAGATATCGTGCTCCCGATCGTCCAGAGTCTCGCGGAATCGGGGTGATGCACGGGTCGCATCCTCGGCCTGCTGCAGCGGCACCTCAACACCATTGATGGTGAGGCGGTGGCGATCGTAGACAACCGTGTCGCCGGGCAGTCCTACGACCCGCTTTATGTAGTTGATGCTGGGGTCAGGTGGATAGCGAAACACCATAACGTCACCCCGCTTCGGAGAGCCGGTCTCG
>Ga0316189_10003132_pt1 | contig 16083 bp, 14 predicted proteins | sample LowCovwburrow_MG_FD_204930 | JGI IMG/M metagenome (GOLD analysis project Ga0316189, IMG submission 204930) | Coastal sediment microbial communities from Maine, United States - Lowes Cove worm burrow | ecosystem: Environmental > Aquatic > Marine > Coastal > Sediment | place: USA: Maine... | reverse complement strand
CTTATGGGGAACAAATCACCAGGATGCATCGCGAGGACCACGACGATCGCATCCGTGACAGCAATCAGTGCGAGTTTGAGTTTAACGATGAAATCCCGTTTTAGCATACGGGGGGGTCTTCAGGGCACCCGCCATAGGAAGGCGCCGGTACCATACGCTACTACTGCCAGACAGCGGCAAATAACCCCGGATTTACGCCGTCAATAACATAAGATAAAGGGCGGTCGATTCAAGTCGTTCGTATGCTTAGATTAATTCACTAAAAGAACCGGAAACTGTCACTTCGCGCCAATTTGCATTATCTATAATTATGATATGCACGCCCTTGATTTTAAGGGCTCACTCGAGAAGCTTTTGGTTAGCTACATTGGCGATAGTGACCTGAGCGTTGAACATGCCGCAGCACTCTGTAATACAAGCAAACGAACACTGCAGCGAAAGCTCAAAGAAATGGGCACTCAATACAAGACAATCATAGACCATGCACGCTTTCACGTCGCGAGCCAAATGCTTCGAAACACTAATGCAAAAGTGTACGAGATTGCGTCCTTTCTGGGATATAGCGACTCAACCAACTTTCCACGTGCCTTCCGGAGAATCGCCGGCGTCTCACCACAAGCGTATCGGCAGCAATATACTCAATAAGTTTGCGGACTGCGAAATTGAATAGTATCTCGTGTGCGCGTAGCGGATGTTCGAGCTAATCAACAGGAACGGTAACTTCTGGCCGGTGCGGCGGTAGCTCCGGCCTCAGCGAGTGTCCGCTTTTCATGACTGCACCTGACATTCATTGATAAGACTACAGGTTGTTGCACTGACTGTTTGAATCCAACTTTTCTTATATAACCAACGCCGCAAAGACAAAAAAATACGCCGCACCCGTTCTTACGGGTCCGGCGCCAACCAATCGCCCAAGAGGAAGGCAAGAGCGATGGACGTCTACTATATCAAGAGAGGGGGAAATAATTCTTAAGTTTTCTTAAGAAATTGTTTCCCATGCGGGGGGCGTTGACTTGCCATATTCATCCTTTTGCCGACTCCCACCTATTGCGGCGCAGCACTATTGTGTGTTGCATCTTAATTCCTAAGTGATTTACTGAGATGAGTACTTCCGTACCCTACCCGGTCTTTTAGGCTTTTATAATCAAAGCTGCAAAAGCAAAAAATCATCGGCAGGCCGCATGAGTATTTTGGCCCTACGCCCTTGCACAAATCAGGCTGGATCAATCAAAGGAACCGTGCCAAGGTGGATGCATGAACATTTACGGCATCGACTTTACGAGCAGACCTCGGCGCAGCAAACCGATCACCTGTCTTCACTGCGAATTGAAAGGCAACAGACTGTGTGCCGGTGAACTGACCGAATGGAAAGATTTCGAGGGGTTCGAAGCTGCATTGAGAAGGCCCGGTCCATGGATTGCCGGAATCGATTTCCCGTTCGGACAGGCGCGGAAATTCATCGAGACGATCGGCTGGCCCCGCACATGGCAAGGCTATGTCGACCATGTCAGCGTAATGGATCGAAAAGAGTTTCGCGCCCTACTAGACAGCTACCGGGCCAACCGTCCGGCAGGCGATAAGGAACATCGCAGGGCCAGCGATATTGCAGCAGGCTCGATCAGCCCCCAGAAACTCTACGGCACACCGGTCGGGTTAATGTTCTTCGAAGGCGTACCAAGACTGAGAGATGCTGGCGTCACCATTCCGGGACTGCAACAAGGCGATCCCGACAGGATTGTGGTTGAGGCCTATCCGGGCGTTCTGGCCCGCACAATGATCGGACGGCGGCCTTACAAGCAGGACACGAAGAAGAAACAGACCAGTGAACAATTTGATGCCCGGCGAGACTTGCTGCAAAAAATCGTAACCGAAGCGACATTGCCCGATTACAGGATAGAGGTAAAAGCGCCCTCCTCCCTTGCCGACGATCCGACAGGCGATCATCTCGACGCCCTCCTTTGCTGCATTCAGGCAGCATGGGCTTGGCGACAATGTGACAATGATTACGGAGCCCCTGATAAGCTGGACAGCCTCGAAGGCTGGATCGCCGACCCGATGGTCAGGTGACAATGGCAGAACAAGAAAAACATGTTGCTCGGTAGAGGAGCAGAATCCTGAGCACTTTAGGATATTTTCGGGTATTTTTCTGGCTATTTCTGATTTAATCCTTGCTATATGGATATTTATGGATATATATTTGGATATGAGTTTGAATATCGATAGCCTCAAGATCACCCCCGAAATCCTCTCGCTGATAGCCGGACTGGATGAGTTCAAAGGTGCCTGGCGGGCATTGGGAACCCTGGCGCCGGAGCGCCTATCCGCCCTACGCAGGGTCGCCACGATCGAGAGCATCGGCTCGTCCACCCGGATTGAGGGCAGCAAGCTTTCGGACCAAGAGGTCGCCCGCCTCCTGAGCAATATCGCCATCAAGAAGTTCGATACCCGCGACGAACAGGAAGTCGCGGGATACGCGGAAGTAATGGAAACGATCCTCGCCCACGCGGAAGCCATCCCTCTAACGGAAAATCACATCAAACAACTACACCGCGACCTGCTGATCTATAGCACCAAGGACGAACGTCATCGCGACGGCTATAAGACGAACCCCAACAATGTGAGCGCCTTCGATGAAGACGGCAAAGAGATCGGCGGCGTCTTCGAAACAGCCACCCCGTCCGATACGCCGCGCCTGATGGCGGAACTCGTCGAATGGACTATGGACGCCCTCAAACAAAAGCATCTACATCCCCTGCTGGTGATTGCCATCTTTACGGTCGTGTTTCTGGCGATCCATCCGTTTCAGGATGGCAATGGTCGGCTGTCACGCATTTTGACGACCTTGCTACTTTTGCAATACGGTTACGCCTATGTTCCCTACAGCTCACTGGAAAGCGTTATCGAACAAACCAAGGAAGGCTATTATCTGTCGCTACGCAGTACGCAAGGCACCATTCGAACGGACACCCCGGACTGGCAGCCATGGGTGATGTATTTCCTGCGCGCCCTGCAAAAGCAGAAAGCGCGACTGGAAACCAAAATCCAGCGTGAGAAGATTCTTGTCGAGGCACTCCCCGAACTCTCCATTCAAATCCTTGAGCTTGCCAAAGAACATGGACGCCTGACCACCGGCCAGATCGTCCGGATCACTGGGGCCAACCGCAACACCGTGAAAAAGCATCTGCAAGCGCTCGTAGCCGCCCAACACCTGACTCAGCATGGCAAAGGCAAGGGGACATGGTACGGACGTGGATAACGAAAAGGGAAAACCGCCGCGGTCAGGAGCGTGTGGCTCCTCAAAATCGATCTGCGTGAAAGTCCATGGGCACGACTAGCGAGACAGGTGAAAGAAAACTTGTTCACGCAGCATCTCGCCAAGTGTAACGATGATGTAGACCGCCGACTCGCGGCAACGCAACGATCAGAGCTAGACCCGCGTCGTTTGAAGGTCGCATGGTGACAACCCTTGTGGCCCTATTGATCGACTTGTTATAGCCTTTTGAGAAGCTCATGGTACTTAAGTTGAAATCCAGCCCAGGCCATCAGACCGCAGTATTTTCGGTGCAGGTGTTTTCGCTGGAGTTCATCGCAGCATTGGCAAAAGCTGCGAAGCGGCGACTGAACGAGGTATCGTCATGACCCACACGCAAGAACCCACCCGCATTGTCATCATGGGTGCAGCTGGACGCGATTTTCACAACTTCAACGTCGTCTATCGTGACGATCCACAACACCACGTGGTCGCCTTCACGGCCACTCAGATCCCTGAAATCTCTGGCCGCCGCTATCCACCCTTGCTAACCGGAGAATTGTATCCTGAGGGCATTCCCATCCTCGACGAGGCCGATTTGGCGAGTCTGTGCCGCTCCGAGCATATCGACCAGGTGGTGTTGGCCTACAGCGACATCAGCTACGCCCAGGTGATGCATAAGGCAGCCATCACATTGGCCGCGGGAGCCGACTTTCTCCTGCTGGGTCCAGAGCGTACCATGATCCGCGCCGGCGTCCCGGTGATCGCGGTCTGCGCGGTGCGCACCGGCTGTGGCAAGTCGCAGGTCACACGCTGGCTCTCAGGCCGACTGAAAAAACACGGACTGAAGGTCGCCGTGATCCGCCATCCCATGCCTTACGGCGACCTGGAGCGCCAAGCGGTTCAGTGTTTCGCCCGGCGCGCAGACCTCGATGCCGCCAACTGCACCATCGAGGAGCGCGAAGAGTACGAGCCTCACCTGGCGCTGGGCAACCTGGTCTATGCCGGAGTCGACTATGCCGAGATCGTGCGCCAGGCCCAGCAAGAGGCCGACGTCATCCTATGGGATGGCGGAAATAATGATTTCTCTTTCGTCCGGCCCGACTTGCACATCGTCCTCGTCGATCCGTTGCGCGTGGGCGACGAGACCAGTTATCACCCGGGCGAGGCGGTTCTGCGCATGGCTGACATTGTTCTGATCGCGAAATCCAATTCCGCCGCTGCCACCGATGTTGCGAGACTCAGGGAGAACGTCCGTCGCGTCCAACCCACAGCAAAACTGGTGCATGGCGCCTCCCCGGTGGCCCTGGAGGATCCCGCCCAGGTACAGGGTAAACGGGTTCTGGTGGTGGAGGATGGCCCCAGCATCACCCACGGCGGCATGGGCTACGGCGCGGGTTATGTGGCAGCGACCGAGGCACAGGCCGCCGAGATCGTCGATCCGCGCATGGCGGCGGATGATGAGATAGCTGCAGTCTACGCACAGTATCCGCACATCGGCCGAGTGCTGCCGGCAGTGGGCTATCATCCCTCGCAGCTCCAGGCGCTGGCGCGAACCATCAATCGAGTGGACGCTGACCTGGTGGTCTCCGGCACACCCTGTGACCTGGGCGCCCTGGTGGAGATCAACAAGCCCATAGTGCGGGCGTACTACGAATACGCTGAGACGGATGAACGAGGGCTGGGCGAGCTGATCGATGTTTTCCTGTCACAACGCGGACTGACCTGAATACGGGCGGAGACTTTGCAGTGAACTGGTCTCAAGCCCGGGTTACCACCGTTCCGGCCTCACCCTTCAAGATCGCCTGGGCATCAGTCAAGGCACCGATGCCAGCGAGTCCACCGCACCGGTCCACGAAATCGCAGGCCGCACGCACCTTAGGTGCCATGGAGCCAGGCGAGAACCGGTGTTGTCGCAACACCTTCGAGGTAACCCGACGGAGGGGACGGGTCTGTTCTGTACCCCAGTCGAGGTAAACCGCATCCACGTCGGTGAGCATCAGGAAGGCATCTGCCCGCAATTGTCGCGCCAAAAGCGAACTGGCCACGTCCTTATCGATAACCGCCTCCACACCGACCAGGCTGCCATCCTCGCGGCATACGACGGGAATACCGCCACCGCCTGCGCAGATTACGACCACCCCCTGGTCGACTAGCCATTCAATGACCCTAAGTTCGAGGATGCGCTTAGGCACTGGAGAGGCGACGATACGCCGGAAGTATTTACCGTCCCTTGCGATAGACCAACCGCGCTCGCGCACTACGCGCCTGGCCTTTTCGGCATCATAGATAGGTCCGATGGGTTTGCTTGGGCTGTGGAAGGCTGGATCTCTGGCATCGACCTCTATCTGGGTCAGCAGCGTGGCGCACTGCCGTCCTGTCGGCAATAGATTATTCAACTCCTGTTCTATCAGGTAACCGATCATGCCTTCGGTCTCGGCATCCAGGATATCCAGGGGGAATGCCTCGCCGTCTGGGCTGGCCGCACCCTGCAGGGCCAGCAATCCAACCTGAGGCCCGTTTCCGTGGGTAATAACTAGCGTGTGTTCCCGAGCCAGTGGCGTCAGCGCCTCGGCTGCGATCCGCAGATTGTGCCGCTGGTTGTCTGCGGTCAGTGCCTCGCCCCGCCGCAGCAGGGCATTACCTCCGAGGGCAGCAACAATGCGCATAGTCAACCTCCGGACAGGACACGCGTCACGTACATCAGGCTGGCAATTGCAATCTTGTCGTCAGTATGACTCATGTCTCTATCACCGCCTGGCTCGAGCTGTCCGCAATCGGTCCCGAATATTCATGCGGCCTTCGGAAGATAGACATGGTGAAGGCCGTGGGCAGCCGGGAATTCAACAACGTCGCAGGGTTCCGCTGCGCGTACGGGACGACCGTCCGGCGGGTCGCTGTTCAAGGACTGGTGTGTTCGCCACGGATGGTAGTCATCCAGATACGACGACATGAGTCGCTTGAGATGCCGCTCGTTCAACACGATGACGTGATCGAAAAGTGCTCGGCGTAGCGCTCCCATTACTCGTTCCACATAGGCGTTTTGCCATCGCGACGCAGGTGCCGTGATGACCTCGTCAATACCCAGACTCTCAATCCTCCGCTTAACGCGCTCTCCGTATATGCCATCCCCGTCTCGAATCAGATAATTCGGAGCAGTATCAAATGGAAACGCTTCGACGATCTGTTGCGCCGCATTCTCGGCCTGCAAAGACAGCCGCGATCGGACAGACGTAGTCACCAAAGTCAGAATAAACTGGATTAGCCGTACCATGGATCCAAGGATCAACCATCATCCGGAAATATGCAATAGATTCAACAGGATCCTATTTTCGGGACCCAAAGGTGGAGTCAGCCAAACCAAATGACATGGAGCGTTGGACGTGCCTGTACTACCTGTTTGAGTGTTGCGAAACAAAGCAATCAATTCAGCTGGGGAGAGACAAGTCAGTCTGAATCCATTACTGTTCAGGTCAATTATTTACATCTGCCGCCCAATCCCCAGATTGATGCGGATTAAGTTATTTGTTCTATTACCAATCCACCCAATACTAGGTCGAAAAGATCATGGGACAAGTCTTAAAGTCGGCTGTGGCTAGCCAGAGAATTTTATTACGAGGCCTCTTATCCAGCTCCATGGAGCGTCTTGCAAAAAAATGCAGTGAAATCTGGCCAGATCAGGCAAAACTACAGCAGCAGCTGATTGATGGACGCGCAGCACTACCCTCCTGTAAATACCTCTATTTACTCGATGAGCAGGCCAAGCAAATCACCGAGAATGTATCTGCGGGCGGATTATTACCAGGGCATCTAGGAAGAGACCGGAGCCAGCGCCCCTATCTTCAGGAGGCACTAGCCGGTGAGGTCTTCTCTCTTTCGGATTTCTATCTCAGCCGAAATGCACGTCGACCCTCTCTGACCGCTGTACACCATGTTGTAGATCGGGATGAAAAATTACTCGGCTATCTCGGAGCTGACTTCGACCTTCGTGAATTACCCCTGACCCGTGAACTTTACAAGCAACCTGAGCAGTGGGTTCAGATGAAGGGCGATCCTGCAATTCGTGGAGGGTTGTTCGCTCAACAGCGTATTGAGAGCCCGATGGACAAGCACATTGACGAAGTGCTGGACCTGCTGATTGATCTGGTCGCCTCGCACGGAGTTTTTCACGGCAAGCTACATTTTTCGAGTTCACGGGCTACCCTCTGGTTTATTGACGATCCATTGCGATACCGGATTCTTGATTTTGAGGATCTGACAGATCCCGGCATCGTTCTCACGTATCCAAACCGACCATATCCTGAGGATGCCGTTATCCCTCTGGAGGGTATCAAGGAGGTATTCGAAATTTTTCGAGCCTTACGGTTTATGGATGAAACCATCTATCTGAGGGCTGGTTCGTTGAACATATACAATGGAATGGTCGGCCTCAATTTTTCATGTGATGGTTCTCATTACATGCCTTGGAAGCAGTTACTGGAAAAAAGCCTGACGTTCTGGCTGGGTTCTGGAACATCTGAGGTTGATCTGACATCCTGACCTGTATTCAACAGCATGTGTTGAATGAGCATGCCAAGCCACGCGGGTAAGAGCTGGATTACAGGTCACTTCAGTAAATCGACTCGCCTCGCGGATTTATAGCTGCAATTCAATCACAGTTTACTATATGGAACTTGCCATTTGTTGCCGTTCAGGGAATGGCAGAAGTTGGCGTGCGCCGTGCAAAGGCGGCGTTTTCCCAGTGGGTGCAAATCCCACCCGGCGAGATCGCTCCAGCCGGAAGCAATCGGAGCAGTTATGGAGGTAACGAAATAGCTGGAGCCTCTGATGTAACGGATCACTATAGGTGATCCAGCGAGTGTGCAGGCCGTAACGCGAGTGAACACTGAGCAAACCTCGAAAAAGTCGTCGCGCAGGCCGACCTGATCGTCGGTTCGGGGAAGGCTGATATGACTGGGGTAATGAGCGAAGTAGTACCCTCAGTCACTGTGCCGGGGTAGTGGTGACAGCATGTACACAAAGGGAGACGCGCGCAACACGGGAAGCCCCTTGGCGTGGTGCAGGAATAACCAACCGGACGCCCGTGAGGGACAGGCCGGGCGCCTTGGGGTGGCGGAGAGGTTCGTAGTACCGGGGAAGCCGGGTAATGCCGGTGGAGGGAAGGGACCTCAGTTCAAGACAAACGCAGGACGTAGGAAAGGACAGGAGATTGGGTAACCTATCAACTCCGAGAAGTGTTCAGAAACTGCAGAAGGCGTTACACGCGAAAGCGAAGGCAGAGCCGAGCTATCGCTTCTACGCCCTGTACGACAAGATTTACCGGGGAGATATCCTGGCGCATGCCTATGCCCAGTGCCGCTCGAACAAGGGTGCACCGGGTGTAGACCAGCAGGACTTCACGGACGTCGAGGCGTACGGGGTTGAGCGGTGGCTGGGTGAACTGGCGCTTGCGCTCAGAGAGGAGACGTATCGACCGGAACCGATCAGACGAGTGTATATTCCCAAGGCCAATGGCCAGCTCAGGCCGCTGGGTATCTCGACCCTGCGGGATCGGGTCTGCATGACCGCAGCGATGCGGGTGCTGGAGCCGATTTTCGAAGCCGACCTGCCACCCGAGCAGTATGCCTACCGTCCGGGCCGCAATGCCCAGCAGGCGGTAGTAGAGGTGGACAAGACGCTGTTCCGTGGTCACCCGGACGTCGTAGACGCTGATCTCTCGGACTACTTCGGGAGCATTCCGCACGCCGACTTGCTGAAGTCAGTGGCTCGCCGCATTGTTGATCGGCGGGTGCTGAAGCTGATCAAGCAGTGGCTGGAGTGTCCCGTGGAAGAAGCCGATAAACGAGGCCGGAAGACGCGGACGACGGAGGCCAAAGACAGCCGGTGCGGTATTCCACAGGGATCTCCCATCTCACCACTACTGGCGAATCTGTACATGCGTCGGTTCGTGTTGGCATGGAAGAAGCTCGGGTTGGAGCAAAGCCTTGGCAGCCGGATCGTGACCTATGCGGATGACCTGGTGATCCTGTGCAGACGAGGCAGGGCCGAGGAGGCCTTGCGGAGAATGCGCGAGATCATGGGTAAGCTGAAGCTCACGGTCAACGAGGAGAAGACACGAATCTGTAAAGTACCGGACGAGACGTTTGAGTTTCTGGGCTACACTTTTGGGCGGATGTATTCGCCGCGCACGGGACTGGCTCGACTGGGTTACCGGCCGTCGAAGAAGAGCATAAGAGGCGTGATCGAGAAGATTCACGTTCTTACCGCCCGTAAGATGACATGGCAAGAGACCACAGCGTTGGTGGGCAAGTTGAACCGCATGCTACGGGGCTGGGCGAACTACTTTCAAGTAGGTACCGTCAGCCATGCGTATCGTGCGATCGACTGCTACACGGCGATGCGGTTGCGTCGGTGGTTACGCAAGAAGCACAAGGTCAGATGTAGTGGGGGCATGGCTTATCCTGACGTGCACCTCTACGAGACGTTACACCTCGTACGTCTGTCTGGGCCCTTAACGTAACGTGCCGTGGGCGAAGGCGTGAGGTCTTGTCCGAGAGCCGGATGCGAGGAAATCCGCACGTCCGGTTCGATGAGGAGGGTGTGGAAACGGAGTGATGGTACAGCTATTGAGGCACCGCCGGACGAAAGGGGCGGCAACAGATAGGCTGAGCCTTAGACCACCGCGCCACATCCTTACTCTACCGCTTAATCTAGGTCAGCAACCACCGGTACCGGTCGAGGGAGAGACCGCCCCTGTCGTCACTACCGGGTCTTCTTCCGCCGGCACTGCGGGGACACCTGAGCCACCGAAGAGCAGACGAGCGATGAAATATGCATCAATAGAAGAAGGGGAGCTGCACGGCGAGGAGGAAGACAGCGATGCAACAAGTTAGTGGTTGTCGCTGCCCTCAAGTGGGGATGTCAGGGTTGCAGGGTGCACCCCATCTTGGGGTACACCCTGCAAAAAACCCAAGGCGGGTGAGACTACTGCACGATCTCCACGCCGAGGACGTGGTGGCTCCAGTATTTCCACTTGCCATCTTCCTGATGGAAAACCGCAATCGTGTCGAGGATGTTAGCCGCGAACGGCTGCCCCGACTGATCCACTGTCTTCAGCTTCACCCGGGCAACCGCAAACTCGTCGTCGTGACCAATGTAGTGAAGGCTGGCCAGCTCGGTGCGCGGATCCCGGGTGCCGAACTGGTCAGGCAGCGCCTGCTGCATCCGGGTGTATGCAGGGGACTTGGTGTGAACGGACTGCAAGGTGGCGGAGACATCCTCCCGGTTGTAAGCCGACAGGCTATTCTCCACGATCTGACTCAAAGTGGCGGTCAGATCATCATCGGCCGCACTGACCGCACCGGCGGCCATTGAGAACAGCAAAATGCTTATGATGCACAGGCTCTGCTTCATGCTGAATATCCTCTACCTCTGACGCTAATTGAGTACGTTGTGACCGCGTTGGCGCATACAGTTGTTGAACGCCCGCTGGAACGCAGCATCGGTCTGGGAAGCACTGCTGGCACCACCCGCCAAGGCACCGGTGACCGCGCCCAAGGCGGCTCCTCTTCCGAGGCTGCTGCGGCTTCCCCCAAGAATACCGCCTATCGCCGCGCCGCCGGCCGCCCCGAGCAGACCACCCGATACCGCGCCCGAGGTCGTCTGCTCACTGGTGGAGCCTGACGCCCGCATCGCAAGGGATCGGCACTCCTCCGTATCCCGTGACAGAAACTGGGCTTGAGAGTTTCCGTAGGTATCTACCGTCGGCGTCCACTGGGTCTGAGACGCCGTGGTCATACAGCCGGTCAGCGGTGCGATACCGACCAATAAGACAAGCAGTTGTCGCTTCACCCTTTAATCTCCTGTTGCTAAAGCTGCTCCGTCCACCATACTAAAATTCTTTACACGGAGCAGTACAAACGTAAAGACCACGATAATCACAGAATTTCGAATACCATAGATTCTTTTTGTGCTCAAATCAACCAGCCTTGGCTTGGGATATATAAGACGTATCTGCGTCTCGATTGGGAGGGGATTATTCCAGTTAACCGGTGGAAATTTGTGTCTTCTCGTGAACAATTAGAGCCTGTGTTAGGCTCGGGATATACGACAGTGGAGATGCCTGAATGTGGAGATTGCTACCCGTCTTTTTACTGGTTTCATGCGCTGCCGTTGATCAACAAGAGTTGGCCAGCGACGAAAATCAGAGCGAACAGGGCCGTATCGTTCGGCAGTTCCAATCGCCTTTGGACCCTGCCCCAGCGAGTGTTAATGGCCAATCGCCCAGACGGGCCTTCCAGGGAAACGGGGTGCGGGGATGGGTGGATGAAGCCGGTGCATGGCATATCCAGGCCGAAGTTCATCATCGCCGCCTGCGCTGTGGTGTCTACGAAACGGGAATACAGCTGGGTACAGGAAACCCAGGCAGCTCTAATGTCAAATGGTCGGCGGGGGTTGAGTACGGGACCCGTTTAAGGCACTGCAACAGTGCCTCTCGGCTGCATGGCGGTGGGGGGCTGTTCACCGATCTGGAGAGTCGGATGGGACAGATGGCCTGTGTGCGTGTGGTCGTCCGTTGTGAGGGGACCTGCTGACCTGATGAGGCGAAGACCGAGTATTTGGCATCGAGTTACGCTCTCTCTGACTCTCCTATTACTCTGGCCTGTACTTTCGAACGGGGAACAACCGAATAATCCGGCAGGGATAACGACCCCGCATGAATCTGTGCAAGCCGGCGAGGGGAGGGAGAAGGTCGGCGTCTTTTATCTGACCAATCGACGGCGCCACCAGGCCAGACCGGCAGCGGATACCTACAGCGGCGAGCGCGGGGAGCCTCATTTCGGCCGCTGCGATGTCGAGTTCACCCCGATTCCAATCATCAATCAGGTTGCTCCAAAGATCCCGTTTTACATCCAGCGGGAGACCAACAGGGTCTCTCTGACAGAGCCGAAAGATTCTGCCCTGTTCTGGATGCAGGTCCGTGCTGCGGTAGAACAGATCAGCTCGGGTTCCCTGGTGCTGTTCGTGCACGGCTATAACTACGGGTTCGAGCGCACCTGCCGCATGGCGGCCGAAATGCAGCGCTCCCTGGAAGGAAAAGCCACTGTCGTGGTATTCAGCTGGCCGTCCAACGCGCTAGCCTCCGACTATGTGCGCGACCAGGCGGATATGGAGTGGAGCGTGCCGGCACTGGCCGATTTCATCCGTCAGCTGAGTAGTCGCCTCGGCCAGGATAGGGTACAGGTCGTGGCCCATAGCCTGGGATCGCGTGGAGTCATATTTGCGCTCCAGCGGTTGGGTGCTGAGGGTGTTGAATCACCGGTGATCGATCAGCTCGTACTGATGGCACCTGACTTTGATTCCCAGACCTTTATAGACCTGCTGCCGGGGCTCGCTCCCCTGGCTGGCGGTATTACCCTGTATGCCTCCGATAAGGATACCCCGCTCAAATTATCCCATCAGCTGAGCGGCTATCCGCGGTTGGGTGAAGCAGGGGAGTATTTGACCGTCATTGAGGCGATGGATACGATCGATGTTTCATCGATCGGCCGTTATCAGATAACGGGTCACGAATACTTCTATTTTCATCCCCTGGTAACCGCTGATCTGGTGTCTCTGCTCGGCACCGGTGCGCCAGCCGCGGAGCGGCCCGGGCTACAACCCAGACAGCGGAATGGTATCCGCTACTGGGAGCTCATTTCCGGAATGGGTCATGAAAATGGGGCAAGCCATCAGAGATAATTAACCACAGAGGACGCAGAGGAACAGAAGGGCTCGAATGGCAACCTAAGGAACCACTGATATATTCCTACTCCGTCATCCCGGCGCAGGCCGGTATCCAGTAAACTATTGATCACTACTAAGGAAGCTCTGATCTATTCGTGTTCCGTCATCCCGGCGAAAGCCGGGATCCAGTAGCTCATTGATTACTTTAAGATGGATTCCGTCCTTAGGTTTGTAAACGGTGCTTCCCTGCGCCACTGCTCCGGATCTACGCGGCGCTTCGTCCGGAATGACGAATAAGAGGTTCCCTAAGGTTGTCTTGAGTTTTTATAGATTCTCTGAGCCCCCTCTGGTGCAATGACTTTTTGCCCATTTGCGTTATTTTGTAGTCTCTGCCGTTCGCCGTGACCCTGGTCAGCAATGAGAATCCAGAGAGCACCCGGGTCGTCGCCCACCGCAAGTCCCCGTTCTCAGCGGAAGTGTCAGCTACCCAGGCGCTGGACCTTGCCTGGCCTATCGGTGTGATCTCCCTGTCCCATGTTGCCCTCCCTTTTCCTCCAGACGACCCGCTCTACGGTCAGCGACCCCCCCCCGGCAACGAAGATGTCCTGTTTCTCGGGCAGATGGCCATACAGGGTGAGCGGGGACTGCTTAAGCTTTCCTCGGACTGGCTGCTGCGCCTGCGGTACAACCCGTTTTATGATTATCTGGAACGGCGGGTGTTGGAGTGGGTGGAAAACTGACCCCTTAGGCTTCAAAGAACCCGCGGGTCTCGAAGGGTGCGGGGCCGAACCCCTTGCCATCGATCCGTAGCGCGCGTTTCAGGGCGAAGTCGAACAACAGGGGATTGTGGCGGCGAATGGCGGAGAGCGCTTCGGCATCCGGTTCGGTAATGTAGCCGCGCCGCTGCAGCTGTTTGAGGGAGAATAAGGGCAATACGCCAGGCAGTGGATAGTCCGAACCGTTTACCAGGCGCGAGTGCCATTCATCGCGTTTGACTACCGTCTCCAGCGCCGGCCCGACGCGGTTGATCTGCGTGATGGCCGAGATATCGCCGAACAGCAGGCCATCGTATCTGGGCTCCTGCATCAACCGGGCAAAGAGTTCAAAGCTGGATACGCTGGGCCTGTTCGGCCCGGCGTCCAGATCGAGGCTGCGGCCCAGGGAGGCACAGTGGGCGACGATAACGCGCACGCCGCGATCCAGCGGTCGCCGCAGGCGCAGCGGATTCCCGTAGTCCTCCGTATTGCCACCCTGCACCGCAAGCTCGGCGCCGGCGTGTATCAACAAGGGGATATCGAGGGCGGCGGCAGCCTCGTAGAAGGGGTCACAAAGTTCTGAAGCCGGATCCATGCCCTGGGCCGCCGGAAGCCATTTAACGGCGCGTGCGCCATCGCGCGCCGCGTCTCGTAAAGCCGCAACGGCATCACGGCGATAGGGGTGAATCGACGCGATCCACTCAAAGCGGGCGGGGTATTGCCGGGCGATGGAAGCGGCGTAGGCGTCGGGGGTGTGAAAGGCACTCACCTCGAGGCGGCGTTCGCCTGCCTCGTCGTAGTGGTAATCGAATGCCAGCAGCATCAGTTTCACGCCTGGGGGGAACTGCTCAAGGAGCCAGATCAGGCGCACGACGTAATTACGGTCCGATTGGCCATCTTCAACAGTACAGCTCCCATTAAGATAGAAAGCCCGCTGCAACCATTGGATGGGGTGTGCAGGGCTCAGCATCTGTGGGTTGATCCAGACCCCCGAGCCACTGTCGCCGACCCCGATGAGATGTACGTGAGAGTCCCAGCACCGCGTGGGATCTATGTCCGCCCAGGCCGATTGGACCAGCGGGTGATCAAGCAGCGCTTGCGGTATGGGTTGGCCGGGGCAGGGATTCCAGATGCCGTCTTCCGGCCAGTATCGAAAACCGGCCCCGGCGAGACCGAGGGTAGCAAATCCAAGCAGGAAGTGACGGCGTTTCATCTCGTGATCAACTGCTATTATTGAGAATTGGTCACACTATAGCGTGTTATGGATGTGCATACAGCGCTTTGAACCACGGGATGTGGCGAAAATTTTATGGTTTCTCTGATTTATTCGAACAACTATTTTAGGGTGCACCGTGCGCGCCGGAAGGAGGCCCGGCGGTTGATCAAAGAACGGGCTGCGGCAGCTGTTCGAGTATCAGCAGCAACGTGGTAAAGACCACCACACCGGCCAGAAACGGCCAGAAAGACCCGGTCTCTTCGATCGAAAGTTTCTCTCCAATGGTGACGATCAGCATGACTCCGGCCAGGAACGCATACCACAGCGCGACCACGTTGGACGATACCTCGATTGAAACCCCTACTGCCCAACCGGCCACCAGGGCGATAGCCAGAACCCATCTGATCCATCGCTCATAAGCAGCCGCCCACTTTTTGTACAGGCCATGGTCGCTGACCAGAAAGAGTGTTCCCATGCCGAAGGTGATCAATGCCATGGAAAACAACCCGAAATGGAGGCGATTCACGATCAAGTAGCCGATCAGCATGCTATAGGCGCCATAACCAACGATGGTCGCAATCAGTGCTGTGTTATAATGCGGTGTTGAACTGGAATTCATCCCCTCGGTGCCATAGGCAGCGATACGGGATATCCCGTAGTAGACCACCAACCCAACCATGGCAACCAGGTAGGCGTGGTGTTCGAGGAAGCCGCGTACACCGGTATCGATACCGGCCATCAGGTCCTCCTGCTTCTCTGCGAGCTTGGGCAGGATACGCAGCAGGACATAGGCGAGGGAAGCGCCTGCCCCCAGGGAAAGCAGCGCGTTTCGGGAACGAGCATCGAGATGACGCAGTTCCTTCACGAAGAGATGGACCAGCGCCAGGAGCAAGATAGCGATCAGAGAAGAGACTGCGTTGGATTCGAATATGGCGAAAGTCAATTTATCGGACTCAAATTTGGTCGCACGGAGATCAGTGGTCTAATCGCATTAAGGACAATGGCGCTTACTTAAGCCAAGAAACCCGTCATTCCGGGCGGAACGAAGTGGAGACCCGGAGCAGTGGTGCAGGGAAGCACCGTTCACGAACCTAAGGATGGAATCTAGATTGCTCAAATTTCTCACATTCTGGATT
>Ga0316189_10003131_pt1 | contig 16086 bp, 11 predicted proteins | sample LowCovwburrow_MG_FD_204930 | JGI IMG/M metagenome (GOLD analysis project Ga0316189, IMG submission 204930) | Coastal sediment microbial communities from Maine, United States - Lowes Cove worm burrow | ecosystem: Environmental > Aquatic > Marine > Coastal > Sediment | place: USA: Maine... | reverse complement strand
ATGTGGGGGCCGATGGCAGGCCCCCGGTATCCGCACACAAGGCCTTTCGCGATGCTGTGATTTGCAACTTGCTCAACCCCAAAGTTATCTTGCTATTTTTGGCGTTGTTTCCAAACTTTGTCGATAGTTCCCGCGATGATGTAACGGTCCAACTGATCGCCCTGTCGCTAAGCTTGATTGTCATCAACACCGTTTGGCAAGCCCCCTTGGCCTTTGCCTGTGAAGCCGTTCGGCGCTGGCTTAAGAACGAACGCATCTATAAACTGATCACCCATTCCACAGGTGTGTTGATGATGACCGTCGCCGTACTGATGATTTATGAGAACTTGATGTAATGGCGATTAGTCTTGAGTTTCGTGATTATATATTGGAACTGTTGGAACCGTTTGGAACCGTCCAGGCCAAGCGTATGTTTGGCGGGGCGGGACTGTATTTAGACGGCACCATCTTCGCCATTTTGTCAGCCGACACTTTGTTCCTTAAGGTCGATGATGAAAATAGAGACCGCTTTATAGAGGAAGACATGGAGCCGTTTAATCCATTTGAAGATGGTAAACGCTTCATTCGGTCTTATTATGAATGTCCGCCGCGCTTATTAGAAGATGAAGATGAATTGTGCGAATGGTCTAAACTTTCTTGGGAAGCCGGGCGACGTGCCGACGCACTCAAATCTTCAACGAAAAAACGCAAGAAGACAAAACCATGACCGATGATTTTTCAGACCCAGCCTATACCATGCGCAAACATTCCGTCCTCTTGGATGCACACCAAACCTCTGTGTCTTTGGAAAATGCATTTTGGGATCAGCTGAAATCCATTGCCGAAACACGTGGCACCTCGCTGAACAAACTGGTCACCGAGATCGACCACGCCCGCACGACTAATTTGTCATCCGCCCTCAGAGTCTTTGTCTTAACCCAAAAATAAACTACATGCCCCGCATCAATTGGCGGATCATTTCTTCGGGCGAGAGCTTGCCAGAAGACGGCTGTGGTGCTGAACCTGAGCCTTGTTGCGATGGTGGCGGGGCCAGAGTTCCATCATTTGGCTGAGGGGCTGGAGCTTGCCGAGGAGCTGGCTGACGTTTTGGCTGGGGCGAAGGGATAATACCGGGCAACACTTGTTGCATCATCTGCTGTAAAGGACTGCCCGTCCCCGTCGTCTGTCCTGCACCTGCACCTGTAGGGGCCGCTGCAAAATTAACGTTCGGTTTGTCCAAAGCGCCTTTTAGGGAAAATGGAATTTCTTGAACATTAATCCGACCCTTGGACAAAAGCGTCGTCACCAAGTTGGCTTCCATTTTCATCTTGCCTGCAAAATCCATGGTCCACCCGGCAAGGTCAACGCTACCCGCACCTTTCCCCGTTCCCAACCCAGACGTCAAAGCAAAATCATTCACGGTCGCGACACCATCGACAACATCAAAGCGAAGACCAATATCAGCGAGCCCTTTTTTGGGTCCACTGGCGGAAAGGGATAATTGGTTCATGGCTGAAACCAAACCGATAATCCCAGAAAGCGCGCTTCCACTTCCGCTTTTTTGCACGTCTAAACCCGCAATCTTCATATCCCCCCGACCATCAAGAGAGCTCACCAATTCAGCCGGACTGAAACCGACGGCATTAAACCCAATATTTAGACCCAGTTTGCCTCCAGCCATACCTTTTCCAGAAACGGCTTTAATCGCTTGATCAACATCTAAGGCGCTTAGGGAAATGTCTGTGGTCAAAGTTGGTTGACCGTCTGCACGCACTTGAGCCGAGCCCTTAACAGGACCTCCAAACAATCTGCCTTGCACCCGATCCGCGGTCATCACACCGTCTTTGACTTGGGCATGAATATCCGCATTGTCCAAACGATAGTCGCCAAATTGAATGCCATCGGACACCAGCGTCACATCAGCATTGATCGTATTAAGAACGCTTAAGTCAAAGGCATCCCGAGACCAGCGTTTGGCGGCGCGCGAAGCTTGGGCGATCTCTATGGGCCGCTCATCTTTGTAAGCCGCCATGATCAACAAGGGGTTGGTTTGAACAGCAGCCCGTTTTTGGCTTGTCGGACGGGGGAGGAAGGAATCGACCTTCATCAAGCCCGTTTTCAAGCTCGCCACAATATTCGGTTTAATTTGTCCTGTGCTGGCTTTGATATCGCCGGACAGCGCCATTTCACCAATGCGACCGCTTAAGCCCTTAACCGTGTGGGTTTTCCCATCTGTCCTCAGTTTACCGCTTAAGTCCAAGGCCCCTAACGGACCTTTGGGGGTGTAGCCTATGTTCAAAGCATTCAGAAGGCGTACGGTATCGGGATGCTTGGCGCTAAAGGTTCCATCATAACCAAAGCCAATCGGCAACATAGAAAAGCTGCCTTCTGCCCCAAACGAACCTTTTAAAGCAGATACACTTGTTTTAAGGCGTGGTTTTAGAACGGACCCATTAATCACGGAAATTATGCTTACATAACCTAGATCACGCGGAATATCCTTAAGCCCCAATGATGATGCCAAAGCCGAAGCATCCTTCATCTTGCCCTTGACCTTAACATTGGACATTTCGACGACACCGCCAAAACCGCTAAACGATCCAGACACATCACCACTCGCCCCTTGATAATCGCCAAGACGTAGGGCTCTTAGATCCAAATTACCCGCGTACAAGGTGCCATCGGTGAGCAATTTTGAATACGTCTTGCCTTTGTGTTTCAACGAGCCAACTCGCACTTTCACGTTGGCATCAAAGTCGTTGAGGGCATTTAAGGCTGACCAAGCTTTCAAAACGTCCATTGTTGAACTGTCTTTGGTGGGCGCTCTTGAAGACACAGAAGCCTCTGGCGATGGTGGCTCAGATGAAACAACAGCACCATAACCATTACTTTTGCCGTTACCGTTTAAATAGATATCCATATCCAAAGTATCGAGACTTAAATCCACACCCAAAGATGGGCGCGCACGCAAAGCCACCGTCACACCGCCAGAGATTGTTGAACGGTCTCCGGTCAAGTTAATGTTGCTCAACATAACCTGTTCGGTGTTGGCCTGAACTTTGGTTGCAAACGAAACCCGTTTGAGACGGCTGGTGACGCCTTGCGGCATTTCAACACCCAACCAATTGGTCAAGCCCTTTGGATCACTGGTCAACAATTCCAAATCACCTTCGAACATGGGCAGCCCATCTTTGGGACGCACAAAACCGAATAGAGCTAAATCCGTTACACCCGGGGCTTGAAGTTGAAACTGACTAAGAGCCAGCTCGCCATCGGCCAGTTCCGCATTCAAGCGAACATCTCGAACGAGGCCTTCCTTTACGATTAAGGCATCAACCACCAACTGGACGGTTCCAGATACGCCTTGGGGGAAAGCAAAACCAGAACCTTTTGCAATCACACCCCCATTTACAGGTGGTTTTGGGGTCACGGCTTCGCCGCCCACTTGATTTGAGCTCAACGCACGTGAAGTTTTTTTGGTCCCGTTTGCCAACAGGTCATCAACATCAACACGGGTTGCTTTCAACTTCACATCGAATTGTGTTCCAGAGGTCAAATCCGTACGAACCATGCCTGTTGCACGTGTCGTCGCGAATTGAATTTCCATATCCGTAAGTTCAATTGCTTTGGCTGAAGCGTTGATCGTACTGTCTAAGCCAAAGTTTCTCGACAAAACGGAGGATGTTTCATTCCCGCCATTGACGGCCTCAAGCAGCATTCCCAGATTTTCGCCTTCGATTTTGACTTTCCCATTAAAGCGAGGGTCTGATTCTAAGCTTAAGAGTGCACCTGACAACTGTACCGTCGCTCCACCCGCCTTAATATTGGCATCCAAAGGAACCGTACGCTCGGCAATAATTTGACCCAAAGAAACATCAAAGGCCATGGAAATACCGCGAACCTTAGCCTGGCCTTTGGCTTCAAACGGGCCTTGCAAAGAGGCCGCCCGCAAAGTCGCGTCTAAATTATCCACGCGTTCATGACTGCCATTCGTGCTGTTGATGTAAATCAGGCTGGCATTTTTAATTTCAAAATTATCTAAACGAATACCTAAACCCGAGCTTTCCTGAGTCGAAGCATCTTGGTTTTTTTGACTTTTCAGAGAAGAAAGGCCTGTAGCAGGTGTTGCAGACTGAAACTCAAGATTACTTCGCCCATCCGCAGCTTTTTCAAGGGTAATAACTGGATTGACCAAGCTAATGCGTTCAACTTGCAGCTGGCCCGATAAAAGCGGCATGAATGCGACACGGACTTCAACGGCGTCGAGTTCGACCATGTGATCGGCTTGACCACCCTTCATGTTCCCCAATTTGACACCACGAGCCGTCAACATAGGAGCGGGAATTATGCGGACTTCTAATTTACCATCGATACTCAGATCACGGCCCGTCGCATCTTTGACCTGAGCCGCAATTTCCGGCAGTCGCGCATTCCAATCAATAAAACTGGGGGCGATAACGGCACTGCCCAAGAGAACCACCACAATTAAACCAAGGCCGAGTAGCGTCTTTTTAAGCACAGTCATTTTCCCTTTGGGACATCATGTAAAAAAACCATATAAATTTGAGTGTAGTCGGGAGCCTGTCACAGATCAACTTAAGTGCGGCTCCAAATCTAAATAATGGCAAAGAAAAACCCCCAGCTTAATAGAGCTAGGGGTTTTCCTGTTCGTTCTAACTTGTCGTCGGGAGTGGTGTGCCGTTCTTAAAGAACGCCAGCGCCTGTAGCGCCACCACCAGCTGCACCACCTGTAGCGCCAGCACCAGCTGCGCCGCCTGTAGCGCCAGCACCAGCTGCACCACCTGTAGCGCCAGCACCAGCTGCACCACCTGTAGCGCCAGCACCAGCTGCACCACCTGTAGCTCCAGCACCAGCTGCGCCGCCTGTAGCACCAGCACCAGCTGCGCCACCTGTAGCTCCAGCACCAGCTGCGCCGCCTGTAGCACCAGCACCAGCTGCGCCGCCTGTAGCACCAGCACCAGCTGCGCCACCTGTAGCACCAGCACCGGCACCACCGCCCCAGTTACCAACGAGACCAGAAACAGCCCCAGGAGATACAGCCGTTAAGCCACCAATATTGCCAACGGGCGTGCCACCTCCGGCTCCAGCTCCAGCTCCAGCTCCAGCTCCGGTTCCAGCTCCAGCTCCAGCTCCAGCTCCAGCTCCAGCTCCGGCTCCAGCTCCGGAACCATTATTGCCGTCATTACCGTCGCCGCCATCACTGTCGCCGCCGTCATTGTCGCCGCCGTCATTGTCGCTATCGTTCTCGCCGAAGTCAGCGCCATCATCGCCGCCATCATCGCCGCCGTCATCGCCGCCGTCATTGTCGCCGCCGTCACTGTCGCCGCCGTCACTGTCGCCGCCGTCACTGTCGCCGCCGTCATCGCCGCCGTCATCGCCGCCGTCGCTATCACCGCCGCCGTCGCCGCCACCGTCGCCGCCACCGTCGCCGCCACCGTCGCCGCCGCCATCATCAGCAAATGCCTGTGAAGGGCCAAATGAAATGCCATCTACAGTGCTATGAATAGGAGCAAGAGCAAATGCCAAGGCCAAAGCACTAACACATGTGCCCATCGCAATTTTCGACATCGCAGCCCTTACGGATGCTTTAACACTTGCACAAACGCCATCAGATTCAATAGCTACTACATTGTTTTGCAACGTGTTTTTAGAAACTTTTAAATTAAAATCAGTCATTTTTTTTGCCTTCCAAACATGACGATATTCAAACGTTAATTGGTGTTCTTGCCGAGACAACGCCATAGCGGCATACTTTCATCCCTTAAAATGAAAAAAAAGTTGAAAAAGTTATAAAAAAAATAATTTCCAGTTTTGGGGATGAAATTCCATCGGCAAACGTTGTCCTTACAGAAAGCGCGGGATCAACGGATCACTTTATGTCTTTAAATATATATAAGATGCACTTTTGATCCCGTATATAATAAGAGTATAGCCGTGGTTTTGTGAAAAACGAGGATTTGTCCATTGGACGCACGTACACAACAAGAACTGGTCGCGATACTGCCCCGATTAAGGCGTTTTGCGTTAGGCCTTACCCGAAACGAGGCAGCTGCTGACGATCTTGTTCAGTCTGCATGTGAAAAGGCTATTTCTCGTATTGATCAATGGGAACCTGGCACACGTTTAGACAGCTGGATGTTTAGAATCATCCAAACCACCAACATTGACCAGCTTCGCAGTCAAAAAAGGCGCGACAGCCATTTAAAGGTTGTTGAAAATCAAGGAGAAAGTTCCTTTGATGGTGAACGAGCAGCCGAAGCCAGCATGACTTTAGATGCTGTTCGCCGCGCCATTTATACGCTGCCCGATGATCAACGTGCTGTGGTGATGTTGGTTTCTGTGGAAGGCCTTTCTTACAAGGAAGCCTCGGAAGCCCTTGAAATCCCCATGGGCACACTCACAAGCCGTTTGGTTAGAGCCCGTACGGCTTTGGCTCGGATACTACAAGAACAAGATGGCGATATGAACATCGCCAATAATGACAAAGTTTCTCCCTTGGAAAGAGGCGCAACGACATGATTACCCTTGATGAAAGCACTCTGATTGCATACGTGGACGGCGAACTTGATGCCGAGACCGTACGTTTGATTGAAAACAAACTCAGCACAGATGCAACCGCAAAAAAATATGTTGAACACCTGCGTGAAATCGCAGCCCTGTCTCGCATCGCCTTTAATGCCACGTTACACGAAGTTGTCCCTCAGGCTTTAAAAGATACCATCCTTAAAAATGCAGCCATTGAAGAGGCTAGCGGTAATGTTGTGGCTTTTGCCCCTCGTGCTAACAATGAATGGCGTATTGCCCTGCCAATGGCAGCCGCCGTGGCTTGCTTGTTCTTGGGATTAGGTGGTGGTTACCAATATTCTAAAACCACGACCGAAAATGCCCTTAAACTTGCGGCCTTTACCCAGCAACAGGACCAATCCGCTATGGACTTGGCTCTCAATCAAGCCCTTGAAGTTAACATAAGTGGCGATACGCAGTCTTGGTCAAATCCTGACAGCAACCGTTCTGCAGCCTTCACCCCGGTTCGGACGTATCAAGATAAATCCGGCACTTTCTGCCGTGAGTATCGGAAAGATATTCATACAGATGATCAGGCAGAAACGACTTTTGGACTTGCTTGTCGTGACGACCAAGGTCAGTGGAAAACCCGTTATCTCATCTTAGATAACAAGGCCGATCAAACATTTTAATGACCTGCCGAAAGCATTACAAAATAACTTCAAGGTGATGCTTTCGGCCATTCGCAATTCAGGTGCGGTTCAGGATAATTTGCTAGGTTATAGATAATAATCTATCAAAAAATATGATGGATGTAGCCTCACATATTGAAATTCTATGTGAATATTTCATCAACCAGACTGCCGATCAGGAAGACACATGACCCTTTATAAAAATGCATTGAAGCCCTCACTCACGGCTACAGCCGTTTTGTTCATCAGCGCTTGTCAGGCTGTGTCGTTACCATCACTTCCTAATTTTTCAGCTCAACCTGTACCCGGGCCAGAGATGCCTCCTGCACAACTCCCCTCTTTCAGTGTGGGAGATAGTTTTATTTATTCTAATGGCTGGTATGAAACGATTGTCGGTATTGATGGCGAAGCCCTCAATATGATCAATAAATCTAAGCGTAAAATTTCAAATTTTAGAAACTTTACCCTGCCTACGCCTTATATCGAAGGCAAAGACAAGGAATTCTTAAAATCGAGTAACGTACCGACCAATACCCTATGGCCACTCCGTGTTGGCAACACATCTAAGTTTTCGACACAGGGTAGATCTATATCAAAGGCCACAGGTCAGGAGACAAGTTATATCCAGCGCTGGTCCTGTGCTGTTGAAGGTACGGAACGCATTACTATACGTGCAGGTGAATTCGACACGTACCGGGTCAAATGCCAACGCTTTACAAAAACTGGCCGATGGTGGCAAAACCGCACTTGGAATTATGCCCCCATGCTGGGAACCTATGTTCTGCGTCGCGATTACCATAAAACGAATGGTGTAAAGATCCGTGAATTGACGGCTATTCGTCCTTCTTTGCAAGATGTACCCAAAAATGTTCGCAGCGGTATTATTTATGCTTGGCAGTCGGCCCTAGAGAACAAGGTTAACAATGATATTAGCAGTTGGACCGACAAGGTGACAGGCACCTCTGTACAGGTTGAGCCATTAGCCACAACGCGTGCCGATAATGGTGAGTTCTGCCGTACCTATAAGCAATATCTGACACGCAAAGGCATGACCCGAATTTATTCAGGTATCGCTTGTCGTAAAGATAAAATGAAATGGTACACACCCCGCAAAAGCAACCGATAATCTTGATTTTTTGCTGATCTCAAAATAAAAAGTCGGGCATATGAGCCCGCCTTTTTTTATGTCCTTTTACAGACTGTCATTTAAACAAAACAAAAACCGCGCCCAAATGGACGCGGTTTTGCGTAACAAGTACCGAAAGGCGCGCTACAAGCGCTGCACGACCGATTAACTTATATCAGCCCTGACGAGCTTTAAAACGTGGGTTACGCTTGTTGATCACATAGATGCGACCTTTGCGACGCACAACAACACAGTTCTTGTCGCGATTTTTCGCAGATTTAAGTGAATTTCTGACCTTCATAGCGTCCATCCTAAAAACAATAAAATACGACGTTACAAACAACGCCGAGGTCGCGGAACATAAGGGGACGAACCCCTCCTGTCAACCCTCTGTTAACGTCATTTATCAGGTTTAGGACAGACTTAAGCAGACTCGGCTTTTATGGGGGGACGAGGGCGAACGCGATTGGGTGAAAAACGAACACGAACACATGTTCCCTTTCCCGATTCGCTTTCAATTTCCAACTGTCCGCCATTCAACTGAGCCATCCGCTCAACCAAGGGCAGACCCAAACCTGTCCCTTCATATTTACGGTTCAGGCCCGTATCAATTTGTTCAAACGGCCTAAGCGCGCACTTAATGTCTTCTTCGCTCATGCCAATGCCCGTATCTTGTACGCTCAGCACAAGACTTTCGTCTTCGTCCACATAAACATCAAGTTCAACCTTGCCGCCTTCAAGCGTAAATTTGACCGCATTGGACAGTAAATTCAGCAGAATCTGTTTCACCCGGCGTTTATCGGCATACAAGAAGGGCAAATCACTCGAAATATTGTTAACAAGAGTGATCTTGTCAGCCTTAACACAGTTCATGGGCGCCCGAGAGACCTCGAGCAAATCAAAGGCTTCATCGTGTAGCTCGAACTTTTCTGCTTCGATACGTGCCATATCCAAAATATCGTTGATCAAATCAAGCAGGTGTTGAGCCGAATCCTGAATATCGCCAACATATTCTGTATATTTATCATGCCCCAGCGGGCCAAACATTTGCGACGATACGACCTCTGAAAAGCCAATAATGGCATTTAAGGGTGTCCGTAATTCATGGGACATATTTGCTGTAAATTCAGTTTTGACCCGGCTTGCGCGTTCAGCTTCATTTTTAGCATCAATCAAGGCTCGTTCAGCATTCTTGCGTCTTGTGATATCTCGAACAACACCCGTAAACATGCGCTGACCATCAATTTCCACTTGGCTAACGGCGAGATCAATGGGGAATTCTCTGCCATCTTTGTGGCGTCCGTGGACCTCTCGGCTAAACCCAACGACTTTGGCAGAAGGCTGGTCAACATCATAGTTCTCAAGGTAACTGTCATGCTCGTCAGCTTCCATATTTGGCATCAGCATATTGATACTTTTGCCCATAACCTCACGCGCGCTGTACCCAAATATTTTCTCTGCCGCTGCATTAAAGATTTGAATATTTCCATCCGCATCAGACGTTACGATGCCATCGACCACGGCCTCTAAAACTTGGGATAAGCGGCGTTCACTTTTGTGACGCGCACTTTCAGCAGCCTCTTCGATCGCTTTTTGTGCGCGGACATAGGGAATAATGACCCAATACAGCAGTGGCAACGCACTCAAGACCGTAAGCAAGATGGCGTCCAGACCGGCTTCGAGTAAATAGGAATCGATTGGAGGGAGTAAGGAGAAGCTGAACATGATAAGCGCTTCGGTCACAAAAATGACCAAACCAATTCGCATTATCAGAAAGACAACCCCCATTTTGTCGCTCTCTCAATTCTTCCAGAATTTAGCGAGGTGATTTCAGCATACTATGGAAATCATTACAACAAGTCTTCCACAACGCCGAAACTTAAAAAAGTTGTGTTATTTCCGAGGTGTACCAAACCCTCCACCGCCGGGGGTTTCAATCACGAAGGTATCTCCGGGTTCAAGGACGATAGAAGCCGTGCTCCCTAAGGTTTGCACATGCCCTGCCTTACGTTCCACACGATTTACGCCAACCTCGCCCTGCATTGCGCCGTTAAGACCAAATGGGGCAATACGCCGATGATTAGATAGAATCGCCCCGTTCATTTTTTCTAAAAATTGAATACGCCGAACAACGCCATCTCCGCCATGATGAAAACCTTTTCCTCCAGACCCATGACGGATCGAAAAGCTTTCGACCAAGACAGGGAAGCGTAATTCAATAATTTCAGCGTCTGTCAGGCGTGAATTGGTCATATGTGTATGCACAGCACTTTGCCCATCAAAATCTGGACCAGCCCCCGCCCCACCGCAAATTGTTTCATAATATTGATAAGTCTCATTGCCAAAGGTGAAATTGTTCATGGTACCTTGTGACCCCGCCATCACGCCCAAAGCCCCATAAAGTGCATCCGTGACACACTGGCTGGTTTCCACGTTACCCGCGACAACGGCGGCAGGATAAACGGGGTTCAGCATAGACCCTTTGGGCACGATAATATGAACCGGTTTTAGACAGCCCGCATTCAGCGGAATGTCATCATCGACCAAAGTTCTAAAGACATAGAGGACAGCCGCACGGCAGACCGGAAACGGCGCGTTGAAGTTATTGTCTTGCTGGTCAGAGGTTCCTGTAAAATCTACGGTGACCTCTCGCTCTGTTCGATGAATCGTAACAGCAACCTTGATCACCGCACCATTATCCATTTCATAAGAAAAAGCGCCGTCTTTTAACTTATCTAAGGCTCTTCGCACGCTTTCTTCCGCATTGTCTTGCACGTGCCCCATATAGGCTTGAACAACGTCCAACCCAAAATGACCAACCATACGATTAAGCTCCAACACCCCTTTTTCGTTTGCGGCGATTTGTGCACTTAGGTCTGCGATGTTCTGATCAATATTTCGCGCAGGCCAAGACCCGCTGGCGAGCAAGCTTCGCACACCTGTTTCATCGAAAACCCCATCGTTGACAATCCGCACATTGTCGATCAAAACGCCTTCTTGTTCGACCGTTGTGCTATCGGGCGGCATAGAGCCCGGCGTCATCCCCCCAATGTCAGCATGATGTCCCCGAGACGCGACATAAAACAGCACCTCATCGGTTTCGCCATCAAACATTGGCGTCACCAACGTCACATCGGGTAAATGCGTGCCGCCGTTATAAGGGGCATTTACGGCAAAGACGTCACCGCGCATCATCAAGCCATCATGCGCGCGTATAACGCTCACGACACTTTCCCCCATGCTGCCCAAATGCACGGGCATATGAGGAGCGTTGGCCACCAAGTTTCCTTGACCATCAAAGAGGGCACAAGAGAAATCCAAGCGTTCTTTGATATTTACGGAATGCGCAGTATTCGCAAGAACCGCACCCATTTGCTCGGCAATCGACATGAAAAGATTGTTAAAAATCTCCAACATCACCGGATCGGCGTTGGTCCCAATGCTGATTTGCTCTGGTCTGGGTTCAAATCGCTCTAGGTGTAAATTTCCCAAGTCCGTATAAACCGCCTGCCATCCCGGTTCGACAACCGTCGTCGAATTTTTATCTTTGATGATCGCAGGTCCCTTCACCAGATCACCGACTTTAAAGTCAACGCTATCAAAAAGTGGGGCGTCATAAAGAATCTCGCCGCTGGTTAGAGAAACCATTTGAAGAGCCATAAGAGGACCTGAACGCAAGGAGCCTTGAGGTGGCCCCATATCGTCCTCACCTGTTCGTCCAACAGCTTCTATGCTCACCGCTTCAATGATGAGGGCACGCCCTGACATCGCAAAACCAAAACGCCGACGATGCAAGGCTTCAAACTCAGCAGCGACAACCTTTAAAGCGTTAAAGGGGATCTCTAAGGCGGTATCGGAACCCTCATATCGAATATGTAATTTTTCAATGATATCGATCTGCGAAGATTGAATGTCTTGATCTAATAATTCATTTTGGGCCTGTTGCTTTAATTCATTGATGACATTTTGAGCTTGGTTCAGACCTTTTGTATCCAAAGAACATTCAATGGCCTGTTCGCGCATCGCTGTAAAATCGGCAAGTCCCATACCATAGGCCGATAAGACGCCTGAATAGGGATGTACCAAAATTGAATTCATGCCCAAGGCATCGGCGACGAGACAGGCGTGTTGCCCCCCAGCGCCGCCAAAGCAATTCAAAGCGTATTCTGTGATGTCGTAACCGCGTTGGACAGAAATTTTCTTAATGGCCGCCGCCATATTTTCGACAGCAATGAACAAGAAACCTTCGGCCACTTGTTCGGGTGTCATTTTGGTTCCTTGAGACTTTTCAATCTCGACGGATAAATCTTGAAACTTTTTGCGAACAACATCGACGTCGAGGGGCTGATTTGCCTTGGGACCAAAAACATGAGGGAAATGATCGGGGTGAATTTTGCCTAACATCACATTGCAATCTGTGACGGCTAACGGTCCGCCTCGCCGATAACACGCTGGGCCGGGGTTGGCGCCGGCACTTTCTGGCCCCACCCGAAAGCGAGCTCCGTCAAAATGCAAAATAGACCCTCCCCCTGCGGCGACAGTATGGATATTCATCATTGGGGCGCGCAACCGCACACCCGCAACTTGGGTTTCGAAAACACGTTCAAATTTACCATCGAAATGACTGACGTCCGTAGAAGTGCCCCCCATATCAAAGCCAATGGTTTTATCAAACCCAGCCTTCACGGCCGTTTGAGCCATTCCGACAACGCCACCAGCGGGACCCGATAAGATACTGTCCTTGCCTTGAAACAAGCGTGCGTCCGTCAAGCCGCCGTTAGATTGCATGAACATCAATTGCGTACCTTGAACGCGTGCGACCATCCGATCCACATAACGTCTTAATATTGGCGAAAGGTAGGCATCGACCACGGTGGTATCCCCGCGTGAGACAAGTTTCATCAAGGGGCTGATTTCATGGCTGGTTGAAACTTGTTCAAAACCAACATCTCGGGCAATTTTTTCGGCACGCTTTTCATGGTCAGAAAAGCGGTAGCCATGCATGAAAACAATAGCTGCGGAACGAACACCTTGATCATAAACATCTTCAAGTTTCTTACGTAAAACGACTTCGTCCAGCGGTGTACGAACTTGCCCTGTCGCTAAAACACGCTCATCAGCCTCAATCACACATTCATGTAAAATTTCCGGCAGCTCAATATTTCGAACGAACAAATGTGGTCGATTTTGATAGCCAATTCGAAGAGCATCACCAAAGCCTTTTGTTATGACCAAGGCGGTGCGTTCACCTTTGCGTTCCAAAAGAGCATTGGTCGCAACAGTCGTGCCCATTTTAATGTGTTGAACGACATCTCTGGGAATGGTCTGCCCTTGGGCAAGTCCCAAAAATAGGCGGACGCCTTCGAGGGCCGCATCCTCATATTGTTCAGGATTTTCACTTAATAACTTGCGGGTTTCAATGCGCCCATCTGGGGTGCGCGCAACGACATCCGTGAAGGTGCCGCCCCGGTCGATCCAAAATTTCCAACCGCTTTGGACCTTTTTTTTCATGGCTATCTAAATTCAGAATTAACGAACGGGCGGCGCATACAGAACACCGCCGTTTTCCCATATGTTGTTCAGTCCACGAGACATTTTAAACATTGAGTTTTGTCCCAAGTTGCGATCAAAAATATCAGCGTAATTTCCAACTTGCTTAATCACTCGGTACGCCCATTCATCATCAAGGCCAAAACTCTTACCAAGACCTTTTTCAACACCCAGCAAACGACGAACTTCTGGAACGCTTGAATTTGCTTTCATAATGTCAATGTTATCTTGGGTAATGCCTAATTCTTCAGCAGCAATTGTCGCATATGTGACCCACGCAACCAGATCACGCCACAAGAAATCGTCTTGGCGGACAGCCGGCGCCAAGGGCTCTTTACTAATCACTTCTGGAAAGACAACAAAGTCTCCTGCCCCCTTCAAACGTTTGGCATGAACCCCCACCAATGCTGTTCGGTCATGAATGGCCATATCACACCGTCCACCAAAGAATGCTCGCCACATGCCATCCATTGTTTTCACTTGAACAACATTCCATTTGAGGGCCTTGCGAGACATGAAATCTTGAAGGTTCGAAAGAGCCGTTGAAGATTCGCTAATGGCACAAACTTTGAGGTCCGTTTTTTTCATAGCCTCTTTTAAAGTATGAACATTGGCCACACCATGCGCGATGAACCCTTGTCCATCATAAAAATTGATGCCCGGGAATTCGACCTTATCATTCACATCACGGCCAAAGGTCCACGTGGACCCCGCATGTAAAACATCAACATCCCCACCAATAAGAGCATCCAACCAATAATCGGCGACTTGAATTGCATTTGAATCTTTTAGGGCTGCAGCGGCAAGAGCTCTACAAAAATCAACATTAAATCCAGACCACCGACCATCGGCAGATTGAACAGAGAACCCCGGCATCCGACTCGTTACGCCACACGTAACATAACCCCGCTCTTGAACTTTCAACAGCGTGGAAACCTGCCCCGCATAAGCTGGTGACAGGTGTGCTAACATAAATAATGTTGCTGAAAAGGCCAGTGTTGATAAAGCTGAGTATAGGGTCTGTTTCACGTTCTAATCCCCAATGCTGTGGTTATATTTAATCGTGCTAAAACGGAGATCTGTTTAACTCTTCGTCATTAAATGATGTTTAGCCTGTTAATTTGCCGCGTAATCATTTCATATGATTTATTTATTCTCCTAAAGTGATACTATCCTTTTCCTATACACTTCAAGACCTAATCTAAATGGACCGGGTGAGAGCTCTGAAAAACAAGCCTTTATTACAGCACGAACCTTTGACGTCGAAACCGCAGTCTGCGATTTCGACGAAACTGTTTGTTGCGCTCGGGTTTATTGCAATTACGACCATTTTTGCGGGTGCTGTGTCCATTGTGGCCCTTAACCGTTTCCAGGAAAATTTTGATAGCCTCATTAATATTAACTTGCCGACGTTATCGGATACGGCTCACGTCAGCCAATTATCAGCATCGGTTGCGGATCGTGGCCCGTCCCTTATTATTTCGCCCAACACGTGGACACGTTTGACCATTGTCGGACAGGCCGATGACGATGCAAAATGGTTGGAAGAAATCTTAAATCGTATTCCCGAAAATGAACTTTCCGAAAACCGTAAGTCCGATTTGTTAGAACTTAAATCAATTTTGGTCAAAACCTACAGCACGCTCAATACATTAACGGAAGACCGCATTGTATATGGCAAAAGACTAACGGAAATAAAAAAGCAGATGGTCCAAATTCAAAAGGACCTTGTATCTGCACAGGCCCATCTTGAATTCTCTTCGACAAGCCCTTCAAATCAATCCCTGCTCAGCTTGTGGCATGAATCTATTCATGGCGTTATTTTTAAACTCATGGAGGGATTGGATGTCGATCACTCTGCTCCCCTGCAACGTCTCAAGGTCGATGTGGACATTCGCATTGATAAAATTCATGCCGAAATGTCTGAACTTCCGCGGGCACTGCAAAGAAAATCATCGGCGCAACTTTCTAAAATCAACGACATAGCCTTGGGCGAAAATGGCCTCTTCAGTATCAAAAAGAAAGACCTGGAAACGACCAAACAGGTCCTTGCCACTCTGGACGGCGCTCGCTCTTTGGCCGAACGGTTTGTGGTGGCTTCTGAACTTGCAACGCGCGACGTTCAAAAATCAATTCATGGCATCAATCAAGAGACCAGTCGTTCCATGAGCGTCACACTTAAAGCCATGGTTGGTTTTATTTTGATTTCAGCCT
>Ga0316189_10003130_pt1 | contig 16089 bp, 14 predicted proteins | sample LowCovwburrow_MG_FD_204930 | JGI IMG/M metagenome (GOLD analysis project Ga0316189, IMG submission 204930) | Coastal sediment microbial communities from Maine, United States - Lowes Cove worm burrow | ecosystem: Environmental > Aquatic > Marine > Coastal > Sediment | place: USA: Maine... | reverse complement strand
GCAAAGTCCCACTGGTGCTGATGTTGAGAGTTGAGATAGCCAATGTCTGAATAAAAGCGCCCTCCTCTGACAGTCAGCCCGTAGTTTAGCCCGAGGGTTTGAAAGAATGCTTCCTCGATTTCTATTTCTGTTTCACCCTCATGGTATCCGAAAGCCAACGTAAAGCGACCATAAAACTTGTCGTCAGCATTCGCACTAATGACCAGTTCACTATGTCCGAGGGCTAAACCTGATGTACCGGGCCCCGCTTCAGCTCCTAGCATGAAACCAGGTATTTCATAGCTGTCCGGATCCTGGCTGAAATTACTGTAGCGTCCGTCAAGGATCAGGCTGATATCCGGATTAAATGAATTCGACCTTGATGCTTCTGCAGGTACTGAATCCCTCCCTGTCGCGACGTTTTCAGGCGCTGCCTGGGTTGCCTGCTCAACTGGTTTCTGCTGGTTTGCTATCTCTGTCGCACGCAGACGCTTCTCCAGCTCTTCAATCTTGCTGTTGTATTCCAGCTTGAGCTGTTCGAGTTGCTGTCGCAGTTGTTCAATTTCCTGGCCATCTGCCCACGCTGGATTGCTTACAACACATAACATTAAGGCTAGAGCAGCAAAAACGTTGGATTTCATCACCAATTACCCTCTTTCAATCAATAGAATCAATAAATGAAGAACAGTCCTCAATACAGGACCGGTATTACACAATCAGAGATTCAAAAGGCAGGTGGTGCCCGGCTGGAGTATGGTGAAAGAGATAATTGATATGCAGCCTGCGTCCCGGCCGCGACATCATGCAGAAATAAATTATGTTCAGAATACAGAACTGCGCAGGGGTTGCCCAGGCCGCTACTATTCTCAACAGAGATAAATGCGGTACAGCTCTGGTCTGTGGTGTGAAACAGGTGTTGTGAAGCATGGGCGAGAGTAAATAATGAAGCGAATATCAACACCAGGCTGAACAACACAGCCAGTCGTGTATTGGATGGATAGTTTTTACTTTCTCGCAACATGGCTGGAAATTATATCGGCGATAGGTGCAGAAATAAACAAAGCAGCAGTTTTGGTATATTCAATTACAAACCTCGTGGTCTGATGATTAACGCTACTTTACCCGATGCACTGGACAAATCTGACCAGCTGTCACAATCAAACCCTATCTGAACAACGTTACAGGTTGACATGGCACCAACAACCTCATCTGCCAGGCTATTGGCAAGATCTTCCATTCCCGGGTTATGTCCGACCAGTGCAATATCCGAATTTATATCTTGCTGCTCTGCAAGACAGGAAAGTAAATGATGCGCACTGGCACCATACATGTCAGGACGATATTCGATCACATCATCATCGATAGCTACTCCCTGCCTTAACAATGACAGCGTCTGTCTTGCCCGCCTGGCGTCGCTGCACAGCACCCTGTCGAATGAAATGCCTGCCTGTTCTAATTCAGTGCCTACTCTCGGAGCATCACTTATTCCACGCTTATTCAAAGGGCGGTCAAAATCGGTCAAAGATGGATTATTCCAGGATGATTTTGCATGTCGGATCAGGGTCAGGGTTTTCATTATATTTCTATTGTTCAATGACACTTAGCGATCGGCCAGTGCACGAATCTGTTGATAACGAAAGCAGTCAGTTGTATGGTCATTGACCATGCCAATTGCCTGCATATAAGCATAACAGATTGTCGTGCCGACGAAACGAAAACCACGTTTTTTCAGGTCTTTGCTCATGGCATCAGATACAACGCTATTGGCAGGGATGTCTGCATGTGATTTGAAGCTATTGTTTACCACCTTACCATCGGTAAACTGCCAGATGTAGTGATCAAAACTGCCAAACTTTGCCTGCACTTCAAGAAACAAGCTGGCATTGCTGACCGCCGATGAAACCTTGAGCCGATTTCGAACTATGCCGGCATCAGTCAGTAGTTTTGCAATCTTTTTTTCTGAATACTCAGCCACCAGCATCGGATCAAACTGATCAAAAACCTTGCGGTAATGCTCTCTTTTTTTCAGGATAGTAATCCAGCTAAGGCCGGCCTGGGCTCCTTCGAGAATAAGGAATTCAAACAGGCGTTGATCATCATGCAGTGGCACACCCCATTCCCTGTCGTGATAAGCGATCTCAATGTCAGACCCCGTACACCATGCGCATCTTGGTTTTTCTGTTGTCATCGACTCCTCTTCTTCTGCAGGCTTTGTGAAATGAATTCAGACTACCAGGCACTTGAAGTTACGTAGATCAATACATGATAATAATCGCTGATTCGCCTGTGATAATATCCGTCAATGAATAAACTATCCATCATCAAGTTATTGAGTATTTGCTTCCTGATCCTCGCGTCGTGCAGCCAGGACACAGACAGTCCGCAAGAACAGATTCAAAAAACAATTTCTGCAATGGAAGCAGCGGTCGAACAGCGTTCTCTCGATAGCGTAAAAGAACTCGTATCCAGTGATTATAAAGATGAGTGGAATGGTAACAGGCGTGCAGCCCTACGCTCACTGATGTTCTATTTCCAGGGCCATCAAAGCATCCACCTACTGACACGTACCAGTGATATCGAGCTCGCTGATGACGGCAAAAGTGCAAGCGCCATCGTCTATGTAGGCATGGCTGGCAAGCCAGTAGAAAAATCAGAATACCTGATTGATATGAATGCCGACTTATATCGGTTCGATGTCGATCTGGTTACCGATGGGGATGAATGGCGGGTTATCAGCGCAAGCTGGCAGCCAGCCAGACCTGAGAATTTTGATTTTTGAATTGCAAATGCGATTTACGATTTATGATTTATGTTTTACGTAAAGCCACTGCTGCCCCATAAATAAATTAAAGACTGAATGTAGTGTGTTGCTTTAGCTTGTTCTATGGATAATCAAAACTTTAGAGACATGAAAAGCTATCATAGAATCCGTCATTCCGGACTTGATCCGGAATCCATACATTTTTGTGGTTTCCTGGATGCCGGATCAAGTCCGGCATGACGAATAAATGTTTATGGGACAGCAATCACGTAAAACCTAAAACGTAATACCTAAATCATTCTTTCTACAACTGCCGCTGCCGCAGCGCCTCATAACAGCAGACACCGCTGGCAACAGAGACATTGAGACTGCTTACCGACCCCTGCATAGGGATAGAGATCAGTTCATCACAATGTTCTGATACCAGTCGACGTATGCCCTTGCCTTCAGTACCAAGCACCAGGGCGAAGGGAACAGTAAAATCCACCTGGTAGAGGTTTTTTTCCGCTTTATCACTGGTGCCGACTATCCACAGACCGCATTCCTGCTGAAGCTGCTGTAAGGTGCGGGAAAGATTGGTCACTGTGTATATCGGTGTCTTTTCCATCGCGCCACTGGCGGTCTTATGGACGACCGATGTCACCGGTGCAGAACGATCCTTCGGGATCACCACAGCATCTCCACCTGCACCATTCAGAGTACGGATGCAGGCACCAAGATTATGCGGATCCTGAATCCCATCCAGCACCAATAGCATGGCCGGTCTTTTCAGTGCCTTGATATCCCATATCAGTTCCGCTTCTGCACGAACAGGCAACGCTTCACAACGAGCTACAATACCCTGGTGGATCTGATTGTCCGCCAGGCTGTCCAGCTTATCGCGAGAGACTTCTTTCAATGGCAGCTTATTTGCAGAAACCGCCTCAAGCAATGGCTCAAGCCGATTATTCCTTCTGTTCTCATTGATGTAGACCTGGCGCACGCGTGAAGGGTTTTGTGTCAGCACAGCTAACACAGCATGGATACCAGTAAGGATTTCCTCTGCCATCAGGAACTCATGGTCTTATTCGCTGCTTTAGATTTCTTTACACTCTTTTTCCTGTTCTTGTTGCGAGAGGTTGTCTTACCGCGTTTTGCTGTGCCATGCTTATTTGTGCCCTTTTTCGGCTTCTTGCTCATGAATTTATCTCGACCGCTGAGTGGCTTTTTCTCTGATTCAGTCTTAGCTTCAGGTTTGTCAGCCAGTTCAAGGTCGATCCTTCCTTCATCAACATCGACACGCACAACCACAACATTCATTTTGTCGCCCAGGCGATAACTGCGATTAGTTCTTTCACCGATCAGCCTGCCTTTTGCGGCATCAAATTGAAAATAGTCGTTACCGAGGGCGGTAATATGAATCAGGCCATCGATATAGATATCATCCAGCTGCACAAACAGCCCGAAACCTGTTACACCGCTGACTGCACCGCTGAACTCTTCACCGACACGGTCAACCATGTACTCTGCTTTCAACCAGCGCATGACATCTCGGGTAGCATCATCGGCTCGGCGCTCGGTCATCGAACAATGTTCACCCAGCTCAACCAGTTCCAGTTCACTATAAGGCGAAGGCTTTTTCAGTAATATTGCCTTCAGAGTTCGATGCACCTGCAGATCAGGATAGCGGCGTATGGGTGAGGTAAAGTGAGCATAATGGGTAAAACCAAGTGCAAAATGCCCATCACAGGACGGTTCATAGCGGGCCTGGCTCAGCGATCGCAATATCATCGGCTTGATAACCTCGGCATCATCCCGTTGTGCCATGTCGGCCAGCAGGCGTGAATAATCATTGACGTCCGGCTCATCGCCACCACCAAGTGTTAACCCAATCTCAAATAGAAACTTGCGTAGATTATCCCGCTTCTCTTCGGTCGGCCCATCATGCACGCGATAAAGGCCATGATAGTTTGCATCAGATATTGTTCTTGCCGCGCAGACATTTGCCGCCAGCATGAATTCCTCGATGAGCCTGTGCGCCTCGTTTCGCACCAGTGGCACAATTGCTTCTATTTTTCTCTCTTCATTAAAGATTATTCGCGTTTCAGGCATATCCAGATCCATCATGCCCTGCCTGCTGCGCCAGTGATTACGAAGCTTATACAGGCCATAAAGGTCCTGTAGTGGTTCAAACACTGGTGCATATTGATGAATCAATTCAGGGTCACCATCAACCAGGATTGCGGCAACCTTGTCATAGGTCAAGCGCGCATGCGATCGCATGACGGCATTGTCAAATCGCCATGCTGTTATTTCACCGTCCTGATCAATATCCATGATGCAGACCATGCAAAGTCGATCGACATCCGGATTGAGAGAACAAAGGCCATTGGAAAGCGCTTCCGGCAACATGGGGATTACCTGTTCCGGGAAGTACACAGAGTTGCCGCGCTTGACGGCTTCCTGGTCTAGCACCTGTCCTTTTTTAACATAGGATGCAACATCGGCAATGGCAACGGTTAGTTCCCAGCCTGTTTTTGTTTTGCGGCTGAGAACAGCATCATCGAAATCACGCGCGTCTTCACCGTCTATGGTGACCAGTGGCAGCTGACGCAGATCAAGACGCCCGTGTACCTGATCCTGCTGTACTTCGGTGGGTAATTTTTCTACTCTCTTGTTTACTTCATCTGGCCAGATGTAGGGCAATTCATATTTTCGCGTGGCAATCTCGATTTCCATTCCAGGTGCCATGTGCTCGCCCAGCACTTCACTGATATGGCCTACTGGCTGGCTATGTTTGTCAGGCTGTCTGTCAATTACTGCGACCACGATCTGGCCCTGCTGGGCTTCTGCTGCCTGCCCCTGCGGAATCAGGATATCCTGGCCGATTCTGCGGTCATCCGGAATCACATAACCGATACCGCTGTCGAGGTGGTAGTGCCCGAGGACTGTTTGATTATTACGCTGCAGCACCTCGACGATGCTGCCTTCCAGCTTACCGCGACGATCTCCCTCAACGGCACGCACCATGACCTTGTCGCCATGTAAGACCTGGCGCATTTCCCTGGCACTGAGGAAAATATCATCGCCACCGGCCTCTGGAATAACAAAGCCAAAGCCATCAGGATGGCCCTGTATCAGTCCACAAACCATTCCCATCTGCCTGGCCAGTCCGAACAAATTTTTTCGGTTTCTTAACAACTGGCCATCTCGCACCATGGCTTTCAGGCGGCGTCGAATAGCAATCTTGCCATCCTCATCATCGACACCCAGGGCGGTAAGTATTTTTCCTAGTGATTTCGGTTGACCCGCCTCTTCCAGCACGGCCATTATGGCCTCGCGGCTGGGTACCGGGTTGTCGTACTTCTCCGCTTCGCGCGCGGCAAAGGGATCAACTGTATATTTTTTTGATTTCGTCATTGACATAAACTCATTGAATCGTCAGAATCCACGCCCTTAATGGATAGCATCCATGCCGAGGTGGCGGAATTGGTAGACGCGCTAGCTTCAGGTGCTAGTGGGCGTAAGCCCGTGGAGGTTCAAGTCCTCTCCTCGGTACCATCTATATTCATTCGGCATTTCAGCCGATTTGTGCTTAATTTTCCTTTACCACCTGCCAGTCTCTATATCTAATTATAGGTACCGTGCTGGGGTATTCTTTGAATAACGTTTTCCTGTTCAGAATACAAGTTTTAATTATACTTGATCGCCGTCGTAACTGCGCGAATTATACTCCCTGGCCCTGTTGCTGTTACAAAGTTTCCAATATGATGAATGCATCAAATGGTATAAGCATCTGGCTGTTCCCTGTCACAGATAAACCATAGATTCAAACACAATCGTCATTGCTCGCTATTTAAGGCTGCCGGAGTGATAAACTTCAACAATGGTCGCTAAAGTCACCCTGAATCGCACATTGTCTCTTCCAATGATGGTTCTGTATGGGCTCGGTACAACCATTGGTGCGGGTATTTATGCCCTGGTGGGTGAAATTGCACTAGTTTCCGGCTATTTTTCGCCTGTTTCTTTTCTTATTGCTTCTCTGCTGGCAGGCTTCACGGCGATATCATTTGCCGAGTTATGTGGTCGTTTTCCCTATGCTGCCGGCGCCGCTATTTACGTTAAGCACGGATTCTCTTCAAAACGCCTGTCGACCATCGTAGGGTTGCTTGTTGTCACTGCCGCAGTCGTTTCTTCCGCCGCATTATTGAATGGATTCGTCGGTTATCTACATCAGTTCATCGGCATGGAACGCGTTGTGGCTATCATACTCGTGACTCTGCTACTCGGTGGCATTGCCGCCTGGGGCATAGCCGAGTCAGTGACGATTGCCAGCTTGATTACCATCATAGAAATCGGTGGATTACTGTTAGTGATTGCGGTCAGCAACACTGCACTGGCTGAATTTTCCACTCGCTGGAGGGAGTTGATCCCTTCAGCTGACATCATTAGCTGGCGGGGTATCTTCGTGGGTGCAATTCTCTCGTTTTATGCCTTTATCGGCTTTGAAGACATGGTCGATGTGGCTGAAGAAGTGAAGGATGTAGAACGTAACCTTCCAATCGCGATTCTATTGACACTCGGTATCACGACAATTATTTACCTGTTGCTGATGATCACAGCAGTTTTATCAGTGCCGCCATCTGAATTAGCCTCCACTACAACACCGCTTGTTTACCTATTCGAATACCATACGGGTAGAAATGCCACGCTCATCAGTATTATCGCCATTTTTGCCATCATTAACGGCGCGCTGATTCAAATGATCATGGCCTCCCGTGTGCTTTACGGTATGAGTTCGCGCGGCCAGTTGCCCGGCCTGATAGGCATAGTGAACAAATGGACTCAAACACCCCTGATTGCAACGGCCCTGGTGACGGCTATAGTTCTTACGCTTGCCCTAATTGGCCGCCTTGCGTCCCTTGCACAAACCACCTCACTGATAATGCTGTGCATATTTTCTCTGGTGAATCTTGCTTTATGGCGCATTAAGAGAAAAGAACCGAACCCAACTGGTGTCAGGACATTTCCCATATGGATACCGATGGTGGGTTTTTTTGTCAGTTCAGCCTTCGTGTTGAATGAAGTTGTTCGTCTTCTAAGCACATGATAAAAGAAAAAAAGGCACTGATTATTTCAGTGCCTTTTAGATGCCTAGCTTATTCCGCGTTAATTATTCATCGAATGGGTGCTTCAGAATGATTGTCTCTTCACGGTCAGGGCCGGTAGAGATTATATCGATTGGGGCCTCGACCAGTTCTTCTATACGCTTCAAATAATCTTTGGCGTTCTGTGGCAGGTCATCATAAGATTTTGCGCCCGCAGTCGTCTCAGACCAGCCGGTAATTTCCTCATAAACCGGCTCGCAGCGTTCCAGACGGTCTGCATCGCCCGGTGTGTCATGAATAATCTCACCATCCAGTTTGTAGGCAGTAGCGATTTTCAGGGTTTTCAAGCCATCTAGCACATCGAGTTTCGTGATACATAAACCGGTGAAGCCATTGACCTGGCGCGAACGTTTCAGTGCAACGGCATCAAGCCAGCCACAACGACGTTTGCGGCCGGTGGTGGCGCCAAATTCTGCACCTTTGACCCCCATATGGTTGCCATCACCGTCTTCATCAAACAATTCAGTCGGGAACGGTCCGCCGCCAACGCGGGTGGTATAGGCCTTGACGATGCCAAGGGTGTAATCCAGTGTGGAAGGTCCAACACCTGTACCATTAGAGGCATTCCCGGCAACCGTGTTGGACGATGTAACATAAGGATAAGTGCCATGGTCAATATCCAGCAGCATTCCCTGTGCCCCTTCAAACATGATCGATTTTCCATCGCGGCGATACTTATCCAGAATAGCCGGTACATCAGCGATAACAGATTTCAGTTTTTCACCGAGAGCAAGAGTTTCATCGAGAGATTTCTGGTAATCGACGGTTTCATGCTTGAAGTAATGTTCAAGCATGAAATTGTGATATTCCATTACAGCACGCAGTTTTTCTGCAAAGGCCTGCTGGTTTGCCATGTCACCGATGCGCAGTCCGCGGCGAGCCACCTTGTCTTCATAGGCAGGGCCGATACCACGCCCGGTGGTACCGATGGCTTTGTTGCCACGGGCAATTTCGCGTGCCTGGTCAAGTGCAACATGGTGAGGGAGTATAATTGGCGCCGCATCTGAAATCTTTACACGTGAACGGGCATCGATTCCTTTGCTCTCTACTTCCAGCAGTTCCTTTTCCATTGCTTCTAGTGACAGAACAACACCGTTGCCTATCAGGCAATCCACATCGTCGCGCAGAATTCCTGATGGAATGACATGTAAAACTGTCTTTTCACCATTAATGACGAGCGTATGACCTGCATTATGCCCACCCTGGAATCGTGCAACAGCATCTGCCCGATCTGTTAATAGATCTACGATCTTGCCTTTACCTTCATCACCCCACTGAGTTCCTATTAGAACGACACTCTTACCCATATTAGTACCCTGTTTGTATCCTGCTTACTGCTAGTTTGTATTATTGATTGCTAGATTATTCGACTATCCACTTTCCATCTTTTCTAAGCAGATGAGAATTGTGCCTATCGGTCTTATTAATTTGATCATCGTCGTAATGGTAGATCACGCGCCTGCCTTGCTGTCGTAATTGCCTGACTGCGTGAAACAGCTCAGCATCATCCTCGTAGACAACGTGGATAGTTTTCGTTTCGTCTGTATCTGGCAGGTTTATGTATCTTGAAATAGTACGTAAATCGAGACTAAAGCCAGTTGCCGGGCGTGCCCGGCCGAAAACCTTGCCGATGTCATCGTAACGCCCACCGCTGGCGATCGCCCTGCCTGATCCTGGCATAAAGACCGAAAATACCAGCCCGTTATGATAGCTTTGCCCTTTCAGTGCCGCCAGATCGTAATATAAGCGTGTACCAGAAAGTCGTTTTTTCAGGATCCTTGAAATTTTTACCAGGTTCTCGATGGACTGCCTGATTTCCTCTGTTGCCGATGAAAACCGTTTTGCTAGAGAAGGAAGTGTATCGACCTCGCCGCTTGAGGCGGTCATCAGAACAAATAAATCAGTGGATCCTGATGAAAGTCCCAGAGATTGACATACCCGGGCAACATCATCTCTGGATCGTGAACCAATCGCCAGCGAAAGTCTGTCCTGGGCCGATGGGTCAAGCTCCTCGGCCCGGCACAGTCCCTGGAATATACCCATGTGGCCGAGATCAACATGCAGACCCTCGAGTCCAATGCTATGCAGGGTATCGACCAGAAGTTCAACTATCTCAATATCTGCTTTGCTGCTTTTGACGCCAAACAGTTCTGCTCCCAGTTGCAGGGGAACACGCGAGCAACCAAGGCAATCCTGCAGTGTACGAAGGACCGGACCGAAATAACAAAGACGACGCGCTCCATTCGTACGAAGATAATGGGCATCAATGCGTGCTACCTGTGGCGTCATATCCGCACGTACACCCATCATTCTGCCGCTGATCTGGTCGGTAATTTTAAAGGTTTCAATTTCGAGACCATGGCCAACACCTGTCAACAGAGAATCAAGAAACTCCATCAACGGCGGCATTACCAGTTCATAGCCCCAGGAACTCAGAAGATCCAGCGCTATACGTCGCAGTTTTTCAATCTGTGCGGCTTCAGCAGGCAGTGTCTCCTCAACACCTACGGGCAGAAGCCAGCGATCTCCATCATTCAGGGACAGGCGGGATTGACTCATGAAGATTGACCTATGTGGCTGAACCAGAGCGAATAAATGTTAACAGCACTGCACCAATAACCATCACGATCAATCCCATTGTTCTGAGCTGGCTATTGCTGATCTGTTCCATCATCTCGAGCATTTTGCGGTAGCGGTCAGGGTTGAGGAAAGGCAATACACCTTCAAAAATCAACATCAACGCTAGCGCTGCAAAAAGATCATTCCAGTCCATTTATATTCGTAGATCTTTATCTTGCCGGGTTCTTCAGGTACTTGAAGAATTCACTGTCGGGTTCAATAACCATCATCGCATCCTTATTTTTGAAGGTGTTCTTATACGCCTCCAGGCTACGATAAAAAGAGAAGAACTCGGAATCCGCACTATAGGCTTCAGCATAGATGCGCGTTGCCTCGGCATCACCCTCACCACGCTTGACCTGGGCTTCACGCTCAGCTTCAGCAACAATGATCTGTGACTGGCGGTCAGCATCAGCACGCAGACGTTCTGCAGCTTCCGCACCACGGGCGCGCAGCTCCTTGGCAACCCTGCCACGTTCTGCTTCCATTCTGTCATAAACAGACTGGGATATTTCCGGCACCAGGTCAACGCGCTTCAGGCGTACGTCTATAACCTCGAGTCCATATTTCTCCGCTTCACGGTTGGTATTTTCCTGCACGACGTTCATTATCACGCCACGATCACCGGAAATGACGTCGTTCACTGAGCGCTTACCAAACTCAGTTTTCAGTCCATCATTGATCAGCTGGCGCAGTCGCGTACTGGCGGTGCTGGTCTGGCCACCGACAGAGACAAAATACTTCGTGGTATCAATTATGCGCCACTTAACAAAAGAATCGACAACCAGGCCTTTCTTTTCAATAGTGAGGTACAACTCGGGTTCTGCATCCATGGTTTGTACGCGTGCATCAAAGTAGCGGACATTATTGATAAATGGCAATTTCATACGCAGACCGGGTGTGTCGTCAGAGCGAATGATCTCACCAAATTTGAAAACAATGGCTCTTTCGCGTTCGTCAACAGTGTAGAAAACACCCGTTGCTGTCAACGCGATAACAAAAAGAATAATAGCAATTACTGGTAATTTTGAAGGCATCTGCTATCTCCTGTCCGTACGGCCGTTGCGGGCATCACGCTGCCGGTAATCATCAATCTTTTTCCTGACATCAAGCAATTGTTCGCTGGAAATATTGACATCTGGAACCATTTCCGCAGCTTCGTAGCGGTTCAACATGCGGTCCAGAGGCAGATACATAATGTTGTTACTGTTTTTCTGATCTACCATCACAAGATTACTGCCATCAAGCACTTTTTCAATACTTTCCAGGTACATACGCTCGCGTGTGATTTCAGGTGCCACGTTAAACTCTTTCAGGATACTGGTAAAGCGCGATGCCTCACCTTGAGCCTGCGCGATAACGGTTGCCTTATAGGCTTCGGATTCCTGCACAATTCGAGCAGATTTACCTCTTGCCCTCGGGATCACATCGTTTGAATATGCTTCTGCTTCATTCTTGTAGCGCACTTCATCCTCACGCGCCTTAACGGCATCATCAAACGCAGGTTTAACTTCCGATGGCGGCAGAGCGTGCTGCATATCAACAGATACTATCTCTATGCCGGATTCGTAACGGTCAAGAATCCGTTGCAGAATTTCACTGGTCTTGCTGGCAACGATAGATCGTCCACTGGTGATAACATCATCCATTGATGTCTTGCCAACGACCTCTCTGACGGCAGCTTCTGTAGATGAGCGCACCAGGACATCCATCTGGTCGCTGACATTGAACAGAAACTTATTGGCATCGGCTATCCTGTACTGAACAGCAAAAGCAATATCAATGATGTTTTCATCTTCAGTCAGCATCAGTGATTCGCGCTGCACTGTTTGCCTGGTGTTGTTTGTCGCGGAGCGATATCCGACCTCAACTGTCTGCACTTTTTCAGTATTAACAATAATTTTTGTTTCTAGTGGCGTTGGCAAATGCCAGTGCAAACCAGCTGTATTTGCCTGCTGGAAGCTTCCGAAGCGCAATATTACGGCAGTTTCACCCTGCTGAACGGTATAAAAACCCGTCGCAAGCCAGACGCCGAGAAGTAAAACCAGAACAACAAGAACGCCCTTGATACCGAACGAACTGTCGCCACTGCCGCTATTACCTTTATCACCGCCTTTTCCTCCACCGAAAAGGCTACTAAATTTTTTCTGCAGATTTTTTACGACCTCGTCGAGATCTGGCGGACCTTCCTGGTTATTCTTGTTTCCCCAGGGGTCTTTTCCATCTGAGCCACCAGGCTGATTCCATGGCATGGCTTGGGTTACTCCTATCAATATTCAAAGACGACAGATTCTAACGTGAATTTAAGCTGTGTCATAGAGGAAAAGGTAAAAGGGGAAGGGTATATGAGGAAAGAGAGGTAAATTGAGGGGTTTTTGTTTAGTTGTCCCTGTCAACGAAAATTTTTTTATAGTTAATCAGGTTCAGACAATTTGATACTGACTAAAGACAAAATGATCCAGGAATGTTGAACCTCATGCCTTTTTACCTTTCCTCTTTCTACTTCAAGCCATGCTTTAAGCTGCTTGATGACCTTCAGTTTGCTTGTGCAGCCATGCCATATCGGCCTTGCTGCCTTCAATTTCCATTTCCCAGTCACCATTTTCCAGCATCGACTGGTGCAGAACACTGAATCGCTGAAATATTTTAGCACGCAGCCCGCCCTCTGCTACCGGTACAGTAACGGTCTGACGAAAACGCAGGCGACTGTAGTGTTCATCAATAGCCTGCAGCAGAAGATCCATACCCTCGCCCGAGTGGGCTGATACCCAGACTTTTGTAATGACCCCCTCTTCATTGCGTTCCAGGCCGGCAGAACGATCTACCAGGTCCACCTTATTAAAGACGGTGATAACGGGAATATCGCTAGCATCAATTTCCTTCAGAACTTCGTTGACCTGTTCGATATTGTCATTTCGCCGATCTGATGACCGGTCTACCACGTGCAGCAGCAGTGATGCATCACTGACTTCTTCAAGTGTAGAATGGAAGGCCTCAACCAGGGAATGAGGCAGATGGCTAATGAAGCCTACAGTATCAGTCAGGATGACATGCCCGGCATTCGGCAGATCAAGCCGCCTCATTGTTGGATCCAGAGTGGCAAAAAGCTGGTCTGCCTGGTAGACACCGGCACCGGTCAGGTAATTGAAAATAGATGATTTGCCCGCGTTGGTATATCCCACCAGCGAGACTGTCGAAACGGGTATTTTATTTCGGGCTTTACGTCGTTGTGAACGTCGCTTTCGGACTTTTTCCAGCCGTGCGCGCAAGGATTTTATTCGCTGCCCCAGTAAGCGGCGATCGGTTTCCAGCTGGGTTTCACCGGGACCTCTAAGGCCAATACCACCTTTCTGACGTTCCAGATGGGTCCAGCCTCGGATCAATCGTGTAGATAAATGGCGAAGCTGGGCAAGTTCTACCTGCAACTTGCCCTCATGGCTTTTTGCCCGTGTGGCAAAAATATCCAGAATAAGTCCGGTCCGGTCAATGACACGGCACTTCAACGCACGCTCGAGGTTTCTTTCCTGAACTGGTGAAATGATATGATTGACAAGCACCAGGTTTGCACACTTATCTTCCAGTACCTGGCGTATTTCTTCGGCTTTGCCTTTACCAACAAATAGTGCGGGGTCCGGGCTACGGCGACTACCGGTAACCTGGGCTACCGGTATTGCCCCGGCAGAACGGGCAAGCAGGTCCAGTTCAGCCAGCGATTCTTCATCACGCTGGCGGTTGAAATGGATGTGAACGAGGACTGCCTGCTCGGCACCATCCTTTACTGAAAGATCAGCTATCGATCGACTGCTGGTATCTTCTGTCAGATCACTGATTGCCGGCACTGTCCTTTTCGTTATCCTGGTCATGACCATTGTCATCGAGCGAGAGTTTTACATTTCTCGATGGCACGACGGTGGAAATCGCATGTTTATAAATCATCTGGCTGACGGTGTTTTTCAGAAGCACTACAAACTGATCGAAAGATTCAATCTGCCCCTGCAATTTGATCCCGTTTACCAGGAATATTGATACAGGAACTCTTTCCTTACGGAGTGTATTTAGGTATGGGTCTTGTAGTGTAAGCCCTTTTGGATTAGACATTATTTTTACTCCTTATATAGTTATTTATTGTTTTCAGTATGGTCTCAAAATCAGCTCTTCATGCTAACAGCTCATTTGATAAAACTGCCAAAGAGCTCATCAAAACAATCAACCTGTATGTGAACCACTTACGACAAGCTATTTCCAGCCAAGTTCCAGTAAGTTGACAATCCACTGTTACTTGATGGCGAAATAACCTGCAGTGCAAATATTGCCAGACATTACCGGCAACCTCCCATACACATCTTCAGCAGTCAGACGTGTGAACACTAGTCGTTTTTACGATAAATTCCAAGACTTTTTCAGGAAAATCTTCATTCATGCTGTTAAACCACACAATTTGAGGGTCATTCCTAAGCCATGTCAATTGCCGCTTTGCCAGTTGCCGGGTACTGAACAGGCAGCGCTGTCGCATTTCATCATAACTGCTTTTGCCATCAAGATAATCGAGCACCTGGCGATAACCTACTGCACGCATTGCTGGCAAACTACTATCAAGATTTCTGCTCTTCAGCAGCTTCACTTCTTCAATGAATCCCTGATTGAACATAACCTCAAGTCGTTGTTCAATTCGTTCATGCAGCAAACTTCGATCAGAAGGCCATATGCCAATTTTAAGGATATCCCACGGGATCTCCTGCTGTTCCTTATCTGCATGTTCTGTAGGACATATGCCGCTGATTTCATATATCTCAAGTGCACGCTGGATTCTTTGCCGGTCGTTGGGATTTATCCTCCTGGCAGATGCCGGATCAATCTCGGCAAGACGGTCATGTAGCGATTGCCAGCCGTTCTTGTCAGCCTCGTCAAGCAATTTATCACGCACGGCTTCATCAGCAGGCGGTAAATCAGGCAAACCATACTGTAAAGCACGGAAATAAAACATCGTGCCGCCTACCAGTAAAGGGATCGTGTTCTTGTTAATCATCTCGTCCATTAGCAACATGGCATCATGGCGAAATTCATCGGCTGAATATGCCTGGGAAACATCGCGAATATCAATCAGATGATGAGGATAGTCTCTCATTTCCTCAGCAGAGAGCTTGGCAGTACCTATATCCATCCCTCGATATATCTGCCCTGAATCGACACTAATCAGGCCGACGTTCAGATGATCAGCAAGATACGTCGCCAGGCCGGTCTTGCCGGCAGCCGTCGGGCCCATCAAGAAAATTGCAGGAGGCTTTTTATCGTCTGAATTCATTACAGGAGTTTCAAGTTTCAAGTTTCAAGTTTCAAGTTTCAAGCATAATTTTTTCGACAATTGAATTACACCGAAAACTAAATCTAGATCCCCTTTCCCCTTTCCCCTTTGCGCTTTCCTCTTTCCTCTTTCCTCTATTCTCTTTCCTCTTTCCTCTTGAAACTTGAAACTTGAAACTGATTGTCACTGTCCTCTTAAAAACCATTTATCGATTTCGGTGATACTGAACTGTTTCCAGGTAGGTCTGCCATGGTTACACTGGTTGCTGCGTTCAGTCTGCT
>Ga0316189_10003129_pt1 | contig 16090 bp, 12 predicted proteins | sample LowCovwburrow_MG_FD_204930 | JGI IMG/M metagenome (GOLD analysis project Ga0316189, IMG submission 204930) | Coastal sediment microbial communities from Maine, United States - Lowes Cove worm burrow | ecosystem: Environmental > Aquatic > Marine > Coastal > Sediment | place: USA: Maine... | reverse complement strand
CCGGACAACGTGCTCGAGGAAGGATCGGTGCTGCTCCAGGGCCTCGAGTTCGAGGGGGAGCTGCTGTGCGGCGGCAGAGGCGTGGGAAGCGGACATCGCGGTCTCTGCTGCATCCACACGGGCGGCGGCATCGAGGTCACACTCGGCGTTCTGCTTTTTTGGCGGCCGCTATCGTGCTTTACGCATTGCGTGGGGCTCAACCCACGGGCGGTGCGGGAGGCGCGCTGGGGGCCGCGACGGCTTCATCGCCTTCGCCCTCGCCTTCGCCCTCGCCTTCGCCTTCGCCTTCGAGGCGGGCGCGCGCTTTGGCGCCGAGCCGCTTGAGCCCGACCTGCTCGTCGAGCAGTACTTTGCAGGGGACGGCGACTTCCTCGCCCTCCGCGCTCCGCAACACGACCGAGACGCCGAAGTAGCGAATGACGACCCCCTCGAAGTCACCGACACGAACCGAATCACCCGGGCGGGCTAGCCGCTTGAAGAAGTGGCCCGCCACCAAGTTGTGGAACGATCCCCGGCTGCCCAGCGCAAACGCCAGGGCGATAGCGGCGACCGTGACGGACACGACGGTGCTGAGCAGCGTCTCGATGAGCGCCGTTTCGAGGCCAGCCTGACCCGCGGCCACAATGACCGACAGCGTCATGACGCCGTAGTAGGCGAGGCTGCCGAGGACCTGCGGGTTGTCGACGTCTTCCCGGTTGCGCCCGAAACCTTCGGCGACTCCGCGGAGCATGCCCGCAACGGCGGCTCCAGCACCGAGCACGACGAGTGCGGCGACAAGCTGCGGGAGGAACCCGATGATCGCAGCGGCACCGTCCGCCACCGCGCTCAACCCGATGCTCTCTGCCGCCGTCGCTGCGGTCAGGAGCAACCCGGCGCCGTAAACCACCGAGCCAGCCAACGCGGAGACGCCCTTGCGGTAGCCGACCGCGTGGAGCAGTCGAGCGGCCCCCGCCTTTTCCGCCAGCGCGTCCATTCCGGAGCGGTCGACGAGCCAACGGGTGACACGACGGGCGACCGAGGAGGCAATGAGGCCGCCGATCAGAATTCCGACAAAGAATGCGGCCTTGGGGCCATGTTGTTCGACTTGTCTCAGTAGTGCTTCAAGCATCGTCGTCCTCGTCGTCTGATTTTTGATCGGGCCTGCTGAGCAGGTCCGCGGCGATATTGCCCGTCTCGACGGCGACCGAGGTCAGCAGCGCCGTCGCGCTCGGGGGTCGCATGCCCTGTGTCGCCGCTACCGCGTCGATCTCGCCCTTGACCCGTGTCCCAAAGTCGGCCGCCACCGAGACGACCTCCTCCCGAAAGGCCCCAAACACGGCGTGGACCCAATCCGAGTCGAACTCATCCGTTGTCGGGTCCATGTTTCCCTCCCAGGGCTTCGTAAGCGCGTGCGAACTCTGCACGCGCCCGGGTGAGCCGCATTTTGGCGGCCGAGTTGCCGATCTCGAGGACCGACGCTATCTCCTTGAGTGGCAGTTCCTCGACGAATCGGAGGACCACAATCTCGCGGTAGGGGTATGAAAGCTTCTCCAGGGCCTGTTCGAGGAGGTCGCGCCCCTCGAGGCTGGCTGCGCTCGGCTGGGCTATCAGCTCCTTGAACCCGGCGCTCTTCTCTTCGTAGCGCGTCCGTGTCCGTGCGTTTCGACGGTGGTTGAATGCAAGTCGGCGCCCGATAACCCGTAGCCACGGGCGGAAGAGCTTGCCATCCGAGCACTCCTCGATCGACAGGAACGCACGCACAAAGGCGTCTTGTGCGACGTCTTCTGCGTCGCTGCGGCTGCCCAAAAGGTGCATCAGCAGCCGCACCAGCCACACCTGGTGGCGGTCGACAAGCTGCTCAAACGCGAGCTGCCCTTGCAGGCCGCGTTGCGATGCCTTTTCGACCAGCGTCGCGTCATCGACGTTGGCATCCATCGTCTCCAAACCGTGGGATCGAATCCTCAGTGGCATGGAGCGGGCACACGGTCAAAGAAACGGCGCATCGGCGGTGAGGGCTGGCCTCACCGACGATGCGCAACGCAGAGCTCATTGCTCCTGCGGGTGCTGCAGGTTGTAGACGAGGGCCGCCAGGGCGCCGCCCACGAACGGGCCGACCGCGTAGACCCAGGTGTGGCCGATCGAGGCCCGGCCGACCGCAGCGAGCGCGGGTCCGATGCCTACGGCGGGGTTGAACGCGCCGCCCGAGACCGAGCCGCCAGCGAATGCTGCCACCACAATGGTGAAGCCAATCGCCAGGCCGTAGAACGAGTTGCCCGACACAGCGTCGTCGGTCGCAACGTTGAGCACCACGAGGGCGAGCATGAAGGTGAAGGCAATCTCCACCGTGAGCACGGCGGACAAGCTTGCGGCGGGGTCGGGGGCGGCGACGAACGCCGTACCCGTTACGCCAGCGGCGAGCCAAGCTGCCGCGACGGCTCCGCCAACCTGGGCGGCGACGTACTGCAGTGCCTCACCCGTGGCGATCTTCCCGCGGAGCAACACGGCCAGCGTAACCGCGGGATTGTAGTGCCCACCCGAGATGTGTCCGCCCATGTAGACCACGCACATCAGTGCGGCGCCGATCGCCAGCGGAGCCAGGGGCCCCGCGTGCGCCACGGCCAGAGCGATGCTCAGGACGAACAGGAGGGTGCCTGTGAACTCAGTAATGATGTTTTTCATCGGCTTCGTGCTCCCCACACGCGCCGAGCTCCTGGGGTCACACTTCATTTGCACTGCGCAATACTCGCGCCGGACCGCATCCGAGTCGTGGCGCAGAACGCCGTCTGCGTGCTCTGTGTGCTCTGTGGCCGAGAAGTTCCCGAACGGGACATCCGGGCAGCAGCAAGCACGGTCGTGCGTCAGGAACCGGAGGAGCCCGTGTCGGCAGCGGCATTGACCAGTAGCGCCAGCGTGTCCGGGTCGTGTGAGCGAGAGCGCATGATCTCCAGTGGCGTCTTTCCGCGACCATCGGGTTGGTGAGGGTCGGCGCCTCCGGCCAGGAGCGCTTTGACGATCGCCCGCTCGGGCACGAGGTGCTTTGCGATGATGTGCAGCGCGGTGGCTCCAACCTTGGAGGCGATGCGCACATCGATGCCCGCGGCCAGCAACGCTCGCAGCACGGCGACGGTGTCCTTGTCGTGATGTCGGCGGGCCAGGAGGTAGTGGAGCGCCGTCTTGCCGTAGCGGTCCGTCGTGTTGACGTCACCGCTGTGCACGAACGTCTGCACCGCCGCGAGGTCTTCGCGCTCACACGCAAACATGAGCTTGGTCTTGCCGCGGCGGTCGGGGAAGCCGGCGTAGATTCCAGGCCGCTCCGCGAACCCATGTTGCTGGAGCAGCAAGTCCATATCGCTTCCGGGCCGTGTCGTGTCCCAGACCGTGGCGTGCTCGGCATCCCTCACGTTGGGGTCTGCACCCGCCTCCAGCAGCATCGCCCCACACGCACCGTCTGCGAAGAACAACGCCGTCCTCCCGTTGGCATCCGTGCTGTCGACGGGCACCCCCGCGCTCAGGCACAGCCGCACGAGCTCAGGCCGTTGGTGGGCGCACGCGTCCATGAGGACAGTCCTGCCCGTTTCCGGGAGCACTGTGTCCAGCGGCACGCCATGCTCGGCGAGCCAGTGCACCACGGGGATTCCGTCCCATAGCAATGACCCGTCGGGCTGGCGGGCCCAGTTCGTTCCCGACGTGGCCTCGAGTGCATAGAACAGCGCCGTCCGCCCCGTGTCGTCTGCAACCGTGACGTCCGCGCCTGCTTCGGCAAGTGCTATCAACATCGGCAGGTTCACGGATCGGGCGGCACGGTGGGTGGGCGTGAGGCCGCCGTCTGCGATGGCGGCCGGGTTGGCCCCTGCCGCCAAGAGCATCACAGGGATCTGCTCCGACGTATCGATGCTGGCGGCACGGTGCAGGGGGGTGTCGCCGTGGTCACCAGACAGGTCGATCCTTGCACCGCGATCGAGCAGCAGCCGCGCGACCTCGAAAGAACCCGGGAGCGAGTGGGTCTGGATGGAGGCAAGGGCCGACAGCAGGGGCGTGTCGCCGTCCTCGGCGGTGCGGTTGATGTCTTCGCCCGCGTCGAGCAACCACACAACCGCCTCGATGTGGCCAAACCACGCCGCCGTGCCGAGCAAGGTGGCCCCGTTGAGGTCGTTGGGGGCTCCAGCGCCGATGCGTTGCACACGACGCAAGACCACCGCCGGGTCGCGGTGCCGGAAGGTCGATTCGTACGAAGCTCGCTTCATCGCGCGACCTCATTGCCGTCGGCGAACGAAGAGTCCGAGCAAGCCAAGGGCCAGCCAACCGGTCGCGGCCGACGAGCCGTGAGCCCGACAGCTGCAGCCGTCGGCGGTGGCATCGTCGTCGGTGGCCTGCGCGGCCGTGCCATCGGTCGCCACGTCTCCGGTCGATGTGCCGAGATCCTCTGGTTGCCCTGTGCTCGTGCCATCCGCATTGTCTGCGTCGCCTCCGGAGCTGGACTCGCCCGTGCCCTCACCGCCGCTAGTGCCAGTGCTCGTGCCCGTGTCGTCGTCCGCTACAAACGGGTCGCCGCATGTCGAGGATGGCCGGCTCAACCCGCCGCCCGCGCATCCGAGGGCCCAGTCTCCTCCAGGGATGTTGGGCTCGAGCGGGAACGCGCCGCAGTCTTCGTTGGGGTTCCAAGTCCCATCCGCGTCGTGGCATGGGGTCAGGTCGACGTTGATCGCGGCTTCGATCCAGTCGATGTGGGCGTGGATCAGCCCAAAGACGGAACCTTCGCCACACCCGCCGCCCAGGCCGCGAGAGGTCACACCAAAGACTCGCCAGCTTCCGTCCTCGAGCTGCACAAACGCGGGGCCGCCCGAGTCCCCGTTGCACGTGCTCATGCCGTTTCCGCCAAGGTTGATCTCTGTCGGCGTCAGCGAGTTCACCTGGGCCGCGACCTGGTGTTTGACGCCAAAGACGTCCGTCTCCGTCACGCCAAACCCAACGAGCGCCACGTCTTGCCCGGGCTGAAGAATCTCTGTCTCGCACCCCATTAAGATGGGCACGATATCGACGTCATCCACAGGCTCGGCCAGCACACAAAATGCGACGTCGTTGCCCTCTCCGGCCCCCATGTCCGGCGTCCAACCATCAAACATGAGACAGCCGTCGGTCGCCACCTCGCGCACGGGGGCATTGTTGTGTTCTCCAAAACCGACGGTCTCAGGCCCCACGCCGTCTGCGAAGAACATGCAGTGCGATGCGAAGATCGCAACCTGCGGGTGGACGAGCGTGCCCGTACAGCCATCCATCATCACCGTCGATGGCCACCCGCATTCCTCGACGGCGTCCCCACCGAAGATCGGCAGGGGGGGCTCCTCCGCTGGTGTCAGCGGGGCCGCGGCCAATGGACTGCTGCCACCCAAGAAGACGAGGGCGACCAAGAGCTTTCGTTGGGCGAGCACATCGGTGAATGTCAGCATCTCGGCACTCCCTTCATCCGGCGACGTACGTGACCTCACCCCGTCCGGGGTATCACGGCGCGGGATGTGGGCGCGAGGTAGTGAACGGTGCGTGTGGGGCAGAACGTTCGAGCACCGCGCGGTGGCGATCGTCGCGGGGGTCAGCCCGTGTGCTCAGAGCTTGTGCACACGACGGAACTCGGCGAGCACGTCGGCCGCCGCCGTGGCCGCTCCGCCCAAGGTCGTAAAGCCAGAGGCGGCGGCGTCGGCCAGGGTGCGCGCACGATCGCGGTCGCCCTCGGTGAGCACAAGCGCTTGGGCCAGCGCCGCTTGAGCGTCGGCTCTGAGCTTGGCCTGCTCGGTCGCAAGCGGCAGGGCCTGCTCAAGGAAGGGGATAGCCAGCGCGGCGCGACCGGAAGCGACAAAGAGTCGTCCCAATCCCACAAGGGGGTAGACCGACATCGGAGCGTCGCCCGGATCGATGGCCGCCAGCGACGCGCGATAGCTGGCTTCGGCCGCGTCGACTTCGCCCAGTTGCGCCTGAGAAAACGCGATGTTGTACAGCGGCTGCGCGCGCGCCGAGGATGGGGTGACCGGCTGCGCCTCGATGATGGCCAGTTGTCGCTTGCTCGCGCTGACCGCCGCGGCGTAACGCTCCAGGTACATCAACGCGGCGGCCTGCACGCTGAGCATGTCGCCCCGCGAGGGGTGCTCGGGTCCGAGGCGGCGCAGCACGATGGCGTTTGCCTCCTCGGCGAGCGCAAGCATCTGATCGAATTGACCCTGCTGCCCGCGAATGCCCGCGAGGTTGGCCAGCGACCAGGCAATGCGCGGGTGTCCCTGCGGAAGCGAGGCCTTGGCGATCTCGACGGAGTGCTCGGCGTGGCCCGCCGCCGCCTCAAGGTCGCCCAGCGTGAGGGTGACGCCCGAGAGCCCGTCGAGCGCCGCCATCCGGATGGAATCTGACTGTGTGCTCGATGCCCCTGCGTAGATCGCATCCGCTCGCTCGTAGAGCGCGAGGGCCTCTTGTATGTTCCCACGGGTCGCCTTTGCGTTTGCGACGAGCGTCAGATCGTCGGCGACGGACGGGTGGTCGGGGCCGAATACTTCTTGCTCGATGCTCAGCGCTTCCGTCCCCAGCTGCTCGCAACGCTCGCCATCCCCCATGTCGCACGCAAGGGAGGCGAGGCTCACGACGATGGTCGCCGTCTTGGGATGTCGGGGGCCAAATCGTTTTTGCGCAAGGGAGAGGGCGCGCTCGTACTGGGCTCGCGCCTCGTCGTACTGACCCAGGTTGGACAGTGCGTTGCCCAGATCGCGGACGGCGAAGATGATCCGAATGTCCTCGGGCCCGAACGCGCCCTCAAGGATGTCGACGACCTCGCGGTAGGCCTCGATCGCCTCGCGCCACTTGCCGGAGTGCAGCGACACGTCGCCACGGCTGTCGGCGAGACCGGCCGCCGCGGCTGGGCTGGGCGATGCTGGAGAGATCGCATGCGCGAGGCGGACCCAGCGCTCGCCCGCCTCGTGCTCACCCGCCCACGCCAGCGCGCCCGCCAGCTGGCGCGCGGCATCCGTTGCCAGCTCGACACGGCCCGACCGCGTTGCGCCAGCATAGGTCTCGAGCAGGAGGCTCGTTTCGAGCTCGGACTGCACCAGCGCCGAGGCCAGCCCCGCGCGTGCGTAGGCCAGATCCTGCTGCAAGGGTGGGTACGAAACGGAGGCCGCCCGCTCCTGGATGGTCTCCAGACTTCTGCCCGCATCCGCGTAGGACGCTGCTTTGCGCAGCGCGTTTGCGTGGGCCACAGCAGTGCTCAGCACTTCGACCTCGGCAGCATCCGCCGCGGGCGGGGCGTCGACGAGATCGACGAGGCGTTCAATCTCGCCGCAGGACTCAACGGTGGGGAGTCGGACGACTTCAAGCGGGGCAGCGACGATGGCCTCCGCGTCGCCGCGCGCCAGCACCTCGACAAAAGCGGCCAGCACCCGCCGCCGCCCAGCGAGGCACGCCATCGCTTTGTCCAGGAGTTGGGGGGACAGCTCGTGGCGGACCGCGCTGGCGGTGCAGACATCGCGATGGACTTGCGCCCAGGACTGCGCGTACGCGTCCAGCTCGGAAGACACGGTCTCCCAGGTCGAATCGGCAAACGAAAGGCCGCTGCTTTCGATCGTCGCGCGGACGGTGGCCGAGCGCGCTTTATCCCAGACGCCTGCAAGACCGGACTTCGAGTCCGTGCACACGGCCATGTCGGCCGAGCGCGCGAACCAGCCCAGCCCTCCCGCAACCGCCAGCGTCGCGACACCTGCTCCGATCCGGAGGCGACGTCGTCCACGCAGAAGGCCGCGCTCGAGCGCGCGCGCCATGGCGTCGAGCGTGCCGAACCGTTCGTTTGGATCGGCGGCAAGGCCGCGAATCAACACCGCGCGGAGCCAGGAGGGGACAGGCTCGTTGGAGGCCTTGCGAACCAACGGTACGTCGACGCCGCCCGCGAGGACCTCGCTACGCTTGGGGCGGCGGTTGAACAGAGCCTCGAACAGCGTCACGCTCAGCGCGAATTCGTCCGAGCGTGCCGATGGCGTCGAGTGATCGAACAGCTCGGGTGCCATGAACGGCGGCGTCCCGCCCAGCACCGTTTCCGCATTGACGCCGCCGCCTTCGTACTCGGTCGCGCTACCCCGAGGGTCCTCGCCCTCAAGTCTAGGCTCTCCGTCGGGGGACGGGGCGCTCGGCTCCGCCCCAGTGCGTGCACCAGCCTGCGCGTACACGAGGCCGAAGTCGGACACGCGCGCACCACCGTCGCTACCGATCAGGATGTTGCTCGGCTTGACGTCGCGATGAACAAATCCAGCCACGTGTGCGGCGTGCAGTCCTCGAGCTGCGCGCACAATATGGCGCACGATGGCGGAGGTGCGTCGAACCTCCGCGTCGAGCCAGTTGCGAAGCGTGCCCTGCTCCGCGTACTCCATCGCGATGTAGATGCGTCCTTCGAACTCACCCAGTCCGTAGATCGTGAGCAACGCTGGGTGCTGGAGCGCCGCCATGGCTTGCGCTTCCTTGCGCAGGCGCCTGGTCGCGTCGGGCGATGCGGAGTCCCGCAGCAACTTCAGCGCAACGCTGCGCTGAAGCTCGGGGTCGTGCCCAAGATAGACGACGCCAAACGCCCCGCGGCCCAAGCGCTTGGACACTTGATACGGCCCCAGTTGCTCGGGGGAAGCGGACTCGCCGGAGATGGACTCGACCAGCGCTGCGAGCTCGCGGCGGCCAGAGAGTTCGAGTGCGGAGTCGGGTCGACGCGGAGCGGGTTCGGACGGCGGCTCCTCAGCCGGGTTGAGCGGTGCGTCGGGTTCGGTCTCGGACTCGGCCACGCTCGGCCAGTGTATCGCGGGTGGTCATCCAGTCCGAGATGGGTCCGCGTCAGGCTGAAATTCAACGACATCGAGCTCAGGGTGGCTCCGTGGCAGTGCGGCCCGAAACGCGATGAAGGGGAACAAAGGATTGGGCACGACGTACTTCCACCCAAGCATCCGCGACCGACCCCCCGCCGGGAGCTTCAAGTCCATCCAAAGGTAGACAAACTTGTAAAAGCAGATCCCAGGAATCGGTGTCAGCACCAATCGATCTGTCCTGAGGTACTGGGCGCTGATGTAGAGGTTGCCCTCGAACCCAGTGACACCCCAGCCGAGCGGGCCCTCGGCGAGCAAGAGGCCCGACGGCGTATGCGTGATCCGCACATGCGGCTTGTCGGTCGTCGCGGGCAGCTCGGTCACTCCACGTCCGATACGTGTCCGCAAGGGCGAAGGTTACGGAGCTGGCGGCCGTCCAGACGCAGAAGTTGCGGCCTCAGGAGGTCCCGAGGGCGGTACGTACGATGGGCATGGATTCACGATCGGCGCCTCAACAAGCCCCTTGGGCGCACCTCTTGGTCGATCATGAACTCGCGCGCGCTGTCCTTCGCGCGATGGAGGAGGAAGCGCGACGACTCTACGATGGCGAGAACCTGCGGGTGGACTTCTGGGCAGGCGTGGTGGAGTTCGTCGAGGGCTTCATCGAGAAGTGTCACCGCCGTGTCGAAGAGGAGGTGATCTTCCCCAAGCTCCGCGAGTACGGCGACGAAGCCTGCCGCACCGCCGTCCGGAGCCTGGTCGCAGGGCACGGTCGCGCTCACGCACTGACCGGCAACCTTGTGCAAGGGATCAACGACGCCGACTGGGAGGGCGTGCTCCGGATGGCCACCATCTACATCTCCAACATGCGGAGGCACATGACCGCCGAGGAAAATGCGTTCGAGGTGCTGAGCGCGTGCGTGGTCCCGCACGAGGACCTCGCGGATATGCGAGCGCGGGTCGAAGCGATCGAGGCCGACGGCATGGGTGGTATTGAGCCTGCGCACTTCGTCGACATCGCGCGCGTGCTGTGCAACGCAACCGACGTGGATGGCCCGATCCTCGCGGGCCCACAGGCCCACCCAGGCACGGGGGCGGGGCGGTTCGCGCGCCAAACGGCCGTCGTGTAGCGCACGTTAGGGCTGGATGAGGACGAGCGGGTCACGGCATGTCGCGACCGAGAGATCTGCGTAGCGGGACCAGGGCACGTCCGGTGCGACGGTGAGCGTCACGACGAGTTCGCGCCCGCGGCCCAGTAAATCTCTGATGTGCCCCGCCATCTTGGGGATGTCGGCGGGGTCGCGAACCAGCGTGCGTTTGCCGTCCGGGAGCACCACTGCGAGCTCGGCCTTGGTCAGCTCCACCGCGAGCACGGCAGTGCCGGAGCCGGGCCGCCCACCGCGGGCAGTCCCGAGCAAGCCCATGCTCGGCAGGGCCGTCTTCGGGCCCTTCATCGCGTAGAGCCCCGTCTTGCTCTTTGCGGTTGGCTTACCCATTTTGCCTTCCTCGGGGGCGCGCTCCTCGGTTGGCGACTCTGGCGGGGGCGGTTCCTCTTCTTCCAGCAGCGCAAACGGCGAGCGGTAGCCCTCGACGACCTTCCAGTCGATGCTCGCCGTGCTCTTGAGATCGTAGGCAATGGGGATGGTGACGAGGTCCGTGCCTTTGCCGCGAACCAACGGGCTCGGGTGCCCGCCGAGCGCGACGATCCCGGAGAGCACAGGAAGGACCGTGCCAAACGGAGTGTCGCCGGAGACCGCGAGCGAGACCGACGGGGCAGACTTCTCGTAGCGGCTCTCCATCGGCATCGCGTCGATGATCATCGCCGACACCGCCTCGGGCGTTGCCTTCGTGGTGCGCCCGGCAAAGAGGGCCTGCTTGTCGCCGACGACCATCGGCGAGCCCAAGCTCCAAGCGTAGTCGGGGTTGCACCGAGCGGCGTCTGCGTCGTGCGGCAGCTTGGGCGTGCTGAGCTTGCCCAAGCCCGCGGCGGCGTCACACGCTGGCCCCGTTCCCCCGGTCACCTCGCACTGCTTGCGGAGGATCGTACGGGCTTCGTTGACCTGAGTGCGCGCGAGGTGGCCTCGCGCAGCGATAATCGCGATCGTGTCGCCCAAGCGACGGGCGGCGGGGGCCAGCTCAGGGTCTGCGCTCGCACACTTGAGCGGACCAACGGCAGCGGCGTAGGCGGCCGCGAAGAGCTTGGGACCCTGCGCCTTTGAAGCGGACACCGCGGCGTCGATTTGCTTGTGGACAACGCTGACCGCGTCCTGAAGGCAGCTCGCCGCTTCGGAGGTTGGTGCAGACCGCATGGGGGTGGGCCAGCTCAGCCCCCGGAAATCGGGCGCAAACGTCACCTCTCCGGGACCAAAGGTGGCCTCCGCCGTGAGCGCGGTGCCGGCCATGCTCAACCGTCCGCTGAGCTGCGTCGGGAGGCCGAGTGTGTGCTTGGTCGCGCCGATCCGTGCCACGTCGGAGTACTTGGGACCCGCGGTCTCCGTGTCAAAGACGGATGCCGGGTCGATGCCGGATCCCAGCAACAACACCGTTTTGTCGCCCCGCTTGGTCGTGTGCGTCTGGAGCGTTGTACGCCCGGCCATCCCTTGTAGCAGCGGTCCGAGCGCGGCCACCCGCTTGTCGCCGCCGACCAAGGCGGCGGCCCAAACGGGCCCCGAAGCGCCATCCTCCACCCAAGCGATGTGCGCACCCAACAGAGCCGCATCGGTTGCGATACGAGCCGGGGGCTGGGCACCAGAGGCCGTCTTGAATCCGGCGAGCGGCCATCGCATCGCGAGATAGGTCGGGCACAACGCGCCGCACATACGGAACGTGTGGAACAGGTCGGACATCGACCCTTCGGGCGAGTCGTGTTTCCCGGCGGCGGCTAACATTGCCACCACATCTGCACTCACAAAGGCATCGGCAACGACGTCGCGTTTGAGCTCGAACGGACGCTCCACCGCGCGCGTACCCGCCTTCCAGATCTGCCGACCTTGCTCCGTGAGGCTGGCGACCGCCGTAAAACTCAGCGTCCCGTTCGCACCCGACGCCGCGAATGCCCAGTCGTCGAACTCGGCGTGGTCGTCGGGAGTGAGGATCGAGATGGACGAAGCAATGGCGGTGCCTTTTGCCCGAGCCGCGTTGAGCTGATCCATCCCGACGGTTTCGATGGCTTGCTGCGCTTGTTCGAGCCCGTACCACGCACCGAACGCGCGTAGTCGCCAGGGGCGGACCAACACGGCCATGGGCTGCCCGCTAGCCACATGGCGAGCGGCGGGCGTGTCGGGAACCTTGGCGGGCACGACGTCGAGCCAGGGGCGAACATCGGACGCGCTAAGACCATGGCTCTTGTACAGCAAGACGACGCGCACGTGAGCGCGGCCCGGGATGATCGCAACATGAGACCCAAAATTGGACACCCCGCCCAGCTGGAATCCAAGCGCGCCCGCGTGGCCCTCGACCAGCTCGGGCGTCGATTTTCCACGTGCCGCGACCCAGGTGTCTAGGCTTTCGGTGAGGGCTGCGACGTCCGTCGCGGGAATGACGAGCTGGAAGCGTGACGGTGGATGTCGGCCGTCCGTGTTCGCGGTCATCGCGATCGCGGCGCCCGGCGGGCCATCGTACGCGCCCTCGAACGCTGAGACGACGATCGGCCGCGCGGCGTCGCGCCCGGCGAGCGTCGGCGCGGGCAGGTCGAGATCGAGTGCCTTGGTCAGGACCCAAACGCCCGCGACGGGGTCGGCGGTGTCGGCGAACTCTCCCACGACGTCGGCGGCCTTCGTGTTGAATGCAGTCGCGAAGCTCTTTCGAACTTCGCTCCACCCGTCATCACGGAGCACAAACACGAGCGCAGCGCCGTCGCCGGTCGCCGCGATGAGGTCGGTGGTCGTCGCGTCCGCAGCGGCGATGCTCCGGCGGCTCGGTGGCTCGGACACGGAGTCGCCGTTGCTCCCGCCGCACGACGCGAGCAGTGCCGATGCGAGAGACCACGCGAGGAGGTTGCGCATGGTCGAAGTCTAGCAGGGCGGCCTACTCCGCCGGGCTGAACAATCCGTTCGCAAACGCTGGCCTCGCCTGGACCTCAAACTCCGGCGGACGCCCGCCCACGGTCTCTTGGGCGACGACTCCCCGAATCTGCTCCGCTGCGCCATGATGTGATCTAAGAGGCGTGATCTAAGAGGCGTGATCTCGTGGCGCAAACCCACAATCGCTCCGGTGGGCAGGACGGGCGTAACTTGGACGGTCAGCCCGCGTTTGTTCTATCCCATGTCTGCCCCAATCCATGGTGTCACGGACACGCCACCGCTCCACGGCACTGGCCGCTTGATCAAGCAGACACGAAGCCTCTGTCCGCGCTGCCTGAGCGACATCGATGCCGACGTGCGCGAACGCGACGGCGCGGTGTGGATGGACAAGCAGTGCACCGACCACGGCGCCTTCTCGGCGCTGCTGGCCTCGGATGTTGCGCATTACTACGTCGCGGACCCGAAGGTCGAGAACCTCGGCTCGTGCTGTGGCCCGAACCGACACTGCGGCGACCAAGTCGAAAACCACTCCTGCAATCTGCTCATCGAGATCACGCAGCGCTGCAACCTGACCTGCCCAACGTGCTACGCCGATTCGTCCCCTCAGCGTACTGAGCAGATGAGTCTCGAGCGCTTCGAGGCCGTCGTCGACAAGCTCATCGAAGACGGCAAAGGGGACGCCGATCTGGTCCAGCTGTCCGGCGGTGAGCCAACCCTGCACCCGCAGATGTTCGAGATGATCGAAATGGCTCTGGCCAAGGGCATCCGGCGCGTCTACGTCAACACCAACGGGGTCCGCCTTGCGCAGCGGTCGTTCGCCGAGCGGCTCGCTGGGTTGGATGGGGTCTCGGTCTACTTGCAGTTCGACGGCTACTCGCGTCGGGCACTGACCGTTCTGCGGGGCGATGGAGACTTGCTGGCTCGCAAGATGACCGCGATGCAGCACTGCGAGGAGCTGGGCATCGACACGGTCCCCGTCATGACACTGACGCGCGGCGTGAACGACGGAGATCTTGGCGCGCTGCTTCGTGATGCGGCGTCCCGTACGTCGGTGAACAAGGTGATGATTCAGCCGGCGATGTACTCGGGCCGCTATGAAGGTCCACGCCTCGTGTCGCGGCTCACCGTGGGCGACGTGGCCAAGCTGGTCGCCGATCAAACGGACGGCTTGTTTACCGAGGCGGACTTCGGGCCGATCCCGTGCTCGGACCCCAACTGCTTCTCGATGGCGTTGGCACTCAAGACGCCGTCGGGCTTGTTACCGATCTCCCGCTACTTCCCGCCGTACGAGCAGTGGGCCGAGCCGGGCGTCGCCCAAATGGTCGCCTCGGTCACTGACTCGTTCGATCGTGCGGCCGACCTGCAGGCGATGGTGCAGTGGGTGGCGCACTCGGGGGCGCTCGCGGCGTTGGACGAACCCACAGTGGACGCCTTACTCGACCAGCTCACGCAAACGGGGGGTGATGCGGCCGACGGGTGGGGCGGTCTGCTCGCGATCGGCATCAAGCCGTTCATGGACGCGTACACGTTGGATCGTGATCGCACCGACAAGTGCTGCAATCACATCGTGGCCAGCGACGGAAAACCCGTGTCCTTTTGCGAGTACAACGCCAAGCACCGCCCCTTGGGGATCGGCTGACATGTCCTGCTGCACCGCATTCTACGAGCGCCCCGAAGTCCGCGAGCTGATGGGCGAGAGCTTCCACCCCGGGGGCCCCGAACTCACCGCGCGCACGGTTGCCGACATGAGGCTGCAGCCCGGCGCCCGTGTCTTGGATGTCGCGTGCGGCACGGGGTTGTCCACGTTCTTGCTTGCGCGTGACCACGGTGCGGTGGCGGTCGGGCTGGATCTTGGTCAGGACAACCTCGACGCCGCACGAGCCGCCGACGACGCCGCGCGGCTGGACGTCTCCTTCGTTCTCGGAGACGCCGCCAAGCTGCCGTTCGAGGACGCGAGCTTCGACGCGGTCTTGTGCGAGTGTGCGCTGTCGACCTTCGATGACAAGCCGGCCGTCCTCGCGGAGATCGCTCGAGTGACGCGGCACGGGGGGAGGCTCGGCCTGTCGGATATGGCCGTGTACGGAGCGCTGCCGCCCCGTGTCGCCGAACTTGCCGGGCCGTGGGCGTGCCTCGACGCGGGGACGGTCGAGGAGACCCAGTGTGCGGTGCTCGAGGCTGGCTTTCGTATCGCAGCGTGTCACGACGAGAGCGCGCAGTTGCACGCGCTGGCACTGGACCTCAAGCGCAAGCTCGTTGTCGTAGGGCTCGGCCGCGTGAGCGGGCTATTGGGCACGGATGTAGATCTCGGAGAGCTGCGTGAGACAATCGACGAGGCCCGCGCAGCGGTGGGAGACGGGGTCGTTCAGTACTTCCGCCTTGCTGCGAGCCTTGGCGGGCCGATGCCCACGGTGCAGGTGCCGGCCGCGGGGCAGCGGAGCGACTGCGACCCCAGTACGGGTTGTTGTTAGCCGCACGCAGCGCTGCGTCAACGGGTGCGCAGGGTGTCCAGGTCGATGGGCTCTTCAAAGCGCGCGAGCATCTGGAACAGCGCGAGCCGAGTCGCGGGGCCACGCACGAGACTCTCGGGTGGCGCGGGGGCGATGTCGGCCTGCACGGCGGCCAGGACACACCGATGGGCCTGCTCCAGGACCGCGTCTTCGGTCGTCGTCACCGGAGCGAGGCCGTGGAGCATGGGCGATGGGCTCTGCTTGCGTAGCAGGAGGGTGTCGAGCGCCCCTGCGGAACCGCATGCGGCATACGCCGCTCGGTGCTTTTTCGGGACCTGCTCGTCCAGCTCAATCACGTGTCCGTCGGGTCCGACTTCAGCGAAATCGATGCCTGCGGTGAAGAGCATTGAGTCGGAGAGCAGGCTCTGAAAGATCAGCGCACGAATCAGTGTTCGGCGCAGTTGCTCTTCGGATAGCGCGGAGTCGAAAACGAAGGTGACGTAGGGGATGCCGTCGCCGACGTATTCGATCGTCGTACTGAAGTGCGTGTCGGGGTGCGGCGTGCGACCGCCGGGCGCCGCGATTGTCCACCGTGCCCGCGGAGCTGCGAGGAAACGCTTCCGCTGCCTCGGGGTGCGTTTGTTGGTCAGCAAGCGGAACAGGGGCTCATCGGTAGCGATGCCCCTACCCAAGGCGCGGAGCTGGGGATCGAGGGCGTCTGCGAAGGTCGTTGACGGGGTGTGGATGCCCATCAGCGCTTGCCCGCGCACCAACACCGGAGCGACCCGGGGATCGGAGCTGGCGAGGGCCAGTGCGTGCGATGGTACGCCGA
>Ga0316189_10003128_pt1 | contig 16091 bp, 14 predicted proteins | sample LowCovwburrow_MG_FD_204930 | JGI IMG/M metagenome (GOLD analysis project Ga0316189, IMG submission 204930) | Coastal sediment microbial communities from Maine, United States - Lowes Cove worm burrow | ecosystem: Environmental > Aquatic > Marine > Coastal > Sediment | place: USA: Maine... | reverse complement strand
AGCCACCATCATTATTTGCCACCCACACCCTCTGCATAGCGGCACCATGCGTAACAAGGTCGTTACCATCATGGAACGCTCAATGCGCGAGCTGGGGCTTCGAACCGTGCGCTTCAATTTCCGTGGCGCCGGAGAGAGCGAAGGCGAACACGATGACAGCTATGGCGAAACCGACGACCTGTTCGCCGTCGCTGAATGGGTCAGGCGAACACGCCCCGATGATATTTTGTGGCTCGGCGGTTTTTCCTTTGGATCATACGTGGCCTTGAGAGCCGCACTGAACCTGGACACCGGACAGCTGATCAGCATCGCACCAGCGGTAGATCGCTACCCATTCGACAGCCTGCCTCACCCGGAATGCCCCTGGCTTGTTATCCAGGGAGACGAGGATGAGGTCGTAAACATCGACGCGGTCAGACAATGGGTTAATTCGCTCAAACCGCCACCCGAGATGGTCGTCATGCAGGAAGCCGACCACTTTTTCCACCGGCGCCTGATGGATCTGCGCGGCCTGTTGAAAAATGGTGTGCGCGACCAGTTGCCCAATCGAGTCAACGGTCCAGCCGACGATTCGGGCAACGGTTCGGAAGAACCGTAAAAGCCAGGTTTTGCGAGCCCACTCTCCGCTGCTTCAGTACAGGAAACTGGCCGGTAACGGCACGTTCATTGCCGACCCGCAGCAGGAACTCGTCATCATTGCCCTGGACAAGCTTTGGCACGCCTTGCAAAGGCAACGCAACCCGCGTCTGTTGGGCAGAATCCGCCGCAACAGACCTGAATACATCCAGGGCCTCTACATCTGGGGCACGGTAGGACGGGGCAAGACCTGGCTGATGGACCTGTTCTTCGAGAATTTACCCGTTAAACGTAAACAACGCGTTCATTTTCACCGCTTCATGCAACGCATTCATCAAAGCCTCTCGGACCTGGGGAACGTACGCGACCCCTTACCCCGAATCGCCGCTGACTGGGCGCGCAACTGCAGCGTATTGTGCCTGGACGAGTTTTTCGTTTCGGACATCGCAGATGCCATGCTGCTGGGTGGCTTGTTCGAGAACCTGTTTCAACAGGGCGTGACGCTGGTGACCACCTCGAACATCGCACCGGACGACCTTTACATGAACGGCCTGCAGCGGGCCAAGTTTCTACCCGCCATTGAGTTGATCAAGCAGAACACGCGGGTGCTCGAATTGTCGGGAGGCACCGACTACCGCCTGCGCAACCTTGAGCAGTCGGAGATCTTCCACTTCCCACTGGATGTGGCCGCAGACAGCGTCATGACCGAAAGTTTCAACCGCATGGCGGCCGAATGCGAACTCGATCACGACCTGCAGATCAACGGCCGCAACTTTCATGCCCGCAGGCGCGGTGACGGCATCATCTGGTTCGATTTTGAAGAGTTGTGCGTGCAACCCCGCGGCAGTATCGATTTCATCGAAATCGCGCGGACCTTTAATACCGTGATGCTCAGCAACATGCCACGACTGGCAGAAGCCGACTCCAACGCCACCAGGCGCTTCATTACACTGGTGGATGAGTTCTACGACCGCAACGTCAAGTTGTTGATTTCGGCAGACGCGCCGATCAAAGAACTGTATGAAGGAAAAGTGCTCGGGTTTGAATTCCAACGGACGGTCAGCCGCCTGACGGAGATGCAGTCACACGAGTACCTCGCCCGACCGCACCTACCCTGAATAAGTGAAAGGGCCGGTAAGGGGTCAACCGGCCCTTTCGTGAGACTCGATGCAAGGGGAACATCGGTCTCGAACCAGATATACCGCAAGGGGGGGCGATATATCCGATTTGATCAAACTCTTGGAATATTTGGTAGTTCTTTGCCCTTAGTTTTAATCATAGCCCAGCTGATGGGTTTTGGCAAAGTCTCGATTACGGGACTTTTTGAGTCCGCCTCAGCGCGTCAATCGAAAAAGTCGCAATATCACCTTGCGGAGTTTTCATCGGCTGGCCGTCCTGTGGCCCATAAGCGATTCCATAAACAATTTCGAAGCTAAGGGGGTATTTTCCACCCTCCAGCAATGGTTGCCAGGCCGCGCCAAGCTCTTGCCGGGAGCTCTTCCAACGCTCCCAACCCCTGACCAGCATTGACTTTCCCGTTGCCTCCAGCTCTTCAAACAAAGCATCAGCTTGTGGATAGCTTAGCGTAATTACTTCCATGTCCATGACCGGCTCCCTGAAACCAGCGGACATCAGAGCATCGCCGATTTCCAGCAAGTCCGGAAACACCGGCAATTCAACCTGTGGGTCAACCCCCGACCAGGCCTGCCTCAGCTCGGGCAAGGTTTCAGGCCCGAGAGTGCTGATCAACAACATGCCATCCGGGCGAAGGACCCGGCGAACTTCATTGAACATGGCCATCGGGTCGGCACACCAGCAGCCCGCCAGGTTGGAAAACACCATGTCCATCGAGCGGCTGGCAAATGGCAAGGCTGCAATATCTCCGCAAACGCCCCGCAGCGGCCGCAGCAGACTTGAACGGCGCCGTAATTGCTTCAACATGGCGGTCGAAGCATCCAGGCCGATGATCCGGGCTTTCTTGAATGCGCGTTTCAACTGCGCGCTGCCGTCCCCCGTGGCACATCCCAGGTCCAGGATTTGCAGGGGTTCACGGCGGTTGAAGGTCGTCCGCTCCAGCAACCGTCTGCAGACTTCCTGCTCCAGCGCCGCATGCGCGTCGTAGCGATCTGCAATGCGTTCGAATCCCTGCGCAATGGTATGGGGGTCAGACAAGGCTTACTCCGGTTAAAAAGGGCAGATTTCCTGCATTCTATCGCATGGATATCCTCATGTGGCGGCTGGCGCCATGGTCTACGCTGCTGGTTTGATCAAGCCGGGCATGGAAACCAGGAAAAAGATGATGGCCTTCGCGAATGCGGCAATGGATGCGCTGCTGCCGCGTCATTGCGTGATCTGTGGTTGCGCCAGCAGCGCCTGCAACCTGTGCCGGCCCTGCTTTGCAGAATTGCCAAGGATCGGCCAGGCCTGTCTGCAATGCGGACTTCCACTATCGCAAGCCCATGAGCAGATATGTAAACACTGCCTGTGTACACCGCCACCCTGGGAGTCCGCCATCGCCGCTTTGCTATATGGCTTTCCCGTGGACCAGTTGGTCTGTCGATTCAAGTTCGGCCGGCAACTACCCTGCGGCCAGATTCTCAGCCGCGAAATAGCCCTTGCTGCACGCAAACGCTGCACGGAATTACCCGATTGTATTGTGCCGGTTCCGCTACACCGCAGCCGCCTGGTCCATCGCGCGTTCAACCAGGCCGACGTTTTGGCGAGGCAGGTGGGGAAAGCGCTGGAGATACCGGTACGCGGATCGGTGTTGCGACGGCGACGGCGCACCCGCGCCCACTCAGGTCTTGATGCAGGCAGCAGGCGGGTTAACATCGAGGCTGCATTCAGCTGCAAAATTCCCGGATATAAACGGGTTATGTACAGGCACGTAGTCCTGCTGGATGATGTGATGACAACCGGGGCGACGCTGGCCGAATGCACGCATGTGCTGCTCCGGGGAGGCGTGAAACGTGTCTCGGTATGGGTTGCGGCCAGGGCGCCTGAACCAGGCTCAGAGTAAAGAATAGGCTCCGGCCACGATGAAATGGCCCAGCAAGCCGAGGAAAATAACAGCACCGACCCAGTTGTTATTCAGAAACGCCTTGAAGCAGGCAGTCCGGTCACGCTGCCGGATTTGGACCAACTGGCGTATGAACAACACGGCGGAGGCCAGCACAGCCACGAGCCACGGCCAATGCAGTTCCAGGCTGGTTCCGATACCTGCCAGCATGACGATCATCAGGGCCATCAAAACCCCGGTGATGAGCCGGTCAAACCGGCCAAACAGGATGGCGGTTGATTTGATCCCAACCGCCAGGTCGTCCTCGCGATCGACCATCGCGTAAAGCGTGTCGTAAACCACGGACCAGACCGTATTCACACCAAGCAACCACCAGGCAAGCAGCGGCACAGACAAATTCTCAGCTGCAAACGCCATTGGAATACCCCAGCCAAATGCTATGCCCAGCACCACCTGGGGCAGGTGTGTGAAGCGCTTGAAGAAGGGATAGGTCGAAGCGAGCACCGCACCCACCAGGGCCAGCTTGACAGTCAGTGCATTGGTCATCAACACCAGCAGGAAGGCCAGCAACATCAGGAGAAGGAACAATGTCAGCGCCTGTTTCAGCTTGAGTTCACCGGAAGCCAGCGGCCTGAGGCGGGTTCGCTCCACGTGCGGGTCAAAATCCCGGTCGGCAATGTCGTTCATCACGCAACCGGCAGCCCGCATCAGGATCACGCCACAGGTAAAAATCAGCACATTCTTCATACCGGGCAGTCCGTCACCTGCAAACAGCAGCGCCCACCAGGTAGGCCAAAGCAGCAACAAGATGCCGATCGGCTTGTCGAAGCGCATCAGGCGCCAGTAAGCATTCCACTGAATGGTCATCGGAGTATTCTGACCGCTTTGGGAAGGAGTGCAAGTGCGCCACTGGCAGTGCAGCGTAAATCCGCTAGAATGCCCGCCATGGACTTAATAGATATCGGCTGTAACCTGACACATGATTCTTTCGACAGCGACAGGGCAACGGTCCTGGAGCATGCGCGGGAAGCCGGCGTGGTGCAGATGATCGTGACCGGCGCCAGCGAAGAAGGCAGCAGAAAAGCCCTGGAGCTGGCGCTGCAGCACCCGGGAGAACTGTTTGCCACTGCCGGCGTTCACCCGCACCGGGCATCAGACTTTACCGACGAAACCGAAGCGCTGCTGCGTGACCTGATCACGCAACCGGCTGTGGTGGCCGTAGGTGAAGCAGGCCTCGACTATTTTCGTGATTTCTCGCCGCGCGACGCTCAACGCGAGGCGTTCACCCGGCAACTGGGCATTGGGATAGACTCCGGCCTGCCCTTATTCCTGCACATGCGCGATGCACACGAGGACTTCTTCTCGATACTGCGCGAAGCGCGCACCGACATCAGCGATGCAGTCGTACACTGCTTTACCGGCAGCAGGGAAGAGTTGCATGACTATATTGAGCTGGACTGCCATATTGGCATTACGGGCTGGATTTGCGATGAGCGGCGCGGTACGCATATGCGGGAATTTCTGAAAGACATCCCCGCCGAGCGCTTGATGATAGAGACGGACGCCCCGTACCTGAAACCACGCAACCTGCGACCGAAGGTAAAGAGCCACCGCAACGAACCTCGCTGGCTTCCGTGGATTTTGGGGACACTGGCCGCTGCCCGGGATGAACACCCGGTGGCGCTGGCGGAACAGACAACCGCCAACGCGCGGCGGTTTTTTCGAATTACATAACCTGTGAAGTCAGCAAAGCCAGGCGCTTGTGCTGCATTTTCAGGCTCAACTCCAGTTCACGGTAACGCGTAGTAAAAGAGGCTGTCTCGGTTTCAAAGCGTTCTGCCAGCTTCTGCCGGCCTGCCTGGACACGTTCCATCTGCAATTGCTGCCATTCCTTGATGATCTCCACATACTGGGCGTATTCCTGCTCCAGTTGCGCCTGCCAGCGAGGACTGACGCCCTCTCTCTCGAGTTTTTCCCGGGCCACCTTGAATTCCATGTTCAGGCGGGCGCGCATGACTTTGAAGGCCGGCGCCCGGCGGCGGTTTTTCACCAGGCCAAACAGCGCACAGGTCGAGATAAACCACTTGTTGATGTCCAGGTGCCACCAGCGGATACCGCAACGGTAATCATTCTGGAAGATGTGATGGTAATTGTGATACCCCTCACCGTACGTGATCAATGCAATCACATGACTGTCGCGCGCCGAATTCTCGTCGGTGTACGGTTGGCTGCCCCACATGTGGGCCAGTGAATTAATAAAAAACGTGACGTGGTGAGTAACCACCAGGCGCCCGATGCCCACTAGCAGGAACATGCCCAGCATGTCGCCGGTCAGCCAGCCAAGGAACAGCGGCAAGGCCAGGTTAGTGGTCCAGACAAGAGTCCAGTACCAACGGTGCTGCCAGGCAGTGATCGGGTTCTTTTCAAGATCACGAACAATGTCGTAATCAATGGTGCCACTCGGGTAATCCCGCAGCATCCAGCCGATGTGTGCGAACCAGAAACCGCGACCGATGGAATACGGATCTTTATCGTTATCGTCTACATCGCGATGGTGAACACGGTGACGTGCCGACCAAACGATAATGCTGTTCTGCAGCGACATACCGCCCAAAATGGCCAGGAACCACTCCAGGATCGGGTGCGCATCGTAGGTCCGGTGAGACCAAAGGCGGTGGTAACCGCTACCGATTCCAACACCATTCAGGACGATGAAAATTCCGAAAAATAACCATGCCCAACCACTGTAACCATGGCTGAACCCGTACCACGGGACGACGGTAATGGCAGCAAGAAAAGTCCCGCCAAGAACGGCGGTGACAGCCCAGTTGACCGGGGCTACCTCTTTTTCTTCCCGTTGAGTAACTTCTGACATGTGAATACCTGCTAAAAGAGTAAGGCTGGTTTCTGAATACAGTAACCACCTATATTAAACGAACAGGGCTAAAGGCGCACTAAAACAGCCCGGACAAAGGTAGACATCAGGTTCGCAAACCGGTTCCCCTGTTGAGCAAAATAAGACACACACTGAACAACAGTACGCCGGCCACCAGGATGACGCCATAGGTAGCAGCCAGGCTGACGTCCGACACACCCAGCATGCCGTAGCGAAAGCCGTTGACCATGTACAGGATAGGATTGATGACGGAGACTTTTTGCCAGAACTCCGGTAGCAGGGTGATCGAGTAAAAAACACCACCCAGGTATGTCAGCGGAGCCAGTACGAACGTCGGGATAATCGCAATGTCATCGAAACTCTGGGCAAATATGGCGTTGACCATTCCTGCCAGGGCAAACACCATGGCCGTCAGGATCATAATACTAAGCATCACGAGAGGGTGCTGTACCTCAATCCGGGTAAACAATAGCGACACCGCCATCACCACCACGCCCACTATCATGCCCCGCGTCAGTGCCCCGGACATGTAGCCGGCCAGGATCACCCAGTTGGGCAACGGCGAAATCAGCAATTCCTCGATGTGCTTACTGAACTTGGCCCCGAAGAACGAGGAAACCATGTTGCCGTATGAGTTGGTGATGACCGACATGATCACCAGCCCGGGCACGATGTACTGCATGTAGCTGAATCCACCCATTTCGCCGATCCGGGCGCCGATCAGCTCTCCAAAAATGATGAAGTAAAGCATCATCGTGATGGCCGGCGGAACGATCGTCTGGCCCCAGATACGCAGAATCCGGGTAATTTCCTTGCGTACGATGGTCTTGTAACCAATCCACATCAGGCGACCGTTCATGACGCGCTCTCCTGCTGGCCCTTGTCGACCAGTTTCATGAACAACTCCTCGAGGCGATTGGCCTTGTTGCGCATGCTCAGGACGTGAATGCCCTGGCGGTCAAGTTCAGCGAACAGGTTGTTCAATGATTTCTTCTTGGGCAGAGAGGCCTCCAGTGTCTTGTCGTCCCGTAGCACGATGTCGATGCCCTCAAGTGACGGGCACTGGTCGATCGATTCGCGCAGGTCGAGGATGAAGGTTTCCACGTCCAGCGTTGCCAGCAGGGATTTCATGTCCGTGTTCTTGACAATTTCACCATGGTCGATGATCGCGATATTGCGGCACAGGCTTTCCGCCTCCTCCAGGTAATGCGTGGTCAGGATAACCGTCGTGCCGTTATCATTGATCTCCTTGATAAACTCCCACATCGACCGGCGAATCTCGATATCCACGCCGGCGGTCGGTTCGTCCAGGATCAGCAGGCGCGGCTCGTTCACCATGGCGCGGGCAATCATCAGGCGGCGCTTCATTCCGCCGGAGAGCGTCCTGGACATCTTGTACGCCTTGTCCCACAGACCCAGTTGTTTCAGGTATTTTTCAGCCCGGGTAAGAGCTATATCGCGGGGAATTCCGTAATACCCGGCCTGGTTGACCACGATCTCCATGGGTTTTTCATACAGGTTGAAGTTCAGCTCCTGTGGTACCAGGCCGATAAAGGACATGGCTTTGGAACGTTCCCGCTGAACGCTGGTGCCAAACACCCGCGTCTCTCCACTGCTCGCATTGACCAGCGAGGAAATGATGCCGATCAGCGTAGATTTCCCGGCACCGTTGGGTCCCAGCAGCGCGAAGAAATCACCTTCTTCCACCTGCAGGGAAATGCCCTTCAGGGCATCGGTCCCGTTTTTGTAGGTCTTTTTAAGGTTATCTACTTCCAGCGCATACATGAGATCAGGTTCACCGTGAGGGCGTATCCTGACCAATGTGGAGCATACGCGCGCCGAATTCAATGACGACTCACCTATGGACAGGGTAGCGGTTTCGTCCTAACCTGTTGCGCTCGCTTACACCTAAACAAAAGACCACTATGCGATTCAATAGATTGAGTGCCCTGGCCCTGCTCCTTGGCAGCCTGATGCCGGCCTCCGCTGCCGTTTTTGCCCAGCCTGCCGAAGGCGAGTCCAGCCTGGAGCTGGAAACCTGTGAACTGACTGTTCCCGGAACGCCGCTGTCCACAGTCGCCGAATGCGGCTGGCTGGAAATGGCTGAGAATCCGGACGAGCCTGAGGGGCGAAAAATCCAACTGCGGATCGCCCGCGTTCCGGCCCGCGGCCGGACCACGGAACCTGATCCACTGATTTTCTTCGCGGGCGGCCCGGGCCAGGCCGCTACTGAAGCCTGGCCGATCATTGCCGGCGCGCTCAGTAAACTGAGCGAATCCCGTGACATCCTGCTGGTCGACCAACGCGGCACAGGCCAGTCCAACGCCCTGAAATGCCCGCAGGTCGAACTTGAAGAAGCCCTGGCCCAGGACTGGGACACAGTGGGACAGTCAACGCAGGAATGCCTCGATTCACTGGATGCGGACCCCCGCTTTTACACCACCACAATTGCCATGTATGACATTGACGCTGCCCGCGAGGCACTGGGCTATGACCAGGTCAATCTGTACGGCGGCTCCTACGGCACCCGCGCGGCACAGGTTTACCTGAGGCTTTTCCCCGACCGCGTGCGCAGCGTTGTTCTGGACGGGGTCGTACCGCAGACGCTCGCACTGGGAACCGAACACGCCAGCAAGCTCGACCAGGCCATTTTCCGCGTGCTCGCGCGCTGCGATGAAGACCCGTTGTGTGCAGAGGCGTTCCCCGACTCCGCGGGCAAGCTGACTTTTCTGATCCAGTCCCTGGAGGAAAACCCGGTCGACATCACCGTGGTGCACCCGACAACCGGTGAACCATTCCCGCTGAACTTCAATCGCGAAGTCCTTTCCACCTCGCTGCGCTTTTTAACTTATTCAGCGGACACCCAGGCCATGCTGCCGCTGCTGATCCACGAAGCGGCGGTTGAGCAACGCTTTGACCGCCTTGCCAGCCAGATGCTGATCGCGGCCACCGGGCTTCAGCAGAGCATTTCCCAGGGTATGGAAATGTCCGTCATGTGCGCCGAGGACTACCCGCGGTTCCCGCCCGAGCCTGTCCCCAATAACTTCCTGATGGGCGACGTGATGGAAAAAGCGGTCCACATCCAGTGCGGTGTCTGGCCACGCGGGCCGGTCCCGGAAGGTTTCCACGAACCGGTAAGCGGCGATGTGCCTGTCCTGCTGCTTTCTGGCGAACTGGATCCAGTCACGCCGCCCGAGTATGCCGACCAGGTTGCCACTCACTTCCCGAACAGCCGACACCTGGTTGCCCCGGGCCAGGGCCATATCGCAACCACCCGCGGCTGCATGGGGAAAATTGTTTCTGAGTTTGTTATCGAAGGAAGCGCGGAAGAGTTGGAAACCGATTGCATTTCCAATCTGCAACCCACGCCTTTCTTTATTTCACTGACAGGGCCAACGCCATGATCGAGGTAAAAAACCTGCGTAAGTCTTTCGGCAAGGTAAAAGCGGTCAACGGTGTTTCCTTCACGGCAAGGGATGGTGAAATCACCGGGCTGCTGGGTCCCAACGGCGCCGGCAAGACCACCACGCTGCGGATGCTGTACTCATTGCTGCCGCCCGATGAAGGGGAGATTCGTATCGATGGCCTCGACCCCACCCGTGACGCCATGGAAATCAAGCGCACGCTCGGTGTCGTCCCGGACAGTCGCGGACTGTATTCGCGGCTGACAGCGCGCGAAAATATTTCATACTACGGCGAACTTCATGGCATGAGCAAAAATGCCATCAGGGAGCGTATCGAAAACCTGACCAAAACCCTGGACATGGGCGACTTCATTGAACGGCGCACCGAGGGTTTCTCCCAGGGCCAGCGCGTGAAAGTGGCGATTGCGCGCGCGATGGTGCATACCCCGCAAACCGTCTTGATGGACGAACCGAGTAATGGCCTGGACGTCATGAGCACCCGGGCGTTGCGACACTACATTCGCGATCTGCGCGCGCAAGGGCACTCGGTGGTCCTATCTACCCACATCATGCAGGAGGTCGCTGCGCTATGTGACCGCATCGTCATTATCGCCAAGGGCGAAGTCGCTGCCGATGGAACCGCAGAGGAATTGCTGGAGCGGTCCGGTTGCACTTCGCTGGAAGACGCGTTTGTCAAACTGATCGGTTCTGAAGAAGGATTGCTGGCATGAATGGATTGCTGACCGTTTTCAAAAAGGAAGTGCGTGAAAATATCCGTGACCGGCGGGCGTTGTTCAACTCCTTGCTGCTGGGCCCCTTACTTTTCCCGTTGCTGTTCGTCGGAATGATGTGGTTTCTGGATAGCGCAGAAAGAGAACGTGCAGAAAAAACCCTGGAACTGCCGGTCATCGGTGCGGAATATGCGCCCAGCCTGATCCGCTTTCTCGAACAACAGGGAACCGAGATCCTTCCGGAACCTGAAGACCCGGAAGGAATGGTCCTCAGCCAGGAAGTACCGGTGGTGCTGCGTATTTTGCCGGAGTTCCCCGAACAATGGGCCAAGGGCCTGCCGGCGCCGGTTGAAGTGATCTCAGACCCATCGCGACAGGAATCGAATGCACCCATACGGCGGGTCAAAAGGTTGCTGCTGGGCTATGGTCAACAGATCGGCTCGCTGCGTTTGCAACTGCGCGGCGTTTCACCGCAACTGGCCTCACCCATCATGATCAAGGACGTTGACCTCTCCACGCCAAAAAGCCGCGCTATTCTTGCCGTGATTTTCCTGCCCTACGTGTTGATGATTACAGCGTTTACCGGCGCAACCCATTTGGCCATGGACACCACGGCGGGTGAAAAAGAACGAAAATCGCTGGAGCCGCTGTTGATCAACCCGGTACCGCGCTGGCAGATCATGACCGGCAAAATGGTCACGACGATGGTTTTCGCGATGGCATCGCTGGCTCTGACCCTTGTTTCATTCCGGATCGTGCTGCCCTACATGCCGGTCGGTGCGTTCGGTATGGATCTGACGCTGGGTCTTGAAACGCTGTTGATGATCCTGCTGGTTATTTCACCGGTGGCCATACTCGCAGCCGCCCTGCTGACCCTGCTTGCCTCCTTCGCCAAGAGCTACCGCGAAGCGCAGAGTTACATGGGCCTGGTGATCCTGATCCCGATGATTCCCAGCCTGATCTTCATGGCCAACCCGATCAAGGCCGAAACCTGGATGATGAACATACCGCTGTTCTCCCAGAACCTGCTGATCGGCGAAATCCTCCGCGATGAAGCGGTGCCGCTGGCCTGGTATGCGCTATCCATCTCAAGCACCTTACTGATCGGCTTGTTGCTGGCCGCGCTGGCAGCCAACCTGTACAACCGGCCGAAACTGATTTTCAGCACTTCCTGACCTCACAGGGCGGGCGCCACGCCCGTCCTGCGTTATTCCGGCAGGTACGGTAGCCGCAACGGTTCCGGACCGGTTCCGGCAGCCTCACGGGCTTTAATAACCATTTCACGGACATCCGACAGCAACTCCCGCGCATCGTATACGATGCCGTCCTTGATGGTGTAGCGCACGCCGCCGGCGCGAACCGGCTCTCCTTGGTCATCCAGCCGGAAATGCCCGGTGCCATAGAGCACTTTGAAATTCTCCAGCGGGTTGTCCCTGGTGATCACGAGGTCAGCACGTTTACCCGGCCGGATCGAGCCGATCTGGTCATCCATTCCGAGCACCTGTGCACCGATAAAGGTGGCCGAACGGAGTACTTCCAGAGGATGGAAGCCCGCTTCCTGCAACAGTTCCATCTCACGAATGTAACCGAAGCCATACAGTTTCCAGATATACCCGGAATCAGAGCCCAGCGTGACCTTTCCGCCGTGGTTCTTATAGTCATCCAGGAATTGCATCCAAAGCTGGAAGTTTTCCTTCCAGGCGATTTCATCGGCAGTGGTCCAGTCAAACCAGTAGGAGCCGTGGGCCCGTCGTGAAGGCTGGAAAAACTCCCACAATGCAGGATGCGCATAATCTGCCTGCCAGTCCGCATTCATTTCCCGCATCAGGTCGCGACTGGCTTCGTAGATGGTCAGCGTCGGGTTGAGGGTGAAACCCAACCCAATGAGCTCATCCCGCACCGCGTTCCATTTTTCCGAACCAGGGGCGGCAGCCTGTTGCCACAACCTGCCCGCCTGGCCAAAGCGGTGCTGTTCGTTGCTGTAGTTGTAATCCGCCGGATAATCCTGGATGACCTGATCTTCGAACATCGCTTCCGGCAAGCCATACCAGTGTTCCATGGTGGTCAGCCCGGCCCGTGCAGAATCGAGGACATTCCAGCCCGTCACATCCAGTTGCGCGTGGTGCATTGCGGAACCCAGCCCCTGCTCCTTTGCCTCATCCAGCGCTGCCGCCATGATTTTCGGCGGTGCACCGAAAAACTTGATGCCACTGGCGCCTTGCCTGGCGATCGACCGGACCCAGGCACGGGCCTCCTCAGGCTCCTGGAATGGACCATCAGCACCCATTCCGAATCCCACGTACGGCACGATCCGGGGCGCGGCAATGGTATTGCTTTCACTGCGCTGCTGGTGATTGCGCACCCAGTCCAGGCCATTGAAACTGCCGGGTTCGCGAATGGTCGTGATGCCATGCGCCAACCAAAGCTTGGCCGGATATTCTGCCGGCACACCCTGGTCATCCCCACCAAAGTGGGCATGCATATCAATGAAGCCCGGCAGCAGGTAGTAACCCTCAAGTTCAATCACCTGGTCACCATCCTCAATTTTCGGGCGGTCAGCATCCTCTATCGGCACGCCGGGAAAGCCGACATTGTGGATCGAAGCAATCCGGTTACCCTCGATCACGACATCCATAGGACCAATCGGCGGTGCGCCTTCTCCATTAACAACGGTTACCCCTCTGAGGATCAACCGTTTGAATGGACCCTCGCCCCGATCACGGTCAGGTGCGGACTCAGGCGCACACAGCGCCGAAAAACTGGTGAATAACAGGGTGATTATGGCCAGGTAGTTGATTATTTTTTGCACAATTTTTCTCGCACTCATTAAGAACAACTGCTACAGTATATTCAGGAAAAGGATTTCCTGGAGGATATTGTCATGGATGACACTACCAAGCGGGCGGCATCCGCCGCTGCACGGATCGAGCAAGATCCAGAAACTACCAGCCAGAAATCCGGTGCGGCATTTGTCGCTTACATGGATGATTCGACGGATCACAACGAATCAACCTCGGCCGGACAGAGAGACCTTACGACATCCGCTAAGGCCCTTGACCGCTGGTTTAAAGAACGCCAGAAAAACCTGGGCGCACCGCGCTTACTCGAGATTCCCAATGAAGCGCTGGTAACCAATGCCGGACCGTTGCAGATAACCGGCAACATCACCCTGGTAACCGAAGACGGGTCTGTGCAATACGCCAACCACATTTCGCTTTGCCGCTGCGGACACTCCGGCGACAAACCCAATTGCAACGGGCAGCACGTAGACAAAGAATTCCTGAATTCCGGAAAAATCTCGGAAGCGTCGGAAATTTCAGCTTCACAGAACCCCAGCAAACTGACCATTTCGGTTATCAGGAATGGGCCCATTACGTTCCGGGGCCGGTTACGCATGCACAACCAGTTCGGGCAGGAATGCGTAAAAATGCGCGGATCACTTTGCCGCTGCGGCCAGTCGGCGAGCAAGCCGTTCTGTGACGGCTCACATTCCAAAGTAGGGTTCAAGACCGGTTGATCTATTGCTTGTAAAGTCCATGGGCGGCACAATCTGCTCATGGATGTATTTCGCGTTTTTCAAATCGAAGCTGCACATCGCCTGCCCAACGTTCCGGACGGGCACAAATGCGCACGCCTGCATGGTCATTCATTCCGCATAGAAATCCATATCAGCGGCCCGGTGGGTCAGGATACGGGATGGGTGATGGACTTTGCCGACCTCAGGCGCGCGTTCCAACCGCTGTTCGACCAGTTGGATCATCACTGCCTGAATGACATAGAAGGACTTGAGAACCCGACCAGCGAAAACCTGGCGCGTTGGATCTGGGAACGGCTTGTGCCAAACCTTCCCGAACTCTCCAAAGTGGTAGTGCAGGAAACCTGCAACGCCGGCTGTATTTATTCCGGCTAAAAAGAAGGCCAGACGTTAGTCTGGCCTAAATCTTGAGACTTGGAGAGTCTTCACACAATCGTATTCACTCGAAAAACCGATCTGCTGGTTCGTCGATGGAGGTAGTGTACGGACGCTCACCAGACGGGTAATTGATCTGCGTCATGAATTAGTTTCTCATTTACTCCAGAATTGTTGCCAGTTTTTGAATTATATTAGGTGCATGGTGAAGCATCCGCCGCGCTTTTGACTCTGGTCAATTTTCTACCGCCCGGCATCGTTTACGCTTCACCCATAACAGGCAGGGTCAGAGAGTTCGATGGAACAACGAGTCAAATTCAACACGGAACTGATAAAAAGGTACGACATAGCAGGACCTCGCTATACGTCGTATCCAACGGCTGTTCAGTTCGAAGAAGGCTTCGATGCGGAAGCCTACCGGCGTTTCACAGCGACCAGTAACAGCGAACTGATTCCCAAGCCCCTTTCACTGTATGTGCATTTGCCCTTTTGCAAATCGCTCTGCTATTACTGTGGATGCATGAAAAAGGTGACCCGGCATGAAACCCAGGCCGACCTTTACCTGGAATTGCTGGAAAAAGAAATCGCGATGCAGGGCGAACTGTTCGACCATGACCGCGAAGTCATTCAACTCCACTTCGGCGGCGGCACCCCCACTTTTCACAACGATGAAAAGCTAACCCGCCTGGTGGCCTGCCTGGGAGAACACTTCTCTCTGAGCACCGCCGACAGCCGTGAATTTTCAATCGAAGTAGACCCGCGCACCGTCGGCAACGATCGCCTGGCCATGCTGGCCGGGATGGGCTTCAACCGAATCAGCCTGGGCGTACAGGATATCGATCCGAAGGTGCAGGAAGCCGTCAACCGGATCCAGGATCGGGATGCGACCCTCGCCATGATCGAGGGCTCACGTAAACTGGGTTTCAATTCCGTTTCCATCGACCTGATCTACGGCCTGCCCCTGCAGACAGCCAAGGGTTTCGGCAAGACCATCGACACGGTGGTCAGCGCGCGGCCTGACCGGCTGGCTGTTTACAACTACGCGCACCTGCCGCACATCTTCCGCGCACAGCGGATGATCAACGCCAAAGACATCCCGTCTCCGGAAACCAAGCTCGAACAGATGGAGATCACCATCGACAAGCTGACCGATGCCGGCTACGTCTATATCGGCATGGATCATTTTGCATTGCCGGACGACGAACTGACTATTGCTCAGCGTGAGGGTGGTCTGCAGCGCAACTTCCAGGGCTATTCCACTCGCCGCGAGTGCGACATGATCGGCATGGGTGTGAGCGCGATCGGTAAGGTAGGCGATTGCTATGCCCAGAACATCAAGGACATCCCAAGCTGGCAGTCGGTAGTAGCCGAAGGCACGCTGCCGATCTGGAGAGGCGTAAGCCTGACCACCGAAGACCGGCTGCGCCGCAGCATCATCGAATCCATCATGTGTCATGGTGAGGTGCAATTCCACGAATTCGAGGCGAACTATGCCATTGACTTCCATGACCATTTCGCCCTTGAGCTGGGAAATCTTCAGCAGCTGGAGAAGGAT
>Ga0316189_10003127_pt1 | contig 16094 bp, 19 predicted proteins | sample LowCovwburrow_MG_FD_204930 | JGI IMG/M metagenome (GOLD analysis project Ga0316189, IMG submission 204930) | Coastal sediment microbial communities from Maine, United States - Lowes Cove worm burrow | ecosystem: Environmental > Aquatic > Marine > Coastal > Sediment | place: USA: Maine... | reverse complement strand
CGAAGCCTTGGACATTCCCGCGCCATCCGGCAGATCAGTCTGCCGGACATAGATATCCCATGAGCAGACTCCAAAAAGCCGCTCGACGTATAATTCATGGGGGTGACCAGATTCCCCACGCAGGTGCACCTGCGATAAGATCAGTTAACCGAAGGGGTGGATGATATGCAAGACAGGAACATCCCAGTAACCAACATTATGGCCGCGCCCGACCATGGGTGGGCGTAAAGCGCCCTGCTATATAATGCTGAAAAATTTTGTCTTTTTTGTTAAAACACAAAAGTCATCCGACCAAATCCATCAAATGACCGCTTTGAGCCCTTTTTGTATTGCAGCAAACGAAATGTTCTTATAATGTTCCAATTTAGGAATTGTATTTTACAAAGGAAGAACAATCGATGATTAAGGGAAGTTGTTGCTGTAAGGCCGTCAAATTTGAACTGCTGAATGAACCATCAATGGTCGGCACGTGCCACTGCTCTCGGTGCCGTAAAGTTGGCGCAAGCACTATCGCATTTGTGAAAAAAGAGGACCTGAAATGGATTGAGGGTCGAGACCACGTTCAGCTTTTCGAACCTACTGCCCCATATATTTATGGTAGATGCTTCTGTAAGGTTTGCGGTACTTCACTTGGTGAAATACTGTCCACTGAGGATAGTTTCCCAATAGCAGCCAATGCGCTCGACGGAGACCTCGACCTGAAAAACCAGTCCCATGAGTTTGTTGGCGAAAAGCCATTATGGTACGAAATTTGCGATAATGCGCCTCAAAATGATGGCCATCCACAGGCATCTTGACCTCAACACTGCGGACAAGGTGATAATGGCGCTTTGTCCGCATAGCGGTCATTACCGTACACTCATCAACGCCTACTCTCATAGGGCAAAACTATCTGCGCAATAAGCCCATTTACAGCCCCCATTATGGGCATCAAACCCGGACGAAACCCGCGCCTGACCATGGGTGGGCGTAAAGCGCCCTGCTATATAATGCTGAAAGATTTTGTCTTTTTTGTTAAAACACAAAAGTCATCCGACCAAACCCATCAAACGACCGCTTAGAGCCCTAGCTAATTAGTTTAACGGTAGTACGCGAATAACAATAGGAATTGCGACCATCAATAAGATTACCTAATGTGTCATTTATGTATACGCTCTACTTTTCCACTGGAACTGCATCCTTCGCTCCGCAAATGTTGCTTGCAGAGGCTAATGTTCCGCACCAACTGGTAGAGATCGATATTGCCTCTGGCGCACACCGTTCTGCAGAGTTTTTGTCAATCAATCCAACGGGTAAAATCCCTGCTTTGCGCCTACCAAATGGTGATATTCTCAGCGAGTCTGCCGCGATATGCATCTATCTCGCCGACATCCACAAGATTTCTGATGCCGCACCAGAACTGAACGATCCGGATCGACCTAAGTTCCTTATGTCCTTGTTATATTTAGCAACTTCAGTGCAAGATCAATTCAAACGGTTCTACTACCCTGAACGATACTCCAAAGACCCGCGTCACGCGCCTGGAATAAAGTCTAAGTCTTTGGAACTTGTTGAGCTAGCTCTGGAACCAGTTGAAGTATTGCTTGGTGAATGTGGCCCATTCCATCTAGGGCAAAGATCAAGCGTCGCTGATACATATTTATTGATGCTGATTTCCTGGCATCCGCAACAAGGCGAACTGTTTAGTCGGTTTCCAAATATTGCTCGATGCTGCGCACTGGTTTCAAACCGAGACGTCATAAAGGCTGGGTTGGAAAGACAAACAAAAATTAGCGTCGGTGGATGAAATTTGCAGCGCAACGAAGGCACAGTTTTCCCGCTTAACGGTCATTACCGTACACCAATCAACGTCTACTCTCATAGGGCAAAACAATGTGCGCAATAAGCCCACTCACAGCCCCCATTATGGGCATCAAACCCAGACGAAACCCGCGCCTGCCCATGGGTGGGCGTAAAGCGCATGCTATATAATGCTAAAAGATTTTGTCTTTTTTGTTAGTACAAAAAAGTCATCCGACCAAATCCATCAGATGACCGCTTAGGGCCCAAACGACCTAGGCTTGCCCCGTTCCGAAATGTATTAATCTTTAATTCGCCAAGGTGGAAAACGTCTATCAGGCCCTGCATGAAACAAGCATAGTTTATTGCCTGTAGGGTCAGAAAATCGAGCTTCTCGCCACCTCCAACTCTGATCGGTTGGGGGGCTATCAAATATGATGCCAGAACTGAGAAGCTCTTCGTATCGGTGATCGACATCATCAACTTCAAAGTACAGCATGGTATTACTTTCAATGGGTTGTTTTGAAACATGAAACGAGAATGTGCTCGAGCCCGAAGGCAACTCGAAACGAGCGTATTCCCCCCTTTCTGATACGATTAATCGCAGGCCAATTTTTGTGTAGAATTCAATTCCTTCGCTAAAATCTTTTACTTCGATTGTCACTTGATTCATGTCCATGACGCTTCTCCTATTATATCTTTACTGGTTTCGACTCCTGCAGCCTACAACCTCAAGCTAAGTTGAGGTCAAGGGCTTGGTCGAATGGCAGCTTTATCCACATAACGATCATTACCGTACACCAATCAACGCCTACTCTCATAGGGCAAAACTATCTGCGCAATCAGCCCATTTACAGCCCCCATTATGGGCATCAAACTCGGACGAAACCCGCGCCTGACCATGGGTGGGCGTAAAGCGCCCTGCTATATAATGCTGAAAGATTTTGTCTTTTTTGTTAAAACACAAAAGTCATCCGACCAAACCCATCAAATGACCGCTTAGAGCCTATTCTGTTGAAAAACTCCGATTTATAGCAAAAGCTGAAAATATTTGCCCACACAGCTCAATTGAAGAGTTTTCGCTAGGGGTTCAGCTAAAATGGGCTTCCGGCCCTGTTGTGGCTTCTTGGAATCTTTCGCGACAATCCTCACAAAGTTTCAGAAAAGATGTGCTTTTGGCGGAAATTCTCAAAATCCCAATTTGGGAGTTTTTCAACAGAATAAGCCCAAAGTGACCAATATAATCGTTGTGGTATTTTGTAACTATGGGTGGGAAGCGGACCTTCGCATCAAGTGCGTGCGTGACAAGTCAGCCAATGGCAACCACCGGGCATACCTGCCATTGGACCGGTCGCAAAATTGTGCCGTTCCTTCAAATCCCACAGTTATTATAATTACTAGACATACACTCGTGGGCCATATTTCTGGTTTTAGCTACGTCGATTAGGTTCATCCTTTCAGCAACGGTAAACATGTTATTTCCCCTTCTTTAAATCCGCCAGCATTCTAAAGGTGGACCACATATGAACTATTAAGTAATAATACTGAACGCCTTTATTTTTGATGAACTTGAATAATTAACATCATTATGTTAATATCGCATTTTTTATAGAAGGAGAGGTCCTATGAAGAAGTTAGTAATAACTGCTCTGACAGCATTTGCATTTTTAACAACTCCGGTTTTCGGCGGTGATAGATCATTTGATATGGATAACGCATTTCCCTATACGAAAAGCACAATTTCCGAAGGTACGGGAAGTTCAGCGGGGGCAAATGCTGCGATAGTTGGCATAGGAATGATATTATTGGTACTAGTTGCCGTTGCTGCTTCAACTAGTGACTAGAACTAAACATTTAAACCTAACTGTATAAATGGGGTTTTAATGTATTACGCAGCGGCTTTGTTGGAAGGGTCGAACTGATTATAAAAACTTTCATCGTCTGTTGTCAACTTACGCAGTAGTTTCGGTGTGGTAAATCGTTCACCGCAGTGTTTGGTTAGTTCGTTAAATATTTCAATAACTTTGCTTGCTCCGATGATGTCAAGCCAGCTGAATGGCCCGCCTGACCACAGCATAAAGCCCCAATCCAAGATGGCGCAGACATCGCCTTCACGGAAAAGGGCCGGAAGCACCCAGTCTCGACATCTCGACGAACGGCAACTTTGCCCCGCTTAACGATCATTACCGTACACTCATCAACGTCTACTTTCATAGGGCAAAACTATCTGCGCAATAAGCCCACTCACAGCCCCCATTATGGGCATCAAACCCGGACGAAACCCGCGCCTGACTATGGGTGGGGTTTGCGATGCAATTCCCATCTCCCGCCACGGGATGGGTGTAACATGTGCGATTGAAATGTTGTAAAAAAGCGGATGGCCTATAAGCCGGATTTTGTTCAGGCCGAAGCCGTCGATGACCATTCATCTGGGCGCACCATTACTGACGCGCTCTTGCAACCACCCGAACCTGCTGGGGCTAAAGCGACCCCGGCCCTTGCGGGCCACGCGGTTCCTACTTGGTTTTGCTTCAGGCGGGGCTTGCCATACCAGTGATGTTACCATCACCGTGGTGGGCTCTTACCCCACCGTTTCACCTTTTCCTATCCGAAGACAGGTAGTTTGTTTTCTGTTGCGCTTTCCCTCGGGTTGCCCCGGGCGGGCGTTACCCGCCGCCTTTGCTTCATGAAGTCCGGACTTTCCTCACCCCTTGCAGGGTGCGGCCATCCAGCCATCCGCGAAAATGCGTCTAAACCGAACGGCTGGCAGGGTCAATATGGTTGCGATATAATGATAAATATTTAGGTGTTTGGGGCTAACACTCTCCCGAGATGTTAGCCCCAGATGTCAACGGGATCTGGGAGGATGGACCGCTAACGTGCGATGTTGGACTTTCTCTGGGAGGATCGAGAACAACATCAGCAACAGTTTCGACAGGCAAGTTGTCGATTTATAAATGGGCATAAAGTTTTGATTTACGTCCTTGGGCATTACAACCCATCATATTCGTATTTAATAAGTGTTTCAGCGTGAAGCTTGATATCTTTTCTGGAAAGGCCAATCTTATCCAGCTGATTGTCAGGCATTGAACTCAAAGCCGAAGATAACCGGTTGATTTTAAATTGCATAAATAATTTTGACAGACGTGATTTCAACGTGTTTCCAAACTCTGATATCAAAGCATACGCACCGTCTACTATTTGCTGTGTGTGTGACAATAAACCTAAAGAGCTGTATTCGAAGTTACTTATTTTCATTTGATCAATCCTTGGATGATATCTCTGACACCAGCTTTTGATCAGTAAACCGCTTAGGGCAATATTATTTACCTATTCTGGTAAATGCCGGATAAAAAAATGATAAAAATGCTTATCATTTATACGTTATGCAAAAAATGTGTGCACAATATATATGCTCGCTTAACTCGTAAAGCCGCCTCTACTCCATGTTAAACGAAAGTTCATTGCGAGGCACTAACAGCGTTCTATCTATAGCTGAAAAGCTATAACTTGGCGGATGCATAACTACACAGTTTTATGCTAGCCCATCCCCGCAAGGCCATCTGTCGGCTAGCAGCTTGATCACACCGATATCCACGGCATCCAAATCACCTGTCTTATATGGCATAAACCGCATGCGAAACGCCGACAGCAAAGCATCCTTGTCATCACAGCGATAACCGAATGCACCTGCGTAAACCAAAAAATCGACCCAAGACCCGTTTATCGCCTCTGCCCTGTCAGGCCAGACCGAAAAACCACCCAGAGCCAAGCGTCGCCAGTCAAATCGTGGCCCCGGATCAAACTTGCGTGCAGGTGCCATATCCGAATGTCCGACGATCCGGATCGCAGGAATTGCCCACCTATCTTGAATACCCCCCAACAGCTTTTCCAGCGCATCCATCTGTGCCCCCGCAAACGGCGCACACCCGGTATTGGCCAGTTCGATCCCGATGGAATGCGAATTCACATCCGTTACAGCCCCCCATGCCCCCGCGCCTGCGTGCCAGGCCCGCATGTCTTCATCGACCAGTTGAATAACCGCGCCCTGTTCTGAAATCAGATAATGCGCAGACACTTCCGACATTTCATCACATAATCGCGCACAGGCCGCATCCGCCGTTTCCATCGCCGTATAGTGGATCACCACCATATCGGGTGGCAGGCCATGCCGTCTTGGGCCAAAGTTCGGGGATTTTATGGGTATAATGTCCAGCGTCTGAACCGCCACTTATTGCCCGATCAGTGAACGATAAACTGCAGGCGACCAGTCACAAGCATAACCATCCCCGTCGGGGTCGACACCGCGCGTATCTCTTTGTGGCCCACCGCTTTTCAGGAAAGCCAGTTGTGCTTCATCCGCAGAAATATAATTTGCGCATCTCTTTTTGCCCCGCAGGCCACCCAAAGGCAGGCGTTTGTATATTTTATTTCCTACCGGGTTATTTTGTGCCAAAGCGTATTTCGCCAGATTGATCCCTGCGCCACGTCTGGGCGTCGCGCCTGGTTGTACAATCTCGTAATTACTTTTCAATTCATCAAGCTTTGCGGCATCCGACGCAATGGTTTCACGTGATTTTACCGCCCCGAAATCCTGACTGTCGGATATCAACCCACTGCCCTCGGTTGAGCTTTTGGTCTTTTTCGGTTTGGCCTTAATCACATCCACCGTGGCAGTATCCACTGTCGCATCCGCAGGCAGGCGCACGGTTTGGGGCTGGTTTTCAGCCTGTTTCAGGCGATTTTCTTCTGCTGTACGTTCCAATGCGGCAGGATCGGGCGTAATCCGATCGAAATACTGATCCCCATCATTGGGCGGTGTTGTCGCACAACCCGCCAAAATAACTGCTAAAAGGGATATTCCAAAATGATAACGCATAACGAACCTACCTGTTTTTAAGCCTTTTACCACCAGTTTGGCGGTTTGGAAACAAAACCTGCATCTTGTTCCAGCCGATAAGCAATATTCAGCATATCGCCCTCTTCCCAAGGCCGCCCGATCAGTTGCAAACCAAGCGGCAGATTTTGTGCGTCCAACCCTGTAGGCACCGCAATGCCCGGCAATCCTGCCAGATTCACCGTCACGGTGAACACATCGTTCAGATACATCTTGATCGGATCTGCATCCGCCATTTCGCCCAAACCAAAGGCCGCAGACGGCGTGGCAGGGGTCAGGATCGCGTCTACGCCTGCCGCAAACACATCGTCAAAGTCTTTCTTGATCAATGTGCGCACACGCTGGGCACGACGATAATACGCGTCATAGAACCCTGCTGACAGAACATAAGTCCCGATCATCACACGGCGTTGTACTTCGGCCCCGAAACCTTCGGCGCGGGTACGCATGTACATCTCGTCAATGCCATCTCCCGCTTCCAGCGTCGCGCGGTGGCCGTAGCGCACCCCATCATAACGGGCCAGATTGGACGATGCTTCTGCAGGCGCCAAAACATAATAGGCAGGCAGCGCATATTTGGTATGCGGCAAGGACACATCAACCATCTCGGCACCTGCACTTTTAAGCATATCAGCGCCATCAGCCCATAGTTTTTCAATCTCGGCAGGCATACCTTCCAGATGATACTCTTTCGGGATACCGATTTTTTTACCCTTGATGTCGCCCGTCAGCATGGCCTCAAAATTCGGAACCGCGAAATCCGCGCTTGTACTGTCTTTCGCATCATGGCCCGACATGGCTTCTAGCATAATCGCACTGTCACGCACGGTTTTGGTCATCGGCCCCGCCTGATCAAGCGACGAGGCAAACGCCACCACACCCCAGCGCGAACAGCGGCCATATGTGGGCTTCACGCCGACAATGCCGGTAAATGCCGCTGGCTGGCGAATTGAACCGCCCGTATCCGTGCCTGTTGCCCCCAAACACAAGTCCGCTGCAACCGCAGCTGCCGATCCACCCGAAGACCCGCCGGGCGTCAAAGGCGTGTTCGACCCGTCCCGTTGCCAAGGGCTGACCACAGGGCCGTAAGCCGAAGTCTCATTCGATGATCCCATGGCGAATTCGTCCATGTTGAGTTTCCCCAACATCACCGCACCAGCGTCCCACAGATTTGCGGTCACAGTGCTTTCATATTCGGGTTTGAAGCCTGCCAGAATGTTGGAACCCGCTTGGGATTGCACGCCCTTGGTGCAAAACAAATCTTTAATCCCCAACGGAATACCGCACATGTCGGGCGCATCACCCGCAGCAATGCGCGCATCCGCCGCTGCCGCTTGCGCCAAAGCAATTTCAGGCGTTTTCGCGCAATAAGCATTCAGTGCATCTGCCGCATCAATCGCATCCAGGCAACTTTGCGTCAGCTCTACCGATGTAATTTCCTTGGCACGCATTTTGTCACGCGCTTGTGAAATCGTCAGTTTAGACAGGTCAGACATATCGCTTACTCCACCACTTTCGGCACCGCAAAAAAACCCTCGCGGCTATCGGGCGCGTTCGATAGAATTTGCGCCTGCATGTTGCCGTCCGTTACCACATCCGCGCGACGTTTCAGCTCCATCGGCGACACGGATGTCATCGGTTCAATGCCGTCCACATCCACCTCATTCAACTGCTCCATAAAGCCCAAAATACCCGAAAGTTCACCCGCCAGATTTTCCAGCTGATCTTCCTCTACCCTGATACGGGCCAAATGCGCCACGCGCCGTGCTGTGTCTTTGTCGATCGACATGTGTATGCCATCCTGTAGTTTGATATATCGGGGGAAGCTTTAGCGATGTGTGGGGTGGTTCGCAAGGTGGGTTTTGCAAGGAATGCCAGATGCCTATTTATTGGTTTCGTCTATTAAGATAGCTTTTTCCATCAGAACTTTATTTCCTTTATGGTTGGTCACATGCCAGCCAAGGTGTTCATAAAGGCTTACATTCTCAGGCATTTTGATATGTGTACTTAGTTTGATACATGGTAACTTCAACTTTCGGCACACATCTTCAGCCCGTTCTATCAACGCTTTACCCAATCCACTTCCGCCTGCTGATGGGGCAACAGCAATATTGGCTAGTATTGCGTGCGTAGGATATAAAACAAGCACCAAACCACCTAGAATTACACCGCTCTTTTCCGCGACCCAAACCACGTTGTTGGTAATATCATCTTCAAGCCCTATCGATACTGCCGGCAGGTCATTAATGCGGGCCGCGTACACAGAATAAGCCCGATCAAAGCATGCAGCTAATGCAATGGCATCTTCCAGTTTCGCTTTACGTATTTGCCAGCTATTCGATCCCGACAAAGGCTTTCGCAATTCCGCGAAAAATACCCTTAGCAAAGAAGAACAAGCCGCTTCATCAATCCCGTCATAAACCTCTGGCACATGGTGGCATTGCGCGTGGGTAAACACCTTCGCCCCCTGTTCTACCCCGCCCGATTTCGGATCGGACGCGCCGTAATACAGTCGCGCGATGCGGGCGTTGGAAATGGCGGCGGCACACATCGGGCAAGGTTCCAGCGTCACATATAGATCGCACCCCGTTAGCCGCTCCTGCCCCAAAGCGGCACAGGCCGTGCGGATGGCCAGCATTTCAGCGTGGGCAGTTGGGTCGTGCAATTCACGCGTCCGGTTCCCTGCTTGTGCAATGACTTGGCCTTTTGACACGATAACGGCACCCACCGGCACCTCGCTGCGGGCAGCGGCGGCAGATGCTTCTTTCAGGGCAATATCCATATAGCTGTTAAATTGGGTCATTTTGCTTTGTTGCGTTAAATCCGTATTATTTCAACCCTGAACCGTTGGACAAGCCCCGATCATCAGTATAGTGCACCCCCATGTCTATGGAAAATCAAACAGGCGATCGCATCGCAAAATTCTTGGCCCGCGCAGGTGTCGCATCACGGCGTGAAGTCGAACGTATGATTGCGGCTGGCCGCATCACGCTGAACGGTGAAATACTGGACACGCCTGCGGTGAAGGTCACCGAGGGCGATACAATTACCGTTGACGGCAATCCCATTGGTGCGCCCGAAAAATTGCGGGTTTGGCGTTATTACAAGCCAATCGGTCTGGTGACGTCAGACAGTGACGAAAAAGGGCGGCGCACGATTTTTGACGCCCTGCCCGACACCTTGCCGCGCGTGATGACCGTGGGGCGTCTGGATCTGAATTCTGAAGGTCTGCTGTTGCTGACCAATGACGGCGCGTTGAAGCGCAAACTGGAACTGCCGGCAACAGGCTGGGTGCGCAAGTACCGTGTGCGTGTCAACGGGTATCCGACGGACGATCTGCTAGAACCTCTGCGCCGTGGCATCACCGTTGACGGCGAAAGCTTCCGCCCGATGGCCGTGACGATAGATCGCCAACAAGGGGCCAATGCATGGCTGACAGTTGGGATTACCGAGGGCAAGAACCGCGAAATCCGCCGCGCGATGAATGCCGTTGAACTATCCGTAAACCGTTTGATCCGTACCTCTTACGGGCCGTTTCAGTTGCTGACACTGGAGCCGGGTGAAGTGGAAGAAATCAGGATGAAAGTGCTGCGCGATCAACTGGGGCTGGATGATCAGGCGGAACAAGTGCAGGGGCAAAAGTCCCGAACCATACAAAAAAGCGCAAAAAGCAAACGGCCACCCAAAAGGCGCAATTAACATTCAGTTGCGAACGTGGGGTTTTACCCGACGTTCAGATTACCGGCCATTTCACGACCATCAGGCCCGGCAATCATTTCAAATTCGATGGCTTGGCCCTCTGCCAGCCCTTCAAGGCCCGCTTCTTTGACGGCGGAGACATGCACAAACACATCCTTGTCGCCCTCGGCGGGTTCGATAAACCCAAAGCCTTTTTGCTGGTTGAACCATTTCACTTTACCTTGCGGCACAGTCATCTTCCTTCTTATTTGCGGCCATATCTGGCCCCCAACGCCGAACAAACCCAGCGTTGCCCCCACGTTACCCTAAAATCTGATTCTTTCAAAATCGTGAACAGATCCGCTTTTAATCATCTCCCCAACAAGACAAAACCTTTTGGTACTTCACCCCGCCGTCATCTCGGTTGCCGTGCGCAAGGCGGCCAATCGCACTTCTTCCACCAATGCCGATGCGGGTAAAGTTCGCGCCAAGATCATCCCGCCTATGCAAAGTGCCGCCATCGACAACGCTTTTTGCCGGGCCTGATCATCCTGCCTTTCCAGCCCGCTTTCAAACAACCGAACCATTGCATCCAGCAATTCCTGATACGATGCCTGTACTTCGGGGTTGGCCCGCGCGATATCCGATGGCAGGGCAATCATCGGGCATTGGCCGTCCAGATCACCCAGATGTTCGGGGGACAGGTAGCCCGCGATCATCTGGCGGGTCATATTGGGGTCGGGTTTTGTCGGATCAACGCCCGCATCTGCCCGCCATTGTGCCCCGCGCCCCATCAGAAAGCTGGACACGGCCGCGCCATATAGCGCTTCTTTACTTTTGAAATGATTGTAAAATCCACCACGCGTCAGGCCTGCATTTTGCATCACCATATCAATGGTGACATCCTGAAACCCGTGTCGGTTAAACAAAATGCGCGCAGTTTCCACAATCTTTTCGCGCGTCTTTTTCTTGTGTTCACTGCTGTACGGCATGGCTCATTTCCATTTTTTCAAAATTTTCTATCAGAAACTTTAATATGTTTTTTAACATATTTAGAGAAGTGTTATAAGCGCAATTCCAACTCTGAACATGAAACAAGGAATATACATATGCCAAAATTTCTACTTGCCTATCACGGCGGTCACAATTTCAAATCCAAAGAAGAAGGTATAGAACATATGGCCAAATGGCAGGCCTGGAGCGTGGGGCTTGGTAACGCGGTTATTGACCCCGGCATGCCCGTTGGGCCGTCAAAAACCGTTAGTGCAAACGGGATTGCAGATGATGGCGGATCGAACCCGTTGTCAGGTATTACCGTTCTGCAAGCCGAAACAATAGAAGCTGCGTGTGAAATGGCCAAAGCTTGCCCGCACGTGGATATCGGCGGCACAATAGAGGTGGCACAAGCCATGGACATGGAAATGTAGCGCCATGCCGACCCCTTGGCACAGCCATTGGGGTGGCTACGGCCTACGAAAGGGAAACCCATGAGTTATGCGCTGGCTACCGCCGCAATTTTGCAACATAACGGCGTTGAGATGTCCACTATGATGAAAACCCCGTGCCTACGCTACAAGGGTAATTTTCTGGCTATGATGTTTGACAAAGAAGACGCGCTGATCATCAAAGTTGCCCCTGAGCGCGTGAAACAATTGATCGCTTCCGGGCGCGGTATGGCGTTCAATTTCACCAAAAAACGCTTCAAGGAATGGGTGCTGATCCCGTTGGAGTTTCAGGACGATTACATGGGCTACATCAATGAGGCATTGGTTTATGCAAAAAGCAAGAACAAGGAATAGCGCCGACATTGCCGAAATGCCCGGGCATCACCCACAGTAATCCTATTAGACACCCGCGATTGATACCCTTTGCCGCGGGTTTCATAACGGATGTCGCACACGCTATAGCCTTTAATATAAATCCGTTTAAAAATCTTGGTTACTCTGATTGAACAAGGCTGGAACATGAATGAAACTGATCGCTTAACCGCCGATGTGTTGGTTGTCGGGGGCGGGACCGCAGGCTTTGGTGCAGCTGTCACGGCGGGGCGGCTTGGGCTGGATGTCTATCTGGTTGAGGCAAGCAACAAGATTGGCGGTGTCATGGCGTTTTGCCCCGGTATGCCTTGGGGGGCCGCATATCCTTGCAACACCCCGATCGGTGGGCTGATGACAGAACTGTCGGACCGTTTGTCTGCAATGCATCCGCCTGCGGCTGCAAAACGGCCCTGTACGCTGGAAAATTTCGGGCCTGAAATTCAGTACGATCACGATATTGCCACGCTAACCATGTTCGAGATGCTTGAAGAGGCCGGGGTCGATGTTCGCCTTAACACAACCGCTGTGGCACCTGTTATGGATGTCAATCGGATCGGGACGGTGGATTTTTTCGATCGCAGCGGTAGCCATGTAATTACGCCCAAGATGGTGATCGATTGCTCGGGGGACGGAGATATATCTGCCAAGGCCGGAGTGCCATACACATTGGGCGACGGGGCAGGCAACATGATGGGGGTAACGCTTTCATTCCAGATGTTCGATGCTAATTGGGATCGCATATTTGCCGACGCCGATCCTTATTTTAGGCGTTTTGCCGCCAAAGGCATTGCCGAGGGCCGATTGCATGGGGACTTGGCGCAACTCTATCTGATGAAGGGTTTTTACAAAGACACGGTATTTTGCAATTCAGTGGTTATCAGGGGTGTAGACGGCACCAACCCGGTAGACGTCGCACGCGCCACACAGGAAGGTCGGCGGCGGTGTCATCAACTTGCGCAATTCCTGCGCAGTGACATTCCGGGGTTTGAAAATTCCAGAATGACCTATCTGGGTCCCACGGTGGGCGTGCGCGAAACCCGAAAACTGGAAGGGGCCTACAAAGTGACCGGCGAAGATCTGGCGCGCGCCACGAAATTCCCCGATGGTATCGTGTGTTGCGATAATCCGATCGACGACGTGATGCGCGCATCATCCGAAATGACCCACGATGCCATGGTGCATGACGGGGCCTATTACACCATTCCCTTGCGTTCACTCGTCCCGAAAGTGGTCGAGAACCTGATGTTCGCCGGGCGGATTATCTGTGCCGATCCGGTCGCCTTCGCTTCGGTCAGGGGCATGCCGCAATGCATGGCTATGGGCCAAGCCACCGGAACGGCGGCCGCGATTGCCATTCACAACGGGCTGGCGGTTCAAGACGTAAACCCTGATGAAGTCGTTGCCGCATTGCAAGCTCAAGGGATCAACGGGCTGGGCAAAGAACCTTTGCAAAACGAATAAAGCCCCACATATATTTGCTTGACCCTTTGATGTTGCCGATTATTCAACTGTTCCTGTTACGGGGTGTTCGGATTGCAAACTACAAGATCAGGGCACAACGGAAGATTGTCATTTGACACGCCTTAAGGTTGTATAATTTCAGCCACGCGTTCCCCGATAATCCGACTGGCCTTAATTGAAGGGTGGATCATATCTGCCCCGTGGTAAGTACGGTCACCATAAGGTACCAAATCTGCCAAGGATAGAAAATAGACACCGTCATCCTTTTGGGCAAAGATATCAATTCTGCGTTCCAGCTCATCACCTTCGTTCCTGCAATGATCAATCATGGAACCAACGCCCGGACTGCGCAGATAACCGACATAAATCACCCGCGCCCCGGTTCCGCGCAGTTTTGAAATCAGCTTGGGTATTGCACCGGTTTGACCGCCATTGGAAATTAACCTGTCAATTTTTCTGTCACACAGAATGCAACCGCACCCAAGCCATAGGTCATTGCCACCACCGTTTAGAATAACCCAATCCCAATTGCCTGCTTTATATTGCTTTGAAATACTCATCCCCAAGCTGCCTGAAATCGGCAAGCTATACAAAATACGCGCACCCATTACGGACCGGTCAATGACAGGTTTATCCAGTTTATCTTCAACTGTGTTTGTAATGGATTTCTTTGAAATCCGGTGTGACGCCAGCAACGAATCCCCCATCGCAAGTATTCTGGCATTATCGCCACGCGAGACGGATTCACCACAGCCCAACAGAAAAAATGACAATGTTGTTAGCCGTAAAATATGGTATTTCATTACTTCATTCCTACTCGTTACGTAAAATCGCCCAGGTTGTGGCATGATGCCCTCATTATCATAATAAGCGATTAACATGTCTTTTGTAAAACCCAATCCCTTATTCCGCTTCGCTGCAAATTTATAAATTGCCCGGTTGCACCGATCGGGGGAAGTCCCTATTTCTGTATCAAACAAAACAGGGGCTGGGCATATGGCTGATCTATTTACTTTCGAAAATCTGGGCAACCTCACAATTTTGATTTTCTTGCAAGCCGTGCTTGGCTTCGACAATCTTTTGTACATCTCTATCGAGTCGCAGCGCGCACCTGCCGATAAACAAAAATCTGTGCGTTTCTGGGGCATCATCATCGCAGTTGGCCTGCGCATTTTGCTGCTCTTCCTTATGATCCACCTGATTGATGCACTGGCCGCACCGTTTTACCACTTCAACATGCCCGGCATTATTGAAGGCGGCGTGAACTTTTCAACCGTGATTTTTATCATTGGCGGTATTTTTCTGATGTACACGGCGTTCAAAGAAATCGCACATATGCTGTCGATTGATCACCTTGATCATGACATATCGGGTGGCGGGGGCGGCAAATCGGCAGCTCAGGCGATTACGCTTATTGTGCTGATGAATCTGGTCTTCAGCTTCGATTCTATCTTGTCCGCCATTGCGATCACCGATGTTTTCATCATTCTGGCCATCGCCATCCTTATCTCTGGCATCGCCATGTTGGTACTGGCCGACGGGGTAACGGAATTCCTGAAACGCAACCGGATGTATGAGGTTTTGGGCCTGTTTATCCTACTGATCGTCGGTGTGGTTCTACTGGGTGAAGCCGGGCCCGCGGCGGCACATGCGATGCATGACGATGCGTTGAAGATCAAGGTTTTCGACCATGAGATTATCCCGATGTCCAAATCCACTTTCTACTTCTCGGTCATCGTTCTGGTCATCGTAGAACTGGTGCAAACCGGTTATCAGCGCAAACTGGCAGCGGAACGCACCGTTGAACAAGCCGAGGATGCGTAGTGTGGGCTGAAACCCACCAGACGCCAGCTTTTCTGATTTGACCCTAGTAACAAACATGTTCCCCCCTTATATTGGCATTATAAACAAATAAACTTGGGGGTTTGATGTCTGCCACATCACTACAATGGATCGCTTATTTTATTCTGGTTGCCATCATCTGGGTGGTTGCGGCCGGTGCTTATAGCGGGTCTTTGTGATGGCAAAGCGCTATGGCGGCAAATTCAGCCCTGAAGGTGCGCCTGATAATGCGCCCGATGCGGCGGCGTTGCCCAACAGGTTTCGCGGCAAGAAAGCCTATAATTCCAATATCCGTGCCAAACTTCTTTTTCTGATCCCCCTGCCCCTATTGTTTTCCGGTATCGGTGAACTAAAGGCAGGCAACGGGACCGGCATGATCTTTGAGTTGGGCGCGTTGGGTGCCCTGTTGCTGGCCGCATGGTTGCTGCGCGACGGCTTGCAGGCCGAAGAGGCTTACAACGTGCGTAAAGTTGCCCGCCCACCGGCTATCCCGCGCAAAATATTCGCTTCAACCCTGACGGGCGCAGGTGTGGCATTGGCCGCCTTTGGCGGGGCTCATGTGGCCTTGTTTTCCAGCCTTGTTTTCGGGGTTGCCGCCACGATTGCCCACAGTCTTAGCT
>Ga0316189_10003126_pt1 | contig 16095 bp, 13 predicted proteins | sample LowCovwburrow_MG_FD_204930 | JGI IMG/M metagenome (GOLD analysis project Ga0316189, IMG submission 204930) | Coastal sediment microbial communities from Maine, United States - Lowes Cove worm burrow | ecosystem: Environmental > Aquatic > Marine > Coastal > Sediment | place: USA: Maine... | reverse complement strand
CAGGGCGTCGTGGTAGAGTTCCATCCTCGACCGGCCCTTGTTCTGCGGAAGCAGGAAAACGAGCATCCATGCGTTCAACCAGATGCTAATCGCGTAGAGCCCAATCTTGGTGCTCGTGACGAAGTCGAGGACCCCTACGAAGAACAGGGCCGCAGAGACCCCAACGCCACCCCAAACTAGCGCCGTGCACGTCCAAAACACCTTAATCGTGCTTCGAGAGGCCACTCGCTCGCTGGCCTGCCCCACCATTTGCGGCCTGCCCGCAGACGCCGAAATACTCATGTCGCTCCCTCCGGTCCGCCGTTGATATCCCAGCCGACGCAATCCGTCACGGACTGAGGGACCCAGGAGCGCTACGATTCGCAATTCGACGGAAACCATATTTCGTCACAGGTTAGGCCGGATGAACGCGTTGATTTCGTACGATCGTGGCAGAAGCGCCACAAGCCCGTGGTTCTCGATCCTAGGGTCGCGGTCATGAAGGTGAGCAACATCATCGATGCCGCCAAGCGTTGGGCCGACGAACATCGTGAGCTCGTGATCATCGGAGTCGCCCTTCCCATGAGCACCCTCGCGACGGCCGTCGACAAAGTGCGGGGAGCGCTCAAGAAGCCAAGTGCTCCGAGCGAGCACGAACGGCGAGTCTCTCGGGTCGCGTCGGACGTTAGGCTCTACGCCGAGGCACGAGCTCGCGGGGAAGCCTGGGCGCAGAAGCCGCTTCGAACCGATCGCAAGGGGGCGGCCTCGCTCAACACGCGCATGGCCGACAAGTCGGACTCCCAGACGGTGGGGATGAGTGACTTGACGGCAATCCTCGACGTCGACGAGAAGCGCGGCGTCATTCGCCTCGAGCCGTTCGCCACCGTGGGGGATGTCGCGGAACACCTCGATCGGATGGGGCTTCAGCTCGAGGCTACGATCGAAATGAAGGACGCAACGCTTGGCGGGCTCGTGATGGCGCTCGGAATGACGACCCACTCCCATGTCTCGGGCCTCGTGCACGACACCGTCACGGCGTATGAGATCGTGACTGCGGACGGCGAACTCGTGAGAGCGACGCCGGACAACGAGCACTCCGATCTATTTCGGGCCCTGCCATGGAGCCACGGCACCCTCGGCCTCCTCGTGGCGCTCGAGATGCGCGTCATCCCGGCGTCGTCGCACGTCCGGCTGGCCTACCGGCCGTTCTATTCACTCGAGGCGTTCGCCAGCGAGTACGAACGACTGGCAACCGCCGACGACCCGCCCCACTTCATCGAGACGCTCATCTTCGGCAGGGACCGCGCGGTCATCATGGAGGGGTATCTGGCAAGCGACGCCGAGGTGCGGGCGGGCGAGCTGCCGGAGAACCCGATCGGCCGCTACTACAAGCCGCTTTTCTACAAGCACGTGGAGGGGATGCTCGAGCTCGGAGAAGGAGCGCGCCATGAAGAGCTCGTGCCGATGTACGACTACTTGATGCGGCACGATCGAAGCATGTGCATGTGCCTTGCGCAGCTCTTGCCCACCGCGAACGAGCCATGGTTCCGGTACACGATGGGCTGGATGCTCCCTCCCAATACGACGTTCCTGAAAGGCACGAGGCCCGAGGCCGAGCGCGAGAATACGATCCGGAAGCAGGTCTGGCAGGAGTACGCGTTTCCTGCGGAGCACTTCGCCGAGATGGTCGCGCACGTGGACGAGGCGTTCGAGATCTATCCGCTGCTCGCCTACCCATGCAAAGTCATCGACCATGGAGGCCTCGTCCGGCTCCCGCAGAACCGAGGCAAGCCCTACTCCGGAACGCCCGAGACCGCGGCCTTCCTCGACATCGGCGTGTACGGATTTCCTCAGCGCGTCCGCGATGGCGACGAGCAGTTCCCGGCAGTGACGAGAGTGCGCGAGCTCGAACGCAAAGCCCGTTCAATCGGCGGGTTCCTGCACACGTATTGCGACGTGTTCAGCACCGAGGCCGAGTTCTTGGAGATGTTTGACCACACCCTATGGCGTGAGATGCGAGCTCGATATGGAGCAGACGGCGTATTTCCGACGATCTACGAGAAGGTGAAGCCCGAAATGGATCCGCTTCAGTTTCTGGAAGAGGAGCGGTCCTGGTCGGATCAGAGGTCCAAGGCGCCCGACGCCGTGGACAACGCCTCTATGTCGCCACGCCAAAGTGGGTAGACTGCGCCAATGTACCGACTCCTCTTACTGTCCCTTCTTGTCACGCTGAGCGCCGCGTCGTCGTCAGCCCAAGCGCCTGCGGATAGCGACGCAGCGTTTCAAGAGTTTCTCGACGCGCTTCAGACGTCGCGCGAGTTCATCGTGAGCGCGACGGATGAAGACGGCACGGACCGAGCGGAGGGGCTGAGGCACCTCGTTCGACTGATCGAGATGCAGAACGCGCGAGCGACCGATGATCATGACGTCGCGAACCCACATGTCTCGCGCTGCCCAAGCCTCGTCTGCAAGCTTGGCTTCGACAACCCCGATTTCACGTACATCAACGTCTCGCCGATCAGCCCCGAGTACACGTACCGAGTGTTCGGAAAGCGAGGCACCGTCCCGTACATGAGCATGCAGATTTTCGACAATCCACTCGGGGGCACGGAGTTCATGACGTCCGAAGACCTCGTGGTGGACCCTGACGGAAGCTACGAGATCATCCTGAGCGCGACCGAACCCGACGCAGCCAGAAACTGGATGCGGCTGAAGGATAGCGCCTTCTTCTTCATTCTTCGGAACGGGTTCTACGATTGGAACAACGAGATCGAGGCGAGCGTGCAGGTCGAGGTGATCGAGGGTCCGATGAGCGGGCCAGTTCCACACCTCACGCCGGAGGCATTCGTCGTCGAGATGGCGGCACTCTCTCAACGACTGCGGACGCTCCCGCTCACCATGCGCGGGGCAAGCATGACCTGGCCGCTCAACGACCTGAACGACCCTGACCCCGGCGCCTTCGGTATCCCCGGCGCCGGCATACCCGAGGCCGTGAGCAGCGCGGGGCGGTATGAGCTGTCCACCGATGAAGCAATGATTATCGAGACGCCGATGCCCGACGTCGTGCACGGCGGCATCCAGCTCGGCAATTCGTGGGTCGAATCGATTGACTACCAAACGCACCAAACCTCACTCAACTGGTTTCAATCGGTTCCGGACTCCGATGGCATCGTTCGCTACGTGCTCGCGCACGACGACCCGCGCGTTCCCAACTGGCTCGATATCTCCGGGCACCCGAACGGCGGCATCTTCATGCGTTGGCAGAGCCCCACCGACGAGAACTATCCGGACAAGCCCACGGTCAAGCTCGTAGCGTTCGAAGACGTGGGTGAGAACCTACCGGCGGACCACCCGACTGTGACGCCCGCCGAGCGCGCCGATACTCTGCACCAGCGCTACCTCGCAGTGAACAAGCGCAGGAACCCGACGGGGCAGTTCGACGACGTCGCCGCGTCGATGCCGGAAGCCGGTGGTGGCGGAAGCACTGGGTGCGCGGTCGGCGGCTCGCTGAGCGGCACGACTTGGCTGCCCCTCCTCGCGCTGACCTTGCTCGCGCGACGCAGGCGCCGACGCCGACGCTGAGTTTCTCGCGCTCGCCCGTGGAAACTGCGCGTTAGTGCTCGCAAGCCCTTGCAATCGCGATGGTTTTCAGGGGGCTGCGTGTCCCCGAGTTTCGTCGGGGTGGGAGGGGGCTAGTTTTTGCATGTAGGCGACTACGAGTGCGGTGGTCCATCCGAACATGATGGTGCCGTTGGCTGCTTCGAACGATGCGAGGAGACGCCACTGTGAGCCGAGCGAAATGTCGCCGTAGCCGAGCGTGGTGAAGGTGACCATCGAGAAGTAGAGCGCCGTTTCGACGTCCGGGATTGCGTCGACACCGACGTAGACGAATGCCCAAAGAGTCGCATCGAGAACGGACACCAGGAACATGCCGCCGACGAGGCCCGATATCATGAGGGCCCGCCCAGTATGAGTCGTCCAGGGCCGGTACAGTCTCTTCAGAAAGTACAAGGCAGCGATGGTGCCGAGGGCATGAAGCATCGTGGTCCCAAGGACCAAGACCGAGCCTAGAAGTATCTCCAACGACATGTGAACGCTTTTCCCCTGTTGGCGGAGCTAGCGCAAGCAAGAGAAGCCGACTGGCGCAAGGGGCGGCGAGACCAAGGAAGAGCGTCCTTCTCGTGTGCGGCGCTGCCTTTTTGCTGTAGTTTCCGGCCATGGCCCGATGATGGCGTCTAGCCGCGGGCCGAGGCTCATAAATCGAGGGAGAGCGTTGGATGGATTCCTTTTCTGGCAAAACAGCGGTCGTGACAGGTGCGGCCAGCGGTATCGGGTTCGCGTTGGCCGAACGCTTCGCGAGCGAGGGCATGAAGGTAGTGCTCGCCGACATCGAAGAGGCCGCGCTCGACTCGGCGCTTGAGCGAATCAAAGCGAGCGGCGCCGACGCCATCGGCGTGGCAACCGACGTTTCGAAGGCCGCCGATGTAGCGGCTCTCGCGGAGCGAGCGAGAAGCGAGTTCGGGGGCGTACACGTGGCCTGCAACAACGCCGGGGTATTCGCGGGCGGCGTGCTCTGGGAAGAGAGCTTAGCCGACTACCAGTGGCTGATGGACGTCAACATCTGGGGCGTAATCCACGGGATCAGAACATTCGTGCCAATCATGCTCGAGCAGGACACGGAGTGTCATCTGGTCAACACGGCATCGATGGCCGGACTTTGCGCCATGCCCTTCGCTGGCATTTATCACATGACCAAACACGCCGTATTGGCGCTGAGCGAGTCGCTCTACCACGAGCTCGAGATGAGCTCGGACAAGGTCAAAGTATCGGTGCTCTGCCCGGAGCTCATCAAGACCGGCATCGGGAGCTGCGAACGGAACCGGCCGGAAGAGTATTCAAAGCCGGGCGACATCGTCGAATCAGACGCTCGCCAACTCGTCTTCGATAGCATCAACGAGGGCATGCAAGACGGGATCGACCCCTCGGTGATGGCCGATCGCGTTCTCGCTGCGATTCGCTCGGGGACGTTCTACGTCCTGTCCGAGGACGGCTGGCGCGATACTGCGAATCAGCGGCTGGACGACATCCGGGCAGGGACTAATCCTGTGCTCTGCCCACCTGTCTAATCAGCTCGGAAACGATCGAGGGGCATTATCGCGCTTGGCAGTCACCCGCTTCGAGAGTAAGAGCGGTCGCAAAGGCGATGATTTCGTACGAGAACAGCATCGTGATCGAAGCGCCGCTGAGTGAGGTCTTCGCTCTCCTAAGCGACTTCCGGAGGCTGCCTGACTGGCTGCTAGGCCTCATGGAGGTCCGCCACGTGATTGGCACCGGCGAGGGCCAGCAGTGCGAGTGGACATTCAAGATGGCCGGGATCTTGCTGCATGGCACAGCCGTCATCGTCGAGAGCGTCCCGAACGAGCGCTCCGTTCACCAATCGATTGGGATGCTCGCAGCGGTGTCGACGTTCACGGTCGAACCCCATGAAGGCGGCACCAAGGTATCGACCCACTTCGAGTACACGCTGCCTGTTCCTGTGCTCGGTCGTCTGGCGGAGCATCTGACCGTGCGCCGGATGGAGCGGGACCTCGGTGCCTCGCTCTTGAACCTCAAAGAAATGCTCGAAGGCTGAGGGCTGCCCGGCGCAGTCGCTTGTCGCTAGCGCGGGTCCCGTGCGATCAGTAGCGACAAGGGGCTCTTGTAGTACCGAGCAAACTCGTCTGGTTCCAGCGCGAGCAGGAGGGGAATGACCGCTTCCTCCTCGAGGTTCAGATGGGCGTCAAGCGTTAGGTCGTGTGCCGTGAGAGCACGCAGAACTGCGTTCCCCTCTGAACCCCGAGCGGGGTTCGCAGGGTCCGCGGGATGGGCGGACGCCTTGAACGCCTCCGCCACGGCATCCGCCCGCGAATGGAGCTCGAGATGACCAGTGCGCGCATTGTCGAGTGACACGCCCCAGCGGTGCTCGAGATAGGGATAGAGCTTTTGCTCCTCGTAGGCCTCGTGGCTACGCATCGCCGCAATCCAACGGTCGAAGAGCGAATGGAGCCCGACGAGCTCCTCTTGGGCCGCTTTGTCGATCAGATGGCGACTCACCCTGCGAAAGTTGGCGTGCGATCCAAGCAAGAGAGCCTGGGTTGGAAACCTCGGATGGGCTGTCCACTCCGCGCGGGGAATGCTTGGCACCGTGGCGATGGCGTTCATGGCGGCTTCCTTTCAACGAAAGAGGCCACCTACCCTCAGTCCGTCTTCCGACTCGTCAAGGCTTACTCGGTTGGGGGAACAATGTTCCGCCCTTGGTTACGCCTCTCAGGCAGGAGGTGAACGAAAATGGGATTCTACAATCGCTACATCATGCCGAGATTCGTCGATTTCGCGTGCGGAATGTCGATGCTCACAGAGCAACGGGAGCATGTGGTTCCGGCCGCTGAAGGGACCGTCTTGGAAGTCGGGATCGGCTCTGGGCTCAATCTCCCGTTCTATGACCCGACCCGCGTGGAGCGCGTCATCGGGGTGGAGCCAGACGAAGGCATGTGGAAGCGCTCCGCAAAGCGGCGTGCTGACGCCCCGGTCCAAGTGGACCGAATCCCGCTCTGCGGGGAAGCGATCCCGCTCGATGACAACTCGGCTGACACGGCGCTGATTACCTATTCGATGTGTACGATCAAGGACCCCGTCGCCGCACTTCGCGAGATGCGACGGATCCTGAAGCCAGGCGGACGACTGCTGTTTCTCGAGCATGGCGCGTCGAGCGAAGCCTCGGTTCGGAAATGGCAGCGCCGCATCGACCCGATCTGGAAGAGGCTTGCAGGTGGCTGTCATTCCGGCCGGCCGATCGTCGACTATGTCCGCGATGCGGGATGGCAGATCGAGCACCTCGAGCAGGGCTACATCCGAGGTCCGAAGGTGCTGGCCTACGAATACCGAGGCTCGGCATTCGCGTCATCGAACTAGGCACCGAGCAAGCGGGGCGGCCGAGTACCGAGTGCCCTCGGAACAGTCCATATTCGAGCCCATGGCCGAACCCGCTCTCTATGACGTAGCAATCGTAGGCGCAGGCCCCGCCGGAGCGACGGCGGGGTACTTCCTCGCCTCCGGTGGCAAGCGCGTCGCGCTTCTCGAGAAGGCAACGTTCCCACGAGACAAGCGTTGCGGCGATGCCTGGTGCGAGCCCGCGCTCGACATACTCGAGGAGATGGGCGTCATCCAAGAACTCGAAGCCGAGGGCGCTGTACAATGGGTGCGCTCGGGTGGCCTCGTATCTCCGTCCGGGCTGAGCTTCACCAGTCCGGATCAGGGCGTGCGGGAGAGCGCTCCCCGGGTGGCTGCGATTCGCAGAATGGTGTGCGACGAGCGAATCGCGCGCGCCGCTGCCCGCGCAGGGGCGGACCTCATCGAGGGCGCAGCGGTGGTAGACGTCGCCTCGAGCGATGAGCGCTGGACGCTTCGCTGCAAGGACGGGCGGCGCTTCTCGGCGCGATGTCTGATCGCCGCGGACGGCGCGAAGAGCAAGATCGCTCGCATGCTCGGGGTCGTGACCACGGGTGCGAACAGCGTGGCGAGCCGGCAGTACATCAAGGGCGGTACTCACAACTTCACGAGCGACGGAGTCTTGCTCTATCCGCCCTACGTTCTGCCCGGCTACGTCGCCCTATTTCGGCATTCAAACGGCGATATCGACCTCGGCTGCTACGTTCTACCGGGCGGCCGGGTACCACAGACCGAGCTGAAGTCGCTCTTGCAGACCCGCGTCGCCGAGGACCCGTTCGTTCGAGAAGCCCTCGGTGATCACGCCGAACCTCTCGAACCGGCGGGCCTATCCCCGCTCAGACTCGGCGGCGAACCACGAACCCACGGCGAGCGACTGATCGTGCTCGGCGACGCAGCGGGACAAACCGACCCCCTGACCGGGGAAGGAATTCACACGGCGATGGTCGCCGCGAAGCTCGCCGCGGGAGTTCTTCACGAAGCCTTCGGGGAAGGCGACCTCTCGGCCCGACGACTCAGCGCGTACCATCGGGCCTGGATGAAAGACTTCGGCCGAGATTTTGCGATTTCAGCCGCCGCCGGCCGGGCCATCAACCGCTTCCCGATGCTGCTCGATACGGCCGTGATCGCCGCACAACGCCATGGTGCGGCTTTCATGGACCAGTTCGGCGCAGCGATGACGGGGGTAGAGCCGAAGTCGCTGTTCCTCTCGCCTCGAATGGCGCTCCCGCTCGGGGCAGCACTCCTCCGACTCGCGACGAGCGGCAGCGCCGGCAAGTACAGCCTCGGCCCAGGCGCCGAGTCCCGTCACGACTTCAGTTTCGCCAACAACGCCGTAGGCGCCAGCGCCCTCACTTGATGAAGAGCATCTCTCGGTACTTCGGAAGGGGCCAGTACGCGTCGGCCACCTCGGTTTCGAGAGCGTCCGCATGCATGCGAACCTTGTCCATGAGACTTCGAAGCGGCCCAGCGCAGTACTTCATGTGTGCCTCGGTCGACTCGAAGTGATCGTTCGCTAGCGCCTCTTCGAGCTGAGCGACGGTCGCCATCATGGCGTTGGTTTCCTCTGCGATCTTCTTGATGCCGGCAGGCTTCAACTCCACACCGAGGTACGAGGCGCTGTTGACCGTGGCGGCCAAATTCGAAACGTAGGACATCGTCGCCGGGTAGATGACGGTCTTGGCCAACTCGACGACGAGCTTGGCCTCGACACCGATGGAGAGGATGTATTGCTCGGCGTAGACCTCGTATCGGCTTTCGAGCTCGACCGCGGACAAGACGCCTGTGCGCTCGAACAGATCGATTATCGACTGCTCCTTCAGCACCGGCAGGGCATCGGCCGTCGTGGGAAGGTTCCGCAGGCCACGCTCCTCGACCGCCGCCACGTGCCACTCCTCGGCGTAACCATTTCCGCCGAAAACCACGTCGCCGTGCTCGCTCATCAGCACCTGCAGAACGGCAGCGACGGCGGCGGCTTTCGTTTTTCCGCTCGACAACTCCGCTTCTAGCTTCTCCGCGATCCAGTCGAGGGAGTCCGCGAGCATCGTATTCATCGCTACGAGCGGGCCCGAAACCGACTGCGACGAGCCGACCGCGCGGAACTCGAAACGGTTGCCGGTGAAGGCGAACGGTGAGGTGCGATTGCGATCGCCCGGGTCTCGTTGGAACGGCAAGATCTGCGAGAGACCGAGGTCCATCATGCCACCGTCGTTCGAAACCGAGACATTACCGTTCTTGATGTCGTTGAACACAGCCTCGAGTTGATCGCCGAGGTACACCGAAAGAATCGCTGGCGGCGCCTCGTTCGCGCCAAGACGATGGTCGTTGGCCGCGGAGGCGATGACTGCGCGCAGCAGCGGTCCGTAGAGATGCACGCCACGGATGACCGCACCGCAAAAGAGCAGGAAGTTCAGATTGTCGTGCGGCGTGCTCCCCGGATCGAGGAGATTGCCCTGCGTGGAGTTACCAATCGACCAGTTCACGTGCTTGCCCGAGCCGTTGAGACCGGCGAAGGGCTTCTCATGAAGCAAGCAGACAAAGCCGTGCTCCAGGGCGGTGGTCTTCATCGTCGTCATCATCAGCTGCTGATGATCGGCTGCGACGTTCGCAGCCTCGAAGTAAGGCGCCAATTCGAACTGCCCTGGCGCGACCTCGTTGTGATGAGTCTTGGCCGGGATGCCGAGCCTGAAGAGCTTGTCTTCAAAGGCTTGCATGAAGACCTGAACGCGCTCCGGAATCGCGCCGAAGTAGTGGTCATCGAATTCCTGACCCTTGGGCGATGGCGCGCCGAAGAGTGTGCGTCCGGCAAGAAGGAGGTCGGGCCGGCTGTTCGCGAAATGGGCGTCGATGAGAAAATACTCCTGCTCCGCGCCGCAGCTCGAGTTGAGCGGAGCGATGTCCGTCTCGCCCATCAGGCTCAGCACCTTCTGCGCGGCTCGGTCCATCGCCGCGTTCGACCGGAGCAGCGGGATCTTCTTGTCGAGAGCCTCACCGGTCCACGACATGAAGACGCTCGGAATCATGAGCGTCGCACCGTTTGGGGTCTGCATGATGTAGACCGGACTCGTCGGGTCCCAGGCAGTGTACCCGCGCGCGGCCGCTGTCATGCGCAGGCTGCCGTTCGGAAACGACGAACCATCGGGCTCACCCTTGATGAGAAGGCTCCCGGTAAACTCGGTGATGGCGTTGCCATCCGAGTTGGTCACGATGAAGCCATCGTGCTTCTCCGCTGTGATGTTCGTCATGGGGTAGAAGATGTGCGAGAAGAACTTCACGCCCTTGCCGAGCGCCCAATCCTTCATGGCAGCTGCGACGATGTCCGCCGTCGAAGGGTCGAGCGGAGCACCCGTATGCACCGTCTTCTTCATTTCCTTGAAGGCCTTCTTCGAAAGGGCGTCCTCCATGGTTGCCAGATTGAAGACGTCGCAGGCCCAGATCTCGCTTAGCGGCCCAGGCGTCGGCCCAGTGGGTACCTCAGTACGATTGGTGACTTCGTTAATCGCTTGTAGCCGAGTCTCGTTGCCGCTCATGACCATGCCTTCTGTAGGGAGATCGCCTCATGACGATCGATGCGGGGACCCTACGATCGTCAGATTTCCGGAAGGTGGATACGGCGTTTCCGTCGTGTGAAACGAATCACGGCTCGTCCCCATGCCCGGATCAGAGCGTTTGGGAGGCCTCCGTTCCCTCGGCAAGCATCCCCGAGTGACGGCCTCGGTGACACCTACGCTTTGACCTAAGTATTACAATTCCTTCGACGTCGAGGCCTTAGATTGGGTCCATGGCAATGAGGGCCAAGTCGACGCACGCTCCCAATCGTCTGGTGGACCGGCTGGTGCATCACGGGGAGATCGATTCGTTTCGCGAGCTATGCGAGCGCGTCCTGACCCCCAGCACGCGGTATTTGGTTCTGGATCTGGACCGAACCATTCACCTCGGCCGCGACCTCGGCCAGGACCTTGGTTGGGAGCTGTGTGCCTACGAGGGCTACGGGCAAGAGCGCTTCGAGGAGATCGAAGACCGGCAAGAGAGCGGGCGATTCCTCCTCGACTTGGACCATCCGGGCAAGACCGCCCGCTACCTGGCCCGCAGCGTGAAAATCTGGGCATGGCCTGGCGCGTACTATGGTTTTTGGGGGAAAGCTGCGGCGCGGCTCGACTGGCTGCGAAGGCGAGGTTTTCGCCATTTCATCGCCGATCCAGTTCGCGCGGCGCAGCGCGTGCCTCAGATGACCCTGCTTCGACACCTCGAATCGACGCCTCATCCTGTCCTTCGGCGGCTCGCTCAGCATGTATGGGAACGACACCAGCCCGATCAGGTGATCGACCGCGAGGACCTTGCCTGGGTTCGCACCCGATGGCCCCAAGTGGAGGTGGTTTTGAGCAGCGCGTCGCCGATGCCGACGGTCGAAGTCGCAGGCGAGGCGCTCGGTGTGGACCACATTCACTACTCGACGCTCGAACGCATCAATAGCGGCGAAGCCAAGATCGAGCGCCTTCGTGAGCTGTGCCCTGACGTCGGGCACCCTGACGTCGAGGTCGTGGGCATCAGCGACACGAGTCGCGGCGAAGACCACTGCTGGGCGCAGTATTTCACACGCGTGGTCGACATCAACAGTCCAACTCCGTTCCCGGCGATCGTATCGAGCGACTCTCCGCTCCTCGAGGTCCACTCGGCGACACTGCTCACTAAGCGTGAGCGCGCGCGACGAGCCGCGGGGGATACACAGTACCTCGACCCACGTCGAGAGAAGTTGGCGCTCCCGCAGGTGAAGCGCGAGCTGAGGCGCGAAGATCTCGAGCGCCGTGTCGGCTGGGTGCTCAGGCGCGTCAACGCATTGGGTTCATTGCCCGGTCAGCACGCGGGGGACATCGCGTACCGGCTCGCGGTACTGCAAGAAGCTTCCACCAGCTTCGTTCGCGCCTAGGGCGCCGCATCGAGGCGAGCGCGTTGCGCGCCTGAGACGTCAAAACACTTGGAAGTACCCACACGCCGGGTTTAGATAGGTCCCATGAGAGCTTTGACCCTCGCGTCGCTCACAGCTTGGATCGCGTCTGCCGCAACGCCCGCCTTTGCGTCGGACAGCTGCACGATCATGTATGATCTCGACGTCGCGTTTCACGTGTCGGATACAGACTTCGGAAAGGGCGATGCGGCAGTTCCGGTCTCCGGCTCGGTTCTCATCCAGTACCCACAAGACGAGAACGGCGAGGTCGTGGACGGCAAGGTGAGGGTGCTCCACTTCGCCATGTACGAAAATTTCGTCGTGGACTCCCTCGTAACCGTCACGACGCATGTGCACCACTTTGCGCCAACCTGTAACGGCGAGAGCAAACCAAGCTGGCGACAACCAGGGGATCCGGGGTTTCCGAAGGTCTGCGAGTACCGGGGCAACCGACGAGCCGTCGCAGTCGGTTCCCTTCGACGGGACGCAGGAAGCATCGAATGGGAAAAGTGCAAAGCCGCCAGCACGTATTGGTCGAAGGATCGCAATGCCTACACGACCGAGGAGAAGAGCCGGGGCAAGGGTTGCCTCGGCGACATGTACGCGGTGGGCAACGTCAGATGCGATGGACGACTCGGGTGCCGAATGGGAAGGCTCAACCGCGGCGACAATCCGATCAATCTCGAGTGGAGCCAGCCCTTGATGCCCGGGCCCCCGGGCACTCCGGCCGAGCTCTCGATCTCTCAGGACCTCGCCTCGATCCGCTCTCCGAAGCCTAAAGCCGGAGGCAAAGGCTCTTACAACCTGCCCAGCGGCTCCCCGAGCCGTCTCTGGTTTTCGTTCCGCGGAACCCGCAGCTCCGAGAGCGCGCTCACCACTTGCCGCGGATACTAGGGCGCTGAGTCCGGGCTCGGCGCCTCTTCGATGTCGCCTTCGAGCGCATCGAGGTCGAGCTCCTCATCGTCGCCTTCGAGCGCTTCGAGGTCGAGCTCCTCATCGTCGCCTTCGAGCGCATCGAGGTCGAGCTCCTCATCGTCGCCTTCGAGCGCATCGAGATCGAGCCCATCGCCCCCTTCTAGGGAGTCGAGATCGAAGTCGTCGCCGTCCTCTTCGAGCGCTTCGAGGTCGAAGCCAATGTCCTCCTCCGGATTGTCGCCGCGGTCACCGAGGTTCACCGCGTTCGTCTCCACCATGTTGGGCAGCCAGGTCGAGAGCGCCGGCACGTACGTGACGATGATCAGCGCGATACCGAGAAGACCAATGAACGGAAGCACGGAACGGTAGAGCTGCGTGATTGGTTTATTGAACCGGAAACTCGAGATGAAGAGATTGAGGCCGACCGGGGGCGTCATGTACCCGATCTCGAGGTTGAGTAGAAAGACGATACCGAGATGGTAAGGGTCCACGCCGAACCTGAGCGCGATCGGCACGATGAGCGGGACGACCACCACGATGGCGGAGAAGATGTCCATCAGCATGCCGACGCCGATGAGGAACACGTTCAACGCGATGAGGAACATCACCTGCGAAGTGATGAAGCCTTCCATCGCCTCGAGGATGACCATCGGGACGCGGGCCTGAATCAAGAAGGCAGTGAAGCCGATCGCAGTGGCGAGGATCGCCAAGATGGCGCCAACCAGCGTCATGGACTCTCGGATGATGCGCGGAAGGTCTTTGCGGAAGCCCACGTCCCTGTAGATCCACACCTCGATGACGAGCGTATAGATCGCCGTGAACGCCGCGGCCTCGTGGATGCGAAGGAGGCCGCTGTACATGCCGCCGAGAAGCGCAACCGGAAGCAGCGCTTCCCATTTGGCCTCCCAGAGTGTCTTGAACGCCTCTCGCTTCTCGAACTTGGTGCGCGGCATCTTGTGTTTGATGCCAGTGGCAGAGCTGTAGATCGCCAGCGCTGCGACGGTGATGATCCCAGGGATGAGCCCGGCGAGGAAGAGCTTCTCGATCATGATCCCAGCGACGACGCCGTAGATGATCATCGGAACGCTCGGCGGGAAGAGAAGCCCGAGGGAGCCGCCGGTGGTGACCAGTCCGAGCGAGAAATTCTCGTCGTACTTGTCCTGGATGAGAGCCGGGTAGAGAAGACCGCCGATGGCAACGATCGTGATTCCGCTGCCGCCGGTGAAGGTCGTGAAGAAGGCGGACGCAACCAGGCAGACCATCGCCAAGCCGCCCGGCATCCAACCCAACCAGGCGCGGGAGAGCTTCACCAAGCGGTGCGGGGTGCCGCTCTCGGCAAGCACGTAGCCTGCGAACGTGAAGAGCGGGATGGTGACGAGGAGTGGCGAATCGGCGAATTTCTCGCTGAAGACATCGTTGGCGGTGCCGGTGATGCTCGTGTCGGCAAGGGCCCCGAAGAGCAGCATCGATGCGGCTCCGAAGATCGCGAACAGCGGTGAGCCGAGGATGGCGAGCGCGACGAGCAGGATGATCCACATGGTATCCATGGCTCAGCCCTCCGCTTCCTGGCCACTTGTGTAGTCCTTCGTGATGAAGGTGGCGCTGGCGGCGAGGGCTCGACTCATGAACCGGATGGCCATGAAGATGAACATGGCAGGGACGATGAGCTGAAGTGCGACGTCGGGGGTGGACATCTGAGCCCCAAACACCTCGAGCCCGCTTCGTAGCGCGCAGAAGATGCTGGGCTTCGAGAGGCCCGTGTCAGCCAACACCTGTGCCGAGGCCTGGCAGATGTGAATCATCTCGTCGGAGGGCCCGAGCACCGAATACTCGAGCGGAATCTCCTTGGCGTTGTTGAGCACCGAGAGCCAGAAGACGCGACCGAGGTAGAAGCAGGTCACCGAGGAGAAGACACAAACGATGGCCCGAATGAGTTGCTTACCTGCCGGTGGCGCGATTCGGGGAAGCACGTCGATGGCGATGTGCTTCTCATCGTAGGTCGAGAGCGAAGCCCCGAAGAAGGCGAGCCAGAGCGTGCCCTTCTGCAGAAACGAATCGGCCCACTCCATTCTTTCGAGAACGAGGTTTGCCCACTCGAAATCGAGATTGGTCAGGTTTCGGAGCGCCGCCTGCATGGCTGCGACCAAAATCATCAACAGCAGGACCGCCGCCGCGATGGTGGCTTCACCACGCGCGAGGTTCCTGTCGATGCGGCGGATGTACTTCACTATTCGTCCCCCGCTGCCGCGATGACGGCGTCGAGTAGGCTCTCTGGGTAGATGCGTCCGGTGAGCCGCTCGCGTACCTGAGCGCCCGCATCATCCCACTCGGCCTGGTGTTCACTTGTGTCCACGGCGGTGATGCCCCGCTTTAGCACGGTCTGGTACGAGCGGTCATCGTCTCGGCGAATCGACCTGTTGAGCGCGATGTGCGCTCGGCGGGCGGTGTCTATGAGGACCTTTTTGTGTTCGTCGCTCAGCGCCTCGAACTTGTCCTTTCGGATGATCGTAGCCCCGACGATGATCCCGCTATTCTGGGCCGACACGTACTTGAGGCGCGTGTACCATTGGAGGGCAACGGCCGCGAGCGCGGACGCCGGCAGCGTATCGACCATCTTCGTTTGAAGCGCCGGGTAGACCTCTGGGACGCCCAAGCGAACGGGATTCGCCCCGACGACCTTGAGGAACTCGGTGAAGATGAGGTCGTCCTTCCAAGCCCAAGGCCGGAACTTCTTGATGTCGGAAGGGCGCTCGATCCGCTCCATCGAAAAGAGGCGGGTCTTCCCCACGTCACCCCAGCCGAGCAAGGTGTAGCCTTCCTCATCGAACATGCCTGTGAAGCGTTCGCTCAGCGCATCGCGCACCCGGTCGAGCTCGTCGTACTCCGTGAAGACGCCGGGGACGGACAAGACGAGCACCTGCCGCACGACTTGGCCGAGACCCGTCGTGGTGAGCGCCGCGCCATCCATTTGACCGGCGCGCATCTTTCGAACGAAGTCGCGCTCGTCGCCCTGACTCCCGCCCGCATAAAACCGAAGGCTTAGCGTCTTGTTCGTCTGTTTCTGAATCGTTAGATTCCAGGCATTGAATACGCGCATCCAAGAGGAGCCGCTCGGCGCCAAGGTAGCGATCCGGAGCTCCGTCATCGCCTGGGAATCGGCAGGCGGCTGAGCCGAACCGGGCAAACAAAGCGCGGCGACGGCGAGGGTCACCGTGAATGCAAGACGTGGTTTCATTTGCCTAGAGAACGCGTACCGAGGGGGCCTCGGAGAA
>Ga0316189_10003125_pt1 | contig 16095 bp, 14 predicted proteins | sample LowCovwburrow_MG_FD_204930 | JGI IMG/M metagenome (GOLD analysis project Ga0316189, IMG submission 204930) | Coastal sediment microbial communities from Maine, United States - Lowes Cove worm burrow | ecosystem: Environmental > Aquatic > Marine > Coastal > Sediment | place: USA: Maine... | reverse complement strand
CAGTTAAAATAGACCAGAAATACAAAAAATGAGGTCAAGGGAGACGTCCAGAACCTCATCAATTTACCCACTAGAAACTATCTTATTTTGACCCGAAAAATTGTCTAGACAAAGGGGACCACTTTAGATTGCATCTTCCTCATGAATGAGCTGTTTTTGAGCGACCAAAATATTATTTATAGAGTTTTCTACTAGATAATTCATTGTTTTGAGTGGTTTAGGATGTAGTTTTTGGGTGGAACTGTATAGATAATGTTTATTATTTATAGAGATAGCCCTTAATAAAATTCACACGTAGCACTCAAACATTTATAATCTTCATACTCTACAAGGCAGGTATAATTGGTTTTAATCATTGCTCCAAAACCATTTTGCGACTCCACAGAGCTTTCGATGATGTATTGGTTGTATCCAGCATAACGAGTGACCTCTTTATAACTTTCAAAGGGAAACTTTGCACTACTTGGACTCTTTAGTAAGCTTTCTACTTGCAGCCGAGCACAAGTGTGAGCTTCTAATTTATTTTCACCACTCCCATAAGCTTCTGCTGCCGCTTCTTCAGCTTTTCGCTGAGCTGCCTTCTCTTCTAGCTCAGCTTGTTTTTTCAAGCGCTCTTCCTCCTCTTCCGGGGTTTCTTTTCTGGTGATTTGAACACTGGTTTCACTTTGCTTATGTTCATTTTTAGCAATCACATTAAAAGTATTTTTAGGTGAATCAAGACTGAGCATGAACTGATAAACAGAGGAATCACTTTCACCCTGAGTCATAACCCCTTGTCCTTCGACAGTAACACTTGTGGTATCTTCGGCCTGTAACTTTAATTCATAGTCTAGAGAAGTATCTGAGACGCTTTCAGGGCTAAGTAGAATAAATGAAGGAGTAGGGTAGTTCTCTATGTCATACTGCTGTAAATTGATTCCAAATGAAACGATGGCGATTAGAAGGCCGGCCACACTTAATCCAGTCCTTGTTTTATGCATCTTAAATTTTGAAAGCCGATTTTCAAAGAATTTCTCATTTTTAAGGGGGTGAAGCCATACTCCAATTAGCAGAAGTAAAAAGCCAAGCCATACTTGATAGGGGTTGGTCGGTGTGAAATAGAAGATGAGAGCATAACTCCCCACAAAGAACCAGAAGATGCCCACGAGCCATAGTCTTTTCTTTTTGGAGGAGGTGTTTTTTGAGGTCATGATTTTTTTGTTAAAAAATAAAAAAGGACACCGGGTGCGCAACGCAGATTGCAAAACCCGAAGGTCTCCCAATTGTGAAGTTCCGGTGCCCATCTCTACTCACAAGTGAGAAGACGGACAAAGAACTTCGGGTTCAAAAATCTGTGTTGCGCAGACGAATTATATCTCTAGACACGAGGAATCACAACTCTAAATGCCTTAAAAAAAGCCTAACTGAGCTGATGAAAACATAAATTCAATGCTAAAATATGCTATTTCCCTATTATGCCATTATGAATGGTATGTTATAGTTTAAATGTCTTTAATTAGGCCTAAACTCTAAATTTTTTGTAATAGTAATTTAAAAAACTAATGCGGACACAAGTCTTATTGTCGATTAAGCCTGAATTTGCCAACAAAATATTTGAGGGTTCAAAAAAGTATGAGTTCAGGCGGGCACTGTTCAAAAGCAAGAGCGTCAAACGAGTTGTAGTTTACGCCTCCTCACCAATACAGAGAGTCATTGGGGAATTTGAAATTGGCGGCATAATCACTCAGAAAAAAAATAAAGTTTGGGGGGCGACCAAACAGCACTCCGGAATAGAGAAGGATTATTTTGATGAATACTTTGAGGGAAAGGACGTGGCCCATGCTATAAAAATAGTAAACCCAAGGAGGTATGACTCACCGCTTTGTTTGAGTGATTTCAATATTAAAACCGCACCTCAGTCGTTTGTGTATCTTGACTGAGAACCATCTTGTTTAACTTTTTTAAGTTAAGCATTGGCTTTTTTGTCAATTCGCTTTATATAATTCTCCAGTGAGGTAATAGCGAATGGTTTGAGTGAGGGTACAATCTTTACGCTCCATCATTTTCCTGATGGCCATTTTGCTTTTTCCAGTCAATTCAACGGCTAATTCCATTTGATACTTAGCCTTATAAGAAGGGCGTTTTTTATGAGTCATGTCTTATAGACTAAGGGGTTGATACGACATATTCGTAGAAATAAAAGCCCCCCACCTCTGTTGGCAGGGGGCTCAATGTTGCTAATCCAAAATTGGATCAGACTGAAAACCGGGATCCTCGACTACGATCTTAAGATCGATCGTTTGCTTTGGGCCAGTTTTGCGGATGTATTTAGGCGCACCATCTACTTTAATAAGCTTAGGCTCGTCTAGCTTAGATCCGACTGATAGCAGCTTCATGATCAGCTCTTTAGAAATTACACTGGTTGGTATTCTAATAACAATGTAACCCGCATTCACAAGTAAGTAATTCTTTCGTTTATCACGCCGAACATTCTTATCGATCTCCACATGATGGAATGTGCTATCTACTTCAAGCAGTATCTTGATGCCGTTATTCTGAGGGTGATGAACAAGAAAGTCCACAGGCATGGAATCAAATTGTGATTCAATACCCTGTTGCTTTAAATAAAAATCAACAGAATATTGACTATTGTAAGTAATTCCCAACTCATCTAGGACTTGCTCCATTTTCAGTTCCGCCTTGGTCGCTGAACCCTTCATAGATCGTTTCCTCGCTTTAGTAATTCGACTATTTATTCTAGATTCTAGCTTCATTTTACCGCCCTTCTTCCTATTCCTTACTCGCTTAGCCTCTTTTTCCTGCTGCTGCCTCTTCCGTTTCGCTTCCATGGTCTTTTTGCGCTTCTTGGGCCCCTCTTTGGATCTCTTGCTATATGTATCCTCCTTCGTCCACTCTATACCTAGCCAACGCTTCAGTAGGCGCTTAATAGTAGTATAATGGCAACCGCTCAATTTACTCATCTCCTTCAGCAATAATTTCTCATCATACCAAGCTTTAAGTTGCTCTGGAGTAAGATTCTTATCGCCCTTCTTAAATTTAAGAGTATCTGGCTTTTTAATGCCGTATTTACTAAGCCCCTTCCTTATCTTGCTCTCAGAAATTCCATACTCGACTATCATTTGCTCGAGTGATTTATTCTGATTGATATAGTTTTCTGTCAAAAATTGCTCACTCAAGGGCGCTTTAAACTCGGGATTGAACTCTTTTTTGGGTCGTTTTATGCCTAATTTATTGAGTTGATACCTTACTTTCCCTTCATTCACATTAAGAATCTTAGCAATTTCAGACATTGTTTTGCCTTCAACAAGATAAAGTTGATTTAAATAGTGCTTATTCATAGTTAATATAAAGTTTAAAAATTAAAAACATCCACCCCTCCACAATGGAGCGGTGAAATAGAAATAATAATGTTGTCCTCAGTAATTTAGAGGACGTCTTGGCCGGATCTTTTCTCAGTCACAATATATATATTTGATACAGTGAACCCAGGGTAGGTAGTTGTATCATCAGTTACAGCAGGACTGGCTATGATAGGTAGTTTCCCTACCATACTTTGATAAAAGACCACATCCGTTCCAACTGTCAAGTTGTCTACTCCTTGGTTAATGTTCACACGTACGTCACCAAGTAAGTATTGGTTGATTGCTCTCTTCATCGCGTATGATACGTAGATATCCGTAGGCTTAGCTCCGTATGTATTTAGGATGTTTGCAATCTCTGCTTCGATTAGATCAGGTCTAAATCCTAGAGCATTGTTGTTGTCATCTGTTACGTTAGTAGTAATCAGAGTAGATAGTCCATCAAATTGAAGTGGGTCATTACCATTGTTACCAGTGATAATAAGACTTTCTTCATCTTGAATTACTTCACGCATTGCTACTTCTGTTTGTTCAGATTCTTGTTCTAAGAAACTTTGACCAGCAGCAAGCATACGGTCAGTAATACTTTTTGTTTTACCGAGTTCACGGTATACAGCACTACGTCTTACATAAGAGGTAGCGTCTTCAGTAGGAGTGGCGCCTTCAGCGAATGGAGCGTTACCTACACCCATGGCAGTCATCACGTTCCAAGAAGCGGCAAGACCACTACCTTTTTTACGTGCTAAACGATCACGGATTGGGGTGTCTTTTTCAGCAAGACGGTTGACAAAGCTAGAGAGGTTTTCACGTACTAGGATTGGTCCAGCTACGTAAGCAGGGGTTGATAGTACTTTCTGCACATTCTCTAGTGTTAGATGGAAGCCTGTGGTGTTAAAGAGCAATCTGAAATTTGAAGAAGGGCATTAAATCTGCCTAGGGCGGCAATCGGGCTCGTTTATTCATCATCTTGAGCGTTAGATAATATTTTTTGAACAACGGCTAGGTAGATCTCTGTATTTTCGCTTTCGTCATTGTTAAATATGATTTCGATTTTTAACCCAGTATTTTTCAACTCGTTTTCCATAAAAAAGTGTTCAATCTTTATTGAATCACCAATGGCATCAAAAATACCCCCTAGATAAAATCAAAATTATTTAGGGTCTTTTTTTTAAAAAACTTACTTACGAGGCTTTACAAGTCAAAGTATTTATGAAACTGCTCGATATCTTTTCTGAGACTCTTTGCGTTGTAAGCTGTCTCAGGCTTATTCCCTAGAATTTTCTGCGCCTTTTTAACCAGGTTGTCTAGTTCTGATTTCTTAATTCTTTTTGGGTATTTTTCTTTCAAGAGCTGGTATTCAATGGAAAGTTCATATTTCTCATCAAAAAAATCCATAGGCCTTTCTCTTTCGCGCTCCATGTCTCTACAATTCAGCCCTTTCGTATTTTTTGTTTTAAAAAAACCGCTTATTAGTGAATTATAATCTTCAATTTTTTTATACAAATACCTGAGTGAATCTCTATTCAAAACTTCATTAATAACGATTTGTATTTCAGGTTTACCATTTTTTCTATTCATATAAGGATAAAACTCAAATGTACTTATTGGAATGAAATCACCATAAATACATCTAGATACGAGATGGTATTCTAAGTTTATCTTAAAATGATCGATAATTTCTTTTTTGATATAATCCATTACCCACAACTCCAGATCATTTAAATTCTGCCCATTGAATTCATTTTTTACGAATCTGACTTTTGAATTTTTTTTGCTACCAATTTGCCAAATTACTGAATTCGCCGCATGCGTTGAATCTATCAAATACTCATCCTTATTTAAACCCATAGCTTCACGCACTTTTTTTGCCCGCTTGCTTGAGTTAATTATTTTATGCAGTCTTCTTTTTTCTATTTCTCTTTTTTTAGTTGAGCCATTCATAAGCTGGCTATTTAAAGTTGATTTTTAAATTTTATTCGTCATCCAGCACTAAAAGCAAATAAATCTCTCTTGGATGACTGTGAGCGTTTTCAATATCAGCTACGGTAGCCCATTCATTTTCTTTAACCTCAGTTCTAACCTCAGCGTCTTGTGGCATCAATGCTAGTTTTTTCATTAAATCAGACACTTTCATAAGCAACTATTTTTTTATGTTCTATTAAGCTAATTTTAAGCTGTGTACTTTAAAAAGTAAATTAGCTTTTCCGCAGATCAAAAACGAACAAAAAATACTTGTGTTGGCTGCCCGCCGTGGTGGAAGCAGAGTCGAAATAAGCTAAACGATCTGTGCTTCCAGACACCAGTTTTTCAGCTTATTTTATGATTCGGTTACTCTGAATGATCTGGCCAATACTTAAAACATTCGAAACAGCCTTGTTTCCAGAGCTAACAATTTGAACGCCATTCGGCAGCCCAGAAAAATGACCCGTGGGTACAGCTAAGGCGCTTGTTTGAGGGGCTATATTGGCAATCACAGGCAATCCCGCCGTGGCATCAAAATAAGGCTGACCATCGATGGGCTTAAGTGTTTCACATTTTTTAAATTGACCCGCATGATCAAGTGGCATGATGATTCCATCGTACCCATTCTCAATCACCCCCCTAAAAACATTGCTCATTCTATCTCTTGCTTTATCGGTTTCTTCTACACACCGCTCCCAATCTCGTAAACCCTCTAAAACACCGCTTAAAAACTGACCAGGATTGCCTTGAGCAAATCGCTTAGCCTGCTTGCTGTAATGGTCATGCATTTGACCGATAATGACGGAGGCAAGCGTTCTGCTCCAAATCGCTTTGAAAAAGGGCTTTTTCCAAGGTCCCGACTTTATACTAGCGGCGATTCTGGCGCCAATGGCTTGACCTGAGATGTGCATGAGTTCGGCAGCTTCGAAATCACCAAAGCGCTCCATTCTATCAATGGCAAACCCACCATCTCTCAAAATTTGAACCCCTTTATCCAGTGCATTAGCATTGTCAGCATTGAGATTTAAGTTTCCAAATTCGTCTATCAGAAGTAAGCGCTTGTTTAACGCTCCATTCTCGAAGCCCAAAGCTTGAGAAATTAAACTTAAATCATCAACATACTGAGAGGCCAAGCCCACTCTGCCAAAATTGATTAGACCTGCGGGATCGTCAAACATAGGGGGTTTGTGACCCTGAATCCATTCTTGGCTGTAGGGCAGCATGAGTCCGCAGGTGTCTGAATTGTAAACCATCGGAGCTCGAGCGGAGCCAGCGGCATCACTGGTCAAATGAATGCCCCCTAGTAGTCTGGCTGCAACGGCCGCCCCTGCAGAGCTGCCCCGAGTTGCCAGTGTTTCATTATAGGGATGACGAACATTGTGAACCTGTGTGTCTAAAGCCAAATTAGACGCTTCGGTGGTTGCAGTCAAAAGTAAGCCATGATCCCTCATCCATTCAACCATGGCAGCGTCTTGTTTAGCTTTCCATTGTTTTTTAGGATGTGATCCAGGATTTCGCGTCCCGGCAAACTGCCTAGCCACTCCAGCATTGCTGAAAGTATCTTTAGCGGTTCCAATCACACCCGTTATAGGGCTCAAATTTTCACCCCTTCCTTCAGTAACCATTTGATCGATGGCCTGAGCCCACTTTAAGCTGGATTTATCAACTTCAACAAAGGCTCCAGAATCACACGCCTTAATTTGACTCATGGCATATTCAAGAAGTTTTTCAGCTCTCAATCGACCAGTGATCACTAAATCATGCATTTCTCTTGCAGAAAGGAGGCGTAGGTCGCTTCTCTCCAAGATGGTTTCAATGGATGCATCGCGGAGCTTATCGATAGAATTTTTCATGGCTAATATGATTAATTAATACTGCGTAATTCATGTATAATTCAAACCTGGTGAGCTATCTAAAATGACATAAAAATCATGCCAAAATTGACTCGTATCAGCTTTCAACTCGAAAAAACCATCCTTTCAGCCTTCACCAAGCAAGCTGAAGAATGCCTGATGACAAAATCAAAACTACTTTTGCAGTGGCTTCAAGATGCTAAAGAAGTTCATTTGATCAAACAGGACCGTCAAACACAAATGACTCAATTTCAATTCAGGCTCCCCGTTCGACTGGCCAAGAAACTTACTAAAACGGCACAAGATCTTGAAATATCTCGCAGCGCCTTGCTCCGAAGTATCATCAAAGCTAATCTTTTAAGCTCTCAAAAAAAATCGAATGAAACAGATTTACTTTTAATCACCAAAACGTACCCACAGTTGATGGGGTATTTGGAAATAGCTGAATCTAAAGGGGAAATATCGTCTATTGAAGCTAAATTATTAGCCATTCGTTCTAATTTAGAGGTGGGACCCATTGCTTTTAAGGAAGTTCAAAAAACCTTGGAAGAAGTGAAAATAATGCAAAGACGCACCCCCAAGGATCAATCCATTTTAGCACGATTAAGAGTGGCTCAAGGAGAGTCGATTTGTCTAACGGGACGCTTGGAAGAAGGAATCCGTATTTTAAATGAAGCAAAGATGATTGCCTATGGTGGCGGTGATTACCTTTTGCTTTCTGATATTTACTACATTGTTGCCCTAGGACTCCACATGGCGGGGAGAATAGATGAGGCCATTTACAATTATGAAAACGCCCTGGAGCACATCACCATTCACAATGAGCCCTATCGCTATGCAAGAATTCATTTGCATCTGGCCATGATGGCCATGTTCCGGATGGACTTGAAGCGGGCGAATCACTATTTGTTTAAGGCGGGACGAATCATCAACCTAAAGGAAACTCCGCATTATGCGGTGATTTTGCAAACGGTCGAAGCCTATCTTCTTTGTATGCAGGGCGAATACCAAGCCGCTATTCCCATGCTACAACAATCATTCGAAGCTTTTAAAGCCATGCATTCTACCTTTGGGATGTACGCTACTCTTCAAACTTTAGCTAAAACCCTTTTGATGGTAGGCCAGGTGAATGAAGCGAAAACCCTCTTTAAGCAACTCGAATCCCAAGAAAAAAAGCTCCACCAGCCCTTTAGTCAAAGCCGTTCAGATTTTTTTCAGCAACTGATTGAAAGTTCTGAAGGTAAGAAAAAGGCTATTCTAAATATGGAAGAGGCTATTGATATGCGTCGAGATCGCCTAAATGTTCAAATGGAGGAGTATTTATTGGGAACGGCTCTATATTTATATGGAGACAGCTCCAAGGGATTAAAAATTTTGAGAAAGCTATCTAAAAAGGGTGACCATGAGCTCATCCGAACGAGTGCTAAAAAGACCATTGAGGATAAAAAACTTTATCCAGTTTCGGTGATTTGATCATTTATTTTTTCTGCTGGATTCAAAAACAAACAAAAAATAAGCTAAACGATCTGTGTTTCCAACCCATCATTTGACTTAACAGTCCTTTCCTGACTCTTTAAAGAGTTATGAATGCCTCATGGTATTCAGTTGTTTTTTTGTGGTTGTTGAATTAATGGAGTATTCTATCTTTGATTGATTTCTAAAAATAATCTATGCAATATGGGAAATATGCATTTCGTCACCCAGGTTGAGCCAAAGGTTCACAAAAACGGCGCGGTTATAAAAGTGATTCAGGGAAAGGAAAGGTTATTTAGAAACAAATATGCAAAGCTCCCCAAAGATAAAGCTGTAATCAGTGCTTCTAAAATTGATATAAGATGTCCAAATATAAATGAATCTCCCAATATTTATACTGAAGAATTAGCAAGGCTTTACCTCGTGATTCCTAGTGGTTCCAAATATGGCTATCAAGATGGATTAAGAAAAATGCTTAAAGAACTTTCTAAGTATCTTGAAGACGCCCTATTTTACATTGAAGATGAGTACGCCCAATATGTGGAGAAATTTGAAATAAAACAGGGTGCTTTTATTAACAAGCTTGTAATAAAAAGCGATGGTAATCTTATTGATTATTATGAAAAAAACTATCCTAAGAAAAAAAATACTCTATTTGAATTAATGAGACAGGAGCTGGTTGACTTATCCGAATACCCGGAGTGGTCCTTTCGAGAAATTATTAGCATGGCGAATAAGGCTTTAAAAATAAATAAGAATAACTGGAGCCTCTTCCATTTCAAAGGAATTGGACAAGTCTATGGCAAAAGATATAAAAGTGGGATTAGCAGCCTTAAAAGAGCTTTAAAATTGAAAAAGAAGAGGATAGGAAAAGAAAATGAAGATTTAGACACGCGCAGAATATACTCCTCCATCGCTTATGCATTTAATTTGCAAGATAAGTATGAAGAGGCTATTGAATATTGTGAAATTGCCAATAAAATTTCTCCCCATTTTGGGGAATTGCAACCCGAAGAGAACATGGGCTATGCTTATTTAAATTTGAAGCAATATGAAAAAGCTTTAGAGGTTTTTGATCGTATCCTTAAATTAGCCCCTAAATCGAACTTCATTTCCCATGCACTTTACAATAAAGCTTGTGCTCTAGTTGGATTGGGCAAGTTTGACCAAGCATCTGGCTATATGTCTGCTGCTATTTCTATAAATCCCCACTCCTTTCCTAGGCAAATAATTACCGATCCAGACCTAAAGCCCTTGTTGAATTACAGAGGCTTCAAACGATTGATGGGTGATAATTATCGATTGCTTGAAGAGGCAGGGTTTAGCTCAAAAACAAACAAAAAATAAGTTAAACGATCTGTACCTCCATCCCAAAAGCATGCTCCAACTTACGAATCCGTCTCGTTTCCGAGTCATCTTCTTCAGTCTACGCATGCTTTTGCTCTTTCCCCACAAAATACCTTCCTTTCCTCTCATCATGTTCGAACCCTCGCTTCGCTTTGTGAGGGTCTCGTTTCAATTCCCCAGTTACATATGGAATAAAAGAACTTGTCTATGCTTTTTTTCATCCTTTATTCTTGCCTCTGTTTTATTTGAACCATCGCCATAAATAAATGTGGCACTGATCCCAAATAAATAATTGGCCCTAAAATATTAAACAATAAAATTCTTATCGATTCTTTTTCTCCGGTAAGAATACTATTTAAACTTAGCGGTGACTGACTCAGCATTAGATAGGCTAACGGGATTGCTATGATCCAAAAGAGGGCAATTGAGAATTTGGCTACTTTTTCTAATTTTTCGTAGGATATTTGTGGTCGCGGAACCAGTATTCTACGATATCTACCCGTTATGCCACTGGTTATATAAGTCATCAAAAGAACAGGGGCAAGAATAATTACAAAGGAGAATAGAGGCCTAGTGTCTAATGCTCCAAAGGCAAAAAATAATGAGCCTATAATATAAAAACCATTTGCAGTTAAGAACTTTAAGTAGTCTTTCAATCCTAACTTGGCTCGTTTTTGATTCACTTTTTCACCGATAGCTACTTCACTGTTAATCATTTCAACAAACTTTTTTTCGTCTTCTGCGGTTATCCTTCTATTTGTAGTATCACCTATCAATGCCAAAGTAATGCTTTCATATTCTAAGATATGCTTCTTAGCTAAATTTTTTTCTTTTTCAAGAACTTCAATCGCGTATGGGTTTTGAGGTCGGACCCTGGCACTAATAATCCCATCCTGACGGAGGTCCTTCAGGGTCAGTTCTACCATTTTTAAATATGGGCTTTCGTAAACCTTGGTATAACTCATGTAGACAGATGATTGAAATTTATAGTTTTTTGACAGTTCACATCATACTTACTTTAAACCTTAACTGTCTATCTCAAAATTACTGAAATAGTGGCGTTTTTTGCTGTTTAGCTGCCTTTTTGCCTCAAAAACAAACAAAAAATAAGCTAAACGATCTGTGCCTCCATATACAGATTTTTAAACTAAATTTTAAATCTAATTAAGCTCATAGAAGAGTTTTAGAAATTTTTTGGAAACCTCTTTCTTCAAAATTTCATTGGTTTTTAAGAATTGTTCCAATTCATTAAAAACTTTACTCTTCTTTTTTGAATCAGCCTGCCTCAGTTGAATCAGTAGAAACAAATATAAATTCCTAAAAGCTGATTTAATTTCAGCGTGTTTAACAAATGCCTCAAAAGGAGCATCTGAAGGGCGACTATTATAAATAGCTTCCTCCAAATCCAAAGAAAAAAGAATGCTTTTATAAACCAAAGATTCTTCGTCATCCCAGCTCTTTGTAAATTTACAACCCAATTCAAAGTGGTTTTGAACTTCCTCTTTTGTAAAAATAAGATCGTTTGACGAAAGCAATCCATCAAAAAAGTACTCATTGCACTCAGATTGAAAGCTTTCCAGGGCAACCCACAGACAAATCTCATTTTTTTGGCAGTAGGAACGGTCACAAAATTCATCCTCATGACACGTAAAGCCAAGAAACTCCATTCCCTTTTGATATGCTTCATCTGTTTTTGAATTTTTCACCACCCCTGAAACGTCCTCAGACCTTTTTTGAAATGCTTCATGACGCTTTAGGGCATCTAGATAAGCTTCATAAGAGGGAAAATCTTTGGGGTTGATTGGGGTAGACATGGTTGATATTAGTAAATTGCCTTTTAATCAATAGAAAATAATTCCACACCTCTCAATTCCCCTCCAGCGAAAACAACTCCCGCAATTCCGTATTTGAAAAATCACCAATCCATTTTTCCCCCTTCGAAACCGCCAAATCCGCCAGTTCTTTTTTATCCTTGATCATTTTGTCAATTTTTTCTTCAAAGGTTGATTGTGTGATCAGGCGATGGACCATCACGTTGTTTTTTTGACCAATACGGTAGGCTCGATCTGTGGCCTGAGCTTCCACGGCTGGATTCCACCATAAATCAAAGTGGATCACATTCTGGGCTGCGGTTAGGTTGAGCCCCGTTCCCCCCGCTTTCAATGAAAGGAGCATGGTTTTTACATACGTTTGATTCTGGAATTGATCCACCATCTCATCCCGTTTTTTGCGGCTCACCCCACCATGAAGAAAGAGAGGTTCTTTATTGAAGCGCTCATGAATCATAGCCTGCAACAATTTCCCCATCTCTTTATATTGTGTAAAAATCAACACTTTCTCTTCATTTTCATAGATGGTATCCAAAAGCTCCATTAAAAGACCAGTTTTCCCCGATAAATCGACAGAAGCCTCTTTCTTTTTTAAGAAATGAGCAGGGTGATTGCAAATTTGCTTGAGACTGGTTATAAGTTTGAGCACTAAGCCTTTTTTCATCACTCCCTCATCGGCTCCTTCAATCGCTGCCATGGCTTGATTCATCACATTTTGATACAACCCTGCTTGCTCCTTGGTCAGTTTGCAATATTGATCCACTTCCATTTTGTCAGGTAGGTCAGTGATGATGGATTTATCACTTTTTAAGCGTCGCAGAATAAAGGGGGAGGTGATTTTTTTAAAGCGCTCCAGTGTTTTGTGGTCACGGTCTTGTTCGATCGGTATGGCAAACTCTTTTTTGAAGTGATCCACGCCTTTTAGATAGCCCTTATTTAAAAAATCAAAAATGCTCCAGTATTCAGTCAAGCGGTTTTCTACAGGGGTCCCAGTCATGGCAATGCGGATGTCAGATTTCAATTTTTTAATGTGTTTGGTTTGCTTGGTGTTTGTATTTTTAATATTCTGCGCTTCGTCTAAAATAACACTTGCCCACGATTGTTTTTGAAATTTTTCAATGTCCCGTCTAATGAGGCCATAGGTGGTCAGTAGGACATCAATATTGTTAGTTTCCAATTTTCTTTGGGCACCATAAAAGGTGCTAACTTTAAGGCTTGGGCCAAATTTCTCAATTTCTTTAGTCCAGTTGGTCAACAAAGTGGTGGGAACAATTACGAGAGCTGGCTTTTCTTCAAGCCTTTTTTCATGTTTCATCTGCAAAAGCAGCGTGATGATCTGAATGGTTTTCCCTAGCCCCATATCGTCAGCAATCAAGCTGCCAAAGCCTATTTTTGAATTTTTATAGAGCCATTCGAATCCATTATGCTGATAGGGTCTTAGTCGGGCATTCAGCTCCTTTGGAGCAACCATTTTTTTGACTTTTAAAAAGGAGTTGATTAGTTTTTTAAGTTCAGCATCGAGTGTGATGGCTGCCCCCTTGTATTCATTGGAAAGCAGGGTTTGCATTTTTTCTTGATGGCTCAACTGAGGTTCTTTTTCTAGATTTTTTAAAATTTTCTGGATGTCCTTCTCGTCTAGGTAAATGAATTGATCCTTGATTTTAATGATTCCAGTTTGAGATTTCACCAATTGGCTAAATTCCTTGGCCGAGATTTTTGTATTCCCCAAGGCTATTTGCCAGGAAAACTCCATCATGTCATCGAGCGATAGGTAACTTTTTATGCTTTGGGATGATCCTGATTTTTTGGCCACCACACTCACCTGTGGACGAACCAACTCTTCTAGAGACTTGGGTAGTAAAACCGGGATGCCTAATAATTTTAAAGTGGGTAAATACTGAAAAAAAACCTCTATAAAATCGTCATAATCATAGTTCAATTTTTTTTCACCTTGGTATTCCACAAATGTTTTTATGTCGGGAAAATGTTCAGACAACAAAGTGATGTCCTTCATGATTTCCAGGCGAATGGTAGCAAATTTTTTATCTTTCAGGATTTTTTTGAAAGGAATGGGCGCTTGAAATTGTTTTTTTCTATTTTCGGCATACAGGTCAATTAAAAAATCACCCCTCCCTTCCTCTACCTTCAAAAGAGGTACGTGATCTTTGTGAGAGATGAATAAGCGGCTCAGCCAAAGCGCAATGGATTGAGGGACTTGTTGCATTTCAAAGGATGAAGTGGGAAGTGTCTCACCCCTAAAAAACATCCTGCTGATGGGATCATTTTTATAGAGATTTTCATACTTTAAATAATCATTTATCAGTTCAGAAAATAAGATTGAAAACAGTGTTTTAATCTGCTCTTCCTTGCTCAGTACTTTTTTATTTTTTGAATCAAGGGTGAGAAAATTCGGTGGTGCGGTTTGAACAATTTGTTCAAAAATAGTTTTAACCTCAGGGATAATTAAGGCTGGAATCCAACGAATGCGATATTCAACGCCCTGTTCCACTTCTAAGAGTTGGGGCAAAAAGGCACCCGCCTCCATCACATTCAGGGTGAATCGAGTCAGTAGGGTTAAGCTTCTTAATTTTTCTTCATGAAAAACTAGTGATTTGGCTGGGATTTCTTGACAAAGATAAATGATGTCGATGGGGGTTTTTGAATTTTTTTGTCCAATCGATTTATCTGCAGAGCTTATATGCAAGGTTCTTAAGTGCAGGAATTCATCGACCTCAAACTTGTTATTGATGAATAGCTCGGTCTTGGTTTTTTCTTCAGAATCCTTATAAAAACGGTTAAAATGTTTTGCTTCCCGCATGAATTTTTTATAGGCCTCAGCTAGGGTTTTCTTAAAATCTTTTTTTGTGGGAAGGCTAGGGTTGTCTGAGAGTAGGCTTAATAGCCTGTCTCCACTATGCGGAATTTTTGAGAAATCAATCTGATCAAAAACAGCTTGTTCAAATTTCCAATCCTCTTTTTTAGTGGTCGGTTTTTGCCACAGGTCAATAGGGGATAAGATGGCTGTCGTATTGCTTTTATCAGCAGTGTAGCCCAATTTTTTTAATTCCAAAAAAACATCCATTCCATGCAAAGAAAAAACCAGAAAAGGATTCCGATCAATTTCGTTGGCGATCAGATAGATGATGGCTGCAATGTGTTTACAGCAGGGGGCCCAGTCTGGGCAGGAACAGTTGGCCTTAAAATCATTCCAACGTGTGGGAAAAAGATTGATAGCGGCAGATTCACATTCGTCATACAGTTTTTCAGGTAGTTGGCGAATCAAAAGCTCAGAGAGATAGAGTGGATTTTGAGTGATGATATTTAGGATGGTCTCTTTTTGTTTTTTGTCAAAAGCCTTTAATGAAATCTCCACGTTATAGGGGGTTCTCCGAGACCCCTGAACCTTGGCATGAACGTCCTGCTCTTTTATTTCTATGTGAGTGACTGATCCATTACGAGCATAGCGTTTGCCACGTGGAAGACGGTTTTCATATTCAGTATGTTCGATGGAATCAACCCATTTTTTACCCCACCAGGTGTTGCCAAATTGTATGGTCATGGGTCTTTTTATGTTAAGGGTCTTCCCTAGTATTTTAGTATAAAATAATACTTATAAAAAGCCTTCTTTCTCCTTCAGCCTACGCCTTGAAAAGACCCTTTTAGGTCATGCTTTTGCTCCTTCCCCACAAAATACCCTCCTCGCTTCTCACTTCGTTCGAACCCTGGCCTCGCATTTTGTGGGGGCCCCTTTGGATCAGGAGATTTTTAGTTTGAAGAAAGTATTAAAAATAATTCTGTTTTTTTGTTTTTCTTTTAATGTTGATTCAAGGGTATTCGGGGCCCGTATATCATAAAAGCATACCAATTATGGTATGCTTTTATTTAGTGAGAGTCACGTATCCAGGGGGTGGGAGTAATGGTCCCGACCCCAAACCTGTGATCCACTTTGAAGGCTATAAGAAGCCAATAAGTTAGTTGGGGATGCGCCCCGTATCATATGCGAACCTGCTTTTGCTTTCCTTGTGGATCCTTATTTGATGATCTCACCCTTCTCTTTTTCTTCTTTCTTTTCTTTCTTCTTTTTCTCTTATCATTTTATGCCTAATACAAGCTAAAAATCAATATCATGATTCATTTTGTAGGATGTGATATCTCTAAAGCTGACTTTTACGTCTGCCTTGGAGAGAATGAAGTTGCCCTAAAATTCAATAATAACCGAGAGGGTGTTGGAGAATTTTTAAATCTCCTCAAAAGGAGGAAATTTACCAAAAG
>Ga0316189_10003124_pt1 | contig 16096 bp, 12 predicted proteins | sample LowCovwburrow_MG_FD_204930 | JGI IMG/M metagenome (GOLD analysis project Ga0316189, IMG submission 204930) | Coastal sediment microbial communities from Maine, United States - Lowes Cove worm burrow | ecosystem: Environmental > Aquatic > Marine > Coastal > Sediment | place: USA: Maine... | reverse complement strand
TTACGTTTTTTAAGATTGTTTAGGCTACTCAAATTAGCAAGATATAATGGAGCAATAAAAGAATTTACTGATGCAGTAAAAGTTGCTAAGGAGCAAATAATTTTGTTTATGTTTATTCCTTCATACTTATTTATCTTTCAGCAGTTGGTATCTATTATTTTGAGCACGAAGCTCAACCAGAAAAATTCACTTCAATATTTGATAGCTTATGGTGGTCAATTATTACATTAACAACGGTTGGTTATGGAGAAGTTTATCCAATAACTATAGGAGGTCGTGTTTTTACTTTCTGTATTTTACTAATTGGTCTTGGTATAGTAGCTATACCTACAGGAATTATTTCTTCTGCATTAATGCGCTCTATTTATAATAATGAAGAGAATAAAAAAACAAAAAGAAGAAAAAATAGTTAACTTTATATGAAATTATTTGATGTGAAATTTACGAGATACATTCTGTTTGTTTTTTTGATGGTTTCTTGTGCTCCAATTTATGTGAACTATGATTATGAGAAAGGAACAAATTTCGAAAAGTATAAAACGTATAATTATTATTCAGAATTAGAAACTGGACTTAGTGAATTAGATACTAAACGTTTATTAGATGTTTTGGATAATCAAATGCAAGCTAAAGGATTATTATTATCTGAAAACCCTGATTTTTATATCAATGTTGTAAGCAGTGAGTATGAGGCTAACAATAGAAACACCGTTGGTGTTGGAGTTGGAGGAGGTGGAAGAAATGTAGGTGGAGGTATTTCCATTGGATTGCCAATTGGTCAACCAAAAATGAATAGAGAGATAGTATTTGAATTTATTGATGAAAACGGTATTGGACTATTTTGGCAAGCAGTAAGCGAAAGTGGTTTTAACCCAAATGCTTCACCAGAAAAACGAGAAACACGTTTAGCTTCAATTGTAAATAAGGTATTGAAAGGATTTCCACCTAAATAAAAAAAGAGGCTTTAAGCCTCTTTTTATTGTGTATTATCCTGCAAGTATGTCTTTGTATTTATCTTTGTAACCAATTATTACTGCAATATTAAGCACCAATAATACAGCGGCTCCTCCAATTCCACCTGGATCTAATGTTGCATGAAATAATACTGCATTAACTGCAACACTCATTAAAATTAATGCCATTAATGCACCATATTTATTAAGAATTAGAGCTAAACCAGTAACTATTTCAACAATACCAACAAGCACCATTGTTTTAGCACTTGTTAAAGCTCCAAAATAAGCTCCTGCTTCTGCAGACACTTCTGGCATTGGCATAAAATCTAAAAACTTGTTTAATCCGAATGCGAGAACAAAAAGGCCTAATAATATTCGAACAACCATAAAAATTTTTGAATTCATAATCTATATGTTTTAGTTAGTAATCAGTTAATTATAAATTGTTTGTCGAAAACAAAGAAAGAAACTGACAGTTGTAAGTTTAAGAGACTGAGATTATTACTCGTTAACTTAACGATCTTGCTATTCAACACTAATTCTCATACCTTCACTATGACTACTAAACTCTGGTGCATACATGCTTTGTATAGTTGTGATTCCGTTGCTCATATTTCCAGCATTGTTTACTCTTAGATCATATTCAAAGATATACACGCCTTTTGCTAAATAGTCAAAAAAGAAATTAGTACTTGCATCTTTTGTGCTTTCATAATAACCTAAACCATCTTGCCATTTGTATTGCGATAATACATTTATAGGTTCTAATCCTGATGCTCGCATATCTTTCATGTGAATGAATTCCATGTTTCTATCGCTTTGCAATTCTATTCTAACACGAACGAAATCACCTACTTTTATTTTGGTTTCAGATGTGATTTCTGAAATTTCTTCACCTTGGTCTGTATTGGTTTTCAAGAAGAGTTTTTTACTCAATTGTAATGGTGTTTCTGCAGTTGTAATTTTGTCTAAATCCTCAAAATATTGCCAATATAAACTTCCCCAAGCTATACCATCCCCTTTTTTGGTAAGTTTTACGTCTGCCATTTCAGGTGTAATTTCATTAGCATTCCAAGAGGTTTTATAATAACCAGTTCCAGCTTCAATTTTTACATTTTCTAATTGATCAGGCGAAATTTTATTTCCTCCAATAATCACAGTAACCATGTCTGTAACACTTAACCAATCGCTACCTTGTAACAATAAAGCATATACAGCTTCAGTAGTTGCTTTAGTGGTTTTCCATTGATTGGTCTGCTTGTTTTTAAGTAACCAAATTTTTAAGTTGTCTATGGTTTCTGTATCATTTTCTATTTCAGCAAAGGCTTCAATCAATAAAGCTTGTGTTTCAATTGGTGCTTGATACCAATACCACGAATTGGTGTTTTCTTTCCAATACATGCCTAATTCATCCGAAGTAATACTATTTTCTTTTAATGATCTTATAATTTTGGTAGATGTTGTTTTATCATCCATTCTTTCAACAACTAAAGCCATTAAACCTTTTGCGTATAATGAACGACTTAGCCAATACTTCTTAATTTGAGTTTGGTAATACTTGGTAATATCTTCAACTTCTTTTGATTTTTTAACATCACTAAAGAAGCTTCGCATATACAAATAATGCAACTGCGTATAACTTAAATGATCTTTGCTTAAATCAACATCTTTATTATATTTTCTAATGTCTTTATATTCTTGTACAAATTCTGAATCCAAATAGCTAATGGCTTTTTCAATCATTAACGACTCATTTGGACTAGAAGCTACATTAAGTTGCTTTAAATGACCAAAACCAGTAATGATGTGCTGAGTGATATAACGATTTTCATAACCACCATTAAACCAAGACCAAGCTCCAGAATTCATTTGATTGTTTTGCAATTTGCGTAAAGCCGATTGCAGTTCGTTATTCATTTTATTCATGTCGAATAATAATGCAATACGCTTCTTCTGTTCCGTTTCACTTTGTGCATCACGCAACCAAGGTGTTTCTTGAATCAAAATAGATTTAAGTTCTTCGTTTTTCTCAAGGTTGCTTATTAGAGCATCAGCATTTCTCCATTGATTGAAGATCTCTTGAATTCTAGGATTACTATTAGTAATATGGCTTGCTAAAGCATTTGCATAGTATCTTGAAAAGGTTTGCTCATTACACTCATAAGGATATTCCATCAAGTAAGGCAATGCTTGTACAGCATACCAAGCAGGATTGCTTGTCATCTCTAAGGTTAACTTATGGTGCTTTAAACTTGTTGACATATTAGTTTTTAACTTATCTAAAGTAAAAGTTCTCGTTTCGTTGCTTCTAATCCACATTGGTAAGGTTTCTGTCACTAACATTCTGTTAGATAATATAGGCAATGCATTTTGTTCACCATCACTAAAATCACCTGCTTTGGCAATCACTTTATATTGCACAGCTTGAACAGTATCTGGAATGTCTAAACTCCAAGAAACTTGTGTATTCCCTTTTGCATCAACTGTAAACCCTTTTTGATTATCCGAATTGTTTAATTCTGCATCAATAGGGTTTCCAGAAACAGCATCAAATAGTTGTAAAATGGCATTTCCTGTCAATGATGTACCAGAAAGATTTGCAATTTTAGTACTAATGGTGATTCGGTCGCCTTCTCGTAAAAAACGAGGTGCATTTGGAATAACCATCAACTCTTTTTGCGTAACAGTTTCTAAACTAGTCACTGCACTTTCTAAAGTTTTGGTGTGTGCCAATAATTGTAATTTCCACTTGGTCAATGCTTCAGGAGTAGTGAAACTAAACGTCACATTACCGTCTGCATCTGTTTGTAAATGTGGGAAGAAAAAGGCTGTTTCTTGCAGGTTTTTACGAATGGTGACGCCTGAGAAATCTTGTTTTTCTATTTCTTCAGTAATTTGAACTCCAGAAACTTTACCTGATAGCACTCTCGCTACATCAGCTTCACTATCTTCTAAAACTTCTGTTGTTACATTAGCTACAGCATAACCCATTGCTTTTTTCTCTCTTTTGATGCCTTGAGCCGTAACAACAACTTCATCTATATGTGAAGAATTCTCAGCCATAGAAATGCTTAAACTATTGTTTTTATTAAGGTTAATTTCACGTGAAGTAAGCCCAACATAACTAAATACCAATGTTTCATCTTTTGAAGCTTGAATACTAAAATTACCATCAAAATCGGTTTGAGTACCTCTTGTAGTGCCTTTTACTAAAACATTCACTCCAGGTAATGGATTGCCTTGTTCATCGAAGATGGTTCCTGAAACATACCCTTTTTTAATAGAGTCATCATATTCAGATTCGGATTTTAATCTTAGAGATTTAACATAATTGTCATAACGCCATTTATTGAAATTGAAATAAAAACCAAACCAATTTAATTGGTCATACTGCTGTATTTTAAATTGATAATACGCTGTTTTATCTCTATGAATTCTAAAATTTACAGTTCTAAATCCTTGTCCTGTATTTCTGTTAGAGAAACTTTGATACGTCGGATTTTGAATGGGATTAAAATTCCAGCTATGTGGTTTAAATTGATCTAAAGATGCATCATACATACTTGCTAATAATTCGGCAGTAACCTTATCACCTTTTGAACCTTTTACTTTGAAGCTCCAAGTTTCATCAGTTCCTGGTTGTAGTTTATCTCTAAATGTGAGTGTTTCAATTTCTAAGTCGGTTTTTGGATAAGGCACACTAATGTTTACCACGCCATTTTTAAAACTATTAAAGGCTGCATAACTGTAATGCACAACAAAACCACCTAAATCATCTTTATCTACAGGAATACAAATTGTTTCCTTGTTATTATTAAGATGAATAACTTCCGTTTTAATTATTTTATGGTCTTTTTCAATATCAACTGTTACTTTAATGTTTGTTGCTGAAGCAAAGGTTAGTTCAGCAGTATCTCCAATCTTATACTTTGATTTGTCTGTAGTAACAGCAAATAATTGGTTGTCCGAAACCTCTTTGTCTTTATCGCTATACAAGGTGGTTTTTATTTGGTCTTTCACTTCTTGACCAAACTTGTCTTTAGTTTCTAATACAATAATATATTGTCCAGATTCCCATTTTTTAATCTTTCCTAAAGCGAGTTCTTTTGATGTTTCCGTATTGAATGACTTCTCTAAAACGAGTTTTCCTTTTTCCCATTGATTACTATCGTGTTCATTGGTATAAGCTTCGTGCGGAAACAATTGTTTAAAGTTATCTTTAGAAAGTGATTGATAATCAGGTGCTTGCCAAGGACGTGGTCTCAACACTTGTTTTGGAGCAATAAGTTTGTAAATTTTTACAGTTCCTTTTGCAGCAACAAATTCACCATTTAGGTTTTTGGTGTCAATGCTTAATGTATGATCTTTTTGAGTTTTGCCAAGTTTGTCATCTATCGAAACATTAGCTGTTAACGCATGATAACCAACATTTACAATGGTTGTTGCACTTCGTGTTTCACCATTAAGATCAGTAATATCAGCAGTAACTTCATAATTAAAAATTGGTAAGCTGTTTTTATCGACGCTTTCATCAGGTTGCGCTTTAAAAGTGATTTCAAATTCACCTTTGTCATTCGTAATACTTTCTCCATGTGTTATTTCTTGAGGTTCGCTATTAAACCAAGGACGATACCAAAAATACCATCGTGGATATTGCACTTTTCGGTGTACTTTATATATTACTTTGGCATCAGTAATGTTGCTTCCAGCATAGGCTAGAGCATTTCCTTTTACAGTTACTGAATCATTAATTTTAAAGGTTTCAGTTACAGGATTAAAGGTGGTTTCAAATTTTGGTCGCTTATATTCTTCGACAGAGATATAAGAATTACTCCTAAATCTATTTTTTTCTACTGAATATAATTCAATCCTAAATTGACCATTCAAACCATTATTTGGGAGTATAAATTCTCCAGAGACAGAACCAAAATTGTTTGTGGTAAGATTAAGTTGTGATTTGATTTCGTTATTCACATCAAAAAGCGTGGCAATAACTGATTCCTTTTCCAAAACTTCAGATTTACCATCTTCCATTTTCATAGCAATGCCTTTAAAATAAACAGTTTGTCCAGGTCTGTAAATACTTCTATCTGTAAATAGAAAGGAGCGATACTCCGTTTCGAATTCTCTATAATTTCCTCGACTATTCACATAAAAACTATCAAAGTAAGCTTTGTCATTTTTTGTGCTAACCTCAATGTCTAATTGCCAATAACGATCTTTGGTTTTTGTAATCTTTATTTCGCCATTTGAGTACGTAGTTTTATGCTCTATCTGCTCAGTACTATTATTTCTACGATACTTTAATGTCACTTTAGCATTTGCAATTGGAGCACCATTATTTCTATCAATCACTTGGTAGATATGATGATTTTCATCACTTTTATCTACAATAGCCATATTAGTTACTTGTATAGTTGCAAAAGCAAAAGTTCCTTCTTTAGTTGTTTCGGGTGATGCAAATACCACATAATAACCATTGCTTAAAGCTGGTAAAACAACTTCTGAGGTGTGTGTTTGGTAATCACCTTCGTTACGTAAATTACTTTGCCATTGTTTGTTGACTTTTAGTTTTTTAATAAATGCTAATTGCTCTTCTTTTCTGTAAGTTTTATTGAGCTTTTCAAGTTGTTTTCTGGTTAAATGAAATACCTTAAAATTCAGATAATCAAAATTCTTATAACGAATTAACAATCTAGACTTTGTATCAATTGGCAAATGACTTTCAGCCGTAATTTGTAATGATTTTTGAAGTATTTGCTGTTTTAAAACGTTGCATTTTTCTGCGCCTTTACTGTTTGGGAATTTATTAATTACAGCACCACATAAATCCATCGCTTCTTTTTGTTTCCAACGATGGGTTTCATTGGTTGTTGGTTGATACGTGCTACCTTGTTGAGCATAGATAGTTGCTATTTCAAAATCGTATAAAGCAGATACTTCATGTGAATTCAATAGTTCACTTTGAGATTTTAAAGTCTCTAATAATTTAGAGTCTTTATCAGTAAACGTTGCATGTTGTTTTACATATAATAAGCGTCTAATATCAACATCTGTAAGCGCATAAGGAGATTTATCTTTTAAATGAAATTGAGTTAAATCTTGATATAATTTTAAAGCTTGTAGTTGTAAAGACGTGCTGTCTTTCGAAGTGATGTCTAATCTTGAAAAGTTTTTTGCATCACTTAAAAACTGTTCATTATCAAGTTCAAACTTATAAGCAGGTTTTGTAATGCTATTTTCGTCAGTTTTATAAAAGTCTAAAGCATTATGTGCTAAAAAATCGAATAGTGTTGGTCTGAAAATTTTAGAATCATTTTGAAGAATTAATAATTCGTTATATGTATTTAAATCCTCAAGCTGAAGTAGTAATTGTTGCTGTAACGAATTTTGATAGTGCAAACTGATTTCATCAAACAGCGTTCGTAAGTCCCAAGTTCTAAAGTCTTCTTTATTTACTTTTTCTGAAGTTTTTGTTCGGTTATAAAATTTCCATCTGTTCTGCTGAAAGTATTGCCAATAAAGATTAGCTAATAGGTTTTCTAAAACATTCTTTGTTGGAAATTCACTTTTATCAATCTGATTTTTGAAATCGTTAATGATCTTTAATTGCGCATCTTCTTCAAGAGCTAGTGAGAACTTACTTCTAAAGAGTAGTACTTTAATACGTTGTGTATTATTATCGTCTTGCTTTACTTTTTCGCTAATTGTTTCAACGACTTCTAAGGCAGATTTTGGCAAGCCTTCAACTTCAAATTTTTCGACAGATTTCCATAAATCTGCATAGTTATTTTGTGAATGCCCAAGGTTTGCAAATAGCAGAATCATTATTAAGGTTAATGTTTTGTCCATGTTTAATACTTTTTCACGATGATACGTTCAAAATGTGTTCCAAAAAATACGAAATGAGTGAATACCTTCGTTGAGTGAGTAAAGTTACCTATTTTAAAAGTTAAAAGGAAAGGTTAAATTTGCAAATACTACAGATATATCAATGAAAAAATTTTTGTTTTTACTTTTTATGCCAACGTTTATTTTTTCACAATCTATTGTGATTGAGGTGAATCAGTTATTTCAGCAAAAACAATTTGTTAAGGCAGAAGAAATCACAAGTTCTTATGTTTTACAGAACCCAAATGATTTAAAAGTCATTGAACTTTTGGGTGATGCTTATGGACATCAAAAAAAATGGGATGAAGCTATTAAACAGTACAAGAAACTTGTAGAGACTAGCAAGAATAATGCTAATTATCATTATAAATATGGAGGTGCTTTAGGAATGAAAGCTCTTGAGGTAAATAAATTTAAAGCTTTAGGGATGATTGGTGATGTAAAAGAAGCTTTCTTAAAAGCAGCAGAGTTAGACCCAGAACATATTGAAGCACGTTGGGCTTTGGTAGAGTTATACATGCAATTACCTGGTATTATTGGTGGAAGTAAAAAGAAATCGCTTAAATATGCTGACGAGTTGGAACAATTCTCAAGAGTAGATGGTTACTTGGCTAAAGGCTATATTTATGAGTATGATAAAGAGTCAAAACTTGCAGAAACCTTTTATAAAAAGGCTATTGAAGTTGGTGGTTCGTTAACATGTTATGACAAACTCACTAATTTATATGAAACTGAAAAGGAACCTCAAAAGGCTATAGCTAATATTGAGGAGGCTTATGAAAAGCATAATAAAAATCATTTGAACTATCAAATAGGTAAAGTGTGTGCTGATTATAATATTGAACTAAAAAAAGGGGAACAGTGTCTTAAAAAGTATATTGATAATCACTCTGTAAAAGATGGTGTGCCAATAGAGTGGGCTTATTTAAGATTGGCTCAAATTCAGATAAACAGAAACAATAAAACTGAAGCTTTAAATTGGATTGATAAAGCTTTAGATATTCGAGCCGACTTTAAACAAGCCAAAGAAGAGAAGGAAAAAATACTTTCGCTTTGAATTTGGAATTTGAGTTTCGTTTAGTGAAATTTGTTGTTGTTGAATAACAAACTATGAACGTACATTTTATTGCTATTGGTGGTGCAGCAATGCACAATCTCGCCATAGCACTTTACAATAAAGGCTATCAAATAACAGGAAGCGACGATACTATTCATGATCCTTCAAAATCAAGATTAGAAGCTAAGGGATTATTACCTAATTCTTTTGGCTGGTTTCCAGAAAAAATCACACAAAATTTAGATGCTATTGTTTTGGGAATGCATGCTAAAGCTGATAATCCAGAGCTTTTAAAAGCACAAGAATTAGGTTTAATAATTTATAGTTATCCTGAGTTTTTATACGAACAATCTAAAAACAAAACTAGAGTTGTTATTGGTGGAAGTCATGGAAAAACGACCATTACATCAATGATTTTGCATGTGATGCATTATCACGATCGTGATGTTGATTATATGGTTGGTGCACAATTAGAAGGTTTTGATGTGATGGTAAAACTTACTGAGGACAATGATTTTATTGTGTTAGAAGGCGATGAATATTTGAGTTCACCAATTGATAGACGACCAAAATTCCATTTATATAAACCCAATATTGCTTTGTTGAGTGGAATAGCTTGGGATCATATTAACGTGTTTCCAACTTACGATTATTATGTTGAGCAGTTTAGCATTTTTGTAGATAGTATTGTGAATGGAGGAAGTATTAATTACAATGAAGAAGATTCTGAAGTCAAGCGTGTTGTTGAAGCTTCTGAAAACACCATTAGAAAATTACCTTATCATACACCAGAATACAATGTAGAAGATGGACAAACATTGTTAGAAACTCCTGAAGGATATTTGCCAATTGAGGTGTTTGGAAAACATAACTTAAATAATTTAGCAGGAGCGAAATGGATTTGTCAACACATGGGAATTGACGAAGACGATTTCTATGAAGCTATATCGACCTTTAAAGGAGCGAGTAAACGATTAGAAAAAATTGCTGAAAGCAAAAACAGTGTTGCATATAAAGATTTTGCACACTCACCAAGTAAAGTAGAAGCTACAACCAATGCTGTAAAAGAACAATACCAAGATAGAGTAGTAGTGGCTTGTTTAGAATTGCATACCTATAGTAGTTTAAATGCTGAGTTTTTAAAAGAATACAAAGGTGCTCTTGATGCAGCAGATGTTGCAGTTGTTTTTTATTCGCCTCATGCTGTAGAAATTAAAAACCTAGAAGAAGTTACACACGAACAAATTGCAACTGCTTTTGAGAGAGACGATTTAATTATTTATACCAATCCAGATGATTTTAAGGCATTTTTATTCTCTCAAAATTGTGATAATAAAGCTTTGTTGTTAATGAGTTCTGGAAATTATGGTGGGTTAAATTTTGAAGAATTGAAATCTTTAATTGAATAAATACTAAGTAGATTAAAATAGTAAAACAGATGAAAAATATAATCAACCTAATTATTATTTTCACTTTCAGTTCATTTTCTGTGCTCTCACAAAATATGAATAGTGACGAAAGCTTACGGTTAGAATCATTAGATAATTATTGGTCGGAAGTCTCACGAACTGTAAATGAAGGTGACTTTAAAGCTTATGTCAAGACTTGTGATACAAAAGGAGTCTTAGTTGAAGGTATTGGTAAAAAAGCCTACCCTTTGTCAGATGCTCTGAAACGATGGAAAAAAGAATTTGTAGATACTAAGTTAGGAATACGACAATCTTCTGTTAAATTTAGATTTAGTCAACGATTAGGAGATAGCAAAGCTGCTCATGAAACAGGAATATTTCTTTATACGTTTGAGCAAGATGGTAAAAAAGGTAGTGAGTATATTAATTTTGAAGCGTTATTGGTTAAAGATGGCACTTGGAAAATTATGATGGAATATCAAAAATCAAGAGCAACCAAAGAAGATTGGGATAAACTTAAGGAGCTTTAATTTAATTGGGAAATCCAAAATATAATTTTCTGTTTTTTACTATTAGCTTGAGTCATTTCTCAAGAATAAATATCATTCTAAAATACTTTATCTAAAAAAGCTTTAATACTTTCTTGATTAACTCTTAATAATTTAACTCTAGCATTTGCAGTATCCTTAGCTTTTTTGTCTTGTGATAATTTGAATTTACCTTCCCAATCGGTTATTGTAATTTCAAACATTTTTATATAATCTAAAGCACCATCCATTCTTGGGTTATCTGCATCCAAAACATACTTATGATCTGGCTGTTCCAAGAATTCAGTCATAATTATCAAAGATTCTTTTAAGGCATCTTTACTCTCAATGGCTTTTACATTTCCTTTTAAGTGCACTTTTATGTAGTTCCAAGTTGGCAATTGTGTTGTTGTATATACGCTAGGTGAAATGTAGCATTCAGGGCCAGAAAAAATGATAGTGACTTCATTGTCATCTTTCATCAATTCTGTCTGCGGATTATATATATCAATATGACCTATTAATTTTCCGTCAGTTTCTCTATAAATTAATGGCATATGTGTTACCAAAGGTTTGCTACCCTTTACTGAAATCACAGTAGCTAAGGGATATGTTTTAATCACTTCTATCATATTATTGATATTATGATCTTGATGATATGGTGGTGGATAGTTACTCATAATCTATACGTTAAATTGTCTAAAATGATGATCTAAATGTTTGTATTGTAATTTCCCCCATTGTTCTGTTGTGAAATTGCCAAAAAATGGATGCTTAGGCCAATTGGTTTTTGTTTTCAAATTACTGAATTCATTAATTACATTTTTTAGTTGTTCTTTTTCAGTATTAAAGTCATGGTTTTGTGTAATTACATATTCTTTAGCAGTTGGAATATTCTGACTCCATAGTTTGTCATTATACATTGTTGGTTTAAAAGCTTTAAATAACAGCTTTTTCATAAACCCAATTTCAGTATTTAATTCTTTGTTCCCAATGGCTACATCAAGTGGTTTTTGACAATGAGTGAGCATTTGATCAACAGACATTTTTCCCCAATTAGCTAATGTGTTTTCATTTAATTTTTCAATTCTGTCAAGAATTTCTTGTTGATCTTCTCTATTAAATAAAGATTTCATAATTTCATTTTTAATTGCTTCTGAAATTTACAATTTTTATATTTATCTAATGCATGAAAAATCATCTTCATTTTCCATAAAAAATTGGAGTCAAGACGACCAACCAAGGGAGAAGTTACGTGACAAAGGAAAAGCAGTATTAAGTGATGCTGAATTGGTTGCGATATTAATTGGCTCCGGAAATAGAGAAGAAAGCGCTGTGGCATTGTGCAAGCGTATTTTGGCAAGTGTTGATAATAATTTAAGTGAACTAGGTAAACTCTCCATTAAACAACTCATGGAGTTTAAAGGTATTGGTGAAGCAAAAGCCATTAGTATTACTGCTGCTTTAGAATTAGGAAGAAGACGCAGAGGAGGAGAAGCGTTAGAAAAAAATAAGATTACGTCAAGTGCTTCAGTTTTTGAGTTGATGCAGCCTATTATTGGAGAGTTGCCTCATGAAGAGTTTTGGATTGTGTATTTGAATAATTCAAACAGAGTCATTCAGAAAAATCAATTAAGTAAAGGAGGTATTACCGGAACTTTAGTTGATGTTCGCTTAGCGCTCAAAATGGCTTTAGAGGTTGGTGCAACAGGAATTGTTTTAGCTCATAATCATCCTTCAGGAACACTAAAACCAAGTGAGGCTGATAAGCAATTAACATTAAAATTAAGCACTGCTGCAAAAAGTTTAGATATAAAGGTTTTGGACCATTTAATTATAACTGAAAAAGCATACTTTAGCTTTGCAGATGAATCAATGCTATAATGCTTTTAGTTTACACTCATAAAATCACACCTCGATTAAATTATATTTTCAAGCAAGTATGTACACGTATTTTGGGAATTCCTGTGTCATTTACTACAACTGTTGAAGAATTTATTGCGCACGATAGTTTAAAAATGTCTTATGCATCACAGCAACTAGGGAATGAATTTCATATTAAAAGTCATTCTATTTTATTTGAACAAGGATTGTCTGATATCGATATTAATATTCATAATTGGGATCATACAAAATGCTTCTTTTTTAATGGAGATAAAAATAACTTACCCTTCGATATTTTTGCAGCATCTTTTTATTTACTGAGTCGTTATGAGGAGTATTTGCCACATGTGAAGGATGAGTATGGTCGTTTTACTGCTAAAGACAGTTTAGCATATAAGCATGATTTTTTGCATCAACCAGTTGTAGATATTTGGGCTTATAAATTCAAAACCGCCTTGCAATTAAAGGTTCCAAATTATCAGTTTGAAAGTAGAATTTATGGCGTAAAGCCTGTTATAGATGTGCCAATGGCTTACTATTTTAAAAGTAAGGGATTAATGCGTAGTATTGGTGGAACTCTTAGTGATTTGTTTAGATTTAAATTAAGACAATTATATCAGCGCTATTTAGTGCTTTTAGGTTTGAATAAAGATCCTTATGATACCTTTAAATGGATAGTGAATAAACAAAAACAGGTAAAAACTAAATTTCAAGTATTTTTTTTAATTGGTGATTTTTCTACTTACGATAAGAATGTGAGTACAAATAAAAAAAGCTTTGTATCCTTAATTAAATCAATTGCTGATTATAGTAAAGTGGGTTTAAAAGCATCATATTTTGCACTTGAAGATTTTGATATTTTGAAAAAGGAAAAGAACAATATGGAGTCTATTATTAATACATCGTTGGAGGCATCAAGAAATTCATTTAATAAACTAAATCTCCCAAATTGTTATAGAAATTTAGTGAATCTAGAAGTGAAAGAAGATTATTCAATGGGTTATGTAAATGACATAGGCTTTAGAGCAGGAACATGTTCACCGTTTTTGTTTTATGATTTAGATTATGAAGTACAAACGCCATTAATGATAAACACGTTTCATGTTATGGATTATGCTTTACTTAAAACAAAATCTCAGTTAGATAAACGTGAAGCACTAGAAAAATTGATTTCAGAAGTGCAACAAGTTAATGGAACTTTCATTCCTGTATTTCATAATTATTCTTTTAGCAACGAAGAGCGTTGGAAAGGATTTAAAGAATTATTCAACTATATTTTAGACTCTGCAAATGAAGCTTAATAATATTTCACATGTTTTTTTTGATTTAGATCACACACTATGGGATTTTGATAAAAACTCAGGTTTAACTTTTCAGAAAATATTTGAATTGAATAAGATTGATATTAATCTTATAGAGTTTTTGGAAGTATATGAACCTATTAATTTTAATTACTGGAAGCTTTATCGTGAAGATAAAATTGATAAAGAATCATTGCGTTATAATCGCTTAAGTGATACTTTTGGGATTCTAAATCATGAGATAAAATCAAGAACAATCAACAAATTATCAGTTGATTATATTGATTATTTATGCACATTTAATCATTTGTTTGATGGTACTTTTGAAATTTTAAACTATTTAGCTCCAAAATATCAAATGCACATAATAACCAATGGTTTTAAAGAAGTCCAGCAAGGAAAGTTAAATAACGCAAATATTGGACATTATTTCACTTCTGTAACAAATTCTGAAATTGTTGGTGTAAAAAAACCTAATCCTAAAATATTTAATCATGCCTTATCATTAGCAAATGCTAGTATTGAACAGAGTATTATGATTGGAGATAATTTGGAAGCTGATGTTATGGGAGCTCTGGATATTGGTTTAGATGCTATTTGTTTTAATTATCATAATGAGAAATTAAACAATGGAATAAAATTTGTTGATAATCTATTAGAGTTGAAGCACTATTTATAATATTCTCAGTGTATATTTAGTGACCAAAATAAATAATAATTTAAATTGAAAACGATAGGATGAAAAAAACATTAATGATTCTAATTCTTGCGAGCTGTTTTCTTCAAATAACTGCGCAAAATAGTATTAATGATTATAAATATGTAATTGTTGAAAAACAGTTTCATTTCCAAAATGAAGCCAATGAATATAATTTAAACGAGTTAACAAGATTCCTATTAAAAAAGAAGGGTTTCAAACCAATATTGGAAAGTGATATTTATCCAGATGATTTGAAATCAAATTATTGCTTGGCTTTACAGTCTGAGGTAAAGGCCAAAGGTATGCTGAGAACTACAGTTACAATTACTTTAAAAGATTGTAATAATAATATATTGTTTACAGCTGACGGCTCAACTAAAGAAAAAGATTTTGATAAAGTTTATGCTTATGCTATTAGAAAAGCGTTTGAAGATTTCAGTGTTGTAGAGTACAATTATGTTCCTAATGAAGCTGTTAGTGGTAAAAACAAAGAGATAAAGCCAACAAAAGATGATTCAGATGAAGTTGAAAAATTAAAAGCTGAAATAGATGAATTAAAAAAGAAAAACTCTGAAAAAGAATCTAAGCTTAATGAAACTAATGCGAAGAAATTAGTAGAAAAGCCAAGCTCTAAAAAAGAAGCTAGAAAAAGTAAATCAAAAAAAGCATCAATTTATTTAGAGGCTGTTGATACAGATAATGGTTTTAACTTAGTAGATAGTGATTCTAAAAAATTAATTCATGCACTTGTTAAAACAGGAATTGATAATGTATATACAGTTAAAGGCAACAATGGTATTGTTTATAAAAAGGAAGGTAAATGGATAAGAGAATACACCAAAGGGAAGAAAACACTAATTGAAACCCTAAATGTAGTTTTTCAATAATTGTATTTATCGTTCCAACGTTTTTTTAGAAATTCTCTAAGTGCATTTTCACGAGCATTATTTCCAGGATCATATAGCTTAGTATTTTTTATCTCATCTGGTAAAAATTCATGATGAGCAAAATTGTTTTCATGGTTATGGGCATATTGGTAATTATCACCATAACCTAGCTCTTTCATCAATTTAGTTGGTGCATTTCTGATTGATAACGGAACACTTAAATCTCCAGTTTGTTTAACTAATTGCTGAGCTTTGCCAATTGCCAAATAAGAAGCATTGCTTTTTGGAGAAGTCGCTAAATATGTTACGCATTGACTTAATATGATTCTAGATTCTGGATAACCAATAGTTGTTACGGCTTGAAAAGTACTGTTTGCAATTACTAAAGCTGTCGGATTTGCGTTGCCAATATCCTCACTAGCAAGAATAAGTAAACGTCTGGCAATAAATTTCACATCTTCACCTCCTTCAATCATTCTGGCCA
>Ga0316189_10003123_pt1 | contig 16100 bp, 3 predicted proteins | sample LowCovwburrow_MG_FD_204930 | JGI IMG/M metagenome (GOLD analysis project Ga0316189, IMG submission 204930) | Coastal sediment microbial communities from Maine, United States - Lowes Cove worm burrow | ecosystem: Environmental > Aquatic > Marine > Coastal > Sediment | place: USA: Maine... | reverse complement strand
CTATAAGAGGGTTCGAATATTTTCTCCTGGTCAGACCTGACGATACCAGGGCCGTTGTCCTGGAAGAGAATGACCACCTCATCCACCTCCAGACGGTAGACAATGGACAAGGTTCGCGAGACCCCTTTCCCATCGGGAAAACTGCCGCTGGCCAGACAGCCGTTGTGGGCCAGGTTGAGGAACACCTGATTGAGCTCGGCCGGTCGACACAATATGACGATAGCCTCTTTTCGCTGTAGTTTGATCGCCACCTTGGGGAACATGGCGCCGACCAACCCCACCGTGGCGCAGAGGGATGCAATGATATCGACCCTTTTCCAGGTCGCCTCGTCATGACGCGTAAACAGGCGCAGGTCCTTGACTATTTGATCGATCCGATCCGAACCCTGACGTATTTCGGTGAGTTGATCTTTTAACTGATCAAGCCGGTTCTCTATTTCCAGCATGGTAGCCGCCGGCGCATGATCGCCTGCCAATTCGTTCAGGAACAGGCCAAAGCAATCGCACCATATCTCCAGATTCTGGGCACCCGCTGAAATGAAGTTGTTGGGGTTGTTGATCTCGTGCGCAATGCCAGCGGTCAGAGTTCCAAGAGTCGCCATTCTCTGGGTCATGGCAAGTCGATTCTGGGCCTTGAGAATGGCTTCTCCCTTGGCCTGTATTTCGGCTTTTTTCTCCTGCAGGTCCTTAATGAAGAGGGCCTTGGCCATGGCTGTTGCCGCATGGTTGGCGAAGCGCTGTAATTTTTCCTTCTGTCCCCATTGTTGCCACTGGCCTTCTGCCCAGACTTCCCAGAGAATCAGTCCCAGGTGGTTCTTGTCCAGAAGCAATTCCATGGCCAGTGTGGGATTCAGTAGACGCACCTGCTCGGGTTCGGAAAAATTGGGCTCATTCATATCTGTCTTCAGAAGGAAGAGTCCACTGCCCCAGGGCCTGCGGTTTTCAAGGAAGTCACGAGGCAGTTTTCCGCTAGGGTCGACGAATTCTTTGAGTTCTGTTTCCGAAAGACCCAAGGAGGCCACCGGGGCAAAGGGGCGCTCGGCTGGCGCCAAAAAGAGCACGGCCCGAGCAGGCTTGGGAAAGAGATGGGCGCCTTGAGCCAGCAGCGCCCGACACACCGCGCCCGGTTCGATTTCGCTGTTTATGGTTTCCACCATGGTATCCAGGCTCTCCAGCTCACGGTTACGGGCGTCCAGATCGGCGGTCCTTTCGCTGACTGTTTGCTTCATTTGTGCATAGAATCGGGCGTTTTCGTTGGAAACTGCGGCCGTGGAGGTCAGCAGCTCTAGAATTGCCACATTTTGCCTGTTGAAGATGGCCTGGCTCTGAAAATGTTCCAAGACCAGGATTCCCTGAAGGTCGGCCTGCTTGATCAAAGGCAAGCAGAGCAAGCAAGTGGGTTGGCGCACATGGAAATACGGATCGCGCACAAATTCGCCTTCTCGGGCGGGCTCTTCCAGCATCAGGCTTTTCTGGGTCCTGCCCACCAGGGTGACCACCGTTATCGGCACCAGACTTCGCGCCAGCTCACTGCTGAGCGGTACCGAGGGCCTTTTCGTCTCCTGTTCATCACTTTCGACCTCAATCACCAGCCCATTTTGCCGCTGCATGATCAGGCAGCCTCTCTGCGCCCCGCTGTGCTTCATGGTTACCCTGGTGGTTGCAAGCCACAATGACTCGATCTCAATTTCCGATGAAACGGTCTGATTTGCCTCTAGAATGGTACCAAGATCAAAACTGCGGGTCCCGGTTGTTGTTCCTGGCCACCTGTTTTCTTCATCGAGTGGGTCGTGGACTTGTGATCCTGCGTTTGCCAGCCCCAGAAAGAACTGGTACTGCTTGCGCAACAGCTTACATTTGACCGTTGCTCCCCAGGCCGAATACCCCGTAATCGCCTCATTAAAGAAAGCGGCTGCCCCCGTTTCCAGACCGCGTCGCAGATAGAATCGGGCCGTGCTCTCATGAATGATGGGTATCAGGTTGACGTACTCATTCGCCTCTGCCACGGTCGCGGAATCTCGAAACAACTGGCTGGCTTGGGCGTCCTTGCCCCGTAGAGCCAGCATTTCTGCGGCCATGAGAAGTCGGCGATGCTCGAAGTTTTCGGGACAGAGTTTTGCCAGTTTCGTCATGACCTTCAAGAACGACTGGAGCCTGCGTACAATTGCACGGAGTTGATGGCCCCTGAGGCGATGCGCTTTTGCTACCAATACAAGAAAGCCAAAAAAGCGAAATTCTATCCAGGGCAGACCCACCAGGGCCGGCCACAAGCGGGCATGTTTCTCTATGATGGAATAGGCGCCATCGAAATCCCCGTGGATAAAGTGCAGCTGCATTTTGAGCAGGTAATAATTCGCCAGAGGGCTTTTCATACCTTGCGCACGGGCATTCGCCAAAACCCTGGTCTCGTTAAAGTCTTTGGTGTCCAAGGAGAATGGACCACGGGTTTGGCCACGCAAGCAAAGGTGGTACTGGTAGAAAGTCCAAGGGCTTCGGTCCACGGGAAAGCGCGCCGCAAACTGATTCAGAAAATACTCCTCTTCAATACAGCTGGTCGCCAGATCGGTGGAAGGGTCCCAGTGAACAAGGTGGACACAGGCATAAATCGAATAGAGCAAATCGCCATTCTTCATGGCAAATTCTGCGGCCTGATGAAAGAGCTGCGTCAGCTTTCCCCAATGGTTTGTAAGGCCCCAAAAACCCATGGCCGTTTCGTAGAGCACCTGGCCACGGGAGGCACTGTAGGCTCGCTGATCTATGAGTTCCAAAGCGTAATTGATGAGGGTCGAGCTATTGTCCAAGTCACCAAATTTTTGAGCCAGAATAGAACCAAAACCGGTGAAGAAGGAGGGCGCCTCGGGACTCAGGCCATGAAGCAGGGTAAGCTGAATGCTCTTGACGGTGAGCAGGACCGCCAACCTGCGATTGCCCTGGGAAGTGGCGGAGATCGGAAGCTTGCCAAGCAATCGAAAAAGTGTGAGCAAAGCAGGGTCATGTACAATAGGCAATTGCTTGAGGTGTTTTGACGCAAGCAGATCCCGCGCGATTTCCAGCTCCTTTTGAATCAAGGCTCTCGTTGGCCTTCCCGGAACATGGAGTCCCAAAAGCCGCAACGCGCGCAGGCCATTCTTTACGGCCTGCTTGGGAACAAGGCCGCGGTACTTCTTCAGGCGACTGTCGATAATGTGCGCCCTTTGGCGATCGTTTCTGGCGGAACGGTTCAGGGAACGGTAGAGGGCCTGAGATTGCTCCAAACGACCAAACATTAGCGAAGACTCTGCCAGGCTGAGCATCAAGGGAAAAACCAACTCGTGACCATAACGCCAGGGGTTCTTGCCAAGAAGGTCCAAACCCGCCTGGAAATGGTGGTCGGCAGCGATGAAGGCCACGGCCTGAAGGTTTTTACGACCGGCCACCAGATTGAGGCGCGCAACGCGCCTGCGCTCGCTTGGGGTGTCGATTAACTGGCTACCCGCATTAAAAAAACCGGCAAGTTCTACGAAACGTTCCTCTTGCTGGCTCCAGGAATCGTAGAGGGCGCGACCGATCTTGAGATGAAGGGCTTGTTTTTGTCGGATATCGAGAAGATTGTAGGCCGCTTTACGATAGTTCTCGTGGCTAAAGTGGAAGCCAGCATCAAGGCCTGCGCCACGTATTGCGCGATGGCACATAGACAACCGATAAGCGGGACTGGTGGGAACAAGAATGTGCTTCTGGAGCACGGGAAAAAGGTGTTGGGCTGTCTCAGCTACGCTCTCCTCACGTAGAAAAGACAAAACCTCCAGGTTCAGTTCCCCTATAAAACAACTGCCCAAAGACAAGATATCTTGGGTCTCTTGCGGCAGTGAACGCAACCGTTCGTCCATCAAATCAGCCAGATCGATCGGGATTTCCGCTGTTTCCGCAGCGTGCCAAACCCAATTCTCGCCATTAAAACAAAGCAGATGCCGGTCCCACAAATAAGTCAGTAGTTCGCGGGTCAGAAAGGGGTTGCCATGGGCGTGCACGGTCAGTAGTTGGACAAGCGAGGTAGCCTGTTCCACATTGATCTTGAGGCTATCCAGCAACATCGTCTTCAAATAGTGTGCAGACAAGCGCTCCGGTTTAAGATAAGTAATGGCGACGCGGTTCTGCTTGATCACCTTCAGCAAATTCCCCAAGGGGTGGGGGTGCGCGATTTCACGGTGTGCACCGATCAAGAGAAAGTGGCAAATCTCGCGATGAGACAATAGCTCGCCAAGTAATTCAAGAGAGGCCTCATCAGCCCACTGCAGGTCATCAAGGAAAACAACCAGCGGGTGTTTTTCGTCGGCCAGCACAGCGATGATGCGCAGCAAGGCATCGTTAAGACGATTTCGGGTTACTTCGGGAGACATATTCTCGAAGGCTTCTTCAGAGGCAGTTAATTGATTGCTGAGTCGAAATACCTGAGAGACAATGGGGCCATCCTTGCCAAAGGCCTCTGCCACCTTGATCTTCAACTTTTTCCAGCGGTGGCCACGACGACTGTCCAGCTGTTTGAGCAGCGCGGAAAATACCTGGCTGACAGCACTGTAGGGCTGATCTCCTTGAAATCTTTCGAATTGGCCTTCCACATAAAAACTCCCGTTAGAGAGGAGCATGTGACGTTGTTCTCGAACCAGAGCCGTCTTACCAATGCCTGCTTCGCCCTCTAAAATAAGCAGCTCTGTCTGCCCGAGTCGAACATTGGTGAAGCAGTCACGCAACACGGCCAACTCACGATCCCGGCCATACAGTTTCTCAGAGATGAGGAAACTGCCATCGGGCCGCGCGTACAGCGGCTCGGCGGGCTCGATCTCCTGATGGCTCCTGCACGAGGCCAGGCAATTGGCCAAATCATAAATAACCCCGTTGATAGTTGTATATCGATCACTCGCCTCGCGCGCCAACATATGCCCGATAATAGAAGAAACGAAGGGCGGTATCATGGGATTGGCCTCGTGCAGCGGGCGCGGGTCACTGGTGATTCGGATCGCCAGCCCCATCAGGCTGTTGGCACGGAATGGGGGGTCACCGCTGGCCAACTCATATAAAACCGCGCCTAAGGAATAAATATCGGCACGCGCATCGACACTGCGCTGAAAAAGCCCGGTTTGTTCTGGGGCCAGGTACACGGGCGAACTCTCGCGTTGCTCAGGGTCAAGAAGTTCCGGACCCTCCGAGGTCAGGGGCGAGGCAATGGAGAAATCGATTAAACCAATCTCCCTGCTCGGGTTCACCAGAATATGGGTTGGTTTTATATTGCGATGGATAACCCCTTGCTTATGCACGTTCGCCAGGGCAACACAAATGCCCAAGGACAATTCCAATAAATCCTGTAACTGCTCGGGCCTTGTTAGAGAAAAACCAGTCAAAGCCTCGCCATCCATATCCTCGAGTACCAGAACACAGAAATTGTCGTGGTCAAATAAGTCATATGCGCCAATAATCCCAGGGGATTCCAGTTGCTGCAAGATCCGGTATTCCCGTTCGAGCAGCGCCGGTCCCGCACCGTGTTGGCCCGCGACCTTGAGCACCACCGAGCGTTTCCCCTTTTTGTCCCAAGCCCGAAAGAGTTGATGAGCCCTGCCCGCATGGAATGCCTGCAGGTGGGTGTAGCCGGGAAGCTTCAACTGGAACCTCCCTTAATGGGCAAGTGCAAGGTAAAGACAGCGCCACCTGCCTCTTCCGATTCAACCCCGACCGTACCGCCATGTCGTTCCATAATGCTCCAAACGCAATACAGGCCTAAACCCATTCCAGAACCCACCGGCTGTGTTGTAAAAAAGGCTTCGAAAAGTTGGGGCATGCACTCGGGTGAAATGCCACAGCCATTATCCCTGAAGCGTACAACAGCCTCATCGTCTTGAAGCTCAAGGCAAATCTGCACGGAGCCACACGACAGATCCATGCCAGCCGAAAGACGCCGATGAATGGCCTGACAAGCATTGAGGATAATATTTTGGCAAACCTGGGACAGGAGCACGGCGTTGGCGTGAACCCACAACGAGGGACAGTGAACGTAACCGACCTTCACATCCTCGAACTTAGGCGCAACCCTATCTATAGCAGATTGAATCAGCGGCGCCAGATCAAGTAGCTCATAATGCGCCTCGTCTAAATTGGCGACAAAAGCCAGGGTATCGACAATATGATCAATGCGTTCCACGCCCACCTGTACCTGTTTTATTTGCTCCTCTACCTTGGCGAATTGTGCCTTAAAATCTTCGAGCACTGCGTCCTCACCCACGGCAAGCCTCTTCAGATAACCGTGGAAGTGGACCTGGGATTGTTGAAAAGCACCGGCCACGGCCTGAATATACTTATTCGGCTTGGTGATCTCACGAGAAATACTGGCTGTTAAGACGCCGAGTTGCGCCATTTTTTCGCGCATGGTGAGCTGATCTCGGGTCGCAACCAGAGCATGGGTTTTTGACTTGATCTCCTCGCTCTTCTGGGCCATTTCTTCCAAATAACGTGCCCGGGCCACAGCGCTGGCCGCGTGATTGGCAAAGCGTTCCAGTGTGGGTAATTGTGCTGGCGTAAAAAGCTCCCCTTTCCACACAATAAACCCCACCTGTGCTTTGGCCTGTTTCAACATCAACAGCAGGCAGTTACCCAAAAAAGCTTCTTTTGAATCGGGAAAAAGCTCAGCGCTCGGCAGGCGGTAGATGCTGCGTCCCCAGGCTTCCGATTTTTTCAGGATGATGCGTAGGGTCGCCTCGACTGGCAAAGCCAGATTCATCACCATTGCCGACAGGTGGTCATCCGCCGCAACCGATCGGAAAAAACCTGTACCGTCGTTGAGAAACAGGGCCGCGCCACCCGCCTCTGGAAAAAGCCTCAAGCCCTGGTACAGCACCTGATCGTATACCTTTCTCGGCTCCCTTTCCCGATTGATGGAACGCACAATGTCATCCAGGCTCTCCAGCTCTCGTGTGCGGGCATCGAGATCTCGGCTACGTTTGGTCACCTTATCTTCTAAGCGTGAAAAATAGCGCGTATTTTCGATGGATATAGCCGCCGCCGTGGTAAGCAACTCCAGCAAATTCACGTGTTCGGCACTGAAAACGCCCGTCGTCTGGCGATGTTCCAAGTAGAGAATGCCAAACAGTTTCTTCTGTTTGGCCAGTGCCAGGCACAAAATGGAGCGCGGTCGAATGGTTTGGATATAAGGGTCTCGCGCCAGTTCGCCTTCCCTGGCCGGATCGTTGGCGATCAGGCTGGCACGACTCTGAGCAACCCGTGTGATAGCGGTAATCGGCACCAGTTCATGGGCCGTATCGCCATCCAATGGCACAGACTCAAACAGCACCTCACCATTGCTGGCCAGTGCCTCCACCCGTGGGCCATTGGGGGTGGGCATCACCAGACAACCACGCTGGGCACCCGCGTTCTTCAACACGATCTGCATGATCTTTTCCAACAGCTTGTCTAGTTTTCGCTCCGAGGTTATGATCTGCGCCGCCTTGATGGCAGATGTCAGGTCAAGACAAGAATCATGGTCCGTTGCTACCCTTGAGCCAACGGTTTGAGGTTTAGGGTCATCCACCTCCACAGCTTGCAGCACCTGGAAAACTTGGGGAAAAGCCATCCGAATCGTTCGGCAGCGGGCCGTGGCACCCCAGCGGGCATAACCGTATTCCGCTTCTCGCAGCAGCGTGTTGGCAATGATTCTTCCCTTGCTGCGCAGATAGAAACGGGCCGCGCAGTCTTGGATCAGAGGTACGTGGTAGGCGTATTCTCGTTCTCGGGCTAACTTGATGGCCTGTTCGTAGCGTTTCATCGCCTCCATTTGAAGACCGTCGATGGCCGCCATCTCAGCTTCCATAAACAAGAGTCTATGTTCGAAATTAAGCGGACATTCCACCGCCCAGCGCCGCATCTCATCTAGGAAGGCATGCAAGCGCCGTCGTAGCTCATCTTTCTTCTCAGCATCCTTGATCACGGCGGCACAGACCAGAAAACCGTAAAAACAATACTTGATCTGTACCAGTGGGATGGCGGCCAGACTGTGGACCAATGGCTCCATCTTCTTCAAAACCGTTATTGCCTGCTTAAGCTCCTCATGGATGAAAAACAATTGAATCTTCAGGGTCAGCAAGGTCGCCTGATAGGCCAAGATGCCTTTGCTCAGGATCTGTTTCTCAGTGAAATCGCCGTGATCAAGCGACAGGTGATGGTTTGTCGCATCGCATAGGCAAAGATGGAAATGATGGAAAAAGACCATCTCAAAACGATGGTTGGGAAAACTCACCTGGAAAAGGGCCATCGCCTTTTTCTCTCGCTCAATTTTCTGCGCCAGGTTTGTGTTGGTATCCCAGTGCGCGATCAGGCCAGTGGCAATATTGGCGAAAAAAACATCATGGGTTTTAAAACAGGCCGCAACAGCCTTTTCCAAAAGATTGGAAATCATCTTGAAATGAACCAGAAACGGCTGAAGCATGTAAGCCACCAGGCTAAAAACCCGACCCCTCACGGCCAGATAACGCTCCTTTGTAACAAGCTCCAGGGCATAATTCCCATAGGCTTCCGCATTGCTCGGATCCTTGCCCAAGGCGCGAATTAAACCGAAATACACAAATGCCTTGGCCGTCTCCCTGGTAAGCCCCTGCTCAAGGGCAAGCTGGAGTGCCTGTACGGTAGCCAGAACAAACAGGTTGTGGTTGCCCATGTTGCGAGAGAGTCGCGCCAGTCTGACAAGAAGGGCTTGAGCCGCCTCCGCATAGGGTTCTGTCGTTTCGTTAAAAATAATTCGATCTGGGAAGCCCCTCTGAATGAGTACATCGTGGATTGCGGCACTCTCACGCTTCACATGGGCGCTTGAAGGGCTTATGGGCAGGTGAATGGCAAGCAGGCCAAGGCCATTAAGCGTTGTGTCGAAAGCAGTTTGGATGCGCCCTTCACTGAGCCCGATTTTCTGATCGGCCATCACCCGGGCCTTCTCCAGGTCAGAGCGGGCATATCGGGAAAGAGTCCTGTAGTCGGCCCGCGCTCTTTTAACAAAGCCGAGATGGGAATGGGTCTCGGCCAGGCTCAATTTAAGCGGAAATGCCAGATCGTAATGGTTACGCCAGAGCCGTTTCCCCAAAAGTTCCAGGCCGATTTGGAAAAAGGGAAGAGCCTGGGTGTAACAAGCTCTGTCCAGGTTCATCTTGCCGGCTTCCAAATTAAGCGAGGCCAATTCACGCCGCTCCCGCAAGCTGCGAACTAGATCCTTGCCTCGATTGAGATGCCCAATCCAATCCAACAATGCCAGGCCGGAGCCATCATGTGCCTCACTGCTATACGCTTGAAAAGCACGCCCAATACGCAGGTGCAGGGCGGCATGCCTGCCCACTTCAATACTCCCGTAGGCGGCCTCGCGCAGGCGCTTGTGTTGAAAGCGGAGACAGGCGTTGGTCCGTTTCTGGCGACCGTAACGGTGTTGTTCATTTAACTTCACCAAAATCTTCGCGTCAAGCGCTGGCCCCAGATCCTGGCCGAGCTCTTTAAGGTTCTTGCCCGCTACCAGGGTCAGCAGTTTAACGTCGATCTCTTCACCCAGGCAAGCAGCCAACTGAAGAACTTCGCGCGTTTTCCTCGTCAGTTCGTGTAAGCCCGTCATCAGAAAGTCGACCACAGATTTCCAAGCGTCAAGCCGACTCAATTCGTCCAGGCGCCAAACCCAGCGATTGCTTTCACCGTCAAAGAAGAGCAGCCGGTCACGATTCAATTGTTCCAGCATCTCAATAATATACAAGGGGTTACCACGGGTTCTGGCGATGATCATTTGAGTCGCGCTCTCAAGTTCTTCCTCATCACCCTTGACCGCATCGGTCAAAAAGTGGCTCAAGTCCTCGCGCCGCAGAAGACGGGGCCGAATACGTTTCAGCCAGATGTCCTGGTCGGCCAGATCGGCGAGCTCGTGGGGAAACAGATCGCCCGGACGGAAGGCACCGACAAATAAAAAATGGTCAATACCCGGGTCCTTGAGAAGGCTGAAAACAAGGTCTATGGAAGCCTTGTCGGCCCATTGAAGATCATCTAGGAAAAGGACCAGGGGTTTGGCTTCACGCACAAATTGCCTGATGAAGCGGCGCAGTGTTGATTTTACACGGTCCTCAGCTTCGGCAAGATTTACCTGGCTGATCTCTTCGCCGAAAACAGATTCGAGACCGGGAACCAGCGCCGCCAAAAGCGCCCCATCACGGCCTGCGGCCTTTGCCACCTGACGGCGAAAAGCGTGCATATCAGCACCCTGTTTGTAGAACCAGTAGTCGCACAGTGCGCCGAATGCCCTGCGAATGGTCGCGTAGGGCTGTTTCTCACCCGTTCTCGAAAACCTGGCCGTGGCAAAAACGCCGCCATCACGTGCGATTTGGGCACAAGCCTCGTTGACCAACGCCGATTTTCCCATGCCCTTTTCGCCTTCCACCAGCAGCAAACCCTTGCCCCCGTGCCGGACCTCATGGAGACATGCTGCCAGAGTGGCCAATTCGATTTCCCGGCCATAGATTTTCCGAGGCAGCCGAAACTGGTCATTCCTGTCGTTCTGGCCCAGGGGAAAAGGCGCAACCCTAGCGGAATCGAGCCATTCCGAGAGAAGGCGTTCCAGGTCCATGCCCAGCCCATAAGCACCGTTGTAGCGGGCGTCTGGGTCTTTGGCCATCATGCGGGCCACAATGCGGGCCAACATCTCGGGAATGATGGGGTTCAGCTTCAGCAACGGTTCCGGGTCGCGCGCTATCGCCGCATAAACCAATCCGTGCCGATCTGGCTCACTGAAGGGGGGTTGTCCACTCAGAAGCTCGTAGAAAGTAGCCCCCAATGAGTAGATATCGCTGCGTTGATCCACGGTGCAATTCAGCCGTCCCGTTTGTTCCGGTGAAATATAGGCGGGGGTCCCCTCCAACCAACCCGAATCCTCGGCTTCCACCTTTGTTGGACCTGATTCCGAGGCAATCGAAAAATCGATCAGGCGAAACTGACCATTCTCGCGATTCCAAAGAATGTTGCCAGGGTTGATATCCTTGTGGATCACGCCCTGCTCATGGATGCGGGCCAGAGTCCGACAAATACGGATCGCCAGCTCCAAAAAGAGTCTTAAATCCTCGTTGTTCTGCACGCGGAACCCAAACAGAGGCACACCGTTCATCTCTTCAAGTACCAGGAACAGGCTGCTGTGCAACTGCTCCAGTCCGTGAACCGTGATAACGCCTTCCCCGGCCAGACGATGGGTTAAGGCGTACTCCCGTTTGAATGCAAAAAGTTGCTCACTTGTGGGATGCGAGGCCTGCATGGTCTTCAAAATAACGGCTAAGTCATCCCGGGTTCTGACGGCGCGGAATACATGAGATTTGCTACTCTGATGTATCTTTTCGCGAATCTTGTAACCGGGGAGTGTAAACATGTGACCCTCGGGCAATTTTGAAGAGCAGTCCTCGTTGATCAGTCATTATAGGTAATCGGGAATTCGGAAATTAACCTAAGCCACCAATTGAAGGTCAGGTCAAGATCAGCCAAACAGTCGTCCAGCTTGTAGTATCTGGCCTCTGCTCGGGTCATCGCGGAGCTTTTACCTGGCGCCAGTCCGTGATTCGGATATTTATTCGCGACTACTCTCAACTTTTGGACCTTTGTCACTCCCTACTTTATCCCTTCGGGATCCTGTGATAAGGTGATTTGCCTGAGAGGAGTGGGGGGATTCATGGCGATATATGATGTCTTTTTATTGACTGGCGAGTGGCGCGATGAACGCGACAGCCACGAACTGCGATTCTATGGCCAATCGGAAGAGCTAGGGCCTGTTGAGCTGATCTTTGACGAGAGCAAACCCCTGTTCTTTGTGGATCACGAAGAAAAGCTGCCTGCCTTGGAGTTTCCCATCGAGCGCAAACCGCTTAAGCTGAAGAGTCTGCGTTCGCGCCCCGTCGATGGCCTTTATTTTCGAACCTGGCGCGAGCAGCTAAATGCGGCCGACCGCTTCAAGGCGACTGGGGTTCGGCACTTCGAATCGGATGTGCGCCCCACCAGCCGCTTTCTAATGGAGCGCTTCGTGTATGGCCAGGCAGCAATCTCCGGGGAAGGCAAGAAGAAAGGGAAGCTCACCACATTTCTCAACCCCAAGATCAAGAGCGGACCCTCCAACCCAACCCTAACCGTGCTATCGCTCGACATTGAGACCGGCATGGAAACGGGTCAACTGTATTCCATTGGTTGTCATCTGACCGGGAAAACCGAGGAAAAACGGGTATTCATGCTCGCTGATGAGCGTCGCGACATGCCCGAGAACCTGGCTCTTTATCCCAGTGAACGCAAACTGATCCTGGCCTTCCTGGCCTGGTTCGCCGAGGTGGACCCCGACTTGATCATCGGCTGGCACGTCATCGGCTTTGACCTCATGTTCATGGAAAAGAAATGCCGTGATTTGGGCCTGACCCTTGACCTGACCCGTACGGATCGGCCCATTCTGCTCACAGAGAAACCGGGCGCGGGTTATTTCGCCACCATATCCGGGCGGGTGGTGATTGACGGTATTCCCGCCCTTCGCGGCGCGGGTTACACCTTCCCCAATTACAAGCTGGAAACCGTGGCCCAGGAACTGCTTGGCACGGGGAAACTGATCGCCTCTAACGAGAACAAGGTAGCCGAGATCAATCGTCAGTTCCGCGAGGACAAAGCGTCGCTAGCGCGTTATAACCTGGAAGACTGTGTTCTGGTAACCCAGCTCTTCGACAAGGTAGACCTGATCCCCTTGCTGGGCAAGCGCTGTTTCTATTCCGGGCTCTTGCCCGATCAGCTGGGTATCCCCAATGCGGCACTGGACCACTATTACCTGCCAAAACTGCATCGCAAGGGTTTTGTAGCCCCAGACGTGGCCGAGTCACCCAGAGACGTCTATTCGCTGGAAGGTCCGGTCGGCGCGGGCACTCCCGGAATATACCAGCAGGTGGCGGTCCTCGACTTTGTCAATGTGATTCCATCGTTGGTACGGATTTTCAAACTCGACCCTCTGTCCCTGGCCTGTTCGGATGTGGATTCCAAAATCTTGCCCAACGGCAAGAAAGTATCCGGCACGGAACACCTGTTGCCCGATTTGTTCGAACGTCTCATGAACCGCTTGGACCAGGCCAATGCCAAGGGCGACAGGGTAAGTAAACGCGCCATCGAGCTGCAGCTGAAAAACTTTCATACCGTCTTGCATGCAAAGAACAACCGCTTCTACCAACCCGAGTTGATCACGGCGCTGGCCTCTGTCGAGAAATGGTTGGTATCGCAGGCGCAAAAGTTCCTGGAGGAGAAAGGTTACGAGGTGATCAGTGCCGATGCAGAAGCCTTGTTCCTGGTACTCAAGCCGGCCGACCTGATCAATCCCAAACAAGCCGCAGAACGTATTGCCGGCGAGCTGGACGGATTCTTCCACGACCGCCTGCAACGGGAATTCGGATTTTCCAGTGTGCAGACCGTCTTCCGCAATTTCTATCCCAAATTCCTTATGTTGCCGCGAGCGGGAAAGGGGACATCGGTCAAACGCTACGCCGGGCGAACGACCCAGGGTACGACCGACGTTTTCGGAATGGAGCACGCCCTTTCCACATGGACCGAGCTATCTGAGGTTTTCCTGGCAGAATTGATGCAGCACTTCCTGGTAGATGACAGCATCGCCCCTTGGATCGATGGTTTTGTAGAGAAGCTGAAGCAAGGCGCCTTCGACCAGAAACTGATCTACACCAAAAAAATCCGCAAGAAGGTGGAGGAATACGCCAAGAATGCGCCGCCCCACATCCGTGCGGCCCGAATGTTGGACAAGCCGGGAAAAGCGATCGCCTACATATTTACCAAGCGGGGTCCGGTGCCCATCGAGTTGGATCACAAGGACATCGATTACGACTACTACATCAGCAAACATATCGAACCGCTGGCCGATCAGGTATTGTGTCTGATAGGCAAAACCTACGCCACCCTCTCAGAACCGGAACAGATATCGCTATTTTAAAAAACAGCCGCTTCACAAACCTGCCCATTAACGCCGATGCCTCCGGTACAACCAGGCCTCCGAATGCCTGGCACCGAATGCTCTGACAGGTCGTATCAAAAGCGCCTATTCTGAGGTATATTGGGTGATAGCCGTTCAGACGACCTCCCAGACGTTCGCTGGCAAGGGTTGAAGTAACACTGGAACTCGCTCGGCCAGGTGGTTGGACATCATTCCCCAAGGGCCTCGGAGTCATGGAAGAGGTCCGATAGCAGCGTGAGGTTCCGGTAAGCAAGGGTGACATTGATGCTTTAGAAGCAAAACCGATGGTGTGGGACTGGCATTTTTCTAGGAACGGAACCGGTCGAATGTAGCATAACCCGCTGGGTTGTGTGTAGCTGAGAAGCAGGCGGCAAGGTTCAAAAAGGAACCGCGTCAGAAAAAAAGCAACCATTACTGGAAACCATGAAAGAACAAGGTCAGGCGGCAAGAGGGTTTGACTATGGTCTCCCCCAACTATTCTACAGGACTTGGGTTACTTGCACCTGGGGTTTTTCCTGATTTTCTTTGACCATTCGTCCCAGTCATAAGTAAATTGATGAATTTCACTCAATGGGTAGCCATAAAGAAGGCCCCATAAATCATCCGGGATAGCATTTTCGCAATTCCGTATAAATTTGATCAGTTTTGGAAAGCGGGATATGTGAACATCTGCTCGCCGGACACCTCTTTCTGGGAGTCCCCATATATCATCACCCTTTTTGGTTCTAATCATGAAAGCATATGGAGTTTGGTCTAGAAAATCATATAGGTCTAGAATGATTCGTTTGTTTCCGTAAAATGAGAAATTTAAAACGGGTTTCTCTAAACAATCAACCAGCTCGAATTTCTCAAGATCATCAAACCCTGTGGAGACCCTTTTGCCCAATTTCTCAAGGAGCAAATCACCCAAGTGAGGATTGTTCTTGTGTGTTCGAACACCAGGTTTACCCAGTCCCGTTTTGTTTCTCATCTTTCACCTCACAGATTCAATCTTGGACTCAGGTGCCGATGGTATTTCGTCATGTGACCCGTATTCAAGGTTCCAATGGATGACTTGGTCATGTGGCCTCCTAAATCAGCCCTATCTGCCAAGTTGGGAATACCCGATGGCTGAAGGTGGGTTGAACTCCCTATATTACATCACTCCTTTACGCTCAGTGAACACGAAATGCCTTCCTGAGATCGGATAGCTCTGACCTGCTGACGAGGAAGGCAACAGGCAGCCCAACTTATGTAGAAAAGTTGGGATAGGGTCCCGGATGACGGGGTGGACGGGCTCGAGGACGGCGACTTGCTCCCCAGATCCTGTAGATTTCTTGGAGAAGCGTCATATCGCTCTGCCCGATCACGACCATTAGATAAGTTGATAATTTGGGGATAACTGACCATGATATCCATTTTAGAGCCGAGACCGCCGAGGTCGCGTAGATATTTACAGAAAGTGTTGGGGGGCAAGGATCCAGGGAGTAACTACGAGAAAAACACCTCGCCGTAGTCATCCCGGAGTCGATTGGGACGATAAGGAATGAGTGTAGGCGTGGGAATAGGGGCTGGTAGAGGTTATTTTTGGAGACAATGAGCTGGAAAGGACGGCTGCCCTTGCAATGAGGTATACTAAACATCGAGTGTTCCAGTATGGTGGACGGCTATTCGAATATCTTTTTCCATGAATGACAGCTTTGGGGAGATGAATGTGATAGCCCCAGGGGTCGGTTGGCAGGATCTATAAGAGTCAGAGTCGGCGGGCCTGCCCAGGACATGGTGGAAGGCATCCATAGTTACAATTTTATGCGTGAAGGTAATATTCAGTTGGAAGAGAATGCCCCTTTTTATCGGTACCGGTGCCCGTGATGGACGCCGAAGTTAAAAAAGTGATCGCCAATTATTTGGATAGCGTTCTCTTGAAAGAGGCGAGGGACAAATTGCTTCGGACCGATATCCAGGCTTGGAATGAAGCTCGAAAACAAGATCCAAGGTGGGTTCCTGAACTGGCAGGGGTTGACCTGAGCGGGGTCCACCTGAAAAAGGTCGATCTGAGCGGGGCCAACTTATGTGGGGCTATCCTGAACAAGGCCGACCTGAGCGGAGCAATTCTGCGCGG
>Ga0316189_10003122_pt1 | contig 16102 bp, 17 predicted proteins | sample LowCovwburrow_MG_FD_204930 | JGI IMG/M metagenome (GOLD analysis project Ga0316189, IMG submission 204930) | Coastal sediment microbial communities from Maine, United States - Lowes Cove worm burrow | ecosystem: Environmental > Aquatic > Marine > Coastal > Sediment | place: USA: Maine... | reverse complement strand
ATTACCATGCAGCGCTCACGGCAGGAGAGAATTACAATCCTATCACCTGTCCAGCAGCTGAGGTAACGCGTGAAGAAGTGGTCGTCGTGGTGCGGGACTGGGCCAAAGGTAGTCCTCAGCATCTAGGTGAGCAACCGGTTGTTGGTGTCATGCGTGCAGTATCAGAAAAATGGCCATGTAATTGACAGTGACAGATAAGCATAGGAGTCGATAATGAAGACTAACAGATTGATATTGGCATTGTGTTTGGTGGGAGGTGTCTCCGGCTGCGCGAACATGAGCTCCGGCGAGCAACGGACCCTATCGGGCGCGGGGATTGGTGCCGCTGCTGGCGCTCTGATCGGAGGATTGGCAGTCGGTCGGCCGCAGGCCGGTGCAGCGTGGGGAGCCGCACTCGGTGGTGCGGGTGGTTGGTTGTATGACCGGCACGAAAAATCACAGAATCAGTAACAAGGTGGAATGAGGGGACAGTATACCTATTAAATTTTACTCCGTAGCGTAATTGCGTTTGAGTTTTCTCCCTGGTTTTTTGGGTGCCAGGGTTCGACCGGTCAGCGACTCAGCGGATTGGATAAACGTTGAGTCCCCCAGTGGGCGCCCGGTGCGCGTATGTAACCGGATAAGTTCCGCGTCATCTTGACCAATCTCGGTAAGATAGCTTGCCCAGTCAGGAAACAATTTTAACATCGGTTCCACGTTTACCAGCGCATCGTTTCTGCCCTTCAAGTGGGCACGGGCGCTAGACCATTTCCAGTCATCTACCCGTGAAACCAGATTCGCGCGCACTGGATTCAACTCGATATATCGGACTGCAGCGTAAAGATGCACCTCATTCATGGGAAAAGAGTGGAATCGCTCCTGCCAGAGGTGACCCCGCCAGTCATGCCGGAAATTGATACGCCGGGTGTAGTGGCGATGCGCCTCAGCCAAGGCGGTCCTCAAACCGTTCTCTGCGTTTGGCTTTAACACCAGGTGGACGTGATTCGGCATCAGACAATAGGCGAGACACTCGGTTTGCGCATTCAGACAACCCTGTGCAATCAGTTCCAAATAGTGGGCGTAATCATCATCATTGAAAAATACACGCTGCCGGCGGTTGCCGCGTTGTGTGACATGATGTGGAAAATCAGGCAATATCACCCGGGCAATTCTTGCCATACCGTTCCTCCCTGAACAGTCTGCAAAAAATCAGTAGCCAATATCCTATCCCATAACTACTTTTGAAAAATAGGTATACTGTCCCCCGAAAGACAAAAAATCTGACCCCTTACTGGATTTCTGCCGCATGTTTGCGTATCCATGGCAGTAACTGATCGAAATTGCAGCAATCGTTTTCCAGCAGTCCAATCAGAAATCGGTGTGCTTTTTTTGCATCCACCTTCAGCTTGTAACCGTTCAGGCGCAGGAATACGTCGGTCGCAAAGAATGCAACGCGTTTATTCCCGTCGATGAAAGGGTGGTTCATGATGAGTGATTCGAACAGCGCCGCCGCCATTTCGGCAAGGTCAGCATAGTAGCCAGTACGGGGGCGAAACAAGGCGCTCTCAAGCAGGCCGGGATCGCGCACCCCAGGAGGGCCTCGGAAGCGTTCCAGCAGGGCGCGATGGATTTCCAGTGCCTCGTCGCGGCTTAGAAAGACAACGGACTTATTTTGCAAGCAGCTTTCCCAGCGCTTCGTTTTCGGTCATTGATGCTTCAAGATGGCTAAGGACTACCGGGCGCACACGTTTTCTTTGTATATAGTCACGTATGGCTTCTGTGAGTAAACCGGACACATTCTGGTGGGTCTCCGAGGCGAGCGCCTTGAGTTCGTTCCAGACGTCCTCGTCGACTTTTGAACTGACTTTGATACTCCGCATGTGGATAGGTTGGTTGACAAAACCAGAATTGTCAAGTTGCTTGTGTCTGGGCTCGCTTGATGAGTAACGAATGGCGTGGGATAGACAAGACCTGACGCCTTAGTGCAGATACGATATGATTCCGGAACCCAATCAACAGCCATGTTCCGACGGGATACCCTCGTGATGAAAAGATTACTGCCATTTCTGCTGGGCGTACTTTACCTGTCTTTCTCGACTGCTCATGTCAGCGCCGACGATTACGGCTATCCGATCGAGAGTGGCCCCGCCGCTACGGTGATCGGCACCCCGGAGGAGCTGCGGGCCGATCTGCCGGAGCGGATCGACACCCAGCGTCTGCGGCTGGACTCCGCTGGAGGAGTGGAGGTGCCCGAGGTGTTCTGGTACGAGGACAAGATGCGTTACTCGGCAGCCTTCCAGGACCACCCGGCACCCTTGATTTTCACTATCGCCGGCACCGGCGCCAGCTATCATGACGGCAATTCGATCATGATGCAGAAGGCGTTTTACCAGGCCGGCTTCCATGTCATCTCCCTCTCCTCGCCGACCTACATGAACTTCATCATCACCGCCTCCAGCACCGGGGTGCCCGGTCACACTGAATGGGACGCGAGGGATCTCTACCGGGTGATGCAGGAGGCCTGGGAAGAGGCCCGGCAGGATGGTGTGGAGGCAACCAAATTCTTCATTACCGGCTACAGCCTGGGGGGCATGAACGCCGCCTTCGTCGCCAAGCTGGACGAAGAACGCACCATGTTCGATTTCCAGCGGGTGCTGATGATCAATCCACCCTGGAGCCTCTACAACTCGGTGTCACTGCTCGACCGCATGGTTGACGATATTCCGGGCGGCCTGGATAAGGTCAACGTGTTTTTCGATCAGCTCATCTACCGTTTTGCGGCGGTCTACAAACAGCGTGAGGCGGAGAAAGGCAATACCGAAGTGGATTTCACCAGCAGCGATTTTCTGCGCGCTGTCTATGAGGCTTATAAGCCCACCGACGAGAAGGTGGACGCGCTGATAGGCGTCTTCTTTCGTATCCTCTACGCTAACATGGCGTTCTCCTCGGATGTGGTCTCGAAGTCCGGTTTCGTCGTGCCGCGAAATGTTGTCCTGACCTCCACCACGGACCTCGGGACATACAGTGCGGTGGTGCACCGGGAAACCGATTTCATCAAGTATTTCGACGGGCTGTTCATCCCCTATTTCGAGCAGAAGTACCCGGATCTCACACGCGACGAACTGATCCGTCAGTTGAGTCTGGAGCCGATAGAGGAGTACCTGGCAAGCTCTGAGAAGATTGGCGTGGTCACCAATGCCAACGACATCATCCTGAAGCCGGAAGACCTGGCCAATCTGGAACGGGTTTTCGGCGACCGCATCAAGGTCTACCCGCGCGGCGGTCATCTCGGCAATATGGAATACAAAGAAAACGTGGCCTACATGGTCGATTTTTTTAAGGACCAGGAGTAGCCGTCATGCTGAATCTTGCCATCAACGCGAATATGTTCCGAAATCTACTGCCTGTTATGGTATTGATGTCTGCATTGACAGGCTGCAGTACTGTTCCACGGACCATCGACGGCGGGCCTGAGGAAACGCCCCGCTACACCAATAAGGTTTTTCTGCAAGCGGTAGAGAAAGGCGAGATCGTTCGACTTCAGGGCGCGCCCGACCCCTGGCAGGGCATGAACCGTGCCATCTATAACTTCAACGCGAAGTTCGACCGGGCTATATTTCTGCCGGTGATCAAAGGCTACGAATTCGTGACGCCCGAGTTTGCCCGCACAGGTGTCAATAATTTCTTCAGTAATTTGGGGGAGATCCGCAATTTCATCAACGCAGTGCTGCAGTTGAAGCTGGAAAAATCAGTCCACACCGCCTCCCGCTTCGTCTGGAACAGCACCATTGGCGTCGCCGGCCTGTTCGATCCCGCCAGCGATATTATGGACCTGCCCCAGAGAAAGGAGGATTTCGGACAGACCCTAGGTCACTACGGCGTGGGTACCGGCCCTTATCTGGTGCTGCCGATCCTCGGACCTTCGACCCTGCGCGACACCGCGGGGCTGGTCACCGACACCGCGATCGCCATGGCCATAGATTTCGATCCGCTGGTGCTGAACGGCCATCCGCAGCGGCAGATTGCCTACTATACCCTGGCCGCTATCAACGGCCGCTACACCCAGGAGTTCCGCTACTTCGAATCGGGTTCGCCGTTCGAATACGACTGGGTGCGTTACCTCTACACCAAGAAGCGTCAGCTGGAAGTGGCAGACTAAAAAAGGGGCAGATATATAAGAGGACAGATTTGTTGAAAATAAATCTGCCCTCTTTATATCTAGAGTGATTCTTTCCAGAAAGGCGAAAGAAGCCATCAAGACCACACTGGCGCTGACCATCGCCTACGGCATCGCTCTGTCAATGGACTGGGACAGACCCTATTGGGCGGGGTTTGCTGTGGCCTTTGTCAGTCTGACAACGATCGGGCAATCCATGAGCAAGGCCGCATTGCGCATGTTCGGGACGCTGCTGGCGGTGGTGGTGTAGTCAACCTTTATCGCTCTGTTCGCCCAGGAGCGCCGGGCTTTCATACTGATCTTGTCGATCTATGCCGGTTTCTGCGCCTATATGATGAGTGGCAGCAAGCGCGCGTACTTCTGGCAGGTGGCCTGCTTTGTGGTCGTGATTATCTGTATGGACTCGGGGCCGGATCCTGTTAACGCCTTCGATACCGCGATATTGCGAGCGCAGGAGACCGGACTGGGTATCCTGGTCTACAGTCTGGTGGCGATTTTTCTCTGGCCCAGCAAGAGCAGTGCGGCATTATATTTTTTCATGCCGCAGCTGTCGAGCTTGATCGGTCTTGGTCTGCTGATCTTCGCGGCGAGCTTTGCCATTTGCTATTTGTTCGCCGATCCCGGGCAAATGCTGGGCAGGGCATTGGGGCTGGCCATGTTTGTTACCATCGCCTTAATTTGCGTGCCCGGCTGGACGGGTTTATCGATCGCCTCGAAAAAAATCAAAGATACATTGAAACGGACCGTCGAAGGTCGGTTCAGCGATCAGGACGTCGAAGAATCCTACCGCCTGTTGGGTGCCTATCGTGGTGTATCTGAGGCGTTTGTCGATTATGATGGAAACGCCGACGGCATCGATTGGGCACCATGGCACGAGGAACGCTTTGCCTGATAGAACAATCGGATCCATGCCGGCGCCAATCCTTCACGAAGTACCCTTAACAGAAACCTAGAGGTCGGCCGATGTTGGAGAAAACAGGTGGATAATATTATCCAGGACAGGTCCGATGGCTATTTGTCGAACGTTTTCGCGCGGGACGGCTATTTGGTGATACCCGGCCTTTGCCCCCCGAACCTCCTAGCCGATATGCGCACCTGCGCACTTGCTCACTTGAACCCGGTGCTGGGTCCGGCCGAATTCGAGGCCGATCTAGGTTACCCGGGGGCTCCGGCGGGTCCTGACGAACCCGGCGGCGGAACGCCACGCCGACTCTTGCATGCCTACTCCCGGAGTCAGGTTTTCCGTGATTGGGCTGCCGGAAAACTCATTGGCGATCACCTGCGCAGGCTGTTCGGGCGTGAGGATGTCTATCTGTCACAATGCCATCACAACTGCATCATGACCAAGCATCCGGGGCACAGCAGCGCCACTATGTGGCACCAGGATATCCGTTACTGGTCCTTCGACCGCCCGGAACTCATCTCTGTCTGGTTGGCACTGGGTCTGGAGACCTCGGAGAATGGTGCACTGAAATTCATACCGGGGAGCCATAGGGTGGATGTGGAGCAAGGGCGTTTGGACAGCGCGCTTTTTCTGCGGACGGACCTGGAAGAGAACCAGGTCATGATAGAGAAGGCCAAGTCCCTAGAACTGGAGCAGGGCGATGTTCTGTTTTTCCACTGCCGCAGTTTTCACGCCGCTGGCATGAACCTGACAGATGAGCTCAAGTTATCGGTGGTTTTTACCTACCATACCGGAGACAACAACCCCATTTCAAGAACGCGCTCCGCACGGCTGCCGGGAGTTTTGTTGGCGTGAAGCTTAATATGAAAGGGGCCAGTCTGGCCCCTCCTGCCGCTTGTTACTCTGGTGTTGCAGTCAAAAGATACATTGCCTCAAGCATGGTTGGAACCCGCTTGGATAATTTCCCAAACCACTTCGCGTAAATAGGGGTGATTTGCCCGTTCCTGTTGAGCCGCGAAAGCGCTCTATCTGCAACGAGTCGGAAATCCGAGTCACCTCTCTTAACTGCCAGTGCGAAAGGTTCGAAAGAAAACACATCGTCAGCGATAGTGAATTTTTCCTCTCCCTCGTGGGTAATTGCCAATCCAATCAAAACCACCTGATCTGAAGAAAACGCATCCACCTCGCCTGCGATCAAAGCTTTCATGCCGGTCGATGCTGAATCGACCGGGATAATTTCGGCATCTATAACCGACTCTTTTAAAGTTTTTTTCAACTGGTCAATCGTGGTTGTGTCTTTCACGACCGCCACCTTTTTGTCCTGTATACCGGCTATGTTTTCAACAGCAGTTTGTTCCAGACTGAGCAATGACGCGCCCGTTACGAAAGTTAGCTGTGTGAAGTCGACCAGTTCAGCACGAGAAAGTGTTTTGGTTGTCGAGCCGCAGAGTATGTCGATTTTATCGTCGACAATCGCTTTGAAACGACTAGCGGAATCTACCGGGACAAACTCAACAGAGATATCCGGTTTTTTCAAGGTGCTCTTGATCTCGTTAACGATGCGGGTGCATAGATCAATCGAATAGCCAATTGGCTTACTGTCACCGTCGAGATAGGACATTGGGGGTTCGTTTTCTCGAAAACCAATACGCACAACACCCGTTTGCTTGATTCTTTCAAGCGTAGGACCAGCTTCAGCCATACTGAATTGTGGCACTAGCGATAAAATAAAAATAAGAATGGAAACGCAGTATTTCATTATTTAATCCTTTTGATAGACGATGTCAGCTTCTTATTTACATGTCATTCCGGCGTAGGCCGGAATCCAGTAATTGTATAGATATAAAGTAGATTCTGGCTTTCGCCAGAATGACAAGAGAGAGTGTATATGGCTGTCGGGTTAATAAATACGGCCATTGCTAAAGCTAAAGGGACAACTACTTTCTATGTGGGCCGCCGTGGACAGTCGCCTTTGCGGGATTCTTGTTAGCAGGTAGTTGGACCGGGCTGTTCCCATGTTCCCTTCGTTCTTTAGCCTCTCTGAGTTTTTCCCTGCGGTCGTATGAGTCATCATTATAGCCGCTGCTTTCAACTTCCGGGACCACCCCGAGCTCTTCACTTCGGTCGGGTGCATCTGCCGCCTTGGCGGGTGCAGCCGGAGAGGGTTGAATAGGTTTGACCGGCGCAACGTCCACCACATTGGGATTGACATCAACCGTTTCCCCTCCAGGGCTGGGCCTATCGCTAAATTCAACCCTCCCTTGTGGATCTACATTTTTGTAGACATCCTTCGCTTCGACGGTGACGCTGGTGATAATTAGTACCGCGAAGATCATCATATGTTGTTTGTGATTCATGAGCGTTCCTTTGGATTGGGTAGAAACCTCTCTAAATTATTGCCTTGACGGAGTACTAGAGTATTTCCGAAACAAGAGGCCTGAGAGTCTGGATGCATATCTTCGCTTACATTGCGTCGTCAAAAATGAATCGCCACAGGTTCACGGTTTGATCGTCGGAAAGCAGTAACGGCAGCACCGGTTCCAGAATCTATCAGCTATGATGTTGGATTTTTGGTGGGCGCCTTGTCCTTGGTAGCGTCCGGTTTGGCAATGGCAACGGTTGTATCCTGTTTTACTTTCTGCAAGCCCTGCACGATCACTTTTTCGCCTTTCTTGAGGCCCTCCTTGACGATCCAATAGTGCTCGAAGGACCCTCCGATGGCTACCTTGCGGTGATCGACCTTGTTGTCATCGCCAACTACGTAGACGTGCATGCCGGCCTGGCTCTGGATCAGGGCGGGCTGGGGGATCAGCAGGGTATTCGGTTGGTGGCCCACAGTCAGTGTCAACGGCACATACTGGCCGGCCCTCAGATCGCTATCAATCCCTTTTTTATGGGGGTTAGGGAAGATGGCGCGTACTTCTGCGGTGTCAGTAGAAGGATTCACTCTGGCGCTGACGTAGTCCAGGACCCCTTCATGTGAGTACTCGCTGCCGTCCGGCAATTTGATGCTCGCCTTGAACTGATCCCACTGCTGCATGCCCAGGCCCTCGCGTCGTAGTTTCTGCACTGCATAGACCTGCCCGCGGCTGGCATTGAACACCACGTAAATCGGATCCATTTGCACCAAAGTGGTCAACACGTCTTTTTGCTCCTGCACCAGCTGGCCTACATTGACCCGAGTCTGCTGAATCCGCCCGGTCAGCGGTGCTGAGATACTGGTATAACCAAGGTTGATCTTGGCGGTCTCGATATCCGCCTGGTCTTTTTCGATGGTTGCCTTGACTTCGGCGAGATTGGCCACAGCCTTTTCTTGGTCCTCCACGGATGCGGCCCCTTGTTTGGCCAACCGGGTGTAGCGTGCCGCCTCACTCTTCCACCGGCTGAGGCTGGCCTGATCCCTCTTGAGTGTCGCCTCGGCCGCGTCGAGTTGTGCTTGAAACGGCTTTGGGTCGATCAGGTAAAGCGGGTCGCCGGCCTGCACGTAATCCCCTTCGGTGAAGTAGCGCTGCTCGATATAGCCGGATACCTGCGGGATCACGTCCACCTTCTTGAGCGCTTTTACTGTGGCGCTAAAGTCCATGGTTATCGGGATCGTTTTCTCGACCACCTCGGCTATTTTGACCTCGGGTGGCGGAGGTGCGGCGCTTTTCTGCTGCTTTTCACCACAGGCGCTCAATAGCAGCAATATCGTACAGGAGCTGAGGGTGATCCTCTGTCTATAGGTTGAATTTTTTAGTGGCTTATTCTGCATTTCGATATCCTGGATTAAGATCCTGCCTGGGGCTGAGCCTGGGTATCCGTCGGGGTAATTTTGGCCTTCCTTTCCCTGAATTTTTCGATCACCACGTAGAACACCGGCACGTAGACGATCATCACCGTGGCAAAAGTCAGGCCGCCGACCACGGCCGTGCCCAGGGATTGGCGGCTACCGGCACCGGCACCGGTGGCGATGACCAGTGGCATCAGGCCGACAATGAAGGCGATGGCGGTCATCAGAATCGGCCGTAACCGCAGACGCGCCGCGGTCATGGCGGCATCCAGGATGCTCTGCCCCTGTTCACGCTGCTCCTTGGCAAATTCCACGATCAGGATGGCGTTCTTGGCCACCAGACCGATCAGCATCACCAAACCGATCTGCCCATACACGTCCAGCGGCATGTCTCGCAGGTACAGCGTCCCCAGGGCACCCAGCAGGCCGAGCGGTATGGACAGCAGGATCATGACCGGCATCAACCAGCTCTCGTACAGCGCGGCCAGCACCAGGAACACGAACACCAGCGACAGGCCGAAGATCATCGGCGCGATGTTGCCGGCCTTCAACTGCTGGTAGGTGAGTCCTGTCCACTCGAATCCGAAACCTTCCGGCAGGGCGGTTGCCGCCAGTTCCTCCATCGTCTGAATGGCCTGCCCGGTGCTGAAACCCGGTGCATTCCCGCCTTGAATGGCAACCGATTTGTACTCGTTGTAATGGGAAATGATAAACGGGCCAACGATCGGTTTGATGGTAACGAAGGCATCCAGTGGGATCATCTCGCCAGCCTTGTTCTGCACGTGCAGGCGTCCGATGTCACTGACCTCGTCCCTGTCTTCTTTTTCGGCCTGCAGGTAGACCCGGTAGACCCGCCCGTAGCGATTGAACTCGTTGACGAACAGGGAGCCCATATTGAGCTGCAGGGTGTCGAAGATGTCGGTGATGGAGACACCCCGCGTCTTGGCCTTGACACGGTCGATCTCGAGAAATCGTTTTGGTGCTTCAGCGTTGAAAGTAGTATAGATACCCGCCAACTCGGGGCGTTTCCGCGCCTGTTCGATGAAACTATCCGCCACTTTGCCCAGTGCCTCGATCCCCTGGCCGTTCAGATCCTGAATCTCGAAAGTGAAGCCGCCGGTGGAGCCCAAGCCGGGAATGGACGGCGCATTGACGATCAGAACCCGCGCTTCAGGTATCTTAGCGACCTTGGCCTGCAGGCTGCTGATAATGGCCTGCAACTGGGTGTCGGGCGTCTTGCGCTCATCCCAGGGCTTGAGCACGAGGAAGGCGACGCCGGCATAGGGCTGTTTGAGGGAGTCGATAACATTGTAGCCCGAGACCGCGATCGACGCCGCCACACCAGGAGTTTCCTGCGCCAACTCGCTCGCCTGTGCCATCACCGCCTTGGTGCGCTGCACCGTCGCCCCCTCAGGCAGACTCACCACCATCATCACGTAGCCCTGGTCCTCCGCCGGGACGAAACCGGCGGGTACGATTTCGAACATATAAGCCATCAATGCCACGAGAGCGGCAAAGCTCAGCATGACCAGCACCCAGACCTTGGAGAGTACCTTGACACTGGCGGCATAGCCGTTGGCCAGGCCATCGAAGGCACCATTGAAGGCGCGGAAAAAGGCGTTCTTCTTGCCGCTGCCCGGGCGCAGGAACACCGCGCTCAGTGCGGGGCTGAGGGTCAGCGAGTTGAAGCCGGAGAGAAACACCGAGATGGCGATGGTCAGGGAAAACTGGTTGTACAGCTGGCCGGTCATGCCGGGTATGAATGAGACCGGTACGAACACCGCAATCAGCACCAGGGTAGTGGCGATGATCGGGCCGCGCACCTCGGCGATGGCCTCCCGCGTGACTTGCTGGATATCGGTAGCGCCTTCATCCAGTTTGCGCATAACGTTTTCCACCACCACGATGGCGTCGTCCACCACCAGGGCAACGGCCAGTACCAGACCCAGCAGGCTGAGGATATTGATGGAGAAACCCAACGCCGCCATGAAGACAAAGGTGCCGATCAGTGACACTGGGACCGCGATCACCGGGATCAGGGTGGCCCGCCAGTCCTGCAAAAAGAGGAAGACCACCAGGATGACCAGGGCAACCGCCTCGAACAGGGTGACGATCACCTCGCGTACCGAGTCCTTGATGAACACGGTGGTGTCGTAATTGATGGACCATGCCATGTCCTCGGGAAAATTCCTGGCCAGCCGGGTCATGGTTTCGCGCACCGACTTCGCGATGTCCAGCCCGTTGGCGTTGGCCAGTTGCGAAATGACCAGGAAGGCGGTGGGCTTGCCATTGAACTTAGTGTCCCAGTCATATTCCTCCGCGCCCAGTTCCACCCGGCCCACGTCCTTGATCCGCACCACCGAGCCGTCAGGCAGCGCACGTACCACAATGTCCTCAAATTGGGAGACCTGCTCCAGCCGACCCAGGGTGCTGAGCTGGAACTGAAAGGCTTGTCCCTCGGGTGCCGGTGCCTGTCCCACCTTGCCGGCGGCCACCTGCTGGTTCTGCTCCTGAATGGCGTTGGCCACGTCGGTGCCGGTGACCCCCAGGTTGCTGAGCTTGGAGGGGTCCAGCCAGATGCGCATGGCATACTTGCTCAAGCCGAAATTGTTCACTTTCGCCACACCGGGTATACGCCCCAATGGATCGAAGATGTGGATATCCGCGTAGTTCTGCAGAAAGGCCCCGTCGTGGGTCCCGTTGGGGGAGGTCAGGTTGACCCCGAGCAGCAGATTACTCGAATATTTGGTAATGGTGACGCCAACCTGGTTCACCTCGGGCGGGAGTTCCGACAGTGCCTGGTTGCTGCGGGTGAGGGCCTCCACCTGGCCGATGTCCTGATCGAAACCTACCTCGAAGGTCATGTTGATGATCGAGTCGCCGTTGTCGGTGCTGCTGGAGGACATGTAGATCATGCCAGCCGCGCCGTTGAGTTTTTCTTCCAGCGGCATGGTCACCGTGTTCTCCACCACGTCGGAACCGGCACCGATGTATTGGGTGGAGACCTGTATCTGCGGCGGCACCAGGGGCGGGAACTGGGCGATCGGCAGGGTCAGCATGGCGACCACACCGGCCAGCACCATAACCAGGGCGATGGCGGAGGCAAAGATGGGGCGGGTGATGAAAAAATTCACAAATTTTGTTCCTGCGCCTTTGGGGCTGGTCGGGAATAAGGCTAGATCATAGTCAATACGGCCATGTGAGTACACCATCAAGGGGTCAGAACACTTGAAACCGGTATGCTGTTTGAGATAGCGTAAACGCTTATTTTTACGTCACTTGCAAAGGAAGTGCGAGATGGCCCGTATGCCAAGGACCGTGGTGCCGGGGCAGGCGCTACACATTGTTCAGCGGGGAAATAACCGCCAGCCGGTTTTCTTTTCCACTGAAGACTACACCATTTACCTCGAAACGCTGCATCAGGCAGCCATGACTCATGGGTGCGCGGTACACGCCTATGTACTCATGACCAATCATGTACATCTGTTATTGACTCCGGAACAGAAGGTGAGTCCTTCTCGCATGATGCAGGCAATCGGGCGTGGTTATGTTCGCTATGTGAACGGACGGTATCGTCGCTCGGGTACGCTTTGGGAGGGGCGCTTCAAATCAGCTTTGATCGACTCGGAACGATACCTTCTGATCTGCAGTTGTTATATAGAGTTGAATCCCGTGCGTGCGGCGATGGTTAAACATCCTGCTGAATATCGCTGGTCGAGTCATCGATGCAATGCACTCGGTCGGGAGGATAGGGTAATTACTCCCCATCATCTATACACACAACTCGGTTTTGATGCCGGTATGCAGCAGTCGGTTTATCGAGGTTTGTTTGCAGGCCACATTGGTGAGGCCGAGTTAAGCTTGATACGCAAAGGAACCGAAACAGGTGCGGTTGTTGGGAGTGAACGATTTCGGCAAGAGATTCGGGCGATGATCGAAAGACGTGTAATACGCTACCCGCATGGCGGCGACCGGAAAAGTCGGCGATTTCGAGAAGGCATCAATAATCATTGAAATTTAACAGTAAATTTTCAAGCGATCGATTCCAAGTGATCTGACCCCTTGATTCTTTGGACCCCTTGATTCTTTGTTTTATTCATAACAGGGGGCCAAGCATCGCGATTGTGTTGTTCCAGAGTCTATGTCTCATAGGCCAGGCGGAGACCCCGTCTAATTCTATGGAAAATGACTGCGCGATGTACTCCTGCTGGCGTTGCCGCACATCGCCTGTCAATGCAGGGTCGTAAATCAGGATGTTGTTCTCGTAGTTGAGGTCAAAGCTGCGTCGATCCATGTTTGCAGAGCCGATCAAAGACATTTCGCCGTCCAGTGTCAGCGACTTGGCGTGTAGCAGGCCGCCGACATATTCGTGGATTTTTACACCGGCCGTGAGTAAATCAGCATAGTAACTTCGGCTCGCCGCGCCGACGATCCAGGAGTCATTTCTGGCGGGGAAGACGATGGTCGTGTCCACACCGCGGTATGCGGCCGCACAAAGGGCATTCTGCATCGACTCGTCGGGCACATAGTATGGCGTGGTGATAACGAGTTCCCGGCGGGCAGCATGCATGAGCGACTCGAACATCTCGGGCATGGCCGAGTAGCGAACGGTCGGGCCGGTGCCGATGACCTGTGCGGCAACCCCTGGCGAGGGGGCCTTGATCGGCTGGCTCAGCAGGCCGGCCAGACTCTCGTTCACGGCGGTTTGCCAGTCGCTGGCGAACAGGTGCTGATTCTGGGCGGCAATAGGCCCCTCAAAGCGCATCATGATATCCACCCAGGGTGCGTAATCCGGTTTGATTCGAAACTCCGGGTCGGCGCAGTTCTGGCTGCCGCAGTAGGTGATGCAGCTATCGATAACGACGATTTTGCGGTGGTTCCGCAAGTCGATACGACCTCTCAACGGTCGCAGCAGAGGGTTGCCGATCGGCAGCGCCGCGGCCAACCGCACCCCAGCATCGCGCATGGCCTGCCAGTGGGTTGAGTGGATCATGATACGCGAGCCGATATCGTCCGCCATGGCCCGGCATTTCACGCCGCGGCCGGCTGCTCGCTGCAGTGCCTCCGCGACTTTGCAGCCGTTGCTGTCCGGCAGCCAGATATAAAACAATAGGTGAACATGGTGCTTGGCCGCCTCGACGTCGGCCACCATGGCGTCGATCGCGGCATTCGAGTCGGCAAGCAGGCGCCCCGAGTTGCCGGCGACCGGCGCAAAGCCGCTGATGGACTCGCCAACGCGGAAGAGTTGCAGGTACCGGTCCGGTACATTTGCCTGCATATTGGCTTCGTCGCCGGGCTCGGCTGCGGGGAAGTCAGGCATTTCGGCAAGCACCTGACGCAGTCGGGCCACACGCCGGCGACCGATATTTACCTCGCCAAACAGGATATAGGCAAGGATCCCGATCACCGGCAACGTCAGGATGACGACGATCCAGGCGATCCGGGAAGCTGGTTGCCGATGCGGCCGGAGCAGGACACGGACAATAAGGAACAATACCACCAGGATGTGGACGACCAGCGCGGCAACCGCGCCGTAAGGTGCCAGATTCATTGATCCGACCTCTTGATCTTGATCCCGTTGCAGCCTTTGCTCTGGGTCATGCGAGTCACGCCCCGTTTTCCAGCGAATCGGATGTTGCCGGAAGCGCGGTCTCCGGCAACATCAGCAGCGAACCTATGAGGAAACCTGTAGCGCCGATAAGGGTGAACAGGGTGGCGAATGCGGCGGTATCGAAACTCGGCGATTGGGGCGGAACAAAGGCGAACACAGCCGAAATCATGAAGGCTATGCAGCCGAGCAGGTTGGCAAGCGTGACCCACCAGGAGATGTTGTGCGGGCGCCAGGCGAAATGTGCGTGACAGGTTTCGATGAAGGCCAGATATCCCGAAGCGAGGAATAGAAGCGATCCGGCGAAATCGGGCGCCCAGATGGCCAGGTCCTGCTGCAGCCAGTCCAGCCCCGGGAGCATGGCATCGAAGGTATTGAGGTTGAACAGAAGGGTGCCCAGGAACTGCAATGCGCAACTCAGCCAGCCGATATCCCGCGGACGCCAGCCGAACAGCACTACAGCCTGCATTGATCAAGGGGTCAGACCCCTTGATCTACCGAGTCCTTGTCGTGCAGGGGCATCGCTCTCTCCTGTTTCGGGTTGTCCTCTCTTTGCGCAGGGCCAGCGCATAGTTCTGCTGCTTGCCAGTCTTGCAGCTTATCGTGTCTGTAGTCAACAGGCAGCCTTGTCCAATATGAAATGAGTCTGGGCGAAAGGCTTGATTCCAACGTGAAATGAGTCTGAAAGGGTAGGACCTCCTGTTCATGATGGTCACCCATGGTGACTTACATGAACGACAAGAAGATTCAGACTCTGGACGATATTCGTGCCTTCCTGAAGGGGACCACGGAGATCGAATTTTCCATTGAGGGCAAGGATGAACGCTATCAGTGGATCCGACAAACCTTGGTGCGGTTCCAATATCTTTCCCTCAATCAGCGTGAGCGTGGAGTGGTATTACGCTACCTGGAGCGGGTCAGTGGCTACTCACGCCAGACGGTGACCAGACTGGTAGCGCAGTATCGTAAAACTGGGAAGGTGCAGCGCCGTCAGCGCACTGTGGCTGGCTTTCAGTGTTACTACACAAGGCAGGATGCCTTGCTGCTGGCAGAACTTGATGAACTGCATGGCACACCCTGCGGAGCGGCCGCGAAAAAGCGCTGTGAGCGGATGTACCATATCCATGGAGATGCACGTTTTGAACAGCTCTCCCACATCTCGGTTTCCCACCTCTACAACCTGCGTCATTCCACCGGTTACCAGCGCCAACGGCGCCACTTCGACAAGACGCGGCCCACACGCTCGCAGATTGGAGAACGGCGCAAACCCAACCCGCAGGGGCAACCCGGTTACCTACGGGTCGATACCGTCCATCAGGGGGATCTGGACGGTATCAAGGGGGTCTATCACGTCAATGCGGTGGACGAGGTCACCCAGTTCCAGTGTGTCTTTTCCGTGGAGCGCATCAGTGAACGCTTCATGATTCCGGCGCTCAGAGAGATCATGGCAACCTTGCCCTTTCCCATTCAGGATCAAGGGGTCAGACCCCTTGATCTTTGATGATACACTTGCACGGGTGGAAATACCTGGGATGATGCACTTATCCAACGATAGCCGCTAGCTTCGTCCGGTTCTGAATTTCAGAGACAAGAGGAACGTTCCATGAGCAAGCTCATCTGTAAAAGCAATAACCCCGTGTGTCCCAAAGACGCCCAGCCCGG
>Ga0316189_10003121_pt1 | contig 16107 bp, 17 predicted proteins | sample LowCovwburrow_MG_FD_204930 | JGI IMG/M metagenome (GOLD analysis project Ga0316189, IMG submission 204930) | Coastal sediment microbial communities from Maine, United States - Lowes Cove worm burrow | ecosystem: Environmental > Aquatic > Marine > Coastal > Sediment | place: USA: Maine... | reverse complement strand
TCGGTTTGGGCCATGGCCGGATCGACGGCCACGGTGAAGTCCACCATCGAGGAGTAGCGGAAGAGTTCGCCGTCTGCATCAAAGACCTTGGTCGCCACGGGTGCCGACGTGGAATTGTCAATCACCATGCGAATCCGAACGGCCCCGTCTTCGACAACCTCGAGGATGTGGGCCGGCCGGTTGAGGTGGTACGTGGCCTCACCATGCGACACCGAGTATCGACCACCGAACTCCTGGCGGGTCTCGAGGACGAATGAGATCGCGGCCTCGTCCGGTCCCCCGAGGTGCATGCGGCCGTCGCCCACCATCGCCATGCCCGACTCCGTCCCAACCGTCGTCATGCCACCGTGATGTTGGATCTCGACGATGCCGACGCTCTCGATCCCATCCCACTTCGTTCCAATGAGTCGCTGACCCGAGTAGATGGCGTTGGCCGCATCGTCGAGATAGTCCGACAGGTCCTCAGCCAGCGCAGGGCCAACGGTCGCGACCGCAGACACTGCTACGAGCCCACCGACCACAAGGAGACGCCTGATGATCACGGGAGTGCAATCTCCATGCCGGCCGGGAGGACCGCGAAGCCCGGCTCAGCGGAGGCGCGAGCGACATGCCGTGTGCTGAGGTCGTCCAGCGAGAACGCCGGTTCGTCTCCACCCCCAACGACCAAACCGACGAGGAGCGCGGCTGCTGCCGCGGCGCCGATGCCGCCGGCAACAAATCTCTTCCGATGGCTCCGCGGCGGAACCGCAGCAATCGCCGGAGTCTCGCCGGTCATCGTCGTGTCAACACCGGGCAGGGAGCGAACGGCGATCCGCGCGCGGTCGAGTTCCTGGAGTGCGATTCGGCAGTCGGAGCAGTCGACCACATGCCGTGTCACGCGACGATGCTCCATCGTGACGAGTTCCCCGTCGAGATAGGCCGAGAGACGATCTCCGAGATGGCCGTCCGGCAGCAGATTCGCTGGGATCTCGAACTCGGGGAGGAGTCGGAGCGCGGCACGGGTGCGCTGCAGCGACCGGAATTCCTGGATCGCCCCAATATCTCCGTCGAGGAGTTGGCTGACGACCTTGAGTTCTTCGGGCGTCAGTTGTCCATCGAGGTAGGCGGAGAACAACTCACCGCGCGCGTCGGAGGCGGGCACTAGACGGGCCATGTCAGCAGTTCCCGCAGTTGCTTGCGGCCGCGGTGGATGCGGCTCCGCACAGTGCCGACCGGGACGTCGGTGGCCTCCGCAATCTCGTCGTAGGTGAGGCCCACGACATCACACAGCACAACGGCCTCGCGATAGTCATACGGCAGCTTGAGGAGCGACGACTGCACATCGTCCGAGAGGCGGACCGATGCGAGGACTTCGTCGGGCGATGGGCTTGAACCGAGGCTGTGGTGGTCGCCTTCCGGGAGCGCCGACTCGGGCCGCCGCTGTTTGCGGCGGATGCCGTCAAGGAAGGCATTGCGGGTAATGCGCCAGAGCCAGCCTTCGAACGAGCCGGGCTGGTACGAGTCGAGACCCTTGCGCACACGGAGCAGAACCTCTTGCACAAGATCTGCCGCGTCGTCCGGGTTGCCGGTGAGGCGATAGGCGAAGTTGTAGATCTTGCGCCCATAGCGTTGCGCAACGTCTTCCCAAGTCGGTGTGAAATCGTCAGTCATGCTTCCCCACAACTGGGGAAGAAACGTCGTCGCCACCGATCGAGTTCCCGCAATCGCCGCCGGACTTCAGGTCGCGTCGGCGTCGGCCGGGGTGTCCTCGTCGGAGACGCCTTCTTCGACGCCCTTCTTAAACTCTTTCGCCGAGGCACCGATTGACCGGGCAAGGCTCGGGAGCTTCGCAGCACCGAACAGCAACACCACTACGAGAAGGATGATGAGCAGCTCAGGCCCACCGAGGTTCTTGATAAACGCAAAAAGCACGGGACTCCTTTCAGGTGTTCAGTGTAGGAGGCTTGTTGTCCTCCTGCGACGGGTCGTTCGAAATCGGTCGGCAGTCCATCACACGGCCTATTGCAGAGCGAAGCTGTCCACGAACGGCTGCAACCGCTCGCGCGTGATGAACCGGCACCGGGGGTCACTGCGTTCCTTCTCGTAGATGACGTACGGGCTGAACATATCCGTGATCAACAGCGCTCGCTGCGGGTTGCTCTGTGCGACTTCGATCACGAATGCGTTGACCGCACTCTCCGGGAGTTCTGGGTGCTCGCCGGCCTGGTACTCGTGCACCACAACCAGCGCCACGGATCCCGCCTTCTGGGCGAGATAGGAGTCGCCGGAACCACCCGGGCGATCGGTCAGCTGATACCCGCCGAGCTGCAGCAACGCCCGCGCGAGGATCGAGAGCGTCACGTCGCTCGGATCGATGCCCGCGGCGCGCAGGCGCGCTTCCACCGACTTCGCGTAGAGGATCTCGTCGGTGAACGCCGGGAGATCCTCGTCGGGTGCCCGTGCCGCAACCCCCGGCTGGATCTCGAGGTCCTGTTCTCCAAGCGACGCGAGCGGGTCGAACGCCGAGACCGACGCATGGGGTACGAGATCTGGGGCCACGATCTCGGGGATCACACCGGGTGACTCGAGTTCCAATACGGCAACCTCAACCGGTTGGCCGTCCCGCTGCCCGTACACCTCGGCCCGGGTGACCTGGTCGATCGGAAGGCCGTGAGATCGCTTCTCGTGCAGGACGAGCGAAGCGTCATGGCACAACACGTCGCGCAGGTGATCACTGATCTCGTCGTCCGGCAACGGAACGCCGTAGTAGACCTTCGCCGTGTCGTCGTGGACGTGAAAACCCACCACCTTCGGACGCATGCGGTCTTGCGCATCAGGGGCCGGCTCGGACGACAGGAACGACTCCGATGTGGTGCTGCGCACCAGCGAGGCGATGGCCCAGACGATTCCGATCAGAACCAATCCGACGACGACGGCGACGATGGCGGTAGCGGTAGGACTCAACCCGGCTCCTTAGGTGGACGACACGGCCCGATTCTACCGGAGACGATCCGGGGAGGTGGGTTGCGCCGTGCAAACCGGCTACACCGCGCGGCGACGACCGATCGCGATCTGGCGCTCCTTGCGAATCTTGCGCCGTTCGCGCTCGGACATCTGTCCCCAGATCCCGAACTTCTCGCTCGAGACGATCGCGAACTCAAGGCACTCGTCGCGCACCGTGCATTCGCGGCAGATCCCCTTTGCCGTGCGTGTGGACGCGCCGCGTTCGGGGAAGAACAGGTCAGGATCAGCCCCGCGACAGTTCGCGAAATCCTGCCAAGACATGTCGAAACCATCCGCCTGGAGGGCCTCGAGAAATTCGCCGAACATGGAGCTCCCGTGGTTTTTGTAATTACAACCTTGAGATTCTCCCAACCCCGCGCGCGCTTGTCAACCTCAGATTTGCACGCGCGCCTTGTCGTACAAGGATCGCGTCCGTTTCGACACGGGCCGCGAACCCCGCGATAATCACTTCCGGCGAAACAACGGAGGGACCCACGGTGACGACGAAGACCCGTCGACTCGAAGTCAATCGGCGATCGGGATGGCAGGCGTGGCTCGGGCCATTCTTCACCTCCGACGTCGGGATGAAATGGATGATGGCCCTGACCGGCATCGGTCTTCTCGGTTACATCGTCGTTCACATGATCGGGAACCTCAAGATCTTCATCGGACCGGAAGACCTCGACCACTACGCGGAATCCCTCCGCACCCTCCTCTACCCCATCTTCCCGAAGGAAGGCGTGCTCTGGCTGTTCCGCATCGGCCTCACGGCGATGACGGTCATCCACATCTGGTCGGCGACGGTCCTCGCTCTGAGGAATCGCAAGGCCCGCGGAACGATCCGGTACGAGAAGAGGCGGGAGTACGCAGCCGCGAACTACGCAAGCCGAACGATGCTCTGGGGCGGCGTACTCATCGCCATGTTCGTCCTCTATCACCTCGCCGATCTGACCATCGGCAGCGCAAACCCCGACTACGTGGCCGGCGACGTCTACAACAACGTTGTCTACAGCTTCGAGCGCTGGCCGGTCGCCCTGTTCTACATCATCACCATGTGCTTCCTCGCGTTGCACATCTACCACGGGGCGTGGAGCCTGTTCCAGAGCCTCGGTCTCGCGAACCCGCGCTACGACACGTGGCGGCGGTGGCTGGCGGTGGCCCTCGCACTGGCCGTCCTGATCGGTAATTCGTCGATTCCGATTGCGGTCCAGCTCGGCATACTCACGGTTTCGGGTTGAGGGGGACACGAAGATGACCACTGAATTCAACGAGACCATGCTCGACTCGAAGATCCCCGAGGGGCCGATCCAGGACAAGTGGACACGCCGCAAGTTCGACGTGAAGCTCGTCAACCCCGCCAACCGTCGCAAGTACGACCTCATCGTCGTCGGCACGGGTCTGGCCGGTGCAGGCGCTGCGGCGGCCCTCGGCGAACTCGGCTACAACGTCAAGGCGTTCACCTACAACGACTCGTCGCGGCGTGCGCACTCGATCGCTGCTCAGGGCGGCATCAACGCCGCCAAGAACTACCCGAACGACAACGACAGCGTCTTCCGCCTGTTCTACGACACCGTGAAGGGCGGCGACTACCGGTCTCGCGAGGCGAACGTCTACCGCCTCGCCGAGGTGTCGAACTCGATCATCGACCAGACGGTCGCTCAGGGCGCCCCCTACGCCCGCGAGTACGGCGGGTTGCTCGACAACCGTTCGTTCGGCGGGGCCCAGGTCTCCCGAACGTTCTATGCACGTGGACAGACCGGGCAGCAGTTGCTGCTGACCGCCTATCAGGCGCTCGCCCGCCAGGTCGGACTCGGCAACGTCGAACTCTTCACCCGCACGGAGATGCTCGAACTGGTCACCAAGGACGACAGGGCCGTCGGAATCGTGACCCGTGACCTGATCACCGGCGAGATCGAGAGCCACTCGGCCCATGCCGTGGTTCTTGCGACCGGCGGCTACTCGAACGTGTACTTCCTCTCGACCAACGCCATGAACTGCAACGGCACGGCCGCCTGGCGGGCCTACCGCAAGGGTGCGTTCTTCGCCAACCCATCGTTCACGCAGATCCACCCGACCTGCATCCCGGCGAGCGACGAGCACCAATCAAAGCTCACGCTCATGTCCGAGTCGCTGCGCAACGACGGCCGCATCTGGGTGCCGAAGACAGCGGGAGACAGTCGCCCGCCAAACGAGATCCCGGAAGAGGATCGCGACTACTACCTCGAACGGCAGTATCCGGCCTTCGGCAACCTCGTTCCCCGCGACGTCGCGTCGCGTGCGGCGATGCGCATGATTGACCAGGACCGCGGTGTCGGACCGCTGAAGAATGGCGTCTATCTCGATTTCGCAGACGCCATCAATCGTCTCGGACGACAGACCATCGAGGACCGCTACGGGAACCTCTTCGAGATGTACGAGCGCATCACCGACGAGAATCCCTACGAGGTGCCGATGCGGATCTATCCCGCCCCGCACTACACCATGGGTGGGCTGTGGGTCGACTACAACCTCGAGACGACGATTCCCGGGCTGTTCGCATCGGGTGAGGCGAACTTCTCCGATCATGGAGCGAACCGACTCGGTGCCTCTGCACTCATGCAGGGCGTCGCCGACGGCTATTTCGTCCTCCCCGCCACCATCTCGGGATATCTCGCCAACTGGCTGAACGTTGCGCCGGTGCCAACCGACGACGAGGCGTTCGCCGACGCGGAGCAGGCGGTGAAGGATCGCATCGAGAAGTTCCTGTCGATCGACGGAACGCACTCGGTCGACTATTTCCACCGACGTCTCGGCAACATCATGATCGAAGAGTGCGGCATGTCACGCGACCGGGAGGGCCTCGAGGAGGCACTCCGGCAGATTCCGGCCCTCCGGGAGGAGTTCTGGAGTGACCTGAAGGTTCTCGGAGACGACGAATCGATGAACCAGTCGCTCGAACGGGCCGGCCGTGTAGCCGACTTCCTCGAACTCGCAGAACTGATGGTTCGCGATGCCCTCGATCGCGAGGAATCGTGCGGCGGCCACTTCCGCCTCGAACACCAGACCGAGGACGGCGAGGCGAGACGCGATGATGAGAACTTCGCGTTTGTCTCAGCATGGCAATGGACGGGTGAGGCTTCGCCGCCGATACGCAACATGGAGCCCCTCGAGTTCGAATACGTCGCTCTGACGCAAAGGAGCTACAAGTGATGAACCTCACTCTCCGCGTGTGGCGGCAATCCCGACCCGGGGCCGAAGGATCGTTCAAGACCTACGAGGCGAAGGATGTCAGCCCCGACGCGTCGTTCTTCGAAATGCTCGATGAATTGAATGAGCGGCTGAACGAGCAAGGCATCGAGCCGATCGCGTTCGATAGCGACTGTCGTGAGGGCATCTGCGGAACGTGCGGTGTGATGATTGACGGCCATCCGCACGGTCCCCAGAGTGGCACTGCGACGTGCCAGCTCCACATGCGCAAGTTCAACGACGGTGACACGATCACGGTTGAGCCGTGGCGCGCCGTAGCGTTCCCCGTCCTCAAGGACCTGGTCGTCGACCGGACCCCGTTCGACACGATCATCCAGGCGGGTGGCTACATCAGCGCGAACATCGGTGCCGCTCAGGATGCGAATGCGATCCCGGTGGCGAAGCCGGCAGCCGAGTCTGCGATGGACGCGGCGGCCTGTATCGGATGCGCGGCGTGTGTTGCGGCCTGCCCCAACAGCGCTGCGAACCTGTTCACGGCCGCCAAAATCGCCCACATGAACCTGCTCCCGCAGGGTCAGCCCGAACGGTACCTCCGCACCACGGCCATGGTCGAGACGATGGAGGCGTATTTCGGATCCTGCAGGAACTACGGCGAGTGCGAGGCGGCCTGTCCGAAGAACATCTCGATCGATGTGATCGCCTGGATGAACCGTGACTACGTTGCGGCGCAGTGGAAGAACCTGAGGAAGCAAGGGCAGCAGGCATAGCGACGACTTTTGATCGAACGCTCAAAATCTGGCGCTATCATCGGTAGCCCACGACGAAAGGACCACACGTGGCACAGTTTCTCAGCGAAGAGCACATGGCGACGGGAACAGCAGGACTGAACGACGACGCCGGCTTCACCGCGGCCATGACCAACGTCGACCTCGGCTTGCAGTTCAACGTCACCGACGCTCCCGACGGTGAGATCGACTACTACCTCACCGTGGGCGACGGGGTCGCCGTCATGGCCCTCGGAACGCTTGAGGACGCCGACGCTTCGGTGTCGAGCGACTACGACACCGCTGCCGCGATTGCGAAAGGTGAGCTGAACGTTCAGATGGCGTTCATGACCGGGAAGATCAAGGTCGGCGGCAACATGGCGAAGGTCATGATGTACCAGGGCCTGATCAACGAGTTCGCACGCGTCTCGAGCACCCTCGATCTGGACTACTAGACCGACCCGATTCGCGGAGAAGGAGGGGCGTCACACGGCGCCCCTCCTTCGCGTCATCTTCGCCCCTCCACAAGAGCATCCCTCCCCTTCAGTGTTGTATTCCAGCGCGTTGTTGACGCGTGCTGCTGTGCGGATCAGGGCAACACAAGTGATGGGGACGGCGCGGTCTTCGTCTCTCCCACCGCAGTGTCAAGACCGGGTTCTTGGTGGGCGGGTGTCTCGCGTCAACGACGGTCCCGAGCAGAGCACCTCAGGAGGAGGTGTCGCCTGCCCTGCGGGCAGGTTGCGGAGGGGGTCTCCACCTCTCCACGATCTCGAGAGACCCCTTCCGTCAGCGCCTGGGGGCGTTGCCACCTTCCCCTGAGGGGAAGGAATCGAACTCGTAGCTTCGGACGCGAGGAAGGGGCGCCGTGTGGCGCCCCTTCCTCCTTGTTGGCTTCTCGTCGTTGTCGGGATCAGCCGGGCTTGACCTGATCCTTGAACGCCTTGCCCGCCTTGAACGCAGGTACGCGGGTTGCCGCGACCTTGACTTCCGCACCCGTCTGCGGGTTCCGAGCCGTACGTGCCTTGCGGTCACGAGCCTCGAACGTTCCGAATCCAGTGATCTGGACCTTGCCCTGGGTCACAACGCCGGACACGATCACGTCGAGTGCTTCGTCGATGACCTTGGCGGCAGTTGCCTTCGACTCGCCGGTATTGCGAGCGACAGCGTCGATGAGCTCACCCTTGTTCATAGAGACCTCCCTAGATGGTCGAAGATGCTGAGGTAAATCACAGCGATGTAACCCTACCGGTGCGCTTGCGCGTGGGCAAGAACTGTTGCAGGGCAAGGACTCCGCTGGCCGTCCGAGCGATTAGGGTGTCACGGACGAGGAGGCACCGTTGAAACAGAACTGGAGCAAGATCGCGATCACGCTCGGACCCGCGATCGTCATGATTGCGATCGTGTGGGAGATGGCGCGAACGAACCCCGCCTACGGGTTCCTCGTCGAACCGTGGTCACTCCGCGGGTACGAGATGGACCAGGGCTGGACCTACTTCGCTATCGGCCTGGCGCTGCTGCTGCTCGGCATCGCCGTCACGCCGAAACGATCGGTCGAGACCGGCTACTCGGCCGCGGTGGTCGCCCTCGGCACGATCGCCGGAACGGTCCTTGCCCTCGTCTTCGGCCCGGACGTCATGTCAATCACCTTCTCGACGCTCGTCGTCGCCGTCCTCAGCCTGCTCCTGTCGATCATGCTGTACCGAACGTTCAAAAGCCTTGTTCTGCCAAGGGTTCAAGCGCTCGACCGCTTCATCATCAGGGTCGTGATCGGGATCGGCACGTTGGTCTTGATCTTCGTCCTCATCACTTCCGCCGTCGGTTCGACGACCGTCGAACTCAACCCGGGTCTCGCTGCATTCGCAGGTCTGGGACTCCTCGGCCTGTTCGCCCTTGCGACAGTACCTCACGGCCTCGCGGCGAACCGGTTCCTCATCTATGTCACCATTCTCGGCGGTGCAGCAATCGGCCTCTCAGGTGGTTCATTGCGCACGACGCTGCGGGAAGCACAAGTCGAGGCGATCGGCGCCGCGGGCCAGTACAAGGATGTGCAAGTCGGCTACGGGTGGTTCATCGCCCTGGCCGGAATCATCATCCTGTTCGTCGGAGCGGTGGCATTGTGGGCAACGCGACGAGACATCATCATCGCCCGGACACGTGCACGCGAACAGCGGGCTGCGGCAGAAAAGAGCGCGCAGGAGATCAAAGAGTCGCACGAACAGTACGAACGGGAGAAGGCGGCGGCCGCTGCACAGTCCTGACCGAACTCGAGGACTCGCGAAGAATGGTCCGGAGGTGACCCCGGACCATTCTCACATCTACAGACCACGAAAGCCTCAGTAGTCGATCTCGTCCATCTCGGCGACCTTTGCCTTGACGGCCACCGCCGCTTCGCGAAGGCCCTCGATCTCGGTGGCGGTGAGCGGCGCTTCACACACCTCGGTGACCCCACCGGCGCCGAGCTTGGCGAGAACTCCGAGGTAGACGTCGTTGATCCCGTACTGGCCGGTCACCCACGCGCAGACCGGCATCTCGGCGCCGCTGTCGGCGATGATCGCCTCCACCATTGCCGCAGCGGCGGCCGACGGGGCGTAGTAGGCCGATCCGGTCTTCAGCAAGGCGACGACCTCCGCTCCACCGTTGCGGGTGCGCTCCACGAGTTCCTCAATAGAGGCATCGTCAAGTGCTTCACCAAGCGGCTTCCCGTCGACCTCACACAATGACGGCACCGGAACCATGGTCTCTCCGTGGCTGCCGAGCGTCACGGCCTTGACGCTGAGGATGTCCGCGCCGGTGCGTTCAGAGATGAAGTGGGCGAGCCGCGCCGAGTCGAGCATGCCGGCCTGACCGATCACTCGGCTCTTCGGGAACCCGGAAACCTCTGCAGCCAGCGTGGTCATCTGATCGAGCGGGTTCGTAACCACAACGATCACGCATTCGGGCGAGTTCGCAACCACCTGCTCGGTCACGGTCTTGATGATTCCTGCATTGACACCGAGGAGGTCCATGCGACTCATCCCGGGCTTGCGCGGGAGGCCGGCCGTGATCACCACGACATCGCTGTCCGCGGTGTCGGCATAGTCGTTCGTGCCCGTGACGATGGTTCGGTAGCCGAGCACCGGACGCGACTGGTTCATGTCGAGGGCGAGACCCTGCGGCAACCCCTCGACGATATCGATCATCACGACTTCGTCGACGACATCCGCCTCGGCCAGGCGTTGCACCGTCGTCGATCCGTACTTACCAGCCCCTACAACAGTGACCTTGCCCATCGTGGTCCTCCCTGTGAGCGATTCCACACAAGGGTAGTTCGCTCCGGGCACCACTCACCGAGGACGCCGAGTGGATCTGCGGATACCCGGGCGTCCCCTCAGCGGCCAAGAGACCGCTACATGCGGTCGATGACGGCGGTGCCGAACTCGCTCGTCTTGACCTCGGTTGCGCCGTCCATGAGGCGGGCGAAGTCGTAGGTGACGATCTTCTCGTCGATGGCCGCTTCCATCCCCTTGACGATCAGGTCGGCTGCTTCACCCCATCCCATGTAGCGCAGCATCAGCTCGCCGGAGAGGATGACCGATCCCGGGTTCACCTTGTCGAGTCCGGTGTACTTGGGTGCGGTCCCGTGCGTGGCTTCGAACACGGCATACCCGTTCTGGTAGTTGATATTTCCGCCGGGGGCAATCCCGATTCCGCCCACCTGAGCGGCGAGGGCATCGGAGATGTAGTCACCGTTGAGGTTCATCGTTGCAATGACGTCGTACTCGCCGGGACGGGTCAGGATCTGCTGGAGGAAGGCATCGGCGATGACGTCCTTGACGAGGATCTTGTCCCCGGGGTCGCCACCACAGTCGTCCCAGCCGACGGCAACGTCGCTGAACTCGTCGCGGACAACCTCGTAGCCCCATGTGCGGAACGCGCCCTCCGTGAACTTCATGATGTTGCCCTTGTGCACGAGCGTGACCGTGGAACGGTTGTTGTCGACGGCGTACTGAATCGCCGCTCGCACAAGGCGCTTCGTCCCGGTCTCCGAGACCGGCTTGATGCCGATTCCGCTGTCGGGACGGATGTCCCAGCCGTAGGCATCCGAGAGGAAGGCGAGGAGTTTCGCGACATCCTCAGTTCCGGCTTCGAGTTCCTTGCCCGCGTACACATCCTCGGTGTTCTCGCGGAAGATCACCATGTCGATGAGCGACGGCTGCTTCACCGGCGACGGGACGCCCGTGTACCAACGCACCGGCCGCAGACAGACGTAGAGATCGAGGATCTGTCGCAGCGCAACGTTGAGGCTGCGGATACCGCCACCGACTGGCGTTGTGAGCGGGCCCTTAATCCCGACGAGGTATTCGCGGAATGCATCGACGGTGGCGTCCGGCAGCCACTCGCCGGTGGCGTCGAACGCCTTCTGTCCGGCGAGGACTTCCTTCCACTCGATGCTCCGCTCTCCGCCGTATGCCTTCTCGACGGCAGCGTCGAGGACGCGCACAGCAGCCGCCCAAATGTCCGGCCCAATGCCATCACCTTCGATGAACGGGATGATCGGATCGTTCGGGACGTTGAGACCTGTGTCAGTCATCGTGATCGTTGAACCCATGTGTTGCACCTTTCGTCGACGGGTAGCCCGCCTGGTCTCAATCGTTCTTCGCTTCGGCCAGCGCCACGGTGTTCACCATGAGGCTGGCGATCGTCATCGGACCAACGCCTCCCGGTACCGGCGTGATCGCCCCCGCCACGTCAACAACAGCGTCGAAGTCGACATCCCCGACGAGACCTTCCTCGGTCCGGTTGATCCCGACGTCCACGACCGTTGCCCCCGGCTTCACGTACTCGGCGTCGAACATGTTCGGACGGCCCGCGGCCGTCACCAGGATATCGGCCTCGCGGCACACGCCGGCCAGGTCGGGCGTCCGCGAGTGCGCCTGGATCACCGTGGCATCGACGCCCTTCGTTCCGAGCAGCAGCGCCAGCGGCCGCCCAACCAGAAACGATCGCCCGACGATGACGGCGGCCTTCCCTGCAGTCTCGATCCCGTAGTACTCGAGCATCCGCATGATGCCGGACGGTGTCGCCGGCAGCGGGGCGGGCCGCGACAGCACCAGTCGGCCGAGGTTGAACGGATGAAGGCCGTCAGCGTCCTTGCCGGGATCGACCGCCTCGACCGCCGCTCCCCCGTCGAGACCGTCGGGCAGGGGGAGTTGCACGATCATCCCGGTCACCCGCTCGTCGCCGTTGAGTTCGGCAATCGTGGCGAGAACCTCGGCTTGGGAGGCAGTCTCCGGGAGGCGCCGGTCGATCGACACGATTCCGGCCGCCTCTGCAGCTCGGTGCTTGCTCCTGACGTAGATCTGCGATCCGGGGTCGTCCCCGACCAACACGGTGGCGAGGCCGACGCTCTGGCCACGTTCATTGAGCGCCGCCACACGTTCGGCCACTTCAGAACGGACTGCCGCAGCAACGGTGCTGCCGGAGAGGATGAGAGCGCTCAATGTCGGAAGTGCCTCCTGTGCGTGAACATCATGGCAAGGTCGTGCTGGCGTGCGGCCTCGATGACCTCGTCGTCGCGGATCGACCCGCCCGGTTCGACCACCGCGGTGACACCGGCGTCTGCCAGGAGGTCGAGGCCGTCCCTGAACGGGAAGAAGCCGTCGCTTGCTGCGACGGACCCGATGGACCGGTCACCGGCCTTCACGAGTGCCCGCTCGGCGGCGCCGACCCTGCTCTGATCGCCGGCGCCGACGCCCACGGCGGCCCCACCCTTGACGACAACGATCGCGTTCGACTTGGTGTGGGCGGCCACCACCCAGGCGATCTGCAGGTCACGCAGTTCGCTCTCAGTCGGACCTCGGGTCTTGGCATCCCAATCGTCAGCGCTCGCTTCGATCGTGTCGCGCTTCTGGATGAGGAATCCGTCATCGATGCTGCGCATGTGGAGGTCGTGGGGTGATGGAGGGGGCGCGGTCAGCACGCGGAGATTCCTCTTGCGAGCGAGGACGGTTCTCGCTTCCTCGGTGATTGACGGGGCGATCACCACCTCGACGAAGTACTGCGCGATCTCGACTGCCGTGTCCTCGTCGAGGGGACCGTTGAGCCCGACGACGCCACCGAACGCCGACAGGGGGTCGCAGGCCCACGCCTTCCGAAATGCCTCGTGCAGCGAGGCGCCCGTGGCGGCACCGCAGGCATTCATGTGCTTGAGGATCGCAACCGAACCGTTGGGCAGGTCGTTCGCGAGGCGCCACGCCGAGTCGGCGTCGGCATAGTTGTTGAACGACATCTCCTTGCCCTGGATCCGATCGGCCGCAGCCCACCATCCGCCGGAATCCCCCTGCGCGTACAGGGCCGCTGCCTGGTGCGGGTTCTCGCCGTACCGGGCATCGGACACCTTCGACAGAGCGAGCGCAAGCCGATCTGCCCCGTCTCGTTCGAGCCAATTGACAATCGCCGCGTCGTACTGGGCCGTTCGGAAGAAGGCCTCTCGGGCCAGGCCCTCTCGCATCTCCACGGTTGTGCCACCCTGTTCGATCGCATCAGCGACCTCGTCGTACCGTGCCGGGGATACAACCGTGGCAACCCAGGCGTGGTTCTTCGCTGCAGCCCGGATCAGCGTCGGGCCGCCGATGTCGATGTTCTCGATCACCTCGGCCGGCGGCGCACCTGAGGCAACGGTCGACTCGAACGGGTAGAGGTTGGCGACGACGAGGCCGAAGGCGGCAATGCCGCGATCAGCGAGATCGGCGCGATGAGATTCATCTCCAAGGTCGGCGAGGATCCCGCCGTGAATGGCCGGGTGGAGCGTCTTGACCCGGCCGCCGAGCATCTCGGGTGCGGCGGTGACATCGGCTACGGAGGTCACCGGGATCCCAGCATCCGCAAGGGCTAGTGCCGTTCCGCCTGAGGACACGAGTTCGACGCCTGCTCCATGCATTCGTCGGGCGAAGTCGACGATGCCGGCCTTGTCGGAGACCGAGATCAGAGCGCGGGTGAGAGGGAGACGGTTCATCGACGCGGCATCTTAGGTGCCACCGCCCGCGCCGGAACGAGCAGCGTGGTCGACCTTGTCCTCAGGCCAGCGCGGCATCAACCGCTGCAACTGCATGGATCTGTGTCGTTGGGAAGTATGGGCCATCGACGGCGTCCGGCGTGACGAGGAGTTCGATCTCGGTGCATCCGGCGATCACACCCTCGGCTCCCCGCTCGTGGAGTCCTCCGATGATCTCCAAGAATCGGTCTCGCGAGGCATCGACGATCCGCCCCTGCACGAGTTCGTCGAATATCACGTCGTGGACGAATGTACGGTCTGCCCCGTCCGGAACGATCACATCAAGGCCGTGGGCCGTGAGCCGGCCGCGATAGAAATCCTGCTCCATCGTGTATCTCGTGCCGAGCAGCGCCACGGACGTCACCCCCTCGTCTCGGATGGCCCCCGCGGTGGCGTCGGCGATGTGGAGCAACGGAACGGCGATCGCGACCTCGATCTCGGAAGCGACCTTGTGCATCGTGTTGGTGGCGAGCACGATGAGGTCGGCTCCGGCAGCTTCCAGCCGGGCAGCGTCTCGTGCGAGTAGGTGCCCTGCGCCCGCCCAATCACTCGCCTCCTGCAGTTCTTCGATAGCTGCGAAGTCGTAGGACCGGATCAGCAGATCGGCCGAATGCGCCCCGCCGAGCCGTCTCCGCACCTCGGTGTTGATGATCCGCTCATACTCGACGGATGATTCCCAACTCATCCCGCCCAATATCCCGATCGTCTTCATACGGACCAAAGTAGCCGAGTAGCGGAGCAGCTACGAGCCACCAGCCGGCCATGAGCCGCGAGCCGACGTGTATCGCGCTGGATCGTGGCTCGGCCCTCATCTTGCTCGCAGCTCGTCGGTCTCAGCTCTCGTCTGGCGACTGGGGACCGGCGACCTTTCACCACCCAGGGCTTGCCTTCTCCATGGCTTCTTGCATCGCGGTGCCCATGTCGGTTGGGGTTGGGGCCATCACGACGCCTGCGGCTTCGAGGGCTGCGATCTTGGCGTCAGCTGTGCCCTTTCCGCCGGAGATGATCGCTCCGGCATGGCCCATCCGCTTCCCCGGCGGCGCGGTGGTGCCGGCAATGAAGCCGGCGACCGGCTTGGACATGTTCGCCGTGATCCACTCGGCAGCGTCCTCTTCGGCCGTCCCTCCGATCTCACCGATCATCAGAACACCGTCGGTCGCGGGGTCATCATTGAACAATCTGAGACAGTCGACGAAGTTGGTCCCGTTGACGGGATCGCCACCGATCCCAATGGCCGTGGTCTGCCCGAGGCCGTTCAGCGTCAACTGGTATACGGCCTCGTAGGTGAGCGTTCCCGAGCGACTGACAACGCCGATACGGCCGGGTGTGTGGATGTAGCCGGGCATGATGCCGATCTTGCACTCCTGCGGCGTGATGACCCCGGGGCAGTTCGGTCCAACGAGACGGACATCCTTGCCCTCGAGGTAGCGCTTGGCCTTCACCATGTCGGCAACGGGAATCCCCTCCGTGACACACACGATGAGCGGGACACCAGCGTCCACCGCCTCCATGATCGCGTCCGCGGCAAACGGCGGCGGCACATACACGACCGAGGCATTCGCATCGGTCGCTGCGACGGCATCGGCCACGCTCCGGAAGATCGGCACCTGCACGGAGTAGGTAGCGCCTCGACCCGGCACCCCGGATTGATCGACGTCGCCCTCGAAGACCTCGGTCTCTCCTGCGCGGCTTGGATGCACGGCACCAACCATGTTGGTTCCGTACGCGATTGCCTTGTCGGTGTGGAATCTGCCGGTCTTGCCCATGCCTTGAACAAGGACTCTCGTGTCGTTCCCGATCAGCACACTCATCTCGTCAACTCCAGGATCTTCTGAGCTCCGTCTTTCATGTCCGTGGCACTCACGAGGTCGAGGCCCGACTCGTCGAGCATTCGCTTGCCGAGTTCGACATTGGTCCCTTCAAGCCGCACGACGAGCGGAACGGTGAGGCCGACTTCTTCAACAGCAGCGATGATTCCTTCGGCAATGATGTCGCAGCGCATGATGCCGCCGAAGATGTTCACGAAGATCCCCTTCACGTTGGGATCCTGCGTGATGATCTTGAACGCAGCGGCGATCTGCTCCTTCTCTGCGCCTCCCCCGACGTCGAGGAAGTTGGCCGGCTCTCCGCCGACGGTCTTGA
>Ga0316189_10003120_pt1 | contig 16110 bp, 16 predicted proteins | sample LowCovwburrow_MG_FD_204930 | JGI IMG/M metagenome (GOLD analysis project Ga0316189, IMG submission 204930) | Coastal sediment microbial communities from Maine, United States - Lowes Cove worm burrow | ecosystem: Environmental > Aquatic > Marine > Coastal > Sediment | place: USA: Maine... | reverse complement strand
AATAAGGTGGGCCGCTTGTCGCGAATGGACGCAATGCAGGGGCAGGCCATGGCACAAGCCAGTTCTAAGCGGCAGTTAGCTTTTCTTGAAAATATTGCCGCCGCATTAGGGCGGATAGACGATGGTTCCTATGGACGCTGCCTGTCTTGTGATGAATGGATCGTGAGCGCACGGCTGGAAATTGACCCCACCGCACTTTATTGCGTGGATTGCGCTGCATCCAAAGAATAGCTCGTTCGCTTAAACCTAGAATAATCAGTTAGGAAAATCACCCCATAGTTGTTTAACGCGTTGATCTCTTCGACAGCCATTTCGGTAATATTTATAGCGAATCGGGTTTTTCTTATAGTAATCCTGGTGGTATTTCTCAGCTTTATAAAAGGGCTTGGCCGGAGCCAGTGTCGTGACGATAGGGGCAGCAAAAGGCTTGGACTTCTCTAGGCTGGATAAAGACGCTTCTAATACGGTTTTTTCTTCATCGGAAGCGTAAAAAATTGCGCTTTTGTAGGAGCTGCCTTTGTCGCAAAACTGCCCGTGGGGATCGGTAGGGTCGATGTGAATCCAGAAATACTCTACCAGCTCTGCATAACTCACCAATTCTGGATTGTAGCTCACCTCGACCACTTCAAAATGGCCAGTTTCTGTGTGGCTAACCTGCTTGTAGGTCGCAGTGTCGGCTTCCCCTCCGGAATATCCTGAAACAGCTTCAATGACACCTTCTAATTTTTCAAAGTCAGCCTCGATACACCAAAAGCAGCCACCGGCAAAAATTGCAGTTTTAACTTGATTAGAGGCATTGCTATCGCTTGCTTCGATATCCGCATATGACGGACTGGCTGCCATCGTAGCGCTTAGAGAAATTGACAAGAAGGCTGTGGCGATGCCATGTTTAAGCTTGTGTAATGTTCTATTCATAATGGGTCTGTCGGATAATCAATTATGCTAGTACGAAAGCACCACTTTGGCCTATTTTTTTCCGAAAATTTTCGAGCAATGGAACAACCATTACGTCTCAAGTTATCAAAAAATTAGTCTCAAACTCCCACTTTCTCCTGACGCAAATCATTATCCGACAGCCCCATAATGAAGGTGCTCGTATTGGATGGATGTTTATAGTGGATGGATGCTCGTATTGGATGGATGCTTATAGTGGATGGATGCTTGTAGTCGGTGGATGTTCAATCTTGAGTGATTGGAATCTGCCCTATATTGAAGTATAAGGGAATGAAAATGTAATGAGTGAAGTGTTATGCTTAGCAAATCACGAGAGACTCTCTTTTAGATAAGTCTCTGATGAATCAATTGTCAATAAAAAACCTCTTGGAATATGACCGTGCTAGCGAACAAATCATTACTACCAACCTCAGATCAAGCCCTACCAGGCAGACAAGAAGCTTTAGTATTGGAGAATCGGCACTATGTCAATGGACGACCCATTGTGCCTCCATTTTCCTCAGACGATAGTCAATTTCAGCAAGTGGTTTTTGGTTTGGGTTGCTTTTGGGGGGCTGAACGAAAGTTTTGGCAACTCGAAGGGGTGTATACCACGGCCGTTGGGTATTCTGCTGGTTTTACGCCTAACCCCAGCTATGAGGAAGTCTGTACCGGAAAAACTGGGCACAACGAAGTAGTGTTAGTGGTGTTCGACCCTCAAGTGATCGAATTTAAGCAGCTTGTATCAGTGTTTTTTGAATCGCATAACCCGACTCAGGGAATGCGACAGGGCAATGATCGTGGCACGCAATATCGTTCCGGGATTTATTGTTCAGATCAACAGCAAGAACAGCTTGCAAAGACGGCTTTAGAAGACTATCAGGCGGCGCTGAATTCGGCTGGTCATCCAAACATTACAACCGAGATAGAACTCGCATCGAGGTTCTACTATGCAGAGCAATATCATCAGCAGTACCTGGCTAAAAACCCCAATGGTTATTGTGGTATAGGTGGAACCGGGGTGACATGCGTACTATAAGCAACGCTGAGCCTAGGCTGGGTGTTAGCTATCTGCCGCCGAGCAACATTTTCTATTTTTATCTTGGATATCTCTTTGTGCAGCTGTGATGATTTTTTGCGGCTCACTGTATATACTTGCATTGGTCGACATGGCTTGGTTAGGAGTAATTACACCTGCGGGTGGACCAAGTATGTTATTGGGTTGGGGTATGTTGTCTTTGGGTCTGATTAGACCAAAACTAATTTAAGCCGTTTATGAGTTTTATGGTGATTCGTTGTTACAAACGTATTACATGACGAGTTACTAACGCCATAAATTAGTTAGTTGAAACTAGCGCTGTATTGAGAGGGCGCAGATTACAAAACAGCAGATAAATAAGCCGCCTGAATCGATTTCAAGTTTATCAATCATGACTGAATTATAAGTGGCCTGTATTAGAGCCGAAACTGGACTGGTAGCACGGACTAAGTAATTACTATTAACTGAATGCAAGAATCGCAAAAAGTTACATTGGAAGAAACGTCGTATAGCAAGCATCGTGCTTTGACTATTCGGTTTTGCGTGGTCGCTCTATTTGTTACCAGCCTCATTGTGGTGCTGATTTCGGGGCTGGCATATTATCAATTACGTCAGACCGGCCTTAGTCATAGTTTGCTTCAGTTCAAACAAAATGTGGTATTGCAACTTATGCCGCCGCAAACTATTGATGAGGCATTCAAGCAGCCGGGCCAATTACAGGAGAATTGGTTAAATGTTGTGCGTGCCGAAGGTGTTAAACAGCTAAGTATTTACGATAGACAGCTAAGGCCGTTAGTTCCATCTGCTGCTAAAAGTGTGTTAACTCAGGCTGAGAGAACCGTTGCTCAAAAGATTTATAGCGGCAGCTTAGACGTGGCCGTGATTGATGATTATAAACCCAAGTTTAATGGTCTGAGAGCGCTCTTGGGTAGCTTGGATAGACCTATCACTGGCTTGGTGAGTCTAAAAGATGATAAGGGCACTGTGCAAGGTCTGCTCAAGGTAGTACAAAGCTATCGCCCAGCTCTGGAAAGGGCTGAGACAGTTGCATTGAACATTTTGGCCTATATTCTAGTTGCGAGTTTATTTTTGTTTGTACCCTTGTTTTTTATTTTCAGAAAGGGTTTACAAACCATCGAAAGCCAGGAGAAAAAACTTAATCAGCAGATAGAGCGATTATCGAACTTATTGTTGATCAATAAAAGCATGCAAAAGAGTATGAAGACGGCAAGTGCCAGAGCCGTTGAATTGAATGAGCAGTTTTTACGTAGAGTTGGATCTGATTTACACGATGGTCCTGCGCAATCAATTGGTTATGCGGTTTTGCGGTTGGATAAGATAGCCAAAGCAGATCATGCAAAGCAATTTACGCAGGATTTTCATGTTGTCAAAGAGGCCCTAGACAGCTCTCTAGATGAAATTAGAGGTATTTCAACAGGGTTGGTATTGCCCGAATTGGCGAGTATGACGCTACAACAGTCATTAGAAAAAGTTATCTCACGACATGCAAGCAATTCCAATACGGAGGTGACTCAGTATTATCAAGACCTACCAGTTGACCTAGCTTTGCCGATTAAAATTTGTGCGTATCGCTTTGTGCAGGAAGGGCTCAATAATGCGCATCGTCACGGACAGGCAAAAAAGTGCCGAGTTAATGCCAACGTAAAGGATGATGTGTTACATTTGACGCTCAAAGACAATGGTATCGGTTTCAGAAAATCTCAATTGAAGATCGAAGGCGGGCACCTTGGTTTAATGGGTCTAAAAGACAGGATTGAGAGCTTGGGGGGGCGTTTTAGCATCAATAGTGAATTGGGTGTGGGGACGGCTATTAGAGTTTCAATAGCGATTTCGGATGATGTGTAGTTTTTGGGATACATTTGGTTTGGATAAAGGGTTGGTAGTGAGAGCGACAATATGTCAGATTTAATTTCAATTATCGTAGTTGATGACCATCCGCTGTTTCGGGAAGGGGTGGTTTCGACTTTACAAGAAAGTGGTTGCTTTAATGTGGTGGCGCAGGCTGGGTCTCAGGAGGATGCAATTCGTGAAGCCGAAAAGCATCTGCCTGACTTAATGTTGCTCGACGTTAGTATGCCCGGTGGCGGCATTGAAACGGCTACGGAAATCACCAAAAGAGTCCCGATCGTAAAAATAATAATGCTGACTGTCTCCGAGCAAGAGAGTGATGTACAAGCGGCGTTGCGTGCGCAAGCCAGAGGCTACGTGCTCAAAGGGGTTGCCTCGGATGACCTCATATCAATTCTCCAAGATATCAACAACGGAGATTCCTATATTTCACCCAATTTAGCTGCCAACCTGCTTATGCGCAGCTCCGACGACGCAAGAAATGCCAAGGCTGAGGAGGAGTTTGATCTTAACGATAGAGAGCGCCAAATATTGGAAAAATTGGCAGAAGGTATGAGCAATAGAGAGATTGCGGATGATATTTATCTAAGTGAAAAAACGGTTAAACACTATATGACCAATATTATGCATAAGCTGCATGTAAGCAATCGTGTTCAGGCCGCGATTAAGGCATATGAGATGTCTAGAAATTCTCGAAATTAGTAGCTTCAGCAGTATTGCCTAGGTTTTTGTTTCTACATGGAATTTATCAGACCTTAGTCTGAATAAGTAGCTACTTTGGTAGATGGTAAAGCCATGCTTAGCCAAGTACTATATTGGTAGGTTAGGTAGGGCTTATAAATCGGCTCCATCATTAATACGGTTTTGGGTAGGGGATTTTAAATTTCCTCTTTTGGTGGAGTTCGATTTATATTTTTTCTTGGCCGGTGTGTCCTACATCGGAAAATTACACTGCGTAGCTCTTATCTCCTTTTCCTGCGTTTTATTTTCTATTTCTTAAACTCCTTTTGCACTCCCTTTCTTTGTACTTCCTCTGATCAGCGGTTGCTAGGCTAGACTACCGCCGCAGCTACTACCTGAGCCTGCTGTACAGCCGAAACAATGTCGGTTTGTTGCAATTGGCATTCCATCTATCTTTTCAATCGGAATTTCCCAAAGGTAGGTTTCTGCTTGGCCCGCCAGCGGTATTTCAAGCATTTGGTTAAAGTCGCAGTCATAGGCACGGCCCAACCAATCTAAATTCAATAGATGACGACACATCAAACCGTCTAATGTGTCTGGATTGGCACTATTCACTAATAGCTGTTGGTAGCCATCCAGCTCGCCATCTCTGTTTAAAGCATGGGCAAAGCGATTAATTGGGATGTTGGTGATGGTTAACAGGCTTGAAAATTGAATTCCAAAATGGGTTTGCAGCATGTCGCGATAGTCTTTTTCAAGCTCGGCTTGCGCTGGGGGCAAGAATGCACCTCCAGGGTTGTATACCAAATCAAGTGGTAATGCCGGATCCAGCCCATAGCCTAATTTGTTGAGTAGTTGTAGGCCGGCAACACTCTTGTCAAACACACCCTTACCGCGCTGAGCGTCTACATTGTCCTCGGTGTAGCATGGCAAAGAGCAAACCAGCCGAATTTTATTGTTAGCATACCAGTCGGCTAAGTCTTGTTGGCCCGCTTCGTATAAAACTGTGATATTACAGCGAGAAGTAATTTCAATACCCTGCTCAAGCAGCATGGAACAGAATCGACGAAAATCTGGGTTTAATTCAGGCGCGCCACCGGTGAGATCAACGCTTTTAATATTCGCACGAACAGCCCAGTCTATAATTTTTTGCATTACCTCCCAGGTCATTATCTCAGTGCGTTTTGGCCCGGCATCAACATGGCAGTGGTGACAGGCAAGATTGCATAGCTTGCCTAGATTGATCTGTAGTTCACTGGGGTGTTTATGATTGAGATGATAGTTCTGCTCTCGTAAGAATTCTTGAAATTCAAGCCCCTTAGTGGGTATCAGAACTTCGCTTTGCAACTGCACGTCACGTACTAAATCGATTTCACCAAGCAGTTTTGCATTGACGTCTGGATTACTATTGTCGTGGTAGCTATTCATTAAATATTATGCAGTTTTGTTTGTGTTTAGTGGTTCTGGTTGTATTGAGGAATGCTAGATTTAGGTTTCATACATCTTGTCATGCCCCATCGGGCCGAACACAAGGACTTCTTAGTGAGACCCGATTTATACCTAATTACTGACACTATTAGTTAAAACTTTCCAAAGGAATCTGAGATTATTAGGAAATGATTCCAATAACGCTAGTATAAAAGTAGCTTGATGCTGAGCGTAGATAGCCTGGTGCTATTTCCGCATGCCCATAGAACCCAATTAATGGTAAGCCGGGGAAGACTTCTCTAAACAGCTCGAAATCTCGGTCGCGGCCATTATAGAAGCCCGCACCGCGGCTAAGGTTTGGAAACATTAAGCCAAACTTAGGCGCTGTAACTAAGGCGTCCTTTTCTGTTTGAAGACTTTTGCGCATTAACTGCTCAGCGTGTTCATGGTCTCGCATTGCCCAAAACAGGAATTGCCCTGGTTTAATGTCATCTGATAGCTGTATTCGGCCCAGTTTTTGGTCGAAAGACACAACATGCATTAGCCGATATTGTCCTTTGTCAATTACTTCAGGCTCATCCGAGTCTGCAACCGCAGCCAACAAGTGGAACGGTAATTCATCAACTGTAGAGTTGCTAGAAGCCTCAATTTGAAAGTTCTGATAGATAGATTCGAGAGCTGGTTGCTGGTCTAGTTCGATTAATGAATGATTTGCACAGAGGTTTATTTCATAGATTGGTGATATGGGTTTTACGCTTTGTGCAATTGCATAGCTAACAGAACAGCTCTCAGGTAAGGCACTATACACAAACTCTCGTTCGTCAATTCGCCCGTTTTGCCAAACTGAGAACGGGCCTTGTCCAAATTCGTCGCTTGCCACTGCGCCAATTTGGTCGAATTCGATTGAATTTATCGCAATGCCTAGCGCGTTTGGAGAGCTCAAGCAAAGCACCATTGGGGTTTGCTGCTTGCGCTGCATGGCGAGCATTAGCGGTGTGGGAGAAAAGTCTTGCGGAAACACCATGGCAACCGCTCCTTCAACGTCGAGTAACCAGTCCTCCTCGGTCAGCAAACCCATCGCACAACAGCCGAACACCTGTGTGGTGCCAGCCGCAACTACGGCATTTTTGATGGCTCTTTCTGGCTCATGTGCATAACCCGCGCTTAAAAATAGAAGCACGCTTCCCACCGTTGCGGGTTGCATTTTCCGCATCGCTTTTTCAACTGCAATTCGAGCATGACCATCTTTGGCTAGAGCCCCGTAACTAGCACCCGTTGCGATGCTGGTGAGTGAGTTTTTAACTTCAATCATCTATTTGCTTGTCCTTGTATTCGCAAAGGTCAGAAATAATACAGGAACCACAGCGAGGTTTCCGTGCAATGCAGGTATAGCGGCCATGAAGGATTAGCCAATGATGTGCGTCGATTAAAAATTCACTTGGTATGAACTTCATTAGACCCTTTTCAACCGCCAATACTGTTTTACCGGGTGCAATCTTGGTGCGGTTGGACACTCTAAATATATGCGTATCAACGGCCATCGCAGGATGTCCAAAGGCGGTGTTAAGTACCACATTGGCAGTCTTTCTGCCGACGCCTGGCAATGCTTCAAGGGCCGCTCTATCGTTCGGCACTTCACTATTATGTTCATCCATCAAGAGCTTGCAGGTGGCTATTACGTTTTTTGCCTTACTATTATACAACCCGATGGTCTTGATATAGTCACTTAGCCCGTTGACCCCGAGGGCATATATCGCCTTGGGTGTGTTGGCGATGGGGTACAGCTTTGCGGTGGCTTTATTAACCCCTACATCGGTTGCTTGTGCAGACAGAATGACGGCAATTAATAATTCAAAATCAGATTGGTAATTTAACTCGGTGGTCGGATTAGGATTGGCCTCTCGAAGACGCGAAAAAATTTCATAACGTTTATCTTTATTCATGAATATTTTACTTGGCTCGACTCTTAGACCGTGCCATGACGGCGGCAATATCCGCCTTTATTTGATCGCTGCCTTTTTGCTTGCGCAATTCTTTCAATTTTCGCATTGAGCTTTTTTGGTTTGAGCGTTGTTCTTCACGCAACAATTTTGCATTGGTCTGAGTACGCGCTCGATCGGTAGCCTGTGGTGAGTAGTCAGGCCATCGCCAACTGAGGTCTGGTAGCTGAGTCTGATCAACCATATCAATACAGTCAACTGGGCAGGGTTCAATACACAGCTCACAACCGGTACAGTCCTGGGCAATGACGGTGTGCATAAGCTTTGCAGCACCGACGATGGCGTCTGTTGGGCAGGCTTTGATACACATAACACAGCCAATGCAAGCATCCTCGTCAATAACCGCCAGCTGTTTGGTTTTGTGCTCGCCGTATTGTGGGTCTAGAGGCTTGCCTATTTTTCCCAATAGCGATGCTAGTCCGCGAATGGTGGTATCACCGCCAGGTGGGCATTGGTTTATATCAGCTTCACCATCCGCGATAGCAGAGGCATAGTCGTGACATCGAGGGTAGGTGCATTGGGTGCACTGGGTTTGAGGCAACCATTGGTCGATCGCGAAAATTTTGCTGGTTCGATCCATACTCAAATAGTCGCTAATCAGATGGTCGCTAAACTGGTCGCGCTTACTTTACACGCATGCCAGCGCTTGCACCTTGGTCAGGGCTGAGCACAAACAAATCGCTGCCACCAGGGCCAGCTGCCAGCACCATGCCTTCAGACACTCCAAAGCGCATTTTGCGTGGAGCTAGGTTGGCCACCATAACAGTTTGACGACCTATAAGATCTTCAGGTGCATAAGCGGATTTAATGCCGGCGAACACGTTTCTGGTTTCGCCGCCAATATCCAGGGTCAATTGCAATAATTTGTCCGCGCCATCAACGTGAGTAGCGTTTACGATGGTGGCGACTCTTAAGTCTATTTTTGAGAAATCATCAAAGCTAATTTCATCAGCAATGGCTTCAATATTACCGTGTTCAGGATTTGTGGTTGGCGAAGTGGCGTTGGAAGCCTGTTCGCTAGCTAAATCTTCTTTACTATCTTCAATCATTTTGTCGATCGATTCAGTTTCTATTCGGGTTAGTAATGGTTTGAATGCATTGATCTTATGGTCTTGCAGTGGGTAGTCTAAATCTGCCCACATTAAGTCATCAATATTTAAAAATTCTTCGGCTTGCTGCACCAAATTTGGCAGCACCGGCTTTAAGTAGATACACAGCGAGCGAAAAGCATTTATGCCGACACTGCAGACTTGTTGTACCTCATCTAACAATGTCTCATCTTTAATCATCACCCAAGGTTTTTGTTCGTCAATATATTGGTTGGCTAGATCTGCCAAGGCCATGATCTGGCGCATCGCTTGTGAGTATTCTCGAGCTTCATATCGGTCTGCAATACCTTGTGCCGCCTGAGCGAACTTTGTGTGTAGATCAAGTGAATCTATAGATGCGGACAATTGACCATCAAATCGCTTGTTGATAAAGCCGGCACAACGAGAAGCAATGTTGACCATTTTGCCTACCAGATCAGAATTAACCCGAGCCACAAAGTCATCAAGATTGAGATCCATATCAACTACGCCATCGCTCAACTTAGCAGCCAAATAGTAACGCAGGTATTCAGGGTTGAGGTGTTTCAAATAGGTTTCAGCTTGAATGAACGTGCCGCGAGATTTTGACATCTTGGCACCGTCTACAGTAAGAAAGCCATGCACAAAAACGCCGGTGGGAATTCGATGGCCAGAAGCATGCAGTAGCGCGGGCCAGAATAGGGTGTGAAATCGTACAATGTCTTTGCCAACGAAGTGATACAGCTCGGTGTCTACAGCGCCTTCTGCATCTGCACGCCAATAGCTGTCCCAGTCTTCGCCAGTTTTGTCACATAATATTTTGTGGCTGGCCATATAACCAATCGGCGCATCCAGCCAGACATAGAAGAACTTGCCTGGAGCGCCGGGTATTTCAAAGCCCCAATAGGGTGCATCACGGCTAATATCCCAATCGATTAAACCGCCTTCAAACCATTCGGCTAATTTGTTGGCTATTTCAGGTTGCAGAGCATCGGAGGTCCGCCACTGATTAAGCATGTCTTCAAAGGAGCTGACCTTAAAGAAGTAATGTTCACTCTCTTTTTCAATTGGTGGTTTTCCAGATAGTACTGAGTAGGGATCAATTAAGTCGGTGGTGTCGTAAGTTGTACCGCATACTTCGCAGTTATCTCCATATTGGTCGGCGCTTTTACATTTTGGGCAAGTGCCTTTCACGTAGCGATCTGGCAGAAACATGCCTTTCTCTTCATCAAACGCTTGTTTTATGGTCTTTACATCAATGTGCCCGCCGTCCTTTAGGCTGGTATAAATATCATTGCAGATGACCTGATTTTGATCGCTATGGGTGCCCGTGTAGTTATCAAGGCCTATATGGAATCCATCGAGTGAGGCCTTGTGTTCAGCTTCAATATCGTCGATCAATTGTTGTGCGCTTTTACCAAGCTTTTGGGCGCCTAACATAATTGGTGTGCCGTGTTGGTCGTCGCCGCCAACAAACCGTACATGGTTGCCGCGTAACTTTTGGAAACGTACCCAGATATCGGCTTGAGTAAAGCCCACCATATGACCTAGATGCAAGGCTCCGTTGGCATAAGGAAGGGCGTTGCTAACAAGAATTTTTCGAATTTTTTGTACTGCGGGCATGGATCAGTTGAAGGGGCTAGGATTATGACTATTGATAGCCCGCTAATGTAACTGTTTTGTCTTATCTTAACAATGCAAACGACTATCTCTGTAAACCATGATCTCGGATTATCAGTCAGCCTCTACTGGTGAACCATGTCCTCCAGTTTCAGTCCGGTTAGCTTGCTGATATTCTTAATTACATAATACAAGGCGAATATTGTGATAAACAGGCAGGGCACAACAATTACTGGGTAGCTCATTAGGGTCATGGTACCTAATTCACTATTAAACTCCTCAGTACCAGCGGGGCTGACAACAATCCATTTGGCCAAAAGGTAGTTCAATACTGCGGACAAAGTGAATGAAGCCGCCAGCATCCACGTGGCGTTGATCATCATTTTGTCGAAATCGCTTTGGCGATTATTTTGTACTAAATGACTAGCAATTTTGTCCGTATCCATGACGATATCGTTGTACAAAAAAGTACGAATCAAAGGATGTTTAGTGTAAGAGGAGAGCAGTGTCGCAACCGCGAGTATTGCAGGAATCATGGCTTCTTTGATTGCGATATATTCCTTCGGCAATTTAAGCAAGCCGATTCCACCAGTGAGTAATATGCTGATAAAACCGAGAGCTGCAACAAACCCGATTTTTCGCTGGCTAATAAATTCGTGAACAGCAACCGTCAGCGGTAGGCTCAGCGCAGCCACCAAGGCCAAGTTAGTGCCTAACATTTCCGGTGCGCTTAGCTTTTTTAAGATTAAAGTTGGTAGCAAAATACACACCACCAAATCAAACAACATTTTACTCGGCCCGGCCTTCTTTGAAGGTGAAGCATTTGTAGGTGAGGAGTTCGAAGGTGAGGAGCTTGCAGGCAGAGTCTGGGTTTCCGCTTGAGATTGGGTTTGCTTAATGCTGGTCATGAGAGCAAGGGAATTAGGGTAGTGTTTCTAAGGAAAATGTGGGGTAAAGCAGCCAAAACGCTAAGGCGAACTTGGGCGTATAAAAATGCTGCTTATAAATCGCTAACCCACTCTAAGTTAACTAGTTAGCTTAGAAATTATAGCGCAGACCAACCGAAGTAGTATCTAAAGTCGCAGTAAGCTCGTCATCTTCAATTTCGATTGAATTGTAGTCAAGCGTGATTCCAATATTCTTGGTCAAAAAGAATTGGGCGCCGATACCGTAGCTGGTTCCTTCGTCTAAAGCGGGTGAACCGAGGTTGGCGTTTAGTTCAAAGCGGTCAGTCAAATTGAATCGAACTCCGGCTTCGACGCCGACTGAATCGCCATCTTCCTCTTCATTAAAACCGCCGCCACGTAAACTAAGCTCATCACGGCGACCCCGAACTAAGCCGTAAACGGTTGCCTGTGGCAATGCAAATGTTAATCCCGCTGCAATAGTGGAAATGCTGTCGTCTAAGCTGGCGCCGAGTATTTCGTCGCTGTCCAGTTCGAATTTCGACACCTGAAATAGAAAAATGCCAAGCTCAGCGCTGGCATTTAAGGCAAAGCCTTCTATGTCCACCGAGGCAGATAATGAGTTCCTGGAAACTTCAAAATCACCAGCGGCGATGTATTCAACTTCTAGGTAAGTGAAGGTTGGAGAATCGGCAAATGCTGTTTGGTTCACGCTAAAGCCGATAATTACTATCAAGAGCGTTTTGATGATTGTGGGGTTATATTTCATGGTCAATATTGTTTGTTTTTTAGTGTGCTAATAATACGCTAAAAAACTGCTTCGCTTGCATTAAAGTTATTTATACTAGGAGACTGTCCGAGAATGGGAAGCGTAGTAGCTTATTCATGCTTTGACCGCCCCCTAACTGGCGAAAGCCATTATTAATTCAATTACTCGATTAAGCTACCAAGCCTCAACTTCGTCAATGGACAATTCTCGGTCTCATACCTCATCGCACGATAAATATATAGTTGTAGAGGGGCCTATAGGTGTTGGTAAATCTTCGTTGGCAAGGCGCTTGGCGAGTAGCTTCGACTGCTCGCTAGTGTTGGAAAAAGCGCAGGATAACCCGTTTCTTGAACGTTTTTATTCGTCTCCTAGGCAGTACGCCTTGCAGACGCAGTTGTTCTTTTTGTTCCAACGAATGGAGCAAATTGCTGAAATGAAGCTTGATGGTCTTTCTCAGTCAGGTCGAATTTCTGACTTCATGCTTGAAAAAGACCCGCTGTTTGCACAAATTACTTTGGGTGATGATGAGTATCGTTTGTACCAACAGGTTTACCAAAATCTTAACATCAGCAAGCCCAAGCCAGATTTAGTCATCTACTTACAGGCGCCGGTGGAGATTTTGCAAGAAAGGGTTCACAAACGTCGGGTTCGATATGAAATGGGTATGGATTTGGCATACCTACAAAGTTTAAGTGACGCCTATGCGGCTTTTTTTCATCGTTACAATGATTCGCCACTATTGATGGTGAATGCCACGCAGATTAACCCAGTGGATAATGACGCACACTTTACCGAGTTATTGGCTCACATTAAGCGGATAGAGGCTGGCAAACACTTTTTTAACCCGATGGCTTGATTTCGTCCTAGCAGCATAAATTAATTTTCAACCATTAGTTCAGGAGTACAAATATGTCCGTCAATGTAAACACCCTCAAAAAAATGAAACAAGAGGGCGATAAAATCACATGGTTGACAGCTTACGATTACAGCTTTGCATCATTGATCGACAAGGCTGGCGTAGACGCCATCTTGGTTGGCGATTCTTTAGGCATGGTCATACAAGGCCATGCAACCCCAGTGCAGGTCACTATTGAAGATAGCTGCTACCACACCGCATGTGTCGCAAAGGGCGTGGAGAATGCGATGATTGTCGGTGACCTGCCATTTGGTAGTTACCAGCTTAGCAAGGAGCAGGCTTATGAAAATGCGGTACACCTAATGCAGGCTGGCGCCCATGTCATCAAGCTGGAAGGCGGCGAGTTGCAAGCAGAGACAATTCAATTCTTAACCGAACGAGGAATCGCAGTGTGCGCCCATATCGGCCTTACTCCACAATCGGTACATCAACTAGGTGGTTTCAAGGTTCAAGGGCGAGGCGATGCCGCACAAGGGCTAATTGATGATGCGATTGGTGTACAGAATGCAGGTGCCTGCGCGGTGGTGCTAGAGGCTGTGCCACAATCCTTAGCGGCGACCATTACTGAACAGCTTGCAATCCCTACCATTGGTATTGGCGCGGGTGCTCGCTGTGATGGACAGGTTCTGGTGTTGCACGATATGATTGGTGTCTACCCAAAACGCAGCCCCAAATTCTGTAAGAATTTTATGCGAGGGTCTGACTCTGTCGCTGCCGCGGTTGAGCAGTACGTTAAAGAAGTTAAAAATGGAGATTTTCCTGCCGAAGAACATTGCTTTAATTGATTAATTGGCGATTAAATGTTTAACCCGAAAAATAAATTTACCTGTGCTGGTATGAAACCGATATGGCCGCATGGAAACGAGGAATATAGTTAAGTGCATAAAGTACAGAGAGTTTCTTCTTTAAGAGCTGCCGTAGTTGCTGCGCGCAAAGATAAGAAGACTATAGGTTTTGTGCCCACCATGGGCAATCTGCATGAAGGCCATTTAGAGCTGGTAAAGGTGGCCAAGCGTCAGGCGGATTTTGTGGTAGTGAGTATTTTTGTCAACCCCACTCAGTTTGGTGCGCACGAAGACTTGGATAATTATCCATCAACCCCAGCAGAAGATGCCCGAGCGTTAGCTGAATGCGGTGCCGATTTACTCTTTCTACCAGCTCACGAAACAATGTACCCTGGCGACATAGCTACCCAAACTGTTGTCTATGTGCCTGAAATTGGTGATCTTTATTGTGGAATTGATCGTCCTGAGCACTTTTACGGTGTGACTACCGTTGTCAGTCGCTTATTCAATATGGTTCAGCCAGACATGGCTGTTTTTGGAAAGAAAGACTACCAGCAAATAGCCATTATTAGGCGCATGGTGGAGGATTTAGCCTATCCGGTTCAGGTAGTGGGTGTTGATACAGTACGTTCAGAGCAGGGGTTGGCACTTTCGTCTCGCAATGGGTATTTAAATGCCAAACAATTAGCAATCGCACCAAAGTTGTATGAGAACTTAAATCTACTTGCCACGAACCTAGAACAGGCATCGACTGACAAAGGTGTAAAAAGCAAGGCCGTACTTAAACGGCTTGAGCAGCAAGTAAAGGAAAACCTCAAAGCAGAAGGCTTCCACCCCCAATACATAACTGTTTGCAGACAAAGCGATCTAATGCCTGCCAAAAAAGGCGACAAGAAGTTGGTGGTGCTAGCGGCCGCAGTGCTGGGGAAGAGTAGGTTGATTGATAACTTGGAGATTGAACTTTAGTTGACGAATTCCGTAAAAGAATTCGGGTCAGAGTAACATTTAGCGAAATTAGTGATAGAATTTAATCTGAGTTAGTTATTTAAACAAGGAGGTTGTTATGCCAAGGTTGGCAAGAGTGAGTCCGATAGGAGTAGTGCAGCATGTTATTCAGCGCGGCAATAATCGCCAGGAATGTTTTGGCGGTGAGCGAGATATGGCCGCGTATGTGAACTGGCTAAAAGAGTATTCAAGTCAGTATGGTGTTGATATCCACGCTTGGGTGCTGATGTCGAATCATGTTCATTTGCTTTGTACACCGAAAATTGATCATGCCGTGAGTAAAATGATGCAGTCTTTAGGACGCTCATATGTGCGATATTTCAATCGTGCTCATGGTCGGTCTGGCACTTTGTGGGAAGGGCGGTTTAAATCATGCCTAGTCCAATCGGAGCGGTATCTTTTGGAATGTTATCGTTATATAGAGTTGAATCCAGTCCGTGCAAATATGGTTGGCGATCCGAGTGAATATCGGTGGTCAAGCTATCAGTGTAATGCGCTTGGTAAAGAGTCGGAACTTAGACAGCCCCATGAATTGTACCTAAGCCTTGGCAAAACTAAGGCCGAACGGCTTGAAGCCTATATAGATCTCTTTAGAGTGCATGTGCCAGATATGTTTATCTCTGACTTACGTGAATGTACTAATAAAGGATTGGCGCTTGGCGATGATCGATTTAAACAAAAAATTGAAGGAGATAGCCATCAACGCGTGACACCCTTAAAAGTTGGCAGGCCCAAGAAGCTTTAAAACAAACCGTAATTTGATCATCATGAAATTTTACTCTGACCCGAATTTACGAATTTATGAACGAATTTAGTCGGTAGGTGTTTTCTTCAGCAAGAATCTCTTTGAAGGGTCTACTAGCAGTCGCGTACCCATGCCTTATACGACCCAAAAGCATTAGGTAGCTCATGTCGGAACGATTGCTTAGTGATATTTCAATCGGCCAAACGTCATCGCCTAGCTTTATGTCGGTTTCAACCCGGATTATGCATTAGGGATCGTGGCGAGAAGGAAAGGAGCAAAGAAAACAAGGGCTTTCGAAGGATTATTTGGCGATGCCATAGTCACTCTATGGTGAGCGAAATAATTCGA
>Ga0316189_10003119_pt1 | contig 16118 bp, 2 predicted proteins | sample LowCovwburrow_MG_FD_204930 | JGI IMG/M metagenome (GOLD analysis project Ga0316189, IMG submission 204930) | Coastal sediment microbial communities from Maine, United States - Lowes Cove worm burrow | ecosystem: Environmental > Aquatic > Marine > Coastal > Sediment | place: USA: Maine... | reverse complement strand
GTCTCGCTGTCGAGCAGCGGGTCGGCGGTGCTGGCGATGGTCGCAGGGACAGTCTCGGGCGCGAGGTCGATCCAGTCCACCACCGTCGTGTAGTCGCTCGCGAAGCGACGTGTCTGCTGGAGCAGGTTACCCTTGAAGTCGTACGCGTCGAAGAGGAGCTCGCCGGCGGTGTCGTAGAGGCCGTAGACCTGGCCCCGGTGGTTGTCGGTGACCGCGTTGCCCCCGAGGCTCTCGCCGTAGACCGTCCGCTCCCGGAGGAGCTCGTCGTCGACGTCGTGCTTGACGTAGGCGTGCGTCGGTCGGTTGAGCGCGTCGTAGGTCCATCGCCAGCGATGGTCCCGGCTGTCCCAGGCCCGCAGCGGGTTGCTGACCGCGGTGGGTAGCGCCCAGCGGTCGCCGGCGTCGACAGACTCCGTCTTGAGCTGCAAGCCGCCGGGGGCGAAGATCCGCGCCTCCGCGGTGTTCCCCCGTGCATCGATGACCTTCAGGCCGTTGCCCTCGATGTCGAACTCGATCGTCGTGTCGAAGAGAATGGGATCTTGGTTGCCGTCAAGGCCGTTGTGCTCGATGGCCTGAAAGGCACGCCCCAAGTGGTCGAGGACGGTCCGAGTCGGCGTGTTCGCATGGGCCGCGGCCTTCGCTGCCGCGGCGAGCTCCGCGTCGTTCTCCTCCGTGCCTGGGACCAAGGCCGTGCGCTCCGCGTACCAGTCACTGTCAAGCACGGTGTCGTTGCCATCGTACTCGAGCTGATCCCAGGGCGTAAAGCTGACCCGCTGGATCGTCCCGTCGGGCAGGTCGGTCCGCACCATCCGCCCGAGCGGATCGTAGTGAAGCAGCGGAGTCACGCCCCACTCGACGAGCTCCGTCTCGTCCACGTAGGCCGGCGACGAGTCGAAGAAGGGCTCGTACTGCTTGATCGGGTTGCCCTTGTTGTCGACGATCACCCGCCCGTTGCCGATCCAGCGCAGGTCGGGGGAGGTGTCGGAGAAGACGAGGTCCCCCTGGTTGAAGACGAGGTCCCCGTTGCCGTCGCGCTCCGGCGCTTGCCCAGGCTCGGCCTGGACCTTTTCTAGAACAACCTGGCCCATGCCCCCGGAGTAGGCGTAGCTCTGCTGGAACTTGGTGGTCTGCGGGTCGTGCTCTTCGCGGACCTTCGTGTACACGCTGACAGGAATTGTGTCGTTGACCCACGAGAGAAGATCGTAGGTCAGCTCGACGGAGGGATCGCTCAGGGTGTCGCCGTCGCTGTCGTTCGCCTTACCCATGATCGCCACCTTTTCCAGGAGGCCTAGGGCGTTGTAGGCAGCCGCTTGACGGTTGCCGTTCGGGTCGGTCACCTGCGAGGGCTGAAGCGTCCTGTAGTCATTCTCAGCCGCTACGACGTTGCTCAGCGGATCCGTGACGCTCTCGATCAAGAGAGTGTAGGTGTCGTAGGCGATCGTCGTCGCGTTGTCGAAGGGATCGCGGACCTCGATGGGCCTGAAGAAGGCCGTGTCGTCGAAGATCTGCCGCCCTGAAGGTCGCCACCAGAGACCGTTGTCGTCGCGGTAGCCCCCCTCGATGTCGAGCGCGAGACCGGTCAGCTTCGACCCGAACACGGTCGTGAGCTGGGCCGCGGTGAAGGCTAGAGTGAGCGTCTCGTAGGGCAGCGCCCGCGCGCCGCATGAGCCCAGCGCCAACCGCTGCGTCAGGTCATCGCTGTAGTAGTAGGACTGCACGCGGCTGAGCAGACGCTTCTTCGCCCCCACACCAGGAACCACGTCGTAGGCGATCTCAATCGCGCTGTCGGCGTGGGAGAGCAGCGCTGCGAGGCTGAAGGGCGCTGCCGGATCGCCGGTAAGCCCGTGTAGCTCATACGTTCGGGCCTCGTAGGGTACGCCAAGCCGGTAGCTGCTCGCGAGTTCGGCGTTGATCACATCAGTCTCCGTGTAGACGATGCTCGTCGCCTCTTGCTGCTCCTCCGCGGCCTGGCTGTCGGACCGCGGGTAGGCGATCTGCGCCGACCGGAGCACGTTGCCGAAGTCGTCGACCTCGAGGACCGCGCTCTGGCTGACCCGCGGATCCGCAGGGTTCCGCTCGTAATGGTAGCTCAGGGTCTCGCGTTCATGGACGAGGTACGCGGCATACGTGTCGCTCGCCTCGACCCGCGGCTGCAGCAGCCGGACCTGGAAGTTGCTCTCCGCGACTGTATAGGGATGCTCCTCGTCTGCGCTCCCATCGAGGGCGAAGACTTCGACGCGGAGCGCTCGACCGCGGAGCGCTCGCACAGCCTCCCGCCGCTCGATCGCGGAGAGGCCCTCCGGGACCGCCGTGTCCTGGAGCTCGATCGCGATGCCGCTCGGGTTCTCCTGGGTCTTGTCGCTGTAGTACTCGTCCGCGAAGCCGCGAGAGATCGTGTTACCGCCGAAGAAGACGCCGGTATGAAACCACGTCTTAGTGAGCACCGCAGGGACATGCAGCTCGCCGTCTGCGATCTCGTGACCGCTAGAAAAAAGCTTGGCGCTGCTCGCCTCGTCAAAGCTCTCGGCGTCCTCGACCTCGACCATCCCAAACCCGCGAAACTCCCGCTCAGGTCCGTCAAAGGCGCCATGGTGGTAGCGATAGTTTTGGACAAACGTGTGGCCGACGACATGGTCGTGAACCTCGACCCGCTCGATCACATGCACAGGAAAGGAGAGCCGCGACTTCCAGGGTGTTCCGGCTGCACGATCGGCCAGGTAGAACTTCGTCGAGGGTGCGTAGCGGACCTTCGTCTCCAGACCCATGTTGTTCAGGGTCTCGGTCAGCAGGTAGGGCTTTCCCTCCGCCATCAGATCGATGTAGGCGATCTGTGACCCGCGGCGATGGGGCAGATCCGTAGACCACACCAGCGCTGCCGTCCCCTTTCCCAGCAGGTCGACGAGCTCAACATGGCTGAGCGTGTCGACCGGGGGAAAGCCGCCCAGATGCACCGCGGCGGCGTAGCCATTGCCGGCCTGATTGGCGTAGATCCGCGCGCCATCGCGGCGCAGGTAGAGCAGATCCGTAGTCCCCGAGCCGTCGATGTCGCCGATCCGCAGGAGATCAGTGCGAAATAGATCGGGCCGATCGAAGACCGGCGCCCCGCGCATCCGGATCGCCCGCCCAAAGCGCCCGTAGCCGAGGTTGGGCCAGTAGGTCACCTCACCGTTGCGGACCCGGCAGATGTCCGAGAGGCCATCGCCGGTCATGTCGGTGAAGTAGAGCGCCTGCTGCGGGTCGGACCAGAGCAGCCGTGGCCCTGCGTCCTCGTCATGCGGCCGAGAGAGGATCACGGGCGCGCCAAAGCCATCGCGCCCGCGCGACGGGTACCAGACAAAGCGGCTCGCCTCGGCGACCAGGATGTCCGCGCGGCCATCTCCATTGATGTCCAGGAGCTGCACGTTCGGCGCCCCCATATCGATATTGGGGACCGCGACAAAGGCCCGGAAGTTCTCCCACTTCGGCTCCGGTGACCCGCCGGGGATGCTCGCCCGCTTGTAGTAGCCGCGGAGCGTCCCGCCAAAGCTGGCGAGGCTGAGCTGACCATCGCCGTCGAGATCGACGAGGCGCTGCGTCCCGAGATCCGCATTGCTCGGCAACCGCGGCAACGGTTGCCACGGACCAAACACCCCGCCTCCCTCGCTGCGCTTGTAATACCAATGCCCCGCTTGCTCGGTCAGCAGCCCGGGGAGCCCCTCTCCGTTGAGATCGACAAAGCGGAAACGCCCGCCATCGATGCCCCCCGGGATGTCCCGGAGACTCTCCGAGTCGAGGTAGCGCACCGTCTCGTCGATCACTGCTGCGCTGTAGGTCAGCGAGACAGGCGGGTACGCCCGGCTCGTATACTCCTCGGCGACCTCATCGTAGAGGTAGCCCCGCTGCGTCGCAGAGATGAGCAACGTCGCGTTTGGATTCTCATCGTAAGTGAGCTCCGTCGCCGCGACCAGACAGGGATCGACCGGCAGCTCCGCGAAGTGATGGATCATCAGGACCCGTCGGCACAGGCGCCGCGTTCGAACGTCAAAGCCCGAGCGGAAGCTCGAAAAGCTGTCCTGGCGAACGGGCCAGGTCCCGCTCACGCTGCCGTCCTCCGCCAGCTCCCCGTAGTCGAGGAGCACCTCAAAGAGCCAATCCGCGGCCACACCGGGGGCCTCGTTGCCGTAGTAGACCCGTCGCAGATAGCGCTGCGCCTGGGCCTGCACCACTGCGAGCCGCTCATGCTCTTCGAGCGCCTCCGTGTCGACGTTCTCCAGGTCCTCAGCGCTGTACTCAAACACGACGATGTTCCCGCGATCGTCGCGGATCTCGTCGATAAGCCAGCTGAAGATCCGCTCCGGGTGCTCCGGATGGGCGATCCGGCTGGACGTGCTCGTCCCGTAGGTGGAGCGGACATTCTCGCGGGTCCAGGTCCGCCAATGAACATCCCCCGTCGCGATCTCGAGCCATCGCTCGATCCGAGCGAAGCCAGCCTCGACCCGAGGCCGATAGGAAAAGATCCTGTAGCCGCCGCTCTCGACGATCTTCGCCGTCCACGTGCCGCCGTTCTCCTCGAGCAGCGGCACGAGGTCCTCAGCGCCGGCGAAGATGAACGTATCCGCCTCGCTCGCATCATCGTAGGTAGGAAGCCCGCGGTCTGTCTTTCGAGTGATCGACGCGACCGAGAGCTGCCAACCCACGCCAAAAGGACCATTTCCCGCCCCTGTGCTGTAGGAGAGCCCAAGCGATGGGGTCAGCTCCCGCCCCGGAGAGAGCGGCAAAGGGATGCTCATCCCACCGCTGCCGGTGAAGGCGTTGGCGGCGAACTTGTCCCCAATGTTCTTCAGCGCACCACCGCCCTTGGGCAAAGAGAGCGACGGGACCAGCTCCCCTCCCCCCTCGGCACCCGTCGAAGAAGCCGCAAAGGCTGACTGACGCCCGCCCGACTGCGGAGCTGTCCCGCCACCTGAGGAGAAGGCCTGACCACTCTGGCGACTGACGCCCGCAGCCCCTTCGGTCCCGGCCCTCCCTGCAGCGCCTGACTTGTTCCCGGAGAGTCCTGATGTCGCGCCGACTCCGGATTGACGCGCGGATGGATCGAATTTGCGATCGTTTGACATGATGTACCCCCCGAGAGTCGAGCTAGCTGAGCTTGTATTGGACTAGGACCATGATGTCCTCGGGGTCCTTGCCGACAGGCCAGCCTGTTGTGACCGAGAGAGTGAAGGTTCCGGGGGTGCTGTCCAGAGCATCTCCAGCAGCTAGCCACACATAGTCCGGATATCCCGCGGGCTGACCATCCTTGTACTCCGCCCAGCTCCCGAGCGACTTGTCGGTAACGTTCGGACCGTTGAGGGTCGGAACCGTGAGGTCGTTGTTGCTCACGGCGATCGCGTCCGGTCTGAAGCGGACGAAAAAGGCCATCACGTCCACCTCTCGTGAGCCAACGACCTCCGCCTGCGGGAAGCGCTCCTCGTTGAGGTCGAACTCGAGATCTGCTGCCCCGCCACCCGTTCCCTCTGCGATGAAAGCCCTCCATGCGTCGGGGAACTCAGCGCGGGCAGAGAAGAGACGGACCTGGCCGACCCCCTTCTCAGGCTCGGCTATGGCATCCGCTCTCTGGAGCGCCTGCAGGGCGTCTGCGAGCCCGGTCTGAACACCATCTCCGAACACGCTTCCGCCCTCCCGGGCGGTGTAACGGATCGTCAAGATGACGTCAGAGATCGTCTCGTAATCAAAGCTCCGGACGGTAGCAGGGAGCTCCAGGCGCCACGAGCTGTCTGCGACCCCCCGACCCTCGAAGGGGAGATAGCGCTCGTCGCGCAGATTGGGCTCGAAGAGGCCTGTATCATCCTGCCCCACGCTGATCGCGACGGTCTGGATCGAAGCCTCAGGAAGGAACTCCTCCGCCTCGATTGAACGGCGGATCATCCCGGACTCGTAGGTGAGCGTAGCACCCATGGACGTGTACGGGCCCGTTACTGCGGGGACCGAGACTCCGACCATCTTGAGCCGGCGCATGAAATGGCTAGGGTGATCGAGGTCGAAGATCGTCTCCGGCAGGAAGAAGTGGCACGAGCCAGTCTTCCGTAGCGCGACTAGGGCGACCGGGTCGAGCGAGGCGAGAGACACCCGTTTGGTGAGTTCGTACTCACGGCGGTTCTTCTCGTAGTATGCGGCCTCCATCCGCCGGAGGTCCTGCGCGAGGCGCTCGCCCGCCAGGAGACCCTTGCGACGGTTGTCCCAGTGACCAAACGCGATGAAGTCAGCCTCCGAAGCGTCGACCGCAAGCTCATACTGAAAGCACCGCTGTGCTCGCCGGGCGAGGTCCACGGCCAGATTGTAGGCCTGGAAGTAGAGCTTGCTCAGCTCGCCAGACATCCACACGTAGAGCTCAACGCTGCTGAACTTGCCCTGCATGTACTCAAGGACCTCCGCCGCATCCGAGGCTTGCTGATCGTGATTGGTGATCTCTTGCTCGGCCATCGCCTTGCGCAGCTCGGCCCCCGTGATTTGCTTGTCGATCTGCTCAATATCACGCTCGGCCAGAGAAGCTTGGAACGCCCACTCCTCTTCTCGACGAGCGTAGGAGGCGTAGGTCGCTGTGATACCTGCACGTGATTGCAGGTCGCTCGCCTGGAGCTGGAGGTCCTGCGACTGAATGTTGACCACCCTCGAAGCGAAGGTGCCACCTATGGAGAATTGCAGGACTGGCGTTGCAGCGTAGCCCTGAATGCCGAACTGAAGATCGGGGATCAGAGCGAGCACGCTCGCCAACTTCGCGAGACGTCCAGCCTCTCTGCTGAGGTCTGCGCCCTCCTGACGCTCCTCGATCTCCATCGACTCGAGTCTGCTAACCCGCTCGCGGCTATTGTAGTAATCCCGCCGCTCCTCAGCCGCGAGACGCCCTCGCCTGAGGGCCTCAATGCTCTCGTCGGCCTCGCGAAGCGCGGTCTCCTTGACCTTGCGGACCGCAGCGAGAAGAGTGATCTCGTGGCCCGAGCGCAGCAGTGCAAGCGCCTCGGCATCTCTCTTCTCGATGGCTTGAAGCAGGGCGCTGCCGAGGGATGACACCTGGCCCCCGAAATCCTTTGCGAGCCCTAGATACGACATGAACCGGTAGTGCGGCAACGGGGCGCTGAGGTTTGCGATTGCGGTCCCGATGTCGACGCCTTGTGCGGCAGCCTTGGCGAGTAGCGCCGGATCGATCGGCGGCTCAAAGAGCGGCAGGCTGCGACGAATGCCGTCGATGTTTAAGCAATGACGGAGCTTGAAGAGGCGATCTGCGACGGTGTCCCAATAGGACAAGATCTTTCTGTTCGGTGGAATGCAGAAGTAGAGCTCGTTCGCGACAGGATCGATGTCTGCTGGCGAAGCGACCTTGAGCGGGAACGGACTGAAGGGCAGTCGAGCGCTCGGTAGCTTTCGCTTGGGCGAGCTTCTCAGCGGGCCGCTCTCCGATGAAGGAGTGACGTAGGCGATCTTGAAGGTCGCGGGCTCGGACTTCTGCAGCTCGAGCTGAGCCTGCGAATCGATCGGCATCTCCGCCTTCTCCTTGAGAGGCGCGATGATCTTGTTCTCGATCTCGACGAGAAAGTTGGAGAAGTCGTCGATAATACCGTTGTTTTCGTCGATGGCCTCGTCAAGCGTGTAGTCCAGCCGCTCGTGCGCATCGATCTTCCGCGGACGCCTACCGAGGATCTGAAGGGCGAGCGCGTAGTATAGCGTCGCCTCGTTGTTACTCTCCAGAGTGTCCTGGCGGAAGAGATCGTCGCCCCACGCGATGAGGTTGTCGAGGTACTTCATCACGACCGCGCGCATGTAGGCCACCGGACGTGTTCGTGCGACGGCATGAGGGCTGAACGGGTTCTTACGAAGCTCTGCGATCTTGGCCTCGAAGTCCTCCCTTGCGCTAAGGAGCGCGTCGTCATCGCCGGAGTAGTTGAGGAGCGCAAGGAGGTCCTCTATCGAGGTCTGTGATGCGACCTCCCGGAAGGGTCGAATCTTCCAGTAGAACTTGCAGTCAGTCTCCTCGACAGTCGTTCCGGTCCGATTAGGATTGAAGACGTAGTGAAGCCAGCGGCGCGCAGCGTCGAACTTACGCTCGGCCATCAGCCGGTCGGCGATGTACATAGGGATATGGTGGAATAGTTCCCAGTTGTAGACCCCGTACGCCCCCGTCTGCGAGAAGTCGATATCAGCAACCGGATAGGGTTTGAGTACAGAGTTGTTCGGGGTCGGCACATAGCGAGGTGCGAGTGACTCTGCGAGTGTCTGATACTGGAGCCCGTCGACTTCACCCGCCACTTCGGGGTCGAGAAGACCCCTGACCCCGTGCAGTCGCACCTGCTCCACAAAGAGGCAGGCATACGGGTGGTAGAAGGGCGCGACACGATACTTCGGCGCATCGTCGCCGAGGTTCCACGCCTGCTGCGACGCCGCATTCTCCTGACCTGAGAGGACTGGCTCAGTCTGTGGATACTCGTCCTGCTGCTCGGTAGCCTGGGTCTCTTCGACCTGGCCGATGTAGGGGGTCATGGTCTTCTTCCCGAGCTTCCCAGGATCCTGAGACCCGCTCGGGAGATCCGCACCGATGCCATTCGGCTTCGCCAGCTTCTCCTCTCGGATGAAGAGCGTCGCAACACCATCGCGCATTACGAAGGGCCGAGATGGACGTAGGACTGCGTCCTGGCGCGGGAAAATGGTCCGAAAATCATCTGGAGCATCAACAACTATGTTCGGGTACTCCCACGTATTCGTAACGGCATCAAGGAACGGCAATTGCAACGATGTCGCACTCTGGTTTCTCTCGCGAAACCCTTGATTATCGATCCATAGGTGCCGCGGCATGATGAAGCGGGGCCACCCCCCTCCATCGTAATACGCCTTGTACTCTGAGGGGACCGGAGCCGGGCCAACAGAAAAGTCGCCCACGCAAGCATCGTAGACAAACGTCTCGCTGTAGTTCACCGTCCCAAGGCCCTTCTCCCAGTCCGCGTATGTCTCCCAAAGGCCAACATGAACGATAACCTTTCCAGCGTCCGCCCCTTTCCCTACAGCAGTGGAGAAAAACACCATCTCATGAACACCTCTATCACTCATACTCCCAGCATTAAGTATGTCTGTATTAGGTGTGTGTTTGATCGACCCATTCGATGTGCGCACACCGCTCCAGGTGCCACTCCTGTTCTCAGTGAACATCATGCGGATTTCACGATAGTACCCAGGCTCGATCGCAGCCTCATCATCCTTCAACGGACGGAGCTTGGACAGCACCTTCTCTTGCTTAACCTCGATCTTCGGCCACAGGAGTATCAAGCGACGGTTGGCAACGACCGGGATCACGTCCGGCGACTCGACCTGAAAGGGAAGCTCCTCCCAAGGTGTCCAGATCGAATCATCGATCCGCTGACGGTAGAAGAGCCTCCCAGGATCGCCCAAGGTCCTGCCGAACACATGAAGGCGGTCGACGACCAGCTCCTTGGTGACTGGATCGCGCTCGAGCTCGTGGTAGAGCCCGCAAACCTCCAGGCGGGCGATATCGTGGAGGCCCTCAAGGTAGTGGATGTACGCATCCTCGACCGCATCTTCGGTGATCTCGCTTTGGGAGAGTTCCTCCTCGAGCTTGCGGAAGAGCGGCGTCTTGTCGTCGCGCAGCTCCGGCGTGACCCAGTTCTCCGGGTAGAGGAAGATCTTTCGGTTTGCCTCCCACACCCTGTAGCGCCGCATCCAGACCCACTCTTCGGATGCCTGGTCCGAGAGCGTCACGTCGGTCTCGAGTCCCATCAGGGCGCGCTGGACGAAGAGCTGCACTGCTGATGTGCCAAAGAGGAGCCGCGACGTCTTTGCACACGAGCTGACCTCTGGGTCCATCAGGAAATGGGTGAAGAGGTCATCGCGATCGCTAACGCCGTTGAGGCGAGGTACGAGGTAGTTGGCCAGCGCGTCTCGCTGCAACTCGCGCAAGCGGTCTCGGAGCGGTGCGGCGACGCCGGGCCAGACCGTGGCGCTGTACTTCGCCTGCGCGGCGCCCTTGATCTCTGCAGACTGAGAGGCAGTAGGCATTTCCTGCGACCACAGGAGCGCCGTGGACGGAGTGACGCCGATCCGACCGGCGACGGCAAAGACGGAGACGAGAGCAGAGACGGCCTCTAGGCTCTGGAAGTTGATCTGGGTCAGGCTCAGCGGCGCCTCGAAGGCCACAAGAGTCGACGGCTCCCACTCGGCTGAGGTCGCCAACGCCGACAGCATGTCCGCCTTACTAAAGGGGTTGGCAAAGATGAGGTTGAGGATGTCGACGAGGTCGCCAGGTCCCCCGAGCGCAGTATCGCGGAGAGCCATCGCACTTCGCACCCAGTCCCACCCCGCGTAGGCAGCATAGACCGCGCTATCGGCAGCGCCGGATGGTGGCAGGTCCGTGAGATCGAGGATCTCGACCGGCGCGCCCCCGGCGTTGGCGAGGAGCCAACGGAGTTCGCCCGTCGAGAGACGGAAGGTGCGGATGACCACCGCGATCTTATGGAACTGCCGGTACAATTCGGCAGCCGAGAGGATATCGGCGCGATCGAGGAAGATCTTTGGGAACGACTCCTCCTTGAGCTGTGCCGCATCCGCTTCAGCATCGTACGCGGCGATGAAGGCGTCGGCGAGCATCGTGTCGACCCACGCTTGCTTCGCGGTGAGCAGAGCATCGGCATCGGCGGTCTCAATGTCGAGGAGCGTCGCAAGCTTCTGAACAGCGGCTCGCTCTCGTGCGAGATGGAGGAGATGCTCCTTGAGTTCCGGGAGGACCAGCTTCGCACGCGCAAGCTCGTCCGGCGGTCCAAACGCCTCGCCAAGTGCGTTGTAGGCGTCTCCGTTAACCGTAAGGAAGGGAAAGAGGACGTCTCGAGCGGCCACGGCCTGTGCTTGAGTGGCGCCCTCCGGGATTGTCTCGGCGATCAGGCCGAGGGCATCGGCGAGCTGTGCACCGTCGTAGAGTCGAGCGAGCAGTCGCTGAAGCTGCTCAAGCTCAGATAGGTCCGTCGGCGGCGTCGCAGCACTGTGATCCGCATCGGAAGATTGAAGGGTAGTGATCATCGCGACGAGGTCGCGTGTGATGTCTGCGGGGCTCGCCCCAAACCGCTCGGGCTTCTTGTCGCGGAGCACGTAGTCAAGCGCAGAGGGCTTGAAGCCCGATCTTCTGACGTCGGCGGCCAGGTCAACAAGCTCCTGGATCGGCGCGTCGGGGCTCCCGGCGAAGACTGCGGGCATCGCCTCCTTGATCGACTGGCGGTAGTAGACGAGGGTCGTGAGCGATGCGACCGATAGATCGGTCGCCCTCGCGATCGAGGCGACCCTATAGAGCGCTGACAGATTCACCAGGTTCAACGTCGATGCTCCGCTGAGCCCAGTAGCGGCCATCGCGCTAGCGAGGCTCGCTTCATCGAGCTGAAGGACGCCCAGTAGAGAGCCCTTCACATCGTCCAAAGTGAGCACACTAGCGTCGATGTTCGCGATCTTGAAGTCGCTCTCGCGGGTGTTTGGTCTTACAGCCTCCTCGTAGAACGAGAAGGTATCTTCACGAGTCGAGCGTGTATCGAGCGAAGCCCACCACGAGAGCACCTCACCGAGGGCGAGCCGCTCAAAGCTCCTACGAACTCGGACGAAGCGACCGAGGACCCGAAGGTCATCGGTGACCGGCTGAGCAAAGCTCAAGCTGAGGCCGCGCATGACCATGTCGAGCTCGAAGCAGGTCCACCCCAGCGCACGACCGAGGCGCAGCTGCGAGATGAGCTTTTCAAGGAGCCCAGCGTCGAGACCCGCGACCTGAGAGTCAGAGATCTTCCGGAAGACTGCGTCCTTGAGCTTGCAGGGACTATCATAGATGATCTGGACGTCGGCGAGAAGATCCGTACGCAGGAGGACTTGGAGTTCCTCAAAGGAGAGCTCGCTGCGCTCCATGAACGTCTCGACCTCGTTCATCTGGTCGACCCAGCCGGTCTCCGATAAAAAGCCCCAGAGTTCCCAGAGGTCAACGTTGACGTTCGTTCGCCGGACGATCGCCGCCTGTCCGGGAGAGAGCCCGAGACGTTCGTCGACCCGCGTTACCGCGTCCTGATCGAGATCAACGTCAAACCACGCTAGAGCGTCCTGAAGGGCTACACGCTCGACGCCTAGGTGAGTCAGGTAGATCCTCGCCTCTTGCATCGAGAGGTCAAACGGGAGTCCGAGCGGGAAGCAAGCCTCAGCGTCGTCGCTCAAGTAGGTGCTGTAGACCCCCCCGTACACCTGTTCGGGGTGCGCCGCCAGATCTCCCGGGCTCCAGGTCGTCTGCGGCCACGTTGCCGGATCTGGATGCGGGTCGACTTGGTGATGTGTGAGGACCGCGCGCTCGAGGACCTCGTTGACCATGTCGATCGTCGGCAGCGGAGTCTCGGCATTTTCGCAATTGAGCTTAATGTGCATCAGCTCGGGTCGCCGAGCGACCACCTTGTCCATGACTACGCCACCGGTCGCGGGTTGACCCCGTAGGAAGTTCATGATCTCGACGAAATACGCTGCCGGACCGTGGACAGAGTCACAGTGCTTGCATTCGCAGTAGTCGAGAGAACCGAATATCGCCTCGAGATCAGGGTCTCCGCACCCTGGCGTCGTGAAGACGTTCATGCTCGGAAAGTGGAACTCTGGCCGGATCTGAGAGGCGACGACGAGCGCCGTGCTAGCCACCTTGTCGGCGCTCTCGAACACGCTCTCAGCGATGGCATTACCACCCAGCGATGTGGCGTAGGCCGACTTGAAGGCCGCTGGACCCATGCTTTGGATCTGCTTCGCTGAGGTGATTCCTCCGTCGAGGAGCGTTGAGACAGCCGCTGTTCGGCCGTAGCGCGGCGCGACCGAGAAGACGCGCTGGGCCTTGAGCAGGTCCTGGCGAAGAGCCTCCTTGTCGCCGGTACCCGCCGGAAGCCCAGCCGCAGTCGGGAAGAAGTCATCAATGACGGTTCGCTGGAGGCTAAAGCCCGGGTTTGCGATCACGAACCCTGCGACATCCGACGAGGCCGAGCCAGGAGGCAAGTGGTAGGCAACGTGGGCAGTCGGATACAGATCCTCGACCATCCGGGAGATCGCCTTTCCGTAGTTGGCTCGACGCTCGGCCTCACTATCGCCAGGGATCCCGGCCGGAGCGCTGACGGGGTTGCCATCGACGACTTCGGCGAGCATGTCGATCCAGTCCTGGTCGGAGAATTGGGCGAGTTCCGTTGCACTTGCAAAGTCGGCAAGAGCGCGCTTCTGGTTGAGGAGCTTGACTAGCGGCTCATGGGAGGCCGTCAGCATGCCTGCCTGCAGGGAGAACTGGATGGTGTCGACGACCGTGTCCCCGAAGCTCGGGTTGGTGCGGAGGTCAGTCCAGAAATCCTCGGTCGTCCCTGTATGGGCGAGGTACTCCTCGGCGAACGACCGCGGGACCCCCGCTGCGAGGGACGCGGCCGCCGTGAGCACAGCTCCCAAAGTCGTGGTCTCCGGGTTGACTGATGGAACCGCTCGCTCGACGCGCGCCGCAGCGAGGGCAGCCGTGATAGTGGGAATGTCAGCCTCGATCGACTTTGGGATCGCGTTGTCAGCAATCGCCAGCAGAAGCGCCTCCTCCACGGCATCGGCGTCGAGGCCGACGAGGCTGTTGGTCGAGAGCGGAAAGCCGGCGTGGGCAAGCCCGTAGAAGACATCCGCGTCCAGACCTAGAGTCTGCGCGAGATTATGCGAGCGCGCAACAGTCGCCAGCGTCGACTCATCGTACCCAGTCTTGCAGAAGAGGTAGTAGACTTGCTCAGCTGTCAGGTCTGCGAGGGAGAGGCCGTCAAGGAGAGGTTGGATCGATCCGCGGAAGGCTGTGGCGCTCGGCTCCCCCCGAAATGGGACATCATCGCGAACGAGGACTAGAGTCAGGTCATGACGCGGGTTGCAGATCGGTCCTGCCGTCGCCACGAGGTTGGCGCCATCGTAGGCCCGGACGATGATGTCGATAAGAGCCTGATCAGGGTGAGACCCCTCAGGACCCTCATAGCGGAGGAGAAATCGCCCGTCCGCGGATGTCTGTTCCGTCTCGAGGAGGACCTCTGAGTTCATCCTCTTCTCGTAGATCTTGACGTCAAGGTTGGGGATCGCATCCCCGTTCTCTTCGACGACCTTCCCGCTCACGGCGTAAAGGAACCCGTTGTTCGGCGGATTGTAAGATGCATCGACCTCGACCGCGATCGCCGTCGTCCCCATGAACGAGATCGCACTGACGACGACATCTTTGCTCCCAAGGAAGACAGCGCCGTCATAGACCTTCAGCGTGATCGTGCGGTGATGGTACCCACCGAGGAGCGCTTGCACCTCCTCAAATGTGAAGTTGAACGTGAAGTAGCCGCCTGGACCCGCCGATGCCACGGATGTCGTAGCCGTGTAGAGGATCTCTGTTGTCCCCATCTCAACAATAATGATAGTTGCCCCATCGACTGGGCTCGTTGTCTGAATATCGGTGACCTGGCCAAATAGCGATAGCGACATGTTCTTCCTCTGATTTTGCTCGGCGCTCGTGAACGACTCATGCGTTGCATGAGTGGAGCGAAGCGTGCTCGACAAAGCGGACATCATCAACCGCTAGCGCCGCGACCTCAGCGCGCGACTATGGATGGTCTCACCGGCCGATGTGGCGATAGCGGCCGCACGAGTTCTACTTGCGCCCGCGGCCCGCAAGCTAGTGTCTACCCCTCTGGCCACCGGCCCCGCGGCCCCCTTAGGGGGCCAAAATTGCGGAGGGAAAGATCTCCCCGCGGTCTCAACCCGCGCCTTTGTCGCAGTAGATCGCCCTTACACCGTCGGCCCTCGCACTGAAGCTCTAGAGCCTGAGGTGGCCGTCCCAGACCAGCGCTCGAGCGTCAGCCGAGGCTGCTGGCCACGACAGCGGCGTTGATCCAGTCCTCACCCAGGACGATGCTTGATCGACTTCCCCCGTCCCCCGACGAGTAGGACAGTGGCCCCGTCCCTTCGACTCCTTGACCGTCAAGTTCACTCCGAAGCCCCTGAAACTCAAGTGCCTGAGGGTCCGCTCGCGGATCCAGAAACCGGCGTCGCCGGCCATCACGTCGCCCCTCGAGGCTGGTGTTACCTTGGTGTTAGTAGCGTAAAACGCGCGCTGGTCTTAGGTGGGATCTATGGGTCCTTGTTGGGACATGCCATGCGCGAAAAAAGACATGATCTCAATGAGTTGCGGGTGCACTGGCCGGACATCATTGAATTTTCTGTACCGCAGCTCGTGGGTTCGACCCCTGTCGCGCCCACTCGTATAACGCCGTCTACATACCCGTAGGCGGCGTTTCTGCAATTTGCGGCGCCTTGGTGGCACCTCTGGTGGCACCTAAATCGGCGTCGCGTGCGCAACCTGCCTCGAGGACCACGATCAACTCGTCGTCCGTATCGGGGCGCAGGTGCGCGTAGCGCTCAGTGGTGGTCACGCTCGAGTGACCCAGCCACTTCTGGACGATCTGCGGCGGAACGCGCCGCATGTAGCAGTGCGACGCGAAGGTGTGCCTCAGCATGTGCGGATGGACGTGCTTGCTCAGGTTCGCAGCCTTCGCCGCGTCCTTCACCACCCCGTAGAGCTGATCAAAGCGGCGATGACCGCCTCCCCTCGCGGGGAAGACCAGCTCGTTGGGGTCCCCCTGGACCTCCCGCAGCGTCTGGGCGAGCGAGGGCGTCAGAGGGACGGAGCGAGCCCGTCGTCCCTTCGGCTCCTTGATCGTCATGCTGCGGTCCCTCTCCTGCCGGAGCGCTCGACGGACCCGGATCCCCGGGCGATCGGTGTCGAGGCTCAGATCCTTCCAGCGGAGCTCGAAGAGCTCGCCCCGTCGGAGACCCGTGCGGATCGCGGTCCACACCAGCAGCCTCCACTCCTCCTCGGTCGCGGCGATGAACGCCTCGGCCTCGTCGAAGTCGAGAAACTCCGGATCCTTCTTGGTCACCTTCTCGAAGGCGATCTTCGGCGCCCGGTCCAGCTCCTCGTAGTCACAGGCCAGGTTGAGGATGGCCCTGAGCGTCCCCAAGACGTTGTTGATCGTCTTCGGGGTCTTGGGGCCGCCCTTGCGCCGGGCTGAACGCGGAGCGTCCTTGCGGTTCTTCTG
>Ga0316189_10003117_pt1 | contig 16119 bp, 13 predicted proteins | sample LowCovwburrow_MG_FD_204930 | JGI IMG/M metagenome (GOLD analysis project Ga0316189, IMG submission 204930) | Coastal sediment microbial communities from Maine, United States - Lowes Cove worm burrow | ecosystem: Environmental > Aquatic > Marine > Coastal > Sediment | place: USA: Maine... | reverse complement strand
AAGTATAATGGTGGTCTGAATGATTCCTGGATTAGTAAATTGTTGAGAATCTTCAAATAATAATTGTATTGGTTGAAGGGAAGAAAATAATCGTTGTCATACCTGCATACAATGCAGCCAAAACATTAGCGAGCACATATCAGGATATCCCACGAGATATTGTAGATGAGATAATATTGGTTGATGATCACAGTGATGATGATACAATTGAGATTGCAAGAAGTTTGGGAATTGCCCACATTATTGGTCATAATCGCAACTTGGGCTATGGTGCCAACCAAAAGACTTGCTATACAAAAGCCCTTGAGTTGGAGGCAGATGTAGTGATCATGCTTCACGCAGACTATCAATATGATCCGAAAAAAATCGAGAAATTGGTACATGAAATAGTCTATGAAAAGCATGATGTAGTACTTGCGTCTAGAATGAAGGAGAATACGGCATTAAGTTTAGGTATGCCTTTCTATAAATATGTGGCCAATATTATTCTTACGAAAATTCAAAATTTAGCTACATCGCAGGACATTTCTGAATATCACACAGGATATAGAGCATTTACAAAAAAAGCTCTTGAAAAGTCTAGTTTTACAAACTATTCTGATGATTTCATTTTTGACAACCAAATTATTATGAGTTTAATGTATAAGAAGCTCAAATTTGGAGAAATTTCATGTCCTGCTAAGTACTTCAAAGAAGCTTCAAGCATTGGGTTATTAAAGAGTACCAAATATGGGTTACTTGTTTTATTTGAAACAAGTAGATACCTTTTGGCTAAAATGAGGATATATGTACATCCATATTACAAGGATTAATACATGTAATATTTTAGTCTTTTTTAATAAATATTGTAAATTACTTAATCGCATGACGTTGACCAATAATAACATCGACTACAAACTTGAGGGATTATGAAAAAGCTACTCTTTATCATAGTGTTCTTCCCTGTTTTGAGTTTCGCTCAAACCGTTATCTCGTCCAATACTCTCCTTACAGTTGGGGAAAATACTATTGTTTCGACTAATGCGAGCCTTTCAAATAGGTCGAGTGGGTTTAACTTCTTAGCCTCTCGTGATAATTCAAATCTTGGTGGGTTGGCATTTGTTGGAACTGATCAATTTATTCACACAGTAGGAGTTACGAATCTTCCTAACCTCTGGATAGATGGGGGGGGAATCAAACCTATGCTGGGTACATTTGTGGTTAGCAATGAATTGGCACTAATAGATGGTATTGTATCTACATTACCCTTTGGCGATGGTGAGAATTTTCTGGCAATGCTGCCCTCTGCCAGGTTCAATGATGACTTAGATGGATCATCTTATGTAATAGGAGCTTTCGTCCATTTCGGAGCAGGAGATAAGTTTTTCCCAGTTGGTGGAGTCACTGCTTCAGAAGCTCCTACATATGCTCCGGCAATGCTTGAAGGAATACGAGGCACTGATAATACTGTTACAGCAATGCAAGCTTTCCGCAACGATGGCAGCTTTACCCCTTCGGGAACACCAGACAATCTAAATTCTATAAGTACCGACTGGCTATGGGGAGTATTTGGGGAAAACTTCACAAGCGCAAATATCACTCTTCCTATTCAAGCGGAAGATGCTAACTTGGTAGATGGTGATGATTTAAAATTTGTCATCATCGAAACTGACACAGATGGTGCAGCTACTCAAAATTTAGGAGGATCTACTACTTCATTTGTCAGTCGCTCTGGCGTATCCAGCACTACGGACATTCTCAACCCAGGTGGAGTATTTAAAAGATCATATTTACTAGGAACAGAATCTACTATTGTCCCTTTAGTTCACAACATCATAACGCCAAATAATGATGGTGCAAATGATTTTTTAGTAATTGAAAATCTTGATGCATTTGGGAAAAATGAAATCATACTGATAGATAGATACGGTGTTAAAGTGTTTGCTTTTAAAGATTACGTCAGTCCAGATCCCTCGGGTACTGTAGAAGCGGCAGACTTCACATTTTTACCACCAGGAAATTATATCTGTATATTGAAGTATAATGATGGGAAGAATACAATCAAACAAACTATCAGTGTAATCAAATAGGCTTGGACAAATTATCACAAAATTCCTATCGATTAATAATACTACTGGTCTTCTTGTCCATTTCCAAGCTTTCTAGTGCTCAAGATATCCCACTTTTCAGCCAGAAGCTGACCAATTCTTTTATCTACAATCCTGCACTTGCTGGTCACACATTTGGGTCGATCACTTTTGCCCATCGCAAGAGTTTTGCTAATGTAAATGGCTCTGCCACAAGTAATTTTCTCAGTGTACATTCGCCTATCAAAAATCACAAGCTGGGAATAGGTGCAAATCTATTTACAGAGCAAGTCAACGTATTCAAAAACATTTATGCATCAGGAGCATTTGCATACCACCTTACTTTAGGAGGGTCTAATACACTCTCGATGGGGGTCTCTGCGGAATACAACAATCTCGGCTTTGATATTGGCAATCTCAACTTTGAAAGTGGTGTAGATGAACTTCTGATAAGTGAAAGTAGCGTGGATTTTTCTTTCGGAATGAACTATAGCCACAAGTATTTCAAAGGAGGTATAGCTGTCAACCGACTGGCTACCAACTTAGAACTGACCAGCAAGGCAGGTATATTATCGGAATTCTATTCGGGTTATGCTGCCGGAATGATTCCTCTTAGGAATGGTCTGGATATACTTGAACCGACTTTTACTTTTAGGAAGTTTTCTGATGTAAGTGACGCTTGGGACATTGGGCTCTTCTATACGTACAACAATATGATACTTGCGGGAGCATCATGGCGTAAAGGTGATATTCTCAGTCTCACAGCAGGCTTTCAGATCAATAAAAAATTACTTCTAGGGTATTCTTATGAGTTGGTCAATAACAATTTTGGAAGTGATCTCGGTGCTACCAGTGAGCTTACGATAAGGTATGATTTCAATAATATCACCTATCAGGATCGTTTCAAAAGTAGCTACAAGAACTCTATCGCTTACCGCAGGAAAACCCTTTCTAATAGTAGCAGTGCTAAAAAGAGAGCAGGTGTAAAAGGGCCTAAGCAAATGCATAGGAGAAGCAAGAAAATACAGCAATTCTCCCCAAATAAAAGGTATAATCAGGGCAAGAAACTCAAGACCGTTAAGCACAAAGGGGTGAATCTTCAGAAAAGGAAGAGAAAGAACTTCAAACGCAATAAGCGTAGAAGGAAGAAGAGTAAAAACAGAAGGTACAGATAGGGGCTCAATGTCGTTAAATTAAGATTTTTGTCACTGCGAGCGAAGCGCGGCAGTCTGTCCGTTTGATCCCTGATGTCTTTATTGGGAGATTGCTTCGTGCCTCGCAATGACATGTTGGACTTAACATAACGACATTGGATAGGGGCTTGATTGGGAGTAGTGTTTAGTGCCTGAGTGATGGTATCTGATATATAGGAGTTGGAGAGGACAGTTGCTGATTTAGATGAGAAGAATAAGTCAACCTAAGGGTCAATAAAAAAGCCCTAGCTATCAATGGCTAGGGCTTTTATTTATCTTGTGAAGTGAGTGTTACAACTTACGTTTAACCTCTCTCTCTTCGTAACTTTCTATTACATCACCTTCTTTGATGTCATTGAAGTTCTTGATGCTCAATCCACATTCAAACCCTTTCTTCACCTCCATCACATCTTCTTTGAAACGCTTCAATTGTCCCATTTGACCAGTGTATGCCACAATACCATCTCTGATCAGCCTTATTGGATTGTTACGTTTGATGTGTCCATCGATGACCATACATCCTGCAACTGTTCCAACTTTGGTGATCTTAAATACATCACGAACCTCTACGTTACCAACGATGACTTCTTCGACCACAGGAGCCAACATGCCTTCCATGGCATCCTTCACGTCATTGATGGCATCGTATATGATTGAGTAGAGCCTGATTTCTATTTCTTCATTCTCAGCAATACGCTTCGCACTTAGCGATGGTCTCACTTGGAACCCAACGATAACAGCATCCGAAGCTGTTGCCAATAGCACATCAGATTCAGAAATCTGACCAACCGCTTTATGAATGATATTTACTTGAACTTCATCCGTTGATAGTTTCAGCAACGAATCAGAAAGTGCTTCAATAGAACCATCCACATCACCTTTGACAATGACATTGAGTTCCTTAAAGCTACCAATTGCAAGCCGTCTACCGATCTCATCAAGTGTGATATGCTTCTTAGTACGTATACTCTGCTCTCTTTGAATCTGTTCTCGCTTAGTGGAAATCTCTCTTGCCTCACGATCAGAGTCCATTACGTTAAACTTATCACCTGCCTGTGGTGCGCCATCTAGACCAAGCATCTGTACTGGGGTGGCTGGACCGGCAGCTTCAACTTTACCTCCTTTATGATCAAACATCGCCTTGACTCTACCGAAGTATGATCCAGCAAGTAGAATGTCTCCTACCTTTAATGTTCCGTTTTGTACAAGAATCGTAGTGACATACCCACGTCCTTTGTCCAAAGTCGCTTCTATCACTGTACCATCAGCTTTCTTGTCTGGATTAGAAGTCAATTCTAATAACTCAGACTCCAACAGCACTTTCTCCAATAACTCATCAATACCTTGACCTGTCTTTGCAGATATTTCTTGGCACTGGTACTTACCTCCCCACTCTTCTACCAATATATTTTCTTTAGAAAGAGCTTCTTTAATTTTATCAGGATTAGCACCGGGTCTATCCATTTTGTTGATTGCAATCACAATTGGCACACCTGCCACCTGTGCGTGATTAATAGCCTCTTTGGTTTGAGGCATCACATCATCATCCGCAGCAACCACGATGATTACAATATCTGTCACTTTCGCACCACGAGCACGCATAGCTGTAAATGCTTCGTGACCAGGTGTATCTAAGAATGCTATTTTTTGACCACTTTCGGTCATCACATCATAAGCACCAATGTGCTGTGTAATTCCTCCAGCCTCATCATCAGTCACCTTAGATTCTCTAATATAATCCAGCAAAGATGTCTTACCGTGATCCACGTGTCCCATTATGGTTACGATTGGTGCACGATTCTTTAAGTCTGCTTCCTTATCTTCAGCTACTTCAATTTCTGTTTCATCATCAGCAGTAGTGAATGAAACATCAAATCCGAATTCATCGGCAATTACCGTAATGGACTCTGCATCCAGACGTTGATTGATCGAAACAAACATTCCTAGTGTCATACAAGCCGAGATCACATCATTGACAGATACCTCCATCAATGAAGCCAAGTCATTCGCAGATACGAACTCCGTAACTTTTAGTGTCTTAGACTCTTCCTGCTCTTGCATGATCTGCTCTTCACGAACACCTGCATGATCAGCACGTTTTTCTTTTCTATACTTAGCTCCACCTCGCTTGTTAGTCCCACCGCTAAGTTTCGCAAGCGTTGCCTTGATTTGATCTTGGATTTCCTTATCTGTAGGCTCTTCTTTCTGTACTCGAGGTCTTTTTGCTCCTCCTTTTTGAGCCGGTCTATTGTCTCTATTCGCATACTGACCACCGCCAGTTGTTCTTGGTGCACCTTGTCCCGGTCGCTCTATTCTCTTACGAGGTCTTTTCTTTTTATCGCCATTTTGATCTGAGGATGCTACTGGTTTTGCTTTTCGAGTTTCTTTCGGTAGTTCTATTTTACCGACCACTTTCAATCCCTTTAGCTTATCAGCCTTAGCTTCGATTACCTTTCCTTCAGGAGACTTTGGTTTGTCAGCTTCTTTTTCTTCCGTATCAGGTTTTGCTGCTGGCTCTTCAGTTGTCGGTTTTGGACTTTCTTCCTTGGTAGGTTGTTCTGCTACAGGAGTCTCTTCTTTAGCTACAGGTTCAGGTTCAACAACTGGCGCTGGCTCTGCCTTCACAGGCTCTGCTTTAGGAGCAACTGGTTCTGCTTCAGCCTTTGGCTCTTCTTTGGCCTTCTTTTTACCATCTATATCTATCTTACCAAGTACTTTTATGCCCTGTAGCTTAGGAGCTTCGGTTTTCACCGTTTCTTCTTGAGGTTTTTCTTCAACCACCGGAGGTTTTGGGGCTTCTTCTGATCCTAGGTTTTTGATCAGTACACTCTCTTCATCTGACTTCTTAGCCTTCTCCTGTTCTCGTCCGATGGTTACATCTTCTTCTAGCTTGGTGCCAATTGTCAATCCTGAGGCTTCTTCTTTGTCATGAGCAGAATCTGCAAACTCACTAGCGAGTATACCATACTGATCGCCCGTGATTTTAGTGTTAGGGCTGCTATCGATCTCTATGTCCTTGCTCGCAAGGAATTCAATGATGGTGTTTCTACCAACATTGAGCTTTCTTGCCACTTGGCTCAACCTCATCATTTTTTCTTCTGACATGCTCAAATATCCCCTTTTTTTGTGATTTTAAAAAATATGACTCTCGTCCTATCTATGTATTTGATACGTTTTCTCTAATTATTCAAATTCTTGTTGCAAGACTGCGAATACGCCATCAATAGTTTCTTCTTCTAGGTCAGCTCTCACCGCTAAGTCTTCTTTACCGAGTGTGAGTACACTTTTCGCAGTATCAAGACCAACTCGCTTGAGCTCATCGATCACCCAACTATCAATTTCGTCAGCAAATTCATTCAAATCAACATCCTCATCTTCAATACCAGCCAATTCTCTAAATACATCAATCTCATGACCCACTAGTTTACTTGCAAGCTTGATGTTTTGCCCTCCTCTACCAATGGCCAAGGAAACTTGGTCTGGCTTCAAGAATACTGATACTCTACCATTATCAGCGATCTTCATGCTGACGATTTTGGCTGGACTCAAGGCTCTGGCAATATATAGCTCCATATTGTCTGTGAAGTTGATCACATCAATATTCTCATTTTGCAATTCTCGTACTATGCTGTGTATTCTTGACCCTTTCATTCCGACACATGCTCCAACTGGATCAATTCTATCATCATAAGACTCAACCGCCACTTTTGCTCTCTCACCTGGCTCTCTCACTACATTTTTGATCGTAATCAGCCCATCATAGACCTCAGGCACTTCACTTTCAAACAATCGCTCCAAGAATACAGGGGAAGTTCTAGATAGAATAATCTTAGGGCTACCGTTATACATCTCCACTCTGTCAACTATAGCACGGACACTCTCTCCCTTTCTAAATCTGTCTTTTGGAATCTGCTCATTTTTAGGAACGGCAATCTCATTGCCTTCGCCATCAATAAGAAGAACTTCTCTTCCAAGTATTTGATAAACCTCGCCCGTGATGATCTCACCTACCAAGTCCTTATATTTTTGGAATAAAATATCTTTCTCCAAATCTTTCACCTTTTGAATCAGTGTCTGACGAGCCGTCATTACAGCTCTTCTCCCAAAGTCCAATAATTTGATCTCCTCAGCTACTTCTTCTCCTATTTCGAAGTCAGGCTCAATTTTCTTAGCATCGGAAAGGCTAATTTTGTCATGATCCCAAATGTCTTCAGAATTGTCATCTACTATCTCACGAAATCTCCAAATCTCCAAATCTCCTTTGTCAGCATTGATAATAATGTCAAAGTTATCATCAGTCTCATATTTCTTACGGATCATCGTTCTGAATACATCCTCCAAAATACGAATCATGGTAGGTCTATCTATGTTCTTCTGACCTGCAAAATCCGCAAACGACTCAATTAAATTTATACTTTCCATGGTGTTTAGTTATATATCTTAATCTCCGATACTGTTTAAAATTTTACTAGAATTTCCGTTTTCTTTATTTGATCAAACGAGAAGGTTTTCTCTATCTTCTCTGCCTTTTTTCCTTTTCCTTTATGTTCTTCGATGACAACATTCTTATCATCAGCACTGAGCAATACACCTTCGTGACGTTCTTCTTCATTGTCTGTGACACGTACATGTCTACCTATGTTCTTGAGGTATTGTCTCAGCAAGACTATCGGGTGATCCAATCCCGGGGAAGACACTTCCAATCGGTAGGCATCTTCAATAATACCTTCTTCTTCGATGATAAAACCAACTTTTCGACTCAGTTTCGCACAGTCATCGATGTTGATACCTTCATCACCATCCATTAGAATAAGTACTTTCTTAGGTCCTGATTTTGCAGAGATCACTATGTCGACCAAGAAGTGCTGGTCGCTCTCCAAGTTGTCATTGACAAGTTTTTCTATTTGCTCTTTTAACATAATGATCTATACGAAAAGAGGGGACTGATGTCCCCTCGATATTCAAAAACATACCTTATTTCCGTGCAAAATTAATGAATCGGGATTGAAAAGCAAACAATTTTATAGATCAAAAACTATAATATTTAGCTCACGTATCAATATCGACTACAAAACCTCCTCAATTAGGAGTTGATTTTATTATCTTTGCCCCATGCACGACCAATTGAAATTGTACAATACGCTTACGCGAAAAAAAGAAGTTTTCGAACCAATCAACCCTCCACATGTCGGCATGTACGTATGTGGTCCCACTGTCTATAGTGATGTACACTTGGGCAACGTCCGAACTTTTCTAAGTTTCGATGTGATCTATAGATACTTACTCCACATAGGATATAATGTAAGATACGTTCGCAATATCACAGATGTTGGGCACTTGGTCAATGATGCGGACGAAGGGGAAGATAAAATAGCAAAGAAGGCCAAGCTTGAGAACTTGGAACCCATGGAAATCGTACAACGATACACCAATGACTTTCATCAAGTATTGGAGTTGTTCAATTTCCTGCCGACAAGCATTGAGCCAACAGCTACTGGTCATATCGTAGAACAGATCGAGATGGTAAAGACATTGCTTGATAAAGGGCTCGCCTATGAGGTCAATGGGTCTGTATATTTTGATGTCAAGAAATATGATAAAGACCATAACTATGGAAAGCTATCAGGCAGGGTGCTCGAAGATCTGATGGCAAGTGAACGTGCATTGGATGCTCAAAGTGAGAAACGAGACAAGGTGGATTTTGCACTTTGGAAAAAAGCATCACCAGAACATATTATGAGATGGCCATCTCCTTGGGGATTGGGTTTTCCTGGCTGGCATCTAGAATGTACAGTGATGAGCACTAAATACCTCGGAGAGAGATTTGATATTCATGGAGGTGGTATGGATTTGAAGTTTCCACATCACGAATGTGAAATAGCACAAGCAGTTGGCGCAACTGGCAAAGATCCTGTGAAGTACTGGCTACACACCAATATGCTAACTGTCAACGGCCAGAAAATGAGCAAGTCACTCAATAATTCATTCTTGCCCAGAGAATTGCTGACAGGTGATCATGAGTTGTTGGATCAAGCATATAGCGCGATGACTGTTCGCTTCTTTATGCTGCAGTCACACTATTCGAGTACGCTTGATTTCTCTAATGAGGCACTTCAAGCTGCACAAAAAGGGTATAAGAAAATGATCAATGGCTTAAGAATAGCCAAGGAGTTGGTTTTCAATGCTGATGCTGACGTGAGTATGGATGCCAACCAAGTCAAGCAAATAGAGCAAATCATCGCTAGTTGTACCAAAGCAATGAATGATGACTTCAACACTGCTCAAACGATAGCTCATTTATTCAATTTGCTGAAGAAGATCAACTCTATATATACAGGCGGACTCAACACGGCCGTTATAGGTAAAGATATGTTCGATAATCTGATCAGCACTTATGTTACATTTGTGGAGAATGTGTTGGGCTTGAAGGAAGAACAAACCGCTTCCCAAGATCATTTGATTGAATCATTGATAGAAGTGTATAAAGAAGCGAAGTTCAACAAGGACTATGATAAAGTTGATTCTATTCGGGCTTCGCTCAAGGAGAATAGAATTATTCTTAAAGACATGAAGGATAAAGTAGACTGGGCATATGAAGAATAACTTAATATGATGATGAGAAAATTTGATAATTTGATAATTAGAACTTCGTTCTTGGCTGTCCTAATTGCTCTTGTTCTGTTGGGCTGTAGTGATCAGAAAAAAGAGACTACATCTGTGCCTGCAAAGCCTCTGGTCAATGTGCCGGACTTTAACGCAGATAGTGCGTATGCATTTGTGCAGAAGCAAGTTGACTTTGGCCCGAGGGTACCCAACACTGCAGCTCATGGATTTGCTGGAGACTACCTGATCAGTCAACTAGAAGCCTATGGTGGAAAGGTCAAAGTACAGAGCTTTGAAGAGTCTACATATGATGGAGAGAAATTGTCACTTCGAAATATCATGGGGCAGTTCAACACCTCTGCAAAGAAACGAATCTTACTAGCGGCTCATTGGGACACTAGGCCTTTTGCGGATAAAGACCCTGTTTCTCCAGAAGACACCCCCGATGGCGCCAATGATGGCGCAAGTGGTGTAGGTGTATTGCTAGAAATAGCCAGAGTGATCAGCCAGGAAAGTCCAGAGGTAGGAATTGATATCCTATTCTTCGATGGAGAAGACTGGGGTGAGAAAAATGATGAAATGAATACAGTAGCCACACCCAACCACCTTGACTCGTGGTGGGCACTTGGATCACAATATTGGTCTAAAAATAAAGAAGGATATAGTGCTTACTACGGCATATTGTTGGACATGGTAGGCGCGAAAGGTTCGGAGTTTCATTTGGAGGAATATTCAAATAAGTTCGCGCCAAAAATCCTCAAGAATGTATGGACAACAGCTAGTGAAATAGGATACAGCAACTACTTCATCTATGAACCAAAGCCGGGTATCAATGATGACCATGTCTATGTCAACGTACACGCTAAGATTCCGATGGTTGATATTGTGCACTATGATCCTGTAGTCGGCTACTTCGGTGACTATCACCACACACTCAAGGACAATATGGAGATCATCGACCGCAGAACATTGAAGGCAGTTGGCCAGACCGTGCTGCATGTGATTTATAATGAGTAGTTGAGGTAATGTCATCGCGAGGAACGAAGCGATCTCGTTTGAATTAGAAAGATTGCTTCACTAAGCCTGCCTATCGGCAGACTAGTTCGCAATGACACTTCGAAAAAATTATTGTACAATTACCTTTTCCAAGTAAATTAGTTCCTGTGAATGTAGCAATGATCGGTTCGGGTAATGTGGCATGGCATCTAGCGCCAGCTTTAGAGAATGCCGGTTATAAAGTCGTGTCTGTGTATAGTCAAAATTTGAGTAATGCTAAAGCATTAACAAAAAGGCTCTATGAAGCGAGTCCAATATCTTCACTAGATTTTTCAAACTCACCCGCAACTCTTTTTATCTTAGCTGTAAGTGATGATGCGATTGAAGATGTTGCCAAAGAAATCATCTTGCCAGATGATGCCATCGTAGTACACACCTCTGGTAGTAAGTCATTGAATATGCTTGGATATGTGCCTACAGAGCATATTGGTGTGTTTTATCCACTGCAAACCTTCAGTAAGGCAAAGCGTGTTGACTTCACTAATATTCCCATACTCATAGAATCAGACAACTCATTTACGAAGAAAACACTCCTGAAACTAGGGCAGCAGTTGAGCTCAAGCGTGCATCATGTGGCGTCTGAAGATCGTCAGGCTCTTCATGTGAGTGCAATTTTCGCCTGCAATTTCACCAATCATCTTTTGAGTATTTCTGAAAAGATACTTACCGAAAAAGGACTTGACTTCGCCCTCCTTAAACCCTTGATCACTGAGACTATCAATAAAAGCTTGGCCATTGGACCAAAAAATGCCCAAACAGGGCCAGCAGTTCGTGAAGATTTTGATACGTTGGAAAAACATATGATTTATCTTGAGGAACATGAAGAGTATGCCGACATCTATAAAATGATGACGCAAAACATCATCGACACCTACACGGAATAACATGTCGTCACATCACATTGTAAGAGACGAACAAGAGCCTGCGATTATCATTACTTATCTGAAGCCAAACTTTTGGAAGGCAATTGATCAACTTTTAGGCTGGTCACCAACCGTGATAGTTACTTCAGAATGCGTTGAGAAGGTTTTACTCAAGGGCATCAAAATAGATTTAGTTGTCGGATCAGCTTCTCAACTCAAGCAAAGAGAATCGCTGCTTGTGGATCAACAGCCCATCGAGACTCTGGAGTGTGATGTAGCTAAAATTCTTTCCACAGCAATCGAATATCTACTCAACAAAAACTATAAAGCCGTCAATATATTCAGTGAATTAAAGTTGAATATGACTTCTGATCAAACGATCAATTGCATCTGGTATAATGATGAACTGAGGTATGTGAAGTCTTCTAACTATAGCTTCAGAAAATGGCTTCCAGAACAGACTAATCTATGCATACTCCCTACTACAGATAATCAAGAATTTAAATCTGATGGGTTGACCAAGGTTGAGAATCTTGAATATATGTCCAACAATTCTGGAATGGTTACACTTGCTAGTGATCACAACTTTTGGATTGGACAAGCCTACTAAGTCAATATGGCGAAAATCAAAGACCAATCGTTGTACTTCATTGCCGTGATACCACCAGATCCTATATTTCAAGATGCGCAAGAACTCAAAGAGCATTTCGCCAGCGTGTATGATAGTAAGGCATCCCTGAATTCCCCTCCTCATATTACTTTGCACATGCCATTTAAGCTCTCTGATAAAAAGGTGGAAAAACTCATTAAGACACTATCGGATTTGAGCACAGAACATGGTTCATTCGAACTTGAATTCAATGGGTTCAAGGCATTCCAGCCGAGAGTCATATTCATGAGTGTGACTAAGCAAGAGCGTCTCAATCGGCTCCAGAAAAGTGTGCAAACTGCTATGAAGACTAAGCTGAATGTCTTCAATGCCAACTATCAAGAACGCCCATTTCATCCGCATCTAACACTTGCCTTTCGTGATTTGAAGAAAGATAAATTTGAAGTCGCATGGCAGGAATTCAAGGAAAAGAAATATCATAAAACCTTTATGGTAAAAAATTTCTGCCTTTTAAAACATGATGGAAAAAGATGGGAGGTATTTCAATCCTTCTTCTTGGGCTGAATAATGGATATGATTTACGATTACGCTAAGTATTTCTCCTTTAAGGAATTGACAGATTCCTGCCTTCGCAGGAATGACGCATAGGTTATTTTAGAACTTCATTCTCGCGGATGCGTGAATCTAAATAATACATATCATTTATCAGTAAAATATCGATTTACTATCCCCTCTACCAGAACCTCTGCCGCCTGTGGGTTGAAACGAAACCACAACTCTGGTTCGATTAACTCGAGTTCAGATAGTGCCAATTCATCCTCATTATCCCACACAATATCTACTCTTGCATAAAGCGGTATTTCATCGCAAGCTTGAATTACTTTTTCTGCAAACAATATTTCTTGTTTGGTCGGTTCATGAGTTGATACCGTTCCGCCAAAATCATCCTGCACTCGAAAATCACCTGCTTTAGCCTTCTTGATCACCGCATGCGTATATCTACCGTTCATCATCATCAATGAAAGTTCTCCTGTGGAAGGTATACTCTTTAAAAAAGGCTGAAGCATCATAGATTCTACCTTGATTAATTCTTGAAAAGTCGCTTCATAATCATCCAAGTGATCTTCATTGAGCTGATAGGTATGCCTTGCCCCAGCAGATATCGCAGGTTTCAGCACGGAGTGAGACCACCCATATGCACGATGAATCTCGGTTAACGTTATTTTTTGACCTGGTTCTATGAATACACTTTCTGGAATATTGATGCCCTTACTCTCAAGTTCCTTCAAATAGTGCTTATCTACGTTCCAGTTGATCTGCTCATACGTGTTGATCAATGTGACCTCATTCTTAAGCGACTTGCACCATTTTTTGAATTCCTCATATCGATCTGAATAGTCCCATGTACTGCGAAAAATTGCAGACTTCACTGTGTCCCAGTTGAAGTCTTGGTGAGCCCAGTCCACTCGAATCACAGATAGCCCTCTAGATTCCAGTGCTTTCTGAACTATTCTATCCTCCTCAAGTACATTTTCGATAAGATCATCCGTGATCTCTGGATCTTCAAGTCTTCTCTCAGTTAGTATGGCAATGTCAAATCGTTTCATTTTTGGTAGGCTGTTAACGCCTATTTCTTTCTTTTCTTGCCCTTCTTCCATTTCCCGCCTCGGGCACACTCGACATTACTTTTCTCTTTCTTCTTGCGAATGAAAGTTTTGAATACAATATAGACTCCTGTACCTGTGACATCATTTCTAGAAATAAAAGGAAGAATATCTCTGAGTCCCAACGCTATGGGTCCCACTCGAAAACCTAATCCCAAACTGGTATAACCTCTGGCGTTCGCATAGAACGGTGCATGAACACCAACCCAGTTATTTTCCCATCGAGGTGTGATTGTCAGGTTGGTGAATGTATTTGTTTTCTCATCCGCCCATTTGAGTCCTGAAAGATTGAAACCGAGATTTCCATTAACATAAGCTCCACCTTTGAGGTGATAATCTATACCCAGCTGTAATGTTGTGGGCAGACCCACGGTATAAGTGCCTGTGAGGTATTCTGATATGTCCAAATTTTCCAATGAGTCTCGAAGTACTTTAATTTCATCAAATGAGCCTTCAATGGAGTTGATATCCGTATTTGTATCCAAGTCTGGAAGTGATCTGGCATTGTTTTTTCCATGATCATATTTGATTCGACCTATGTCCAAAATGGAAGCCGACAGTTTATATTTATACTCCTGACTATTTAGATCATCGATCTTGTATAGTTTAAGATATTTGGAAAAACCAGGTCGATAATCACTTCTATACAGTCTCGTATATTCAAAGCCTATGTCTAGTCCAAAATAATACTTGTTGAAGCTGTCCCAGCTAAACCCATTATCCTCTATGTCATCAATATTGCCCGAGTAGCCATATGAAATGTCAAAATTAGCGAGGTTGATCAAGTCATCATTGGTGATACCCAAAGTATCTGTTTGAAAATTGCCAAAGCCCGATGCATTACCAATTATAATTTTAGGAGTTATTCCAATGGCGAACTTTCCATACTTGTTTTCTTTTATTTGTTTGGCCCAAAGTATTCCAATTTCGTCCCAACTCATGACATTGATATCAAAATGTTGATTGAGATAAATCTGATCTGTAGGATTTGGGTTCTCAAATCCATCATATATTTCCTCTATCAGCTCCGAGTTGATACCATCTACCAATACATAGTTCCTGACCCTATTAATCAAGCCGATCGTTCCCCATTTTTTGGTCTTGAACATAAATGACGGAATTGTTAATTCGAAATTGAGCAGTCCGTATTTATCTTTATCATTATGAATTTCCGCAACTTCAAAGTCATCAAAATTGAAATTCATAAAGGCACGATCTCTTGTCACCATGGCAGAATTGTTCTCTGCATGCACATCCAGCCCTAATATCACCAAATCAAACTTGCCCGGATAGTCTGCGACTGATGCAGGGTGGATCGTAGCACCGAGCACGCCTGAATAATTAGCGGTGTTGAGTCCGATATAGGACTGCGCATTCAGCTTGATACTGATCAACAAGAGAGTAATGCTTACAAATGAGGTGATGTGATTTTTCAATTCTCCAAATATAATAGAAGTCATATATATTGAGGTCATTACACTTTACGATTCTTAATTTAGATTCATGCCTTTTATCAATCATCTTCCATTATTCCCTATTTTTGTTTGACAAGGAAATAAAAGATATGCAGGACAAAGTAGTCATCATCACAGGAGGATCATCGGGCATCGGCAAGGCTCTGGCAGAAGTTTTTGGAAATCATGGATCAAAGATATTGATCACAGGAAGGAAGCAAGAAGCGCTAGATTCAACTGTAAAAGAACTTTCTGAAAACGGGATTGAGATCGCTGGTTTTCAAAGTGATGTAAGCAAAGAAGAAGACAATAAGGCCATGGCCGAAAAGGCTGTCGAACTTTATGGAGGGATCGATATTTTGATCAATAATGCTGGCATATCGATGAGAGCACTTTTTCAAGACGTTGAGCTTGATGTGATCAGGCAGGTCATGGATATCAACTTCTATGGATCAGTCTATGCCACCAAGTTCTGTTTGCCATATATCATGGAGCGCAAGGGATCAGTTGTAGGCATATCTTCTATTGCAGGATATAGAGGGCTGCCTGCCAGAGCTGGATACTCAGCCTCTAAGTTCGCACTACAAGGGTTTTTGGAAGTACTACGAAC
>Ga0316189_10003115_pt1 | contig 16121 bp, 13 predicted proteins | sample LowCovwburrow_MG_FD_204930 | JGI IMG/M metagenome (GOLD analysis project Ga0316189, IMG submission 204930) | Coastal sediment microbial communities from Maine, United States - Lowes Cove worm burrow | ecosystem: Environmental > Aquatic > Marine > Coastal > Sediment | place: USA: Maine... | reverse complement strand
CGAAGAGCTTTCGACCTCGGACATTTCCTATTTGGCCGCAGAGCAGGCACTTGAGGGTTTGGACAGGGAAAGCCTCGATTATATCATCGTGGCTCAAAATTTTGGAGACGTGCCGTCGGATAACATCAGAACGGACATGGTTCCCACGATTGCCTCCCGGGTGAAACATAAGTTGAAAATCAAGAATCCGTACACCATCGCCTTCGACATTCCTTTCGGATGCCCGGGTTGGCTACAGGCAATGATCACGGCCGACTACATCATCAAGTCGGGGGATGCAAAACGGATCCTCGTCATTGGTGCTGAAATTTTGTCGCGGGTCTCGGACCCGCATGATGTCGACAGCATGATCTACGGCGACGGTGCCGGCGCGACTCTGCTCGAGGCCACAGATCGGAATGTGGGCATCCTCTCGCATGTCTCCCGTTCGGACACCCATGACAAGGCCTATCTTTTGTTTCTCGGAAAATCATACAATCGTCAACACAACGGTAATGACCTGTACATCAAGATGCACGGACATGAAATCTACAAATATGCTGTTCGTACCGTGCCGGAAGTGGTCCGAAAAAATCTCGAAAAAGCCGGACTCGGCATAGGGGATGTCAATAAAATCCTTATCCACCAGGCGAATGAAAAGATGGACGAGGCGATCGTCAGAAGGCTGTTCAAACTGTACAACAAAGAAGAGGTTCCTGCCGGGATCATGCCCATGATGATTTCCTGGACCGGCAACAGTTCGGTCGCCACGCTGCCGACGCTGCTGGATTTGATCCAACGCGGCAAACTCGACAGTCACCAACTGAATTCAGGAGACATCGTTGTATTTGCATCGGTCGGCGCAGGGATGAACATAAATTCCATGGTCTATCGTTTGCCGTGAGACGTCAAATCCGGTGCGCTGTTCGGATTTACGTTTCATAGGTCAAATCGTGAGTTCAAATCCCGGTATTTTATATATAGAGCGCCTGACGGTAGAATCACCGGCCAGTTCCGCGGCCAAGAGACAGTCGGATTGATCGGTCCGATCATCACGGAGAATTTTCAGTAACATCTTGTCGGCACCCTCCGGCCACCCCCAGGGGGGCGTGTCGTTTAATGTCTTAAGGTCCATCTTGCTCCCTCCACCTAATCATTGCCGATCTCGATCAAGATACTATTTTGATAATTTAACTGCCATTCCTTGGTAAACACTTTTTCCTTGACAATCCGATGATCCTTAACTATTTATTACCACTTGTAATAATTCGATTGTAAGAATTCCTCGGTAGCTCAACCCCGCCTCTGGCGGGGCAGGTCTGGCAGAGTCCCGCTGAAAGCGGGATTAATCCCGCCTCCGGCGGGATTGTAGGTTCGATCCCTCGAACCATAGCATCCCGGATTGAGAAACCGATTGAAAATCTGATCCTCGGTAGCTCAATCGGCAGAGCGGGTGGCTGTTAATCCCGCCACTGGCGGGATTGTAGGTTCGATCCCTCAAACCAAAGCATCCCGGATTGAGAAACCGATTGAAAATCTGATCCTCGGTAGCTCAATCGGCAGAGCGGGTGGCTGTTAATCCCGCCACTGGCGGGATTGTAGGTTCGATCCCTCAAACCAAAGCATCCCGGATTGAGAAACCGATTGAAAATCTGATCCTCGGTAGCTCAATCGGCAGAGCGGGTGGCTGTTAACCACTAGGTTGTAGGTTCGAGTCCTACCCGAGGAGCCACAAATATTATGGCCGGTATCGCCGGCCTTTTTTATTATGGAGCATTGGGTCTACATCCTCCAAAGCCAATCCACCGGACGCTATTATTGCGGGCAAACCGACGATATCAAAAAACGCCTCATCCAGCATAACGATCCTGAAAATACCTTTACGCGGACAACCTCACGATTCAAAGGGCCCTGGCGCCTGATACATAAGATCGAATGTCCGAACAGAACCGATGCCATCCGACTGGAACGCCAAATCAAAAAAAGAGGAATTCGTCGATTTCTGCAGGATCACGATGGCTGTTAATCCCGCCGGTGGCGGGATTGTGGCCTGTCACGCCACAGGCGTGATTCGAGTCCTACCCGAGGAGCCACAAATATTATGGCCGGTATCGCCGGCCTTTTCTATTATGGAGCACTGGGTCTACATCCTCCAAAGCCAATCCACCAGACGCTATTATTGCGGCCAAACCACGGAACTTCGGGTGCGGATCCTGCAACACAACGACCCGACCAACAATTTGGCCAAAACCACCAAGCGTTTCAAGGGGCCATGGATTCTGGTTTGGTCCCGGCCGGTTTCAACCGGTTTTGAAAGCCGTAACACTTGAAAGAAGAATCAAAAAACGCGGCATAAATCGATTTCTGCAAGATCTGGATCGGTAGTCGAGACGAAGCCGAGATCCCGCCGGCGGGAAACCACTCAACCCATGATGTAGTGTCTCTTCGCTCTTGCCATGTGTGTCTAAAAAATCGCTCTTTTTGCCACCAAAACCATCGTTATAGCTGAGCCGATATTATACCGGCGATTCGCGCGTTTCATCGCGTGGCGATGATCGTTCTCCTATCTTCCACCGCTGCAGGCTTCCGCAGCACTTTTCAATGTCTGCAGAAATTCCACCGTCAACCGGTGCAGTCGCTCCGGCACTTTCAACAGATACCCCACCCATACCATGGGACCTTTAAAGCTTTCGACGCTCAGCAGCGTGACTTTTCCGTCTTCTTCGTGAAATCGCCAGGTGTGCGAGGCGTTGATCCCCAATTTGCCCCCCTCCCAGACGACTTCGCGGCCGGGGTCGCATTTGACAATTTTGGGTTGAACCTTCAGAGGAAAAGCCAGGGGGCGAATGACAAAAGAAAAACAGGTTCCGGCCGACAGGGACGCGTCTCCGGTAGTGATGCAGCAGCTGCGGCAGGCCGTGTTCCAGCTGTCCCAGTCCTCCATTTGGGAAAAGATGCGCCAGACCACATTCAGCGGTGCGTTGATCTCGATCTCCTCTCTGATTACCATGAAAGATGCTCCGCTTATAGATGGCAAATTTTTGAAAAACCGCACTATACAAGCCGTCTGAGTTAGGCGCCTTGTTCTGTGTTCCTATTTTGTTTTCTAAAAAACTCAAGGAATTCCGAGGGAGAAAATATATTTATACCCTCCCTAAATAATGGCGGGTAATGGGCGATATTTCCTGTGATTAAGGACCGTACTTTTCCTGCAATGGCAACTTCGAGAAATGGCTCATCGTCAGGATCGGGCAAACGGTTCTTAAGTGGCAAACTCGAAACAAATTGTCCATATCGTTTTATAAAATCAAGCAAAATGCTGATATGATCTTTATCGAATTTGAATTTTGGACGGTGGAGAACCTCTTGGTATTCTGATAAAATGCGTGCATCTAGATATAAAATAAGCTCATCTGCGGATACCATCCGTACAATTTCACCGCTTGGACCAAAGGGGGCCAGTAGGCCGGAGACAAGAACATTTGTGTCCAATACGATTTTCATTTTTTCCGTTTAGACCTTACGGCTCCAATTTCGACGTCGATTTCATCCATGGTCATCTTATCGGTCCCCTTTTGAGTTGATTCGTATTGAATTAATGCAACAGCATTAGTAGCGCGAGCATGACGAAATGCGGCTAAAACTTGCTCAAGATTGTTTTCATTAACTGATGAAAGGAGGGCAATTGGTCTTCCGTTACTGGTAACGATCATTTCCTTTTGGTCCGGCAGTTCCTTCCACACTTGTGACGATTTTGTTTTTAGATCTCTTACGCTTAAAAATTTCATAATATTACCTCCAATTGAGACTCAATAATATGCCCAAATGAGACTCAATACAAGTATTTATTTTATGCTGAAACGGTTGTGGCAGGAATGCCTGTGGGTAGGTAGTTTCCGTCCATAAATGGCCCTTTCCCGCAATTTCGGCGTCAATCGGCGGAATCGCTTGGGCGGCGTACACGAGTATGCCTCCGCGCAATTCCTTGATATTCTTGAAACTTGCAGAAAATTGCTCATTTCTGGATCGGAAACGAATCAGTGCCCTTAATGCGACCGTGGATGGGCACTTGGCAGGATCCATACCCGATCAACCGGACTCCTTTCGCCCCAACTCGACAATCTTTTGCGCATAATGCTGACGCAATCGATCCTGCATTTCCGGATTGATTGGCCCCTTCCAGGTGCTGACATTGCTGAATCGTCCGGGAATCTCTATGGAGGCCGGATCGTAGCCGGTTGCCAGCCGGATCTGCCACCGGCGTGTCTGCAGTCCTTTTGAAACCTCTTGAACGGTCTCTGCCAGCGTGTCGTATCCCACTGAATGGAGGCACTCTGCCAGGAGTTCTTTTTTGTAGACACCACGGGCAAAAAGGCAGACCACCATCGAGGTTAAAAAAACCCGCTCCTGTTCGTCTTTCACCAGAAATTCGACCGCCTCATCCAGGTCCACCGCCTCGACTTTTTGATCGTAGGAATAGCCGCCGGAATCCAGGTGCGAATGCCGGAAGCCCAGGGCCTGGGACACGAAAAAAACCTCGCCGGTGGCATAACCGGCCATTTCCTGACCGAGGACGCAGGCAAACTCCCTGCCCCCATAATGGGCCGCGGCCTTTGCGGTTCCCTGCGCAAGCAACCGGTAAAAATCATTCGTTCCTGCGGCGAGGTGGCGGACGGTCCCGGTATACGTTTTGGCATCTCCAAACTTCAGAGGCACCAGGGAGTCTTCCTGCTTGATGATGCCCCGGCCCAGCGCCTCAGTGGCCCAGGCCAGGGCCACCCCCGCGGACATGACATCCAGCCCGGTCTGCTCCACAGTGTCCATGATATCGAGCACGGCAAAAGGATCGGTCACGCCGAGCATGGCACCCGTGGCAAAGATGGGTTCGTAGTCGTAGGCCACCTGGCGGTAGAAATACTGATTGGGTTCCATGAACTTTTCCCGCACGAATCCCACGTGAATGCATCCCACGGGGCAGCCGGCGCAGGCCGTGTTGCGCAGCAGGCTCCGCTCCGCAAACTTCTCTCCGGTGATGCCGTCGATTTCCGGATCGCTCGTCTGCTGCAAGTTACGGATCGGCAGGGCTTTCAATTTGTTCATAACGGCGACGTTCTCCGCGGTCCCCAGGTTGTGATACTTGAACATCATCTCGGTGTCCGTGAGCTGCTGATGGACCTTTTGGAACAGCTTGGCGTAAGCCTTTCCTTCAGGCAGCGCAAACGTCCCGTCTCCCTGTATAACGATGCCTTTGAGATTCTTGACTCCCATTGCCGCCCCGCCCCCCAGTCTTCCGAAATGGCGGTAGGTGTCGACGTTGATGCCGGCCATGGCGGATCCGCGCTCACCGGCCAGACCGATGCGCAGGATGCTGCGGTGCCCGGATCCTTTGAACATGCGCCGCAGCAACTTGCCGGTGGTCCCCACGTCTTTGCCCCACAGGTAGTGAACGTCCTTGATCTCGAGATGTCGCGAACCGATGGAAAGGCAGACCGGCCGATCGGCCCGGCCGGTGACCACCAGAGCGTCCAGATCGGCGAACCGCAAGGAAAGGGCGCTTCTGCCGCCGGCATGGCTTTCGGCATATTGGTCGTGGTACGGCGACTTGAAGGCGCATACGGTCTTGCTCATTAATGGAAAGTACCCTGTGAGGGGGCCGATGGCGAAAATGATCGGCTGGCGCGGATCGTTCCAGGGCTCGTCCATCTGCCCGTGGCGTTCGAAAAGCGCCGCCGCCAGGCCGCTGCCGCCCACGTGCACACTGCGTCCTTCTAGGCTCTCGACGGTGCCACGGCCGGATGTCAGATCCACAAGGAGCACCCTGAAATCATCCCGGATCATGATGCCGCCTCCTTCGATTCCTCTTTCGGATCCGACGTGCCGGGAACATCAACCATTTCCAGGCAGTCGTGTGGACAGAACGGGACGCAGCGACCGCAATGGATGCACACGAACGGTTCGCCCATCGGATCGAGATAGATGGCGTCCACCGGACAGGCCGCATCGCAGGCGCCGCAGCGAATGCACAGGTTTTTTTTCACCATCACGCCGCCGCCCTTGCGCTGGGTATAAGCCCCCGTGGGACACACCGCAGCACAGGGCGCAGGATCGCAGGCGTAACAGGGTTTGGCCTCGAAACCGGTGGACAAGCCGCCCGAGGATAGGATACGAATGCCGGCCGTGTCCCAGGACAGACGCTTGTGCACCAGCCGGGCACATGCCAAAGAACAGGCGTGGCAGCCGATACAGCGCTCCATTCTGGGGGTGGTCAATATCTTCATGGGGGCTCCCTCGATCGGATTCGATGATGAGATTCAAATTGAACGGACAACCCTTAACCATAAGGCTTTAGTTATGGGGTGTACGAGTGTGCCAAGAATGGACTTGTGTGTCAATACAGAGACCCTATTGCCACGCCAAGACAGTATTCTGATATCTGCGGACCGAAGCGTTCGTACCAAAGCAGGGGTAGAAAATGTTTGACGGAACAGGATCAAATCTAAACCAGGTGCCTTTCAATTCGGCTTTCTCTATTCTGTGCATTCCCGGGCTGGGGAACATCGTTTTTGCTCACACCTTGTTCATCGGCCTTGACTTTCGCCCAGGCTAAATCATCCCCGTCGGCTTTGAGGCCGCTCTGCTGAATGTCGCGTCCGGCCTCGAACACCAGTTCGGTCAAAAGGGCGAAATGATCTGAGCCGAAGCCTCGCAGCCGGCGCATGCAGGACAGGTTGAAGTGGTCGCTGTGAAACAGGTGGTCCAGCGGCCAACGCATGAACCAATAGTCTGCATGAAAGGTGTTGAACATGCCACGCCCCACACGGGGGTCGAGCAACCCACTCACCTTCCTGAATAAACGGGTTGTCTCGGACCAGGCCACATCGTTCAGATCTCCAGTCACGATAACCGGTGCGTCAGTTTCGGCAACACTTTTGGCCACGATTACCAATTCTGCATCGCGCTCCGAGGATTCTTCGCTTTCTGTTGGACTGGGCGGTGCCGGATGCAGGAAATGAACGCGAATATGATGTCCTGACGGCAGGCTCACCAAAGTGTGCATCGACGGAATGTCGGACTCCACAAGGTAGTCGATTTGACTGTCCGGCAGCGGAAGTCTGGAGTGCACGTGCATCCCATACAGATTATCAAGTGGGCACTTTATCGTGTAGGGATAGTCTGGTTCCAGTTCATCCAATCTTGCCTGCCACCATGCATCGGATTCCAGTGTGACCAGTAAGTCCGGCGAGTTCTCGCGCACCAGTTCAATCAGAGCCTTTGCATTGCGATTCGGGGTCAGGACGTTGGCAGCCATAATCCGGATTATCCGTTGGCTATCCGCACTAATCGCGGGCTTAACCTCAACCGGAAACAGTCGCGTATAAGGCACAATCCACCATGCATGATAAGCGAGACACAGCGAAGCGATAACAAGCAGTCCCCACGTTGAGGGGTGCGATAGATCGAGGAACACCGAGTCCATAAAAAGCAGGAACAATGAGATCACTAAAAGCTGCAAACGCGGAAAGTCCAGGGAACGCACCCACCAAGCTTCGTGGCGCCATAACGGCAGCAGCGAGAGAATGGATAGAACGACTGTTGCAACCAGCAAAGTAGCAAACATCACGGTCAGCCTCGACGGAATTTGCCAAAAGCAAATTTACGTATCTAAAATCAAAACCCTACTGCCTCAAGGGCGAAGTCTGCTCGAACACGGAGATTCTCCCTTCAGGGCCTGATTCCTTACCGTTTGCGGTAACTTGGTTCACTGCTTGCCCGGGCGACTTTACTAATGAGTACATTTTCCAGTCGACATTCGAAAATGAAGCTCTCGGCCATTTCATTCAGGTCCAGAGTGTTACTGAGAATTTGATACTCGACGAGCTCTGTGAGAGATATGAGCAGAATTGTTTTTAAGTCGAGTGACTTTGCTTCTCCTTAGTAGGTCTCTCAATACTGGCAATCGGCGGATCGTGGTGGAGGATGATTTTTATTCCACGGTCTTGCGCCGATGGTGGCGGGTGCTACCGGTCGGCCTTGGAGAACAACTCCGCATACCTCTTGCGCATGTCGCGCTTGAGGATTTTGCCCGTTGGCGTCTTTGGCAAAGCGTCCACTAGCACGACTTTTTTCGGAACCTTGAAGGGGGCCAAATGCTCCCGGCACAGGGCGATGATCTCATCCGGCTCGATATGCTCCCCTTTGCGCGGAACCACCACCGCCGTCACCGCCTCCACCCACTTGGGATGGGGAACCCCGATCACCGCCACCTCCTCCATCCGTTTGTCCAGGTATATAGCCTCCTCCACCTCGCGGGTCGAGACATTCTCGCCGCCGGTCTTGATCATATCCTTTTTCCGATCCACCACCGAAATGTAGCGATCCTCGTCGAGCACTCCGATGTCCCCGGAATGAAACCAGCCACCCTTCATGGCCGCCTCGGTCTTCTCCGGATCCTTGAAGTACATGATCATGGCATGGGGACCCCGGCCGCAGATCTCCCCGGGCACCCCGGCCTCGTTGATGGGCTGCCCCATTTCGTCTTCTATCCGGGTCTCCATGTTAAGCCCGCCCATGCCGGCGGAGCCAAGCTTGCTCAGGGCGTCCTCAGCCTTCAGAATAGTATGATAAGGGGCTAATTCGGTCTGTCCATAATAGTTGTAGATCCGGGCGCCCTATTGAGGATTTCAACGGCCGCTTCGTAGCGTTTTTCAAGATCCTCGAGGTCGTCATCCGCTGACAGCTTCTCTTTGCACCCACGGACTACCATGGCAGCGTGCCTCAATAGTGCAACACGGTCTTCTTTTCTATGGGTCTGAGCCGCGACAGTAGCGATGGTTTCCAGCAGATGAATCGACACCGCCGCAACAGAATGGGAATTCTGCCGAATCATGTTGAAGGCCGCATCCACCATTCCCTCAAACAGAAAAGGCTTGCAGATAACCCGCAGCCTGCTTTCCTCGTCGAATCGGTGGGATGAGGGCATTTTGCGGTTGGCCAGTTGACAGAGGCCGGCACCCAGCCAATCAATGCAGGTAATGGCGGTGACCGGATCATTGATGCCGGGTGAGAGTGCACGAACAGCGATTTCCACCAGTTGGCTGATAGCAAATTCCACGTCCTGCTCCAACGTTCGTTCCGGTCCCACAATGAAGATGGCGTTGATTTTTCCTGAAAGTGTCTCATCGACCCTATCCCCGGGCCAAACCGTCACCAGGACACTGCCCCGGGTTATAAAGTTGCCCGGGTGATATCCAAGATGGATAAGAAGCTTTTCTTCGACGGCTATCCGCATCAGTTCGTCGTTGTCTACGGCTTGCAGATACCCGCTGTGTTCTGCCTTGACCTGGCAGACTTCGCGGTCGCATCTCGTCGGGATGTCATAGTCTCGGTTAGTGGGGCCACTGGATAAATCCTCCTCTTGACCAAGTTTTTCCGGGAAAATTCGATCCACAGCATTGTCCAGATCGCGGCGCACCCTGGCGATGATGTTCTGCGCCTGGATCGATTCCGAAACATTATGAATATAATAAATCAGGACCCCCAGGCTCAAAAGTGACATCACTACGGTAATTGTAATCGAAAGGCCGGGTACAAACCTAGCCTCCACGGTGGCATTGACGGTGCGAAGCACGAGAACGCCATAGATGAAAGTTGACACAAAGGTGCCCAGCACCATCTGATTGGCCTTGACGTTCATGAAATTTCGAATCAGACGCGGACCGAACTGGGAAGAAGCCAACGAAAGGACCACGATGGTGATCGAGAAAACAACACCGGCAACGGTGATCATGGAGCCGGCAATCACTGAAAGAACCGTCCGTGCGCCATCTGGCCCACCGCTATAGATCCACCAGTGTTGAGCGCCTTCGCGGTAGAGGAATACCTTATCGATTGCTATGGTAGCGAAGGAAAGCAAAATCGCAGCACCGGCCATAAATGCGGGCAAAAACCAGAAGCTTGATTGAAGGCGATACCAAAAATTCCGGATTTTTATTCTCATCGGTCCCCCTTCCCCGAACTGCCTCCGCAACGAGTACACGCCCACGCACTTCGAAAACTTACCAGTGCCTTTAATAGAACCGTGGATGGGCAATAGATAGAATCCATCCAGAAACGGCATTTTTCGGTTTGGCCGGTGTTCTCGCTCTTTTCAATACTCAACGTAGCACTGCTACGCCTGCGGTTGTCCCGCCATAGCGGGACTGCGACCTTGGCCGAGGCCGAAATCTAGCATTTCTAAACGGACACTATATGGTCCAGCAAACCGCGCAACAAATTTCGACAATTAGTGAAACCTGTAATACCGTTTAAAGACTTTGACAATAGGGTCGGCAATCGACCGGATAGGTTCCCGCAAGGTATAGGCCGCCCTCTGAGGGCCGGTTCCCGACCCGGCAACAAACGACAGCAATCTTGAAAACAGATGTTGTTGAACCCGGAGATCTTATTGGCGCTGCTAAGCAGTCGCATGTACTCCAGCGCCGAATCAGGGAGGGACATTAAACTATTCACCCATCAGCAAAAACAGCGGGTCAGGTCTTCATTTGCAAACAGTGGTTCTGCGCCACTATTCATAATGTGCCCACATGCGGATTATTTTTACGGTCTTTTCATCCTCAACTATCTGATAAACCAATCTATGCTGGATATTTATGCGTCGCGAATAAGCACCCGATAGATCACCGGCAAGTTTTTCATAGGAAGGTGATGTGTGATAAGGATTCTCGCGAAGTATTTGGATTAATTTTTCAGCCTTCGCTTTAAGTCCGGAGGCGGACAATTTTCTAGCATCTTTTTGGGCTTGCTTCGTAAAAACAATTCGCCAACTCACCAATCAATTTCCTCTGTGCAGTCCTCAATAGGCGTTGCCAAACCTTCGCGAATAGACTCCCGCATACCGGGGATATTTAAAAGATATATGGTTTCCTGGATTGAGCGCCAGTCATCTTCGGAAATGAGAACCGCATTTCCCCTTTTGCCTGTAATAACAATAGGCTCATGTGATTGCGAAGTTTGGTCGATAAGGCGGTACAATTTAGTTCGCGCCTCTGTTGCTGATAAAGTAGGCATGATTCACCTCAAATTTTTTTTATTAATGTACGCTATAGCGTACGCATTGTCAAGTCTTATCAGAGCAGAACACCGCAAATCAGTCGCGCGGTTTTTGCGTCGGCTGAATATGCCTTGTTATGCGTTGTCTTTGAATCTTAATGCACCATTGTCCGTGAACTCAAACATTGGCCCCCAAGCCACTTCCCAGTAATAGCCATTTACATCGATTCGTAAATTCGATGTCGAAGTTATTTACTCAAGACTTAGTGCTGAGTGAGCTAATACGTAAAAGTATTTGCGAATCGAAACACTAAGCTGATTTCAATGCGGGCAAAATAAGTTTTCTATCTTCGTAAATTATTTTTCCGGCCATTTGTTCACAAAGACATGCCATGCTAATCCTTCTTAACTGATTTGGGTTTTAAATTAGACCAGTTGTTATGTTAATATAATGTAAAATCAGTCTTGTCGGTAGCAACTGAAACAAATTTATTTACAGTCAAACATTTCGCCGGTTTTTGTATTGTTTATTACGGCAGGCAGGGTTTACCTACAGGTGAGATTCAAAATAACAATACATCAGAAAGATAGTCAGACATGATAACTGATAGAGAATCCCACCGATGGCGGCATACGTTGCACGAGATTATCTTTGAGGCCGACACGCCGGCCGGCAAACTGTTCGATATACTGCTGATTGTCTCGATTGTCATCAGCGTGGTGCTGGTGATGCTGGACAGTGTCAGCGGCATTCGTGCTACTTATGGCCGACAGCTGTATGTCGGTGAATGGGTCTTTACGATACTGTTCACCGTCGAATACCTCTTGCGTCTGCTGTGTGTCGGACGACCGCTGGCGTACGCCACCAGCTTCTTCGGCATGGTCGATCTTCTGGCCATCTTGCCAACCTATCTGAGCATTTTTATCCCGGGCTCTCAGTATCTGCTGGTCATCCGGTTGTTGCGCGTACTGCGAATTTTTCGAGTGCTCAAACTGGTTCCCTATCTCGGAGAGGCCCGTCTGTTGATTAAGGCCCTGCAGGCCAGCCGCCGTAAAATAATCGTATTCCTGTTCACCGTGATGATTCTGGTGGTCATCTTCGGCTCGCTGATGTATTTGATCGAGGATCCGGACAGCGGCTTCACCAGTATTCCGCGAAGCATTTACTGGGCTATCGTGACGCTGACCACCGTCGGCTACGGCGACATCTCTCCTCAAACCGGTCTGGGCCAGTTTCTATCGTCGCTGATCATGGTGATCGGCTATGGGATGCTGGCGGTGCCGACCGGAATTGTGACCGTTGAGATGGCACAGTCCTTCAAACGTAAGGTGTCGACCCAGGCCTGCCCCGAGTGCAGCGCCGAAGGACACGATGCGGACGCCAGGCACTGCAAGTATTGTGGGGCAAGGCTGTGACACTTCTATAAGGCTTTAAGATAAAGGTTTTGGACTGCATTATCGGTCGGCGGCGTATTACAATACAGCCTTCTCCCTCTGGCCTTGCCAAAAACGTTATCTTAAAGCCTATAATTCATGCGAGCATTTAAAAAGAACCTGTCTGCAGTAAATGAATCCGTCATTGGTTTTTCTCCTTTGTCTTTAGATGGCTAAGGGCTCACGAAATAATAAGTTCGCAATTTTGGGCGATGAGGCGCCCGGCCGGTAAGGCGCGAAAACGCAGGGATATCTGGATATTCCAAGTTTTCGTAACACAGTCGGACGGGATGCATTGGCGTCTAAAATGTTACGTTATTTTTGAGTGAGCCCTATACCAACAACCGCCAGATCACACCCGCCGCGGCCCCGAGCGGCACCAGGTAATGAACGAGCAGGTGAAACTTCTGGAGCAAAACCAGGGAAACACCTGCCGATATCAATGCAAAGAGGTCGAAGCCGCCGTTGGGCAGGATTACCTTGTAACCGAACCAGACGGCTAAATTGAGCACCACCCCCACCACGGCCGCGGTGACGCCGGTGAGTGCAGCCTGAAGCTGCCGGTTGCCGGCCATGGCTTCTATAAAAGGCGCGCCGGTGAAGATGAAGAAAAAGCAGGGTAGAAATGTCACGTAGGTGGTGATCAATGCCCCCAGGATGCCGGCGGTTAATGGCGTCAGATCGCCGGGCAAGTTCCAGGCTCCCAGAAAACCGACGTACTGGGTCACCATGATCAGCGGTCCGGGAGTGGACTCGGCCAAGCCAAGCCCGATAAGCATTTGCGGTGTCGTGAGCCAGCCGTTGCCCACCGCAACATCAGCTATGTAGCTCAACACGGCATAAGCGCCACCGAAGGTAACAAATGCCGCCTTGGTGAAGAAAAAGGCGATCTGGCTCAATACATCGTCAAATCCACGCCAGGCCCACACGCTCCCCATCACGAGACCCCACAGGACAAGGCAGACAAAGGATACCCGGACGACATGGGAAATGGATGGTCGGCCCGTCTTCAGCCCGACGGAAGGCTCGGTTTCAACGCGGCACTCTTTGGTTTCTGGATCGTAGGCGCCCGCGCAGAAGACCCGGGGCAACACGCGCTGCATGAGCAGCCCGCCTGCGGCCGCTGCCGCCACGATATAGGGAAATGACACTTTCAAGAAAAAGATGGCAATGAACGCCAAAGCGGCAAATCCATAGAGCACGCGATGCTTGAGTGCCTTATTGCCGATGCGCAGCACCGCCTCCACCACAACGGCCACCACCACCGGCTGGATTCCGTAGAAAGCGGCCGCCACCGCCGGAATGTCGATATGGGCCACGGCCAGGTAGCTCAACAACAGCATCACAAAGATCGACGGAATCACGAAGAGCGATCCAGCTGCGATACCGCCCCAAGTACCGTGCAAGCGCCAGCCGATATAAGTGGCCAACTGCTGGGCCTCGGGCCCAGGCAGCAGCATGCAGAAGTTGAGGGCCCGCAGGAACTGATTTTCACCGATCCAGCGCCGCCGCTCCACCACCTCCTGGTGCATGATCGCAATCTGGCCGGCAGGCCCTCCGAAACTGATGAAGCCCAGCTTGGTCCAAAACTTGAAAGCCTCCGTGAAGGAAACTGTCGTAGAATGGTGCATTGGCACTGACTTTTTCATACCCGCCCCCGTGAATGATTCTGCAACGGCATGTCACGGCCGAAAACGGCAAAACCGACTGTGCCGATGATCCCGAAGACGAAGGCTGTAATCAGGTTGGTCTGCGGGCTGATCTGCCACAAGAATGCGCCGCCCATGGCTGCTGCAGCAACGAAAACGTCACGGATAAGGTAGTAGAGCCCGAACATCCCCGCCTTGCAGCTGTCCGGGGACAGATCCATGATTAGAGCCTTGCGGGTGGGCTCGCCGAACTCCTTGAGCCCCCGCAGGATGAAGGCGGCAATCAGCCACTCGAAGGAGCGGCTATACAAAAGGGCCAAGGGAAAAAGTGTGAAAAAAATGAAGGTTATCAGAACAAACGGTTTCTTGGTGCTCCGGTCCGCCATATAAGCCACCGGAATATATACCAGCACGGCTGTTGCCATCTCGATCGTGGTCAGCAGGCCGAATTGGAATGCCGATACCGGTTGGGCGATGGTCTTCATGCTCCAGACCACCACGAAGGCGTAAGGGATTTGTTCGCAAAAGCGGATCAAAATATCGGTGACCAGGAGACTTTTCATGGCCGGGTTCATCAGGCGCATGAGTTTCGCCGGGTTTCTTTCGGGTGTCAGGTCGCAGGCATCGGCCGAGGATGTCGCAGAGGGCGTATCGTCTGCGATCATTCGTTGTTGCAACAACAGCGCCACCGCCGCCATAGCCAAGGCGACTCCAAAGGCGATACGTACTCCATCGCGCTCGCCCCATATACCAATGAAGAGCCCCCCGAGCAAAGGGCCAAGAGCCATGGGAATGCGGCGCACCAACGAATGCATGCTCACCCCCATGGTGCGTTTATTCCGGGGCAGCACCTTGTAAATCAGGCTCATGGTGGCCGGCAGCGAGATGGCCGACCAGGAGATGAAGAGGACTGCACCGGCCAGCACCGCCTGCCAGGCGGGGATCAGGATCACCAGCGCGAAGCCGACCATGGCCACCAGGTTGAAGACCAGCAGAGACCGCTTGGTGCCGATGCGGTCGGACAGGTATCCCCCCGGAAAGGAGTAAAGGGCCGACAGCAGGTTGTCCATGGCTTGCAGCAGACCGATGGCCAGCGCGCCGCCGCCCAGTGCCATTATGTAGATCGGCAAAAAGCGCTCGGCCATGCGCTCGCCCATACCGACCAGCACCACCATGGCCAGCATGCCGATGGTGCTGCGTTGCAGCCCGAGAAAGCCGGAGATCCGGGCGGAAAGGGCTGTTCTGGTTTGATGGGTGGCCATTATTCCCTCTACGATTCACCCTGGGCCACATCCAATCGGCACCAGGCATACAAGGCGTCATAAACCTCAAACTGCCGTTCGATATTCTCCAGGTCGTCTGGGAAACGCAGGCTGTAGCCCACGGCGATGGCCTCAAAACCAGCCGCCAGGGGATCGGCGTCCAGACGGTTGGTGTCTGCGGCGTTGATGATTTTGGCCATACGCAGTAGCGCCCTGTTGCTCAACTCGTAATCCTTAATAATCACATCGAAAGTGCATAAATCCTCCCGATGATGCAGCTCGGCTCCGGGTGTGTCAAAGGGAATAGCACCTTCCTTTTCGGCGATTTCCATCACCTTGCTCTTGGACACGAACAGAAATTCGGCATCCGAGTCGATGAAACGGGTAATCAGCCAGGGACAGGCCACCCTGTCGACGTGCACATGAGATCGGGTTATCCATTTCATGAAAGACTCCTTTCATATCAGGCAGAGCCAGCTGTTTATAGGCATCTAAACAGGTGGTACAGCTTGGGCACTATGGGCGGGTGCTTCTCCGCCGGCTTCTGTGAATCGCTATCCAGTCTGCAATCACCTGATGATAATCCCTAATGATCTTTTCGCAATAAGACTTCCGATTATATTTAAACCGGTCATTGGGGGGTGGAAAAGCTTGACCTGCAGGGCTTCCGGTCGGCCGGAAACCGTCTAATCTTTGAAAACTGATTGAATTACAAAAACTTAGGGATTGACAACTGAATAGAGAAAGG